>OGHO01000114.1_pt1 | contig 112384 bp, 81 predicted proteins | sample 1571421 | NCBI WGS metagenome assembly OGHO01 (sample SAMEA2581937, study PRJEB24529) | metagenome | biome: Human gut stool | place: China | collected 2011
GGTGACGACGGCGATGCTCGACGTGTCGTTCGCCTGCCACATGCCCGACTGCCTCGAAATGCCCTATAAACCCGCGATCATCGGTGCGCACGATCCCGCCGACGGTGAGAAACGCTGGCGCATGGGCGGCACGAGCTGCCTTGCGGGCGACTACTGCGGCGACTGGGCCTTCGACCACGAGTTGAAGGTGGGGGAGCGCATCGTCTTCGAGGACATGATCCACTACACGATGGTCAAGACCACGATGTTCAACGGCGTCCACCATCCGGCCATCGTCATCGCGCGCCGCGACGGCCGCACCGACCTCATCCGCGAGTTCGGCTACGAGGATTTCCGCAACCGCATGTCATAGATAGACAATTTGAATTTAGCTATACGAAACCTTTTCATGGAAAATTTTACACCTACTCCCTACACGTTGGAATGCGTCGCCACGGGCCGCGAATTCGAAGACGCCGGCTGGATGCTTGCCGACCCGCAGTGCAAGGAGCCTTCGCTCGTGCGCACCAAATATGCCCGCCGGCAGATCGACGTGAAACCCGCCGACTGGGGCCTGTACCGTTTCTCGGACTGGATGCCCGTGCGGCGCATCCTCAAGGGTTCGTCGGCTCCCGTGACCTATAAGAGCAAGGGACTGGCCGCGCACCTCGGGCTGGAAAACCTCTGGATTACCTTCAACGGCTGGTATCCGGCCATCGGGGCCACGATGTCGACCTGCTCGTTCAAGGAGACCGAGGCCTATTCGGTCTGCGGCCGCGCCGCTGCCGGCGAACAGCGCGTGCTGGTGGTGGCTTCGGCCGGAAACACCGCGCGGGCCTTCGCCAAGGTCTGCTCGGACAATAACATCAAGCTGCTGCTCTCGGTTCCCTACGACAATATCGGCGCGCTGTGGTTCGACCGGCCGCTGAACCCCTGCGTGAAACTCATTTCGTGCGAGAAGGGGGGCGACTATTTCGACGCCATCCATTTGAGCGATATCGCGCTGAAAGGTCCCGGCTTCTACGCCGAGGGCGGCGCCAAGAACGTCGCACGCCGCGACGGCATGGCCTGCACGGTCCTTTCGGCCGTGACGACCATCGGCCGCATCCCCGACTACTATTTCCAGGCCGTGGGCAGCGGCACGGGCGCCATTGCCGCCTGGGAGGCCAACATGCGCCTCGTCGAGGACGGCCGTTTCGGGCGGAATACGATGAAGTTGATGGTGTCGCAGAACGCCCCGTTCGTTCCGATGTACGACGCCTGGCAGGCGGCATCGCGCAAACTGCTGCCTTACGACGACGACAAGGCGCGCCGCGACGCGGAGATCATCGACGCCAAGGTGCTTTCGAACCGCCGTCCGCCTTACAGCGTCACGGGCGGTCTTTTCGATGCGCTGAAAGCCACCGGCGGCGAGGTTTTCGTGGCCACCAACGCCATGGCGCGCAAGGCCCGCAAGCTGTTCCATGAACTCGAAGGCGTCGACATCTACTCGGCGGCGGGCGTTGCGCTGGCATCGCTCGTCAACGCTGTGAACGCGGGCAAGATCGAGAAGGACGCCACCGTCATGCTCAACGTCACGGGCGGCGGCGAGGAGCACTTCAAGGAGGGCAAGGAGCTGTGGTATCTCAAACCGAGCCACGTCTTCCCGCTCGAACCCGACGAAAACGACGTCGTGGAGAAGGTCGAGGCATTGTTCAACTGATCCGTTAAATAACCGGGCTTATGAAAAAGACATTCATTGTTTTAGCCGTATCGTTCATGGCTGTTTCCGCGGTTGCGCAGCAGCCTGTTTCCGCCGACCGTTTCGCCGATGCCGTGAACCATTGGAACAAGGAGCACGGCGCGCAGTCCTACGAGCGTTACAAGCCCGACCAGTTCCGTGAAATCGCCGACAACATCGTCGCTTACCAGAATGCCGACGGCGGCTGGCCCAAGAACCTCGACATGCTGGCCCGGCTCGACCCCGACTCGGTGAAAGCCGCCCTCAAGCCGCGCCACCGCCTCTCGACGCTCGACAACGCCAACGTCTATACGCAGGTCGAATACCTTTCGAACGTCTACCTGCTGACGGAGGACACCCTTTACCGCAATTCGGCCCGCCGGGGCATGGAGTACATGCTTTCGGCGCAGTACCCCAACGGGGGCTGGCGGGGCTGGGACGCCGACGCCGTGACGTTCAACGACGGCATCATCTACGGCGTGCTCTCGACGTGGAACGAGGTCCTCTCCGGAAAGCCCCACTATGCGTGGGTCGACGGCGATTTGAAAGCCCGCATCCGGTCCTCGTGGGACAAGGGTATCGAGCTGATTCTCAAAACCCAGTGGGTGCAGGACGGCGTGAAGACCGTCTGGGCGCAGCAGTACGACCACGAAACGCTGCAACCCGTGAAGGCCCGTGCCTATGAACTTCCCGCGCTGTCGGCCGGCGAGAGCGCCGACATCACGATGCTGCTCATGCGTATCAAGAACCCCTCGCCCGAGGTCGTCGGGGCGGTCGAGGCCGCAGCCGCATGGTTCGACCGCACGAAGATCACGGGCAAGAAGGTCGTGACGGTTCCCGTGCCCGAGGGGCTGGTGGAAGACCGGAAGATCACGAAAGACCGGGTCGTGGTCGACGATCCCGAAGCCGCTCCCATGTGGCCGCGCTACAGCGAACTGTCCGACAACCGTCCCTTCTTCGCCACGCGCGAGGGGAAGAAGGTCTACGACCTGCGCGAAGTCCCCGCCGAACGGCGCGTGGGCTACTCGTGGTACGGCACGTGGGGCAACAAGGTGCTGAAAAAATACCCCGAATGGCTTCGCCGCCGGACGGAGGGAAAGTGACGGAGCCTCGCGGCGCGGATGCGCCGCATGCGTTCTTTACCGGAAACGGGCCGTTGCGGTCCGTTTTTTTATTACCTTTGCGGGGCCGAACCGGAAGCCAGTGCAGCCGGACCGGTTCGGATTCTGTTTTTCTCATTCTTAACCCAAATTTCAAACACATGGAAAACATCCAGGCAAAACAGCTCTCCGTCACTCACTGGCGGCGCTGGAACCGCAAAGGCTGGTCGGTCTTTGCGAGTCTGCGCCGCTGCTGGGCGATCGGGGTCCTCTCCGCCGGGATGTCGATCCTGCTGCTTGCGACGCAAGGTGCGTCCGCGCAGACTGCCGACACGACCGCTGTCCTCAAGACGTTGCGGATCCGCGAAGTCGGCGTCACCGGGAGCCAGACGGCTCCCGCGCGCAACGCCCAGTCGCACACCCCGCTTTTCGACCGGAAAGCCCAGGCCCCGGCGCCTGTCCAGACTCTGGAAGCCGCCCTGCGCCTTGCGCCTTCGGTCGATGTCCGCGAACGCGGAGGCAAGGGAGCGCAGGCCGACATCTTCATCCGGGGAGGCTCTTTCGACCAGACCATGGTCCTTCTCAACGGCATCGATTTCACCGATGCCCGTACCGGGCATCAGTCCCACGCGCTGCCCGTCGACCTCGACTGCATTTCGGCCGTCGAACTGATCGACGGCGTTCCGGGCGTCGGGGCCTACGCCGGGGCGGTGAACATCCGCACCGCGCCGCTGCGGCCCACCTACCTGCGCCTCGAAGCCTCGGGCGGCCAGTACGGCTACGGCTACGGGAATCTTTCGGGCGCGGTGAGTGCGGGACGCTTCTCGGTGCTCGGCGCGGCCTCGTACCGCCGCAGCGACGGCTACCGGCACAACACCGATTTCTCCAACTACAACGCTTTCGTGCGCGCCACCTGCGACGGCGGCCGGGCCGGGTTCTTCGACCTGCAGGCCGGGTGGCAGGACCGCGATTTCGGCTCCAACGGCTTCTACGCGGCCTACAATCCCGACCAGTGGGAGCATACCGCCACGGCGCTGGCGTCGCTGCGGTGGCTGAAAACCGCGGGCCGCTTCTCGCTGGGGGCCGCCGCGAGCTACCGCAAGAATTTCGACCGCTACGACTGGACCCGCGGCACGGCGATGAACCGCCACAATACGGACAATGCCGGGGCGAAGCTCTGGGCCGACTGCGACTGGGCGGCGGGTGTGACCTCCGTGGGCGGCGACTGGGCCTTCAACCACATTTACAGCACCAACCTCGGTCAGCCGCTCGCGCATCCCGAAGGGCACTACACCCACGCCAAGGCGCGCCACACGGGCAACCTGTGGCTGCGGCACGCCAAACGGTGGCAGCGTTTCGACGCGGCGGCTTCGGCGGGCGTGAGCCTCACGCCCTACGGCACTTCGGCCCTGTGGAGCCTTTCGGCGGGCTATGCCCCCGCGGCCGGGCTGCGCCTCGAAGCCGGGGCATGGCAGTCGATGCGCCTGCCGACCTTCACGGACCTCTACTACACCTCCCCGGCGCAGATCAACAACCTCGACCTTGTGCCTGAACATGCTGTCACATACCGTTTTGGTATTGATTACCTCAAGCGTTGCTGGAACCTCTCGGCGCAAGCCTATTACCGCTCCGGACGCGACATCATCGACTGGGTGTGGCGCGAGGACATGGGCGGCAAATGGCATTCCGAGCAGACGAGCCGCCTCGACACCTTCGGGGCCGAGTTCGCGGGCGGCTATGCGGCCTCGGAAGGCTTCCTGCGCCGCGTGACGCTTTCGTACGGCTACATCACGACCGACCGGAACGCGGATGTCATCGCCAAAAGCGCGATGGACTTCATGCGCCACAAGGCGGCGCTGGCCGTGGAGGTGCGTTTCCTGCGGCGGATGTCGCTTGCGCTGACCGGCTCGGTCTACGACCGCAACGGCAGCTACACGCATTATCCCGAGCCGGGCAACGCCTCCCTCACCGAGGAGCGCGGCTACAAGCCCTATTTCCTGCTCGACGGACGCCTCCAGTGGGAGAAGGGCCTCTGCCGCCTCTACGTCGACGCCACGAACATCACCGACACGCGCTACTGCGACATCGGCGGAATCCGCCTGCCGGGCGTCTGGTGTACGGGCGGGGTGGTGCTGACCATCGGCAGATAACCCCTCTTTTCCGGGACCGGGGCGCTTCCGTCTCCGGGTTTCGGTCCGGCTGCTCTTACGGTCCGGCGCATCGTTGCGCCGGGCCTTTCTGTTTTTCGCAAAAAGTGCCTGTTTTGTTACGGTTTTTTCGGATTTCTCCCGATTATTGTTTATCTTTGAAGTATAAGAATTTAAATGCGACGATCCTATGTCCCAAAGAATCATTGAATGCGTTCCCAATTTCAGCGAGGGACGCGATAAAGCCGTCATCCGCCGGATCACCGCGGCCATCGAGGCCTCCGGGGGCGTCAAACTGCTCGACGTGGACCCCGGCGAGGCGACCAACCGCACGGTCGTGACCTTCGTCGGCAGCCCCGAAGCGGTCGTCGAGGCTGCTTTTGCGGGGGTGAAGCGGGCGGCCGAACTGATCGACATGCGCCGCCACAAGGGGGCGCATCCCCGCATGGGGGCCACCGACGTGCTGCCGCTGATACCGATTGCGGGCGTCACGCTTGCGGAGTGTGCCTGCTTGGCGCGCGCGCTGGCCCGGCGTATCGCCGACGAACTGCGAATCCCGACCTACTGCTACGAGGCCGCAGCCTTTGCGCCCGAACGGAAAAACCTCGCCGTGTGCCGTGCCGGGGAGTACGAGGCCCTGCCTGAGAAACTGGCGCACACGGAATCCGCGCCCGATTTCGGGGCGCGTCTCTTCGACGAGGGGGTTGCCCGCACGGGGGCCACGACCGTCGGGGCGCGCGACTTCCTGATCGCCGTGAACTTCAACCTGAACACCACCTCCACGCGCCGCGCCAACGCCATCGCCTTCGACGTGCGCGAAAAGGGGCGTCCCGTCCGCGAGGGCAACCCGATCACGGGCCGCGTGGTGAAGGACGCCGCGGGGAATCCCGTGATGCAGCCCGGGACGCTCCCGGCCACGAAGGCCATCGGCTGGTTCATCGAGGAGTACGGCATCGCGCAGGTTTCGATGAACATCACCGACATCGCCCGAACGCCGCTCCACGCGGCTTTCGACGAGGTGTGCCGCAAGGCCGACGCCCGAGGCGTGCGCGTCACGGGCACGGAGATCGTGGGGCTGGTTCCGAAACGGGCTTTGGTCGAAGCCGGCAAATATTTCCTCCGCAAGCAGCGCCGCTCGACGGGCATCGCCGAGGAGGAGATCGTCCGCATCGCCGTCAAGTCGATGGGATTGGACGATCTGAAGCCGTTCGATCCGGCCGAGAAGGTGATCGAGTATCTGCTTGAAGCGGAGGTTCCGAAGACACGGCTTATCGACATGACCTGCAAGGGGTTCGCCGAAGAGACGGCGAGCGAATCGCCCGCTCCGGGCGGCGGCTCGATCGCGGCCTACATGGGTGCGCTGGGCGCGGCGCTCGGCACGATGGTCGCCAACCTCTCGTCGCACAAAGCGGGGTGGGACGACCGTTGGGAGGAGTTTTCCGACTGGGCCGAGCGGGGTCAGGCGGTTTTGAGCGAACTCCTGCACCTCGTGGACGAGGACACCGCGGCGTTCAACCGCATCATGGCGGTCTTCGCCATGCCCAAGTCGACCGACGAGGAGAAGGCGGCGCGCAGCGCGGCCCTGCAGGAGGCGACGCTCTACGCCACGGAGGTTCCCCTGCGGACGATGAAGGCCGCATCGCGGGTTTTTGAAATCGTGCGCGCCATGGCTTCGGAGGGCAACCCCAATTCGGTTTCCGACGCCGGTGTGGGTGCGCTGGCGGCCCGCAGTGCGGTGCTCGGAGCATGCCTCAATGTGAAGATCAACGCCGCGGGGCTGAAGGACCGCGTCCGGGCCGATGTGCTCGTCGCCGAGGCCGATGCGCTGGCGGCCGAAGCCCGGCGTCTCGAAGCGGAGGTGCTGAACATCGTGGAACGTAAAATTCAAGCGATATGACACTTCAGGAGTTTCAAGCCGATATTCGCGCGGGCATTCCCGACCGGCTGCCCGCCGCGAAACCGTATGACAAACAGATCAACCATGCGCCCAAACGCAAGGACATTCTTTCGGACGAGGAGAAGGCGCTGGCCTTGAAAAACGCCCTGCGCTACTTCCCTGCCAGGCATCACGCCGTGCTGGCGAAGGAGTTCGCCGAGGAGCTGCGCCGCTACGGCCGTATCTATATGTACCGCCTGCGCCCCGACTACGAGATGCACGCGCGTCCGATCGGCGAATATCCCGCCCGCTGCCGGCAGGCTGCGGCCGTCATGCTGATGATTCAGAACAACCTCGATCCGAAGGTGGCCCAGCATCCCCACGAGCTGATCACCTACGGCGGCAACGGCGCGGTGTTCCAGAACTGGGCGCAGTACCGCCTTGCGATGCAGTATCTTTCGGAAATGACTGAAAATCAAACGTTGGTCATGTACTCCGGGCATCCGCTGGGGTTGTTCCCGTCGCATCCCGACGCCCCGCGCGTGGTGGTTACGAACGGCATGGTGATCCCCAACTACTCGAAGCCCGACGACTGGGAGCGGCTCAACGCCCTCGGGGTGTCGCAGTACGGGCAGATGACCGCCGGATCGTACATGTACATCGGGCCGCAGGGCATCGTCCACGGCACGACGATCACGGTGATGAACGCCGCGCGCAAACGCTTCACGGCCGGCCGCACCGATACGCGCGGGATGCTATTCGTCTCGTCGGGTCTCGGCGGCATGTCGGGAGCGCAGCCCAAGGCGGGCAATATCTCGGGCGTGGTGTCGGTCGTCGCCGAGATCAACCTCAAGGCGGCGCAGAAACGCCACGAGCAGGGGTGGGTCGACGAACTGCATGAAGCACTGGATGAGCTGATCCCGCGTATCCGCCAGGCTGTCAAGGCGAAAGAGATTGTGTCGCTGGCCTATGTGGGCAACGTCGTGGACCTCTGGGAGCGGCTGGCCGCAGAGGAGATTCCGGTCGACCTGGGTTCGGACCAGACCTCGCTGCACAACCCCTGGGCGGGCGGTTATTACCCCGTGGGGTTGAGCTACGAGGCGTCGAACAAGATGATGGCCGAGGAGCCGGGCCGCTTCCGCGAATGCGTGCAGGAGTCGCTGCGGCGGCAGGTCGATGCCATCAACAAATTGACGGCCAGAGGAATGTATTTCTTCGACTACGGCAATGCCTTTCTGCTGGAGGCCTCGCGCGCCGGGGCCGCGGTGACGGGCGAGGGAGGACGCTTCCGCTATCCCTCCTACGTGCAGGACATTATGGGACCCATGTTCTTCGACTACGGCTTCGGACCGTTCCGCTGGGTCTGCACTTCGGGGAGTCCCGAAGACCTCGAAACGACCGACAGACTGGCCGCCGAAGTGCTGGAGGAGATCCGCACGACGGCTCCCGGCGACATCCGGGGGCAGCTCGACGACAATATCCACTGGATTCGCGAGGCCGGGCGCAACCGGCTGGTCGTCGGGTCGCAGGCCCGCATTCTCTATGCCGACTGCGAGGGGCGCACGAAGATCGCCGAGGCCTTCAACCGGGCCATCGCCGAGGGCCGCATCACGGCTCCCGTGGTGCTGGGACGCGACCACCACGACGTTTCGGGAACCGACTCGCCCTACCGCGAGACCTCGAACATTTACGACGGTTCGAACCTCACGGCCGACATGGCCGTGCAGAACGTCATCGGCGACTCGTTCCGCGGCGCGACGTGGGTTTCGATCCACAACGGCGGCGGCGTGGGCTGGGGAGAGGTGATCAACGGCGGCTTCGGCATGGTGATCGACGGTTCGGAGGATGCCGCCCGCCGCATCCGCGAAATGCTGCTGTGGGATGTCAACAACGGCATCGCGCGCCGCAGCTGGGCGCGTAACGAAGGGGCCGTCGAGGCCATCCGCCGCGAAATGGACCGCACGCCCGGACTGCGGGTGACGCTGCCCAATTACGCCGACGACAATATCATTCGCAATGCATTGAACAACAATGATTAATACCCGGTTATTTCACATGGAACATCACCATATCACCGCGGACCATCTTTCGATAGACCGTGTCCGCGAAATCCTCGAACGGCGGCTGCCGCTCGCGTTGAGCGACGACGCCCGGGCGCGCATCGTCCGCTGCCGCGAGTACCTCGACCGCAAGATGGAGAACCCCGAGCGGCCGATCTACGGCATCACGACCGGTTTCGGATCGCTGTGCGACATTTCGGTGGGCCGCGACGAATTGTCGCGCCTGCAACAGAACCTCGTGATGTCGCACGCCTGCGGAACCGGGGAGCGCGTGCCCTCGGAGATCGTGCGGCTGATCCTGCTGCTCAAGATACAGTCGCTCGCCTACGGCCATTCGGGCGTGCAACTGGCGACGGTCGAGCGTCTCGTGGAGTTTTTCAACCGCGGCATCCTGCCCGTCGTTTACCAGCAGGGTTCGCTGGGCGCTTCGGGTGACCTGGCGCCGCTGGCCCACATGAGCCTGCCGCTGCTGGGGCTGGGCGAGGTGGAGTATGAAGGCGGGGTGCGTCCCTCGGCCGAGGTGCTGGCCCAGCTGGGGCTGGAGCCGATCCGGTTGCAGTCGAAAGAGGGCCTTGCGCTGCTGAACGGTACGCAGTTCATGAGCGCCTACGGCGTCTGGTCGCTGATCCGCGCCCGGCGGCTGAGCGAGTGGGCCGACCGCATCGGGGCGCTGTCGCTGGACGCCTTCGACGGGCGCATCGAGCCTTTCTGCGACGAAATACACCGGATCCGCGCCCACCGGGGGCAGCTCGCCACGGCCCGGAATGTCCGCCAACTGCTCGAAGGCAGCGAACTGATCGCCCGGCCCAAGCACCACGTGCAGGACCCCTATTCGTTCCGCTGCATGCCGCAGGTCCACGGGGCCTCGAAGGACACGATCGACTATGTGGAGAGCGTGCTGACCACGGAGATCAACTCCACGACCGACAACCCGACGGTCTTCCCCGAGGAGGACATGGTCGTCTCGGCGGGCAACTTCCACGGCCAGCCGATCGCCCTGGCGATGGATTTTCTGGCCGTTGCCCTGGCCGAGCTGGGCAACATTTCGGAGCGCCGCACCTACAAGCTGATCTCCGGGGCGCGCGAACTGCCCAAATTCCTTGTGGCCAACCCCGGGCTGAACAGCGGCTTCATGATTCCGCAGTATACCGCGGCGTCGATCGTGAGCCAGTCCAAGGGGCTGTGCATGCCCGCGTCGGTCGATTCGATCCCCTCGTCGCAGGGGCAGGAGGACCATGTGAGCATGGGTTCCAATGCCGCGACGAAACTCTGGCGCGTGGTCTGCAACACCGAACGGGTGCTGGCCATCGAGCTGTTCAACGCCGCGCAGGCCATCGAGTTCCGCCGTCCGGCGCGTACGTCGCCCGCGCTGGAGGCGTTGTTGGCCGATTACCGCCGGCGGGTTCCCTTCATTGATAACGACGAGGTGATGTATCCCCATATCGAAGCCTCCGTCCGATTCCTCCGCGGTCTATGAAACTGCTGGTGAAGAACATCGCCCGCATCGTCGGCATCGAATCGACGGGCCGTCTGCGCTGCTGCGGCGCCGACATGAACAAACTGGACACGCTCGACGACGCGTGGCTGCTGGCCGACAACGGCCGTTTCGCGGCGTTCGGACGCATGGACTCCCTGGGCGACATCGCCGCCGACGAGGTCGTCGATGCCGAAGGGGGCATGCTCTTTCCGTCGTTCTGCGACTCGCACACCCATCTGGTCTACGCCGGAAGCCGCGAACGGGAGTTTCTGGACAAGATCAACGGTTTGTCGTACGAGGAGATCGCCCGTCGGGGCGGGGGAATCCTCAATTCCGCCGACCTGCTGCACGCAACTCCGGAGGACGAACTCTATGCGCAGGCGATGGAGCGTGTGCGCGAGATCGCGGCGATGGGCACGGGGTGCGTGGAGATCAAGAGCGGCTACGGACTGACAACCGAAGACGAACTGAAGATGCTGCGCGTCATCGGCCGCATCCGCGAAAGCGTGCCGCTGGAGGTGCGCGCCACGTTCCTCGGGGCGCATGCCGTGGCGCGTGCCTACCGGGGACGGCAGGAGGCGTACGTCGACCTGGTGTGCCGCGAGATGCTGCCCGCCGTGGCGGCCGAAGGGCTGGCCGATTTCGTCGACGTCTTCTGCGACGAAGGTTTTTTCACGGTCGACGAGACGGCCCGCATCCTCAAGGCCGCGCGCAAGCTGGGTCTGCGGGCGAAGATCCATGCCAACGAACTGGCCGTTTCGGGCGGTGTGCAGGTGGGGGTGGCCTGCGACGCGCTGTCGGTGGACCACCTCGAACGCATGGGGCGGGAGGAGATCGAGGCGCTGCACGGCACGGCGACCATGCCGACGCTGCTGCCGGGCGCGGCGTTCTTTCTCGGGATGAGCTATCCTCCGGCGCGCGCGATGATCGACGCGGGGCTGGGCGTGGCGCTGGCTTCGGACTACAACCCCGGCTCGTCGCCCTCGGGCAACATGCGCATGGTCTGTTCGCTGGCCTCGATCCGCATGAAGATGACCCCCGCCGAGGCGATCAACGCCGCGACGCTCAACGGCGCCTATGCCATGGGGTTGAGCCGCGACTACGGAAGCGTCACTTTAGGTAAGGTGGCCAACTTTTTCATAACCAAACCGATGCCGTCGGTCGAATTTTTCTCCTACGCGTATACTACACCCCTTATCCGGCACGTTTTCCTAAAGGGCGGTTTAGGAAACCGCTTTTAGAAGTTTTAGAAGGCCCGGGCGCAAGACGCCCGATTTGCAGGCGGGGCCGGCCGGTACGCCTCGGAACGGGGTTGCGGCCCGTCCTCGTCGTAACCCGGCTTTTAGCCGGGCGGCGTAGTTTTTGATGGGAGTTGTTTATGAGAACCGTTATTCTGATAATTTGCCTCGCCCTGTGCGGGACCGTAAATGGACAAACTATGAAACCGTTGACACCGGAGGAGAAGCGGGTGATCGTGGACAAGGGGACCGAAGCCCCCTTCACGGGCCGCTATTACAAACACAGCGAGGACGGAACCTACGTCTGCCGACAGTGCGGCGCGCCGTTGTACCGTTCGTCGGACAAGTTCGACGCGGGGTGCGGCTGGCCGAGTTTCGACGACGAGATTCCCGGTGCGGTGAAACGGAGCGCTGATGCCGACGGGCGGCGTACGGAGATCACCTGCGCGCGGTGCGGCGGCCATCTGGGTCATGTTTTCACGGGCGAAGGGTTTACGCCCCGGAACACGCGCCACTGTGTCAACTCCGTGTCGCTGGAGTTCGTGCCTGCGGCGAAAAAGGAACGTACCGAGACGGCGATCTTTGCCGGAGGCTGTTTCTGGGGTGTGGAGCATCTGCTTTCGAAGGAGCCGGGCGTCGTCGACGTCGAGTCGGGCTACACCGGAGGCCATACCGAGAATCCCACCTACGAGGAGGTGTGCGGTCACCGCACGGGACATGCCGAGGCGGTGAGGGTGACGTTCGACCCGGCGAAAGTCTCCTACGAAAGGCTGGCGCGGCTCTTTTTCGAGATTCACGACCCCACGCAGGTCGGGCGGCAGGGTCCCGACATCGGCGACCAGTACCGTTCCGAGGTCTTCTATATGACACCGGCCCAGCGCGCGACGGCTGAAAGACTGATCGCCGAACTGCGCGCGAAAGGGTACGACGTCGCCACGCGCGTCACCGCGGCCACGACCTTCTGGCCCGCCGAAGGGTATCACCAGGACTACTACGACCGCAAGGGCACGCAGCCCTATTGCCACGCCTACACCAAACGTTTCTGACCGCTGAAGAGGCCGGGCATAGAGGCGGGTTTCAGCCGTTTCCGGTCAGGCGGCTTTCGTTCGGTCCGACGCTCCGGTCTCGGCGCTATTTCAGCAGATTGTCCTCTTCGTCCTCGTATTCCGATTTCCGGGTGAACAGCGAGCCGGCGCCTTTCAGCGCCTTGACGGCCCTTACCCGGAAACTGTCCAGCAGCGACCCGTCCTTCGAGACGGTTCCGTAACCCGTCACGGCGCGTGCCCGGCGGCTGCGGACGAAGACGATGCGGCCGTACTGCTTGAGTCCGAGGGCCAGCGAGCCGTCCTCGCCGCGGATGATGTCGGTGCGGATGCCCACCTTGCGGGCCAGGGAGGTGTCGTAGGCGAAGACCAGTCCGCGGACGCTCAGCTCGGGACGTCGGAACGACTGGAGCCACAGGTGCGTGTCGCGGGCCAGTTCGTAGCACCAAAGTCCGAAGGCCGGGTGCGAGGCGTCGGGGATGTATCCCCACAACGAACTGACGGCCACGACCCCCGGGCGTTCCAGCGCCCCGACCAGCGTTTCGACGTAGCGCGGCGGGTACATCGTGTCGGCGTCGATGTTGATGTGGTATTTGCCGCGGGCGCGGTTCAGTCCGCAGAGGCGCGCATGGCCGCATCCGGGCGTCGTCTCGCGCTGCCACGGAAGGCCCAGGGCTTCGAGCACCTCCGCCGTGCGGTCCTTCGACAGATTGTCCGTGGCGATGATCTCCATCGGATAGCGGCATTGCTGTTCGGCCAGCGACCAGAGGCAGGCCGTCAGCCGCTTCTCTTCGTTGTAGGCGATGACCGACACGGTCACCAGCGGTCGGTCCGACTGCCGTTCGGCGAGTTTCGCGCGCACTTCGGCGACCGTCGCCGCAGGAACTTCGGCGAAGGGCTTTTCATAGACGGAGAGGTATTTCGAGTACCATTTCATGCGATCGGGGTTTGTAAGACAAAGGTAGCATTAAATTCCGCACGGGCAAACGATTCGCCGGCAATTACCGGGCGGACGGGAGCTGCGGGGCGGAGAGAGGCCCGGTGACGTTCGGCGGACGGACCGGGAAGACCTGGGCCGGAAAACGGTCTGCCGAGGCTGGCGGACGGTCCGGGTCAGGGCGGTCCCGGCGGCGGACTCTGAAGCCCTGCCGGGAAATGCGGAAATCCGTTCTGCGGAGGCGCTTTTCCGTCCGCGACCGCACGGATTGACGATATATTTCTTATTTTTACGGCTCCAAACGAATTTTTATGCTGCGTGTCAAAGGCATTCTCTGGGCGGCTCTCTCCTCGTCGACATTCGGACTGGCCCCGCTGTTCACCCTGCTGTTGCTGGGCGTGGGTTATTCGTCGTTCGAGGTTCTGACCTACCGCTGGGGCGTGGCGTCGTTGTGCCTGGGGGCCTACGGCGTGCTGGCGGGTTGCGATTTCCGCCTCGGGAGGCGTGAGCTGGGCACGGTGTTTCTGCTGAGCCTGTTCCGTGCCGCGACGTCGCTGAGTCTGGTGATCGCCTATCAGAACATCGCCAGCGGGGTGGCCTCGACGATCCACTTCATGTATCCGCTGGTCGTGGCCGTCGTGATGATGTGTTTCTTCCGCGAACGCGGTTCGGCGTGGACCTTCGCGGCGATCGGCATGTCGATCGTCGGGGCCGTGCTGCTGTCGCTGGGCAACGTCGATTTCACGCGCGGCGACACGACGCTGGGAATCGTTTCGGCGGCCGTCTCGGTCGTCGCCTACGGCGCCTACATCGTGGGCGTGCGCCGAAGCCGGGCGGCGGAGATCGACTCCACGGTGCTGACCTGTTATGTGATGGCCTTCGGCGCGCTGTTCTTCATCGCCGGGGGCCTGCTGACGGGCGGCGTGCGCCTCGAGACCGACCCGCATACGTGGCTTTACATCCTCGGCGTGGCCATTCCGGCGACGGCCGTCTCGAACATGGCGCTGGTGCAGGCCATCAAGAGCATCGGTCCGACGCTGACCTCGATTTTCGGGGCCATGGAGCCGCTGACCGCCGTGGTGATCGGCATCTGGGTCTTTGCCGAGCCTTTCACGGCGAAGGGCGCCGCGGGCATCCTGCTGATCGTGGCGGCGGTGTCGGTCGTGGTCCTGCGCAGCCGGAAAGGGTAGCGGGGGCGGGACGGCGTGCGGCGATACGAAAAATCCCGGAGTGCGAACTCCGGGATTTTTCGTGTCTATAAGGTGAAGACCATCGCGATGGGGTAGTGGTCCGAAATGTAGGGCGCTCCGTAGTTGCCGTCGAGCGTGGCGAAAAGCCGGCATTTGAGCTTCCCGCGGTAGTAGAGGTGGTCGATGACGATGGTGTCGGGAGCCGAGCCGAAACCGTTGAAGGTTCCCTTGTGGTCGGTCGTCGCGGCCTTGGCGCGGGCCGGGACCATGTATTTGGTCAGGGGTTTGAAGATCGGGCTGTCGACCGGGGTATTGAAGTCGCCGCCGACGATGGCCGGGGCTTTCTTGCCGGCGATCTCGTGGATTTTACCGATGAGCAGCTTCACGCCCTCTTCGCGCGCCGCCTTGCCCTTGTGGTCGAGGTGGGTGTTGAAATAGAAGAACTCCTTGCCCGACTTCCGGTCCTTGAGTTCGACCCACGTCACCGTGCGGTTGCAGGCCCCGTCCCAGCCGCGCGACACCTTGTCGGGTGTTTCGCTGAGCCAGAATGTGCCGCTGTCGAGCAGCTCGAAACGGTCGCGCAGGTAATAGACGGCCATGAACTCGCCCTTCTCGGCGCCGTCGTCGCGGCCCACGCCCACGCGGGCGTACTGCGGGCATTCGGCGTCGATGTATTGCAGCTGGTCGATAAGCCCTTCCTGCACGCCGAACACGTCGGGAGCCTCCCGGCGGATCATCTCCGGAGTGGCGTGACGGCGTTTCATCCAGGCGTTGTCGCCGTCCTTGCCGTGGCTGTTGCGCAGGTTGTAGGAGATCAGTTTGACCGGTTCGGCGCCGTCGGCGCCGAATGCCGGCATTGAAAGAGAGGCTGCTAACAGCAGCAGAAGTGCTATTTTCTTCATTGGGGTTATAGGTGTGGTTAACTGTGCAAAGGTAGAAATATTTTCCGGAATGCCAACCGTTTTCAGGCTGTCAGGACCCTTTTCAGACGGTCGAGACCCTCGGCCAGCAGTTTGCGCGGGCAGGCGATGTTCAGGCGGATGAAGCCTTCGCCCGCAGCGCCGTACATGGACCCGGAGTTGACGTGCAGGCGGCCTTCGTCCAGCAGCCGTCGGGTGAGCGCGTCGGACGTGAGTCCCGCGGCCCGGCAGTCGGCCCAGACGAGGTAGGTCCCTTCCAGCGGAAGCACGGGGAATTGCGGGAGATGCCGCGCGAAGTAGTCCCGCAGGAAAAGGTAGTTCTCCCACAGGTAGCCGTTGAGCGCGTCGAGCCACTCGGCGCCGTCCGTGTAGGCCGCCGTCAGGGCTTCGATGGCGAAGGGGCTGATCATGCCCGTCTCGTTGATTTCGAGCGACCGGGCTATCCGCTCCCGGATGCCGGCGTCGGCGGCGAAGATGTTGGCAACCTGCACTCCCGCGAGGTTGAACGCCTTGCTGGGCGAGGCGCAGGTGACCGAGCGGCGCGCGAATTCCTCCGAAAGCGAGGCGAAGGGGGTGTGGCGGAATCCCGGCATCACCAGCTCGCAGTGGATTTCGTCGGCCACGACCAGGATGTCGCGGCGCAGGCAGATGTCGCCGATGCGGCGCAGTTCTTCGGGCGTCCAGACCCGCCCCGCGGGGTTGTGCGGGTTGCAGAGCAGCATCAGTTTCACGGCAGGGTCGGCGGCACGGCGTTCCAGGGCGTCGAAATCGACCGTATAGCGGTTGCCGCTGTAAGTCAGCTCGCACTCCGCGGCGGTGCACCCGCTGTTGTCGATGGCGATGAAGAAGTGGTTGTAGACGGGCGTCAGCACCAGCACCCGGTCTCCGGGGCGGGTCAGCGCCCGGAGGATGGCCGAGAGCGCCGGGATCACGCCCGTGACGGGGAGTATCCAGTCCGCCCCGGGCGCCCAGCCGTGCCGCCGGGAGAACCAGGACGTGACCGCTCCGTAGTAGCTCTCCGGGACCGTGGCGTAGCCGTAGATGCCGTGTTCCACCCGGCGGCGGAGCGCCTCGACGACGCACGGGGCCGTGCGGAAATCCATGTCGGCGACCCACATCGGGAGGATGTCGGCCGCAGGTTCCTCGTCCCACTTCACCGAGTTGGTTCCCCGGCGCAGGATCGGTTCATCGAAATCGTATTTTGCCATATCGTTATGCGTTTTGGATGTAAAGTTACGAAAAAGCCGGACCGTTGCAAAACAGAACAGCATGTGATGCGGCAAAACCTCCGGCTATTTGCTCATCCGGTATGCCGACGGGGTCATGCCCGTGTGGTTGCGGAAATACTTGCCGAAAAACGACTGGTTGGGGAAATTGAGACAGTAGGCGATCTCCTGAATGCTCATCGTCGAATATTTCAGCAGGTTCTTGGCTTCGAGCACCACGTAGTCGTCGATCCATTCGGCCGCGGTGCGGCCCGAGGTCTTGCGGATGAGCGTCGTGAGGTATTTGGGCGTCAGGTGCAGCAGCCCGGCGTAGAAGCCCACCGAACGCTCCTGCATGTAATGCTTGGCCAGTTCGCTCATGAACTGGCTGAAATACTCGTCGTTGCGGCTGCGGGCCGAGTTCTCCGGGGCGGGCTGCGCCTCGATATGCCGCCCGATGATGCGGCAGACTTTGTAGGCCAGCGTGCGGATCATCGAGCGCAGGACCTCCGGCGAATAGGCGTCGCCCGGGCGGGGCACGCCTTCGGAGCGGATTTCGTCGAACGAGCCGGTGATGCCGGTCCATTCGGTCTCGCAGAGCCGCAGGCAGGGTTGTTTCTCGACGCTTAAAAAGAGCCGCGAGAGCAGTTTGATGTCGATGTTGATGCGTTTGATGAACTCCTCCTCGCACATCACCGCGTAGACCGAGGACTCCGGCCGGATGGATTCCACCTGCAGGATCGAGCCGGGCAGGAGGACGAAAAGCATCTTCTCGTCGAGCGTGTGGCGGCGCAGTCCCGAGGTGAACGAAATCGAACCTTCGGAACAAAAAAGAATCGCGAAGGCATCGAGCCGTGTCGGGTAGCGGAACAGGTCGATGTTGACCGTGTCCATGATATTGACGCGCGAAGCGATCAGGCAACCATCGAAATAGAGGTCTTCCGGGCGGGGTTCGTTGACGTTGAGCAATGTTTCGAGCGAGAAGCTCCGAATCTCCTTTTCGTTCATTTTATCGGTCGTATTTCGGACAAATATAGCGAATTGTCGAATACGATTTGTCGAAAAGTTTAAAATCGAACCAATCGACGAATTTAACCGACACGGCGGCCTTTACCGGAGAGGGCTAAAAGGGGAACTTTGCATCGAAAAATTGAAGAACCGATGAAACGAACTGTTTTCTGTGCCGCGCTGCTGCTGGCCGCCGGCTGTTCATCTCCGAAAAAGGACCGCACGGTCGATCCGCTGCGTGTCGAAACCATCGTGGCCGCGCCCTCGGCCGACGCCGGGGCGGCTGTTTATGTAGGTGCGATCGAGGAGGAGGCTTCGGCGGCCTTGAGCTTCCCCGTCGCCGGGACCGTCGCCCGCACCTTTGCGGACGAGGGCCGGCGCGTCGGCAAAGGGCAGCTGCTGGCCGAACTCGACCCCACCTCGGCGCGCCGGACTTTCGAGGCCGCCGAAGCCGCGCTGAACCAGGCGAAGGACGCCTGCGCGCGTCTGAAACAGCTCTACGACGCCGAAAGCCTGCCCGAGATCAAGTGGGTCGAGGCGCAGACCCGGCTGCGGCAGGCCGAGGCGGCCTTCGGGATCGCGAAGAAGAATCTGGAGGACTGCTCGCTTTACGCGCCCTTTTCCGGGGTGGTCGGCCAGCGGCGGATTTCGGCCGGGGAGACGGCCCTGCCGGGCGTTCCCGTGCTGACGCTGCTCGAAACCGGATGCGTCAAGGTGCGCTTCTCGGTCCCCGAGCAGGAGATCGCACGGCTCGGCGCCGACAGCCGGATCGGGGTGGGCGTCGCCGCGCTCGGCGACCGGGTGTTCCCCGCCGGGAAGATCGAAAAGGGCGCCGTGGCCAACCCCGCGGCCCACACCTACGACGTGCGCGCCACGCTGGACAACGCCGAGGGCGAGTTGCTGCCGGGGATGGTGTGCCGCGTGACGGTTTCGCCCGCAGAGTCGGCCGAGGAGATTGCCGTTCCGGTGCGCGCCGTGCAGCAGGCGGGCGACGGGAACCGTTTCGTGTGGACCGTGCGCGGCGATTCGGCCGTGCGTACGACCGTCACGACGGGGCGGCTGGTGAACAACGGCATTGTGCTGACCGGAGGCGTCGCGGCGGGAGACCGCATCGTCGTGGACGGCATGCAGAAGATCGGCGAGGGCAGTAAAGTCGTATGGCGATGAAAGGTTCGAATAGCGTAATAGCCTGGTCGATGCGGAATTTCCGCATCACCTTCCTGATCGTGGGCTGCCTGTTCGTGTTCGGCATCTACGCCCTCGCACGCATCCCCAAGCAGGAGTTTCCCGAGTACACGATCCGGCAGGGCGTCGTCGTGGGCGTCTATCCCGGGGCGACGGCCGAGGAGGTCGAAGAGCAGCTGGCGAAACCGCTCGAACAGTTCCTGATGACCTACAGGGAGGTGAAGCGTGCGAAGACCACCTCTACGTCGCAGAACGGCATGTGCTACGTGATGGTCGAGCTGAACGACGACGTGAACGACAAGGACGAGGTCTGGTCGAAAATCAAGCACGGACTGGCGGCGTTCAAGATGCAGTTGCCTGCGGGTGTCGCAGCCGTGGTGACCAACGACGATTTCGGCGACACCTCGGCGCTGCTGATCACCCTCGAATCGGACACGCGCTCCTACCGCGAGCTGAAAGGGTATATGGACGATTTGAGCGACCGCCTGCGCCGCATCGAATCGGTCTCCAACCTGCGCCCCTACGGCGTGCAGCAGGAGCAGATCTCGGTTTACGTCGATCATGCGCGTCTGGCTGCCTACGGCATCGGCGAGAAGGTGCTCTCCGCGGCGCTGGCCGCGCAGGGGCTGACACCGCTGGGCGGCTCGGTGAGCAATGCCGAAACCGAGACCCCGATCCACATCGCGCCGTCGCTGGCCGGGGAGCGGGAGGTCGCCGAGCAGATCGTCTGGAGCGATCCCGAAGGGCACGTCCTGCGGGTGAAGGACGTAGCGCGCGTCGTGCGCGAATACGACGATCCGGACAGCTACATCCTCAATAACGGCCACCGCTGCGTGCTGCTGTCGATGGAGATGCAGGCCGGGAACAACATCGTGGAGTACGGCCGCGAGGTCGACGAGGTCCTGCACACCTTCATCGAAGAGGAGCTTCCGGCCGATGTCCGGGTGCAGCGCATCGCCGACCAGGCCAAGGTCGTCGGCGACTCGGTGCACTCGTTTCTGCGCGACCTGTTCGTGGCCATGGCCATCATCATCGCCGTGATGATGCTCCTCTTCCCGCTGCGGTCGGCCGTCGTCGCCGCGCTGACGATCCCGATGTCGACCTTCATCTCGGTGGGCATGATGTACCTCTGCGGCATTCCGCTGAACACCGTGACGCTCGCCGCGCTGGTCGTCGTGCTGGGCATGATCGTCGACAACTCGATCGTGGTGATCGACGGCTACCTCGACTACCTCGGGCGCGGTCATTCGCGGTGGTTCGCCGCCGTGGAGAGCGCCCGGGAGTTCTTCCCCTCGCTGCTGCTGGCCACGATCTGTATCTGCATGATCTTCTATCCGATCCTCTTCACGATGACGGGCATGATGGGCGACTTCCTGACCTGGTTTCCGTGGACGATCACCATCAACCTGATGGTGTCGCTGCTGCTGGCCGTGATGGTCATACCGTTCCTCGAAATACTGATCATCCCCGTCGTGCACGTGCGCAGGGACGGCCGCAGGTCGTTCACCGACCGGGTGCACGACGTCTACCGCCGCGTGCTGGCGTGGACTTTCCGTCATGGGTGGCTGACGATCTCGCTCGGCGCCGCCTCGGTGGTCGTGTCGCTGCTGATCGCCACGCAGCTCAAGTTCCGCATGGTCCCCTTTGCCGACCGCGACCAGTTCGCCGTGGAGATCTACCTGCGGCCCGACACGCCGCTGGAGCGCACCGGGGCCGTCGCCGACTCGGTTTACCGGGCACTGCGGGCCGACGGGCGGGTGAAATCCGTCACCTCGTTCGTGGGGTGCTCCTCGCCGCGCTTCCAGATGAGCTACGCCCCGCAGATCGCGGGCAAAAACTACGCGCAGTTCATCGTCAACACCACGTCGGTGGACGATACGGAGTCCATTCTCGACGAGTACGCCGACGCATGGGCCGACCGGTTTCCCGAAGCCTACGTCAAGTTCAAGCAGCTCGACTACCAGAACGTGCCGTCGCTGGAGTTCCGCTTCTACGGCAGCGACATCGACTCGCTGCACGCCGCGGCCGACCGGCTGATGGCCCGCATGCGGCAGATGCCCGAACTGCAATGGGTGCATGCCGATTACGAGGACCCGCGGGCGATCGCCGAGGTGCGGCTCGATCCCGTCACGGCGTCGCAGCTGGGCATCACGCGCACGGTCGTGGCTGCCAACATGGCCCTGGCGTCGGGCGACGTGGCCGTGGGTTCGGTCTGGGAGGGCGATTACAGACTCCCGGTGGTGCTCAAGCGCGACGCCCGGCTGGGCGAACGCTCGCTGTCGGAGATCGGGGACACTTATGTCTCCTCGCCCGTGCCGGGGGTCAGCGTGCCCCTGCGGCAGATCGCCGACGTGGAACCCGCGTGGAGCCAGTCGAAGATCGTCCACCGCAACGGCATGCGCTGCATCACCGTGACGGCCGACCTGAAACGCGGCGCCAACGCGATGCGGATGACCTCGCGGATCAACCGGATGCTGAAAGACGAAATTCCGCTTCCGCCGAGCGTCGGGACCGAGCTGGGCGGCGCGCACGAATTCGACGCCGAGACCCTGCCGCCCATCGCTGCGGGGTTGAGTATCTCGCTGGTGATCATCTTTTTCTTTATCCTCGTCAACTTCCGCAAATTCGGCATCACGCTGGTCGTCATGGCCTCGATGTCGCTGTGCCTGTTCGGCGCGATGATCGGGCTGTGGATCGCCGACTTCACCATCGGGCTGACCTCGGTACTGGGTTTCATCACCCTGCTGGGCATGATCGTGCGGAACGTGATCCTGATGTACCAGCACGCCGAGGACAAGCGCAAGGTCTGCCACTGGTCGGGCAAGCTGGCGGCCTACGACGCCGGAAAGCGCCGCATGGTCCCGATCTTCCTCACGACGGCCACCACGGCCGTGGGCGTCGTGCCGATGATGCTGGGCGGCAGTACGTTCTGGGCGCCCGTGGGCGTCACGATTTTCGCCGGGGGCATCGGCTCGCTGATCCTCGTGGTCACGATTCTTCCGGTCCTTTACTCCAAAATCTACAAGTGATGAAAAAGGCTCTCGTATACCTGATCCTGTGCTGCGCGGCCCTTCCGGCCGGGGCGCAGACCCTGACGCTCGACGAATGCCGTGCGGCCGCCGCCGAACACAACCGTACGCTCCGCGACAGCCGGTTCGACCTCGATGCGGCTCTGCAAACGCGCCGCGAGGCGTTTACGAACTTCTTCCCGCAGGTCTCGGCCACGGGAGGCGTTTTCCAGGCCCAGCACGGACTGGTGCAGGCCGATTTCGGCATGACCATCCCGCAGCTGGGGACGATGAACCTGCCGCTGTCGATGGTCAAGCGGGGGCTTGTGGGCGGCGTCACGGCCGTGCAGCCCGTCTTCGCGGGGCTGAAAATCGTCAACGGCAACAAACTCGCCCGGCTGGGCGAGGAGGTCGGACGCTTGCAGCTGCAGAAGACCGAGGCCGAGGTGCGCGAGCAGACCGACACCTATTACTGGCAGGTCGTGTCGCTGCGCGACAACCTTTCGACCATCGAAGCCGTGGAACGCCAGCTGGAGGAGATTCACCGCCAGGTGGAACTTTCGGTCAAGGCCGGACTGGTGACGACGAACGACCTGCTGCGCGTGGAACTGCGGCAGCAGGAGATTGCGTCGAACCGCTTGAAGGTTGAGAACGGGCTGAAAGTCTCGAAGATGCTGCTGGCACAGCATATCGGCGTCGACTGGCGCGCTTTCGACGTGGTGGCGGCGGAGTTCGGCCAGCCCGAAGTTCCCGAGGCGTTCTACGTCCCGGTCGAGGAGGCGTTGGACAACCGGGCCGAGTACCGGCTCGCCGAGAAGAATGTCGAGGCCCAGAAGTACCGGAAGCGCATGGAGCGCGGCAAACGCCTGCCGACGGTGGGCGTCGGGGCCGGCTACCTCTACTACAACGTGACGGACAAGGATGTGGACGACGGGCTGGTTTTCGCCCAGGTGTCGGTCCCCATCTCCGACTGGTGGGGCGGGGCGCACGCCCTGAAGAAGGCCCGCATCCGGGAGCAGCAGGCCGAGAACGACCGGCAGCAGGCCTGCGAGATGCTGGCCGTGGAGATCGAACGGACGTGGAGCGAGGTGCAGGAGTCCTATGCGCAGATCCTGCTGACGCGGCGTTCCGTGACGTCGGCCGCCGAGAACCTGCGGCAGAACCGCAATTTCTACCAGGCCGGAACGGCGCCGCTCACCGACCTGCTGGACGCCGAGACGCTCTACACCCGGAGCCGCAACGACTTCACCTCGGCATGCGCCGCCTACCGGATTTCGTTGGCGCGTTACATGCGCGTGACGGGACGGTAGCGGCCGTCAGCCGCAAAAACGGGCGTCCGGCCGGTTCCGGGCGCCCGTTTTTTCACTCCTTCCGGGCCGGTTCCGGTTCGAACATGCTCAACAGCAGTCCGCCCATGACGGCGCCCCACAGCGTGCTGTTGAGCGGCGAGGAGGTGATCGGGCACGTGCCGTCGGCACACCCCGCGAAATACCAGTAGAGACAGCCTCCCAAGGCCCCCAGCGCCGCTCCCAGCAGCGTCGGCCAATGTCGTTTCAGCAGTTTCATCTTATACGAACAGGTTTACGTTTGCACGCTCGGCGCGTTCCATGTAGGTCGCCACGCCTCCGACGGTCACTTCGTCGAGCAGTTCCTCGCGTTTTACGCCCATCACGTCCATCGACATCTGGCATGCGATGAACTCCACGCCGCTGTCGAGCGCCTGTCGGCGGAGCGATTCGAGCGAGTCGATGCCCTTGCGTTTCATGATGTGGCGCATCATCCGGTCGCCGATGCCCAGCATGCTCATCTTCGAAAGCCGGAGCCGGAGCGAACTGGACGGCAGCATCAGGCCGAACATACGTCCGAAAAAGTCCTTTTCGACTTTCGGTTTGGAGACCTTCTTGATGACGTTGAGTCCCCAGAAGGTGAAGAACACCGTCACCTTGCGTCCCGTCGCGGCGGCTCCGTTGGCCAGTACGAACGTGGCGAGGGCCTTGTCGAGGTCGTCGCTGAACAGAATGAGCGTCTTGCCCCTGTCGTCGCACGGCGTGGCGCCGTCGCATGCCGCGGGCGAACCCTTCTCGATGACGACCGTGTAGCGGCCTTTCGACTCGCTGTTCGAGATCAGCCGGTTGCCCGTGGTGTTGCACCACGCCTGCGCGTCGCGGGCGAATCCCGGATCGGTCGCCACCATTTCGATACGCTCGCCGTCGGAGAGCGCGTCGACAGCCTGCCTGATCTTCATGACCGGGCCGGGGCACTGCAATCCGCAGGCGTCGATCTTCAGGGTTTTCACGAACCGGGCGGGACGCTGCGTGTCCGGGTCGGCGGTTTCGGGCTGTGCGGGGTGTGCCGCCGGGCGGTTTTCGACCGGGGCGGTAGCCGTGGAGTAGGTCCGGTAACCTCCCGAGAGGTTCTTCACCTGCCGGAATCCGTGTGCCGTCAGAATCCGCTGCGCCAGGTAGCCCCGCAGTCCGACGGCGCAGAAGATGTAAACGGCCTTGTCTTTGGGAATTTCGTCCAGCCGGTCGCGTAGCTCTTCGAGCGGGATGTTCACAGCCCCGGGGATCGTTCCGAAGGCGTACTCCATCGGGGTGCGCACGTCGAGCAGGAAGCCGTCTCGGCACGCTGCATCCGTGATTTCGCGCCACGACACGACGGACATCGCGCCGCTGACGATGTTCCCGGCGACGTATCCCGCAATGGCGATCGGGTCCTTGGCCGAGGAGAACGGCGGGGCGTAGCAGTGTTCCACCTCCGCCAGGTCGCGGACCGTCCCGCCGCGCTTGATGAGCAGCGCAATCTGGTCGATGCGTTTGTCCACGCCGTCGTAACCGACCGACTGCGCTCCGTAGAGCCGGCCGCTGTGGGGATCGAACGTGAGTTTGATGGTCAGCGGAAGCGCGTCGGGGTAGTAGCCCGCGTGCGACGCCGAGTGTGTGGTCGAAGCGGCGTACTCGATTCCCTGCTGCCGGAGCCGTTTCGCCGGAAGTCCCGTCGAGGCGACCGTCATGTCGAACACCTTGGCGATGGAGGTTCCGATGGCCCCTTCGTAGCGCGTCGTGTTGCCGAAAACCATGTTGTCGGCAACGATGCGTCCCTGCCGGTTGGCGGGGTTGGCCAGGTAGTTCAGCCACGGCCTTCCGGTGATCGGGTGCGGGAACTCGATGGCGTCGCCCACGGCGTAGATGTCCTTTGCGGAGGTTTCGAGGTACTCGTCGACCCAGATTCCGCCCGTCTCGCCGATGCGGATGCCGGCGGATTCGGCGAGCGACGTCTCGGGGCGCACGCCGATCGAGAGGATGACGATGTCGGCCATGATCCGTTCCCCGCTTCTGAAGATGACCGCCACCTGTTCGCCTTGCTTTTCGAACCGCTCGACGCTCTGTTCCAGATACAGCGCCACGCCCTTTTGCAGCAGGTGCTGGTGGACGTGTGAGGCGATCGAGAAGTCGACGGGGGCCATGACCTGATTGCCCATCTCGACGATGGATACGTGTGCTCCGGTGCGGTGGAGGTTTTCGGCCATCTCCAGCCCGATGAATCCCGCGCCCACGACCACGGCGCGCCCGATCCGGTGCGTGGCCATGTAGGTTTTGATACGGTCGGTGTCGTCCACGTTGCGGAGCGTGAAGATGCCTTCCGTGCCGATCCCTTGCAGCGGCGGCCGCACGGGCGACGCCCCGGGCGAGAGCAGCAGTTTGTCGTAGGGTTCCGTATAGGTCGATCCGTCGGCACGGCGCACCGTGACGGTTTTGGCCGCGGGGTCTACCGCCACGGCTTCGCTTTCGACACGCACGTCGATCCTGAACCGTGTGCCGAACGAGGTTGGGGTCTGAACGAAGAGTTTCTCGCGTTCGGCGATCGTGCCGCCGATGTAGTAGGGCAGTCCGCAGTTGGCGTAGGAGATGTAACGGCCCTTTTCGAGCAGGACGATTTCGGCGGTCTCGTCCGCCCTGCGAATCCTTGCCGCCGCAGTAGCGCCGCCCGCAACGCCTCCGATGATGATGTGTTTCATAGTGTGTTTTGTCTGATAATTTTCCCGGGTCGGAGTTTTTCCGTCGGAAACAGCACTGCGAAAGTATTAATTATTTTCCATTAAAACAAATTTCCATTGGAAAATAATTAAATGGGGCTGACGAACGCAGAGCAAAGGGCAGTATGCTTGACGGTGATCCGATGTTGGATTTTTCGGAAGTTTGTCAGATTCTGCATCAGAGTGAGCGTCAGGTTCGGCGCTATAGGGAACAATGCGGGCGCTGTCTCTCCGCCTCCATGCCGGGGACTATGTCTTCCAATGCAAATATTGCGATGAGGATTTTTACAGCTCCGAGGTCCTCACCTCACCCTCGATACGACCGTCCGATGCTCTGCACATCGTCCGCGGTGTATTTTGTCGATTTGTCTCTTGCCGGTATTACCGGCTTTTCGGAACGGCTCCCTTGCTTCCGCTTTCGGAATATAATGTCCGCATCCGCAAGCGTCCGATAATTCGGGAATTCCTGTTTTTCGGGAGAGACGTACCTGATTTTAGTTAAATGCACCACAGGAGCAATGTGTAAAATACCCAAAAGTCGGGATTGCCGTGCTTTTCCGGGGCGTTTACCTTTGCAACACACAAAATGAAGAATCCGTTACGACACGGTTTCTGTTGCAAACAAAATGTTCAAACACACACTTTTTCGAATTCTCACATTGTTGCTGGCGTTGGGCTGTGGCTTTTCGGCGGCGGCGCAAAATCCGGCCCGCGGCCATCACGGGCATCGTCCGCTGTCTGTTCTCTCCGGACGGGTCGTAGCTGCGGACAGCACGGCTGTCGGTTTCGCTACCGTCTATCTGAAAGATACCAACTACGGGTGCTCAACCGACGATAAGGGGATCTATCACCTGAAAGCTCCGGCCGGAACCTACGAGCTGGTCGTGTCCGCCGTCGGTTTCGAACCCTATAAAAGTCGCGTGACTATTGGCCGGGACGGCCGGAATCGCTATACTGTGGTTCTGAAACCTTCGGTCACGGAAGTCGAAGAGGTCGTCGTGACGGGCAGCGGAGTGAGCCGCATCCGCCGGTCGCCTTTCAATGCCGTAGCGTTGGACACCAAAGAGTTGCAGAACTCGACCAAGAGCTTGAGCGAAGCGCTGTCGCAGCTCCCGGGCATGAAACTCCGCGAATCGGGCGGCGTAGGTTCGGACATGCAGCTGATGCTGGACGGTTTCAGCGGGAAACACGTCAAGATATTTATCGACGGAGTTCCGCAGGAGGGTGCGGGAACGGCTTTCGACTTGAACAACATTCCGGTCAATTTCGCCGAGCGCATCGAGGTTTACAAGGGTGTAGTTCCCGTGGAGTTCGGGACCGACGCCATCGGGGGCGTCGTGAATATCGTCACGAACAAGAACCGCCGCAGCTGGTTCGCAGACGCTTCCTATTCTTACGGGTCATTCAACACCCACCGTTCGTATGTCAATTTCGGACAGACTTTCAAGAGCGGTTTCATGTACGAGATCAACGCCTTCCAGAACTACTCCGACAACGATTATTACATCAACAACTGGGTGCGGGAGTTCGAAATCAAGGAGGACGGGGCGGTACACAAATTTCCGGTGGACGAAAACGACATCCGGCGTGTACGCCGTTTCAACGATGCGTTCCACAACGAGGTCGTGATGGGAAAGATCGGCTTCGTGGGCAAGAAATGGGCCGACAGGCTGGTGCTGGGCTTTTCGTACTCCGATTTCTACAAGGAGATTCAGACCGGCGTCTATCAGGAGATCGTTTTCGGACAGAAACACCGCAAGGGACACTCCTTCGTGCCGTCGCTGGAGTACCGCAAACGCAACCTCCTGGTGGAGAATCTCGATCTGACGGTGACTGCCAACTACAACCACAACATCACCAACAACATCGACACGGCGGCCCGCGCCTACAACTGGTACGGGCAGTATTACCCGACGGACAGCCGCGGCGAACAGTCGTTGCAGAACAGCGAATCGAAAAACACGAACTGGAACGCCACGCTGAACCTGAACTACCGCATCGGCCGGGTGCATTTCCTGACGTTCAACCATGTCTTCAGCGATTTCCGGCGCAGGAGCCGCTCCTATGTGGGAACATCTTCCGTGCTGACCGATTTCGACATTCCGAAAATCACACGCAAGAACATCAGCGGACTCTCTTACCGTCTGATGCCGTCGGAGAGGTGGAACGCTTCGGCCTTCGTCAAATATTACCGCCAGTACAACGAGGGTCCGGTGTCGCAGAGCGCCGACGGTGTGGGCAACTACGTCAACCTCGAAAAACGGGTAGGTTCGTGGGGCTACGGAGCTGCCGGGACCTATCATATCCTGAAGGAGTTGCAGGCGAAACTCTCCTACGAGAAGGCTTACCGCCTGCCGACTACCGACGAGCTGTTCGGCGACGAAGACCTCGAAGCCGGCAAGACCGACCTGAAGCCCGAAAAGAGCGACAATTTCAACTTCAACCTCAGCTATAACCGCTCGTTCGGACGGCACAATCTCTACATCGACGGCAGCCTGATCTACCGCAACACGAAGGACTACATCAAGCGCGGGCTGGGCAAGCACGGCAGTACGCAGTACGGTATCTACGAAAATCACGGGCATGTGAAGACCAAAGGGTACAATATCTCGGTGCGTTACGCCTTTGCACGGTGGTTCAATGTCGGGGGAACCTACAACAACATCAATACCCGTGATTACGAGAAGAACTGGACCGGAAATTCGCAGCAGGAGAGTATGCACTACAAGGTCCGCCTGCCGAACATCCCTTACAGGTTCGCCAATATCGACGCCAGTTTCTTCTGGCACGACCTGTTCGCCAAAGGGAACACGCTGAGCATCACCTACGACAGCTTCTGGTCGCACGAATTTCCGCTCAAATGGGAGAATATCGGCGACAAGGAGTCCAAAGCCTATGTGCCGGATCAGTTCTCGCACAACGTCGCCCTGTCGTATAGTCTGATGAACGGACGCTACAACCTTTCCGTCGAGTGCCGCAACCTCACCGACGCGCGGCTGTACGACAATTTCAGTCTTCAGAAAGCCGGACGGGCTTTCTATTTCAAGGTGCGGGTGCATTTCGGCGATTGATACACTATCAACTAAAAACAGATAATTATGAAACACAAGTATTTTGTATGGGCCTTGATGGCCGCATTCTGCATGGGCGGTGCGCTGACCTCGTGCACCGATGACGACGAGGGAACGAACGGCAATCCGCCCGTCGATTGGGACGAAGCGTATGTCATTGCCGCCACGGTGGACGACGCCAGCTATCTGGTCGTTTCCCGGTCGCTCGACGAAGGGAGCGTGAGCACCGTGGGACAGGGTACGGAAGTAATCGAGGGAACCTACTGGGTGTTCAAAGACAACAAATATGTCTTCGCACTGGTCTATAATAAGGGCGGCGCCGGAACGGGAGCTTCCTACTACCTGAACAACGCCGGCAAGCCGGCGAAGAAGTACACCTACGAATACAACCGTATCACCACCTACGGCACCTGGGGCGATAACGTCATCACCGCGTCCACGGGCGATTCGACCGAAAAGGACGGTGACGACGTGGCGCAGGCCCTGTTGTTCAACTATCTCGACGCTTCGACCGGATCGCAGACGGAGAGCACCGTGCTGGCCGAGAATTTTCTGGGCAACGGTGAGAAGGTGACCTTCGCGGGTATCGTCGAGGCCAACGGCAAACTCTACACCTCGGTCGTACCGATGGGCATGAGCAAATACGGCATCAAGAAGTGGCCGGAGAAAGTGACCGACCGGGACCTGATAACGACCAAGGACGGCGGTTCGGGCAGCGGAGCCTATACGGCCGGCGTAATCCCCTCGACGCAGTACCCGGACGAGGCTTACGTCGCCATTTACAGCGGGGACAATTTCGACGAGACGCCCGTTATCGTCAAGACAGACAAGATCGGTTTTGCCAGCGGCCGCATGCGTTCGCAGTATTATCAGACCATCTGGGCCGCAGACAACGGCGACCTGTATGTTTTCTCTCCGGGTTACGGGCGCACGTTCACGTCGTCCGACGATCTGAAGAAAGTGACGGGCACACTGCCTTCGGGCGTAGTGCGCATCAAGAAGGGCGAAACGGCGTTCGACCCCTCTTATTATGTGAATTTCGAGGAGATCGGGACACGGCATCCGATCTTCCGCTGCTGGCACATAACGGAAGATTACTTCCTGCTCCAGCTCTACTCCGACGGTGTCGAGGGCATGATGAGCGGCACGAGCGCCGTTACCGACGAACTTGCCGTCTTCAAGGCCGAGGACAAGACCATCACGCCGGTGACGGGATTCCCTGCCGATCTGGCCGGGTTCGGCGGCGAACCTTACGGCGAGAACGGCAATGCCTACATCGCCGTCACGGTGACGGGCGGCGACAAGCCTGCATTCTACAAGATCGACGTGAAGACCGGCCGGGCGACCAAGGGTCTTACGGTCGAGGCCGATGCCATCAGTACGGCCGGCAAACTCTCCATACAGCGCTAAAAGACGATGAAAAGGTTCTTTGCGAAGGTTCATCTCTGGCTGTCCATCCCGCTCGGCATCCTCGTATCGGTCATTTGCCTAAGCGGTGCAGCGCTTGTCTTCGAGCAGGAGATCACCCGTGCGCTCGATCCGCAGCTCTATCGGGTCACACCGCCTGCGGGCATTCGGCCGCTGCCGCCTTCGCAGTTGGCAGCGCGTATTCGGGAGCAGGTGCCCGATTCACTGAAACTCTCCGCCCTGCAACTGTCGGGTGATCCCCGGAAAACCTGCATGGCGAGTTTCAAGGGCGCGGGACGCCGGACGTTAAGCGTGGATCCCTATACCGGCGAGGTGAACGGATGGACGAAAAGCCATGCGTTTTTCCAGACGACGCGCGAACTCCATCGCTGGCTGATGGATGCCCCGGCGGCAAAGGGGCAGAAGTCGGTCGGCAAAGCGGTAGTGGGTGTAACGACGCTGCTGCTGGTCGTAATTCTCGTAAGCGGTCTTGTGATTTGGATTCCCCGTACCCGCAAAGCGCTGAAACACCGGCTGAAAGTATCGTGCAACAAAGGTTGGCGGCGATTCTGGTACGACAGCCATGTGGCGCTGGGGTTCTATGCCGCTCTGTTCCTGCTGGTGATGGCCCTGACAGGGCTTACATGGTCGTTCGGCTGGTATCGCAAGGCCGCCTATTCGCTCTTCGGGGGCGGAACGCAGCAGACTGCGGCCGCGCATGCTCCGGCGAAAGGAAATCCGGGCCAGGATGTACGCGGCGGACATGGCGGCAGGGGTGCGGAAACTGAAAGGCAATCCGACTACGCCGTGTGGGACAATGTGCTGGAAGGGTTGAAAGCACAGTATCCCGTGTATAAGACGATTACGCTGAACGAGCGGAGCGCGCAGATCGCTCCCGATCCGCATACGTCGATGCGCCGCACCGATACGGCGCAATTCGATCCGCGCGACGGACGTATCGGGAAGATCGTCCGCTATCGGGACACACCCCGTTCACAAACCCTGCGCGGGTGGTTCTACGCTTTCCACACCGGGTCATGGGGTGGAACGGTGACCAAGATCATCTATTTCCTGAGCGCTCTGATCGGCGGTACGCTTCCGCTTACGGGTTATTACCTGTGGTTGAAGAAAAAGCGCCGAACTGCTAAAGAATGATTCGTTTCTTCAGTTAAACGGATGGAGCCGGTCGGGATATTCGACCGGCTCCATTGTATAATTTTCACTATCGCCGCACTTGGGACATACTCCCTCTTCGTTGAGCGAAATGTCCTACAGCGGGCAGCGGTCAATGTTGTTGTCGGGATAGGCCGTGGCAAGCTCGGTCTTGAACACTTCGCCCTTCATCATGTTCTGCGAGAGGCCGTTCTTAATGCCCTGCTTCTCGTATACGTCCGAAACGGCGGGCAACAGCGGGTCGTCTTCGCGCAAAATCAGCGCGTGATCGAAATTTTTCAGCTCGTTCCAAGCCGTTTTCTGAATCTCGTTACAAGGGAATACCATGTTTACCCCTTCGTTGACCGTGTCCTCGACCTCGATGGTCAGGACGCCCGTATAGCCGCGAAGATACTGGGCCTCGCCCTTGAAACCGTAAAAGCGGTGTGCGTACTGCAAGTCGAATTCTCGATATCGGCAGCAGGTTATGTTGTGGTTCTCCAGATACTGCCGGATCAGGCGGACCAGCTCCGTATCGTTGTAAACCATGATTCGTCCTCCGTCGAACAGATGGTGATGTTCGTGGACCGTGATGTCGTAGTTGTATTTGCCCGTTTCGAGATGGCATACCAGCGACAGATACCGGCCTTGCAGAACGAGTCGAGGACCCGATGGATCGTCGAGAGCGTCATTGCCTTGTCTTTTGACTGAACTTTGGCTATGATGACTTCGATCGGTGCATGGCGCAGTTCCATATGGCCTCGTAGACAGCCCTTCGTCGGGGAGCCAGTTTCAGTCCCGCTTTGCGTATCGTATTTGTTGTCTTTATCTGTCGCTTGTATTGCGCTGCACACGGGAAGAAGCACGCTGTGCGCCTGACAATAGGGATGTTCTTTGTAGCGGTCCAGAATCTTTCGAGCTTCCTCCAGCAAGGGAATGTTACACATGTTTTTGGTTTTCTGCCGCGCCTTTCGAATCCATTCCGGACAATGCCCGGGGCACCGAATAGGCCACGGCCAATCTGCTTTAAACAACTCTTTCTTGCGTATGTATAAAAACAAGAAAGCCTTATAAACGATTCGTTTACAAGGCTTTGCTGTTTTGTTCCATCGAACTCTGCGGTGCGTAGGGGACTCGAACCCCTGACCCCGTGCGTGACAGGCACGTATTCTAACCAGCTGAACTAACGCACCATTCCGGTTATTGCGAGTGCAAAGGTATTATATTTTTTTTAGTTTACAACTTTTTTTTTGATTTTTTCTGCATCGCACCGACGGTATTCGTGCCAATCTATTTGATTTAAAGAATAAAAGCATTGATTTTTTTGCCGCCTTCACGCTTGTGCACCTTGTGAGCGGGGAGGGCAGATCGACATTTTGCGACCGAAGCGCTGCGCCCGGGCCGGACGGCGGAGTGCCGGAAGTGCCGTAATCGGCGGCGACAGGATGGTACGGTTCACCGGCGCGCGGTCTGCGGCGAAGGCTTTCTGTTTTATATTTCGGCTGTTTTGTCATATTTTGGCCGACGCAGGCATGTTGTCTGTCATTAAATATAAAATAGTATGATTGTAGGTTATTTAAGAGTGAGCACTTGCAAACAGCACCTTGCCAATCAGCAGGATGAAATCCGCCGTTTTGCCGAAAGCCGGGATCTCAAGGTGGATGTCTGGGTCAACGAAGTCGTCAGTGGTAAAAAACGAGAGCAGGAGAGGCGTCTGGGCAATCTGTTGCGGCGCATGAAGCGTGGCGATACGCTGATCGTCACCGAGATGTCGCGCCTGAGCCGGTCGATGACCGATCTGATGGCCATCATGGGAAAGTGCCTGCGGAAGGGGATCAAACTCTACACCACCAAGGAGAAGTACTCCTTCGACGACTCGATCAACAGCAAGGTGCTGTGCTTTGCGTTCGGACTGGTTGCCGAAATCGAGCGTAACCTGATCTCCATGCGTACGCGCGAGGCGCTGGCGCTGCGTAAGGCCGAGGGCATGGTGCTGGGGCGTCGTGCGGGAAGTTATACGAAAATGAATGTGTTGATCGAGAACCGGTTCGACGTCATCGAAATGCTTGGCAAGGGAAAATCCATCGGGGAGATCTGCCGGCGTTACGACCTGTCGCGGGATACGTTTGCCAAGTTCAGGATGAAATACCCGTCCGTGCAGAAGGCAGTGGCGAAAAAAGAGCGGCAACGGATGTTGAGAGCCGCCATAAACGGCGCCCGAACGTCTTCGGACAAGCCTGAACGGGGCGAATAGGCGCATTTGGCAGGAAATCGGTTTTATATGTTGGTTAAACCGTTGGTTAAACCGTTCGTATTCAACTGCAAATATATAAAAGATCGAAAAAACAAGCAAAACCCTTCATAAAAAATTCATTATGCCGCGATTATTTTTTTTGCAAGTTATTATTTAACGTTTTATACCGGGGTTTGAACCTTATATTTTTTTAAAGGAACATATAAACAGGCAGCATATTGTTTAATTTGCTGTTCAATTGTTGGTTAGACCTTTTCGTGTCGATGGTAATTGGAATAGCGATGAAGATAAAACTGAAAGCCCTCTGCATTTTTGCAGTTACGGCATTTGGGGTGTCGGGTGTCAAAGGGCAGGATGCAGCAGTCAAAACAAATCTTCTTTACGACGCTGCTTTGACGGTAAATCTCGGGGTGGAGTTCGGCTTGGCTCCCCGATGGACGCTGGATGTTTCCGGCAATTTCAACGGTTGGACGCTTTCGCACGATCGCCGATGGAAACATTGGCTTTTGCAACCCGAGGCACGCTACTGGTTCTGTGATCGTTTCTCGGGCCACTTTCTGGCGGCCCATGCGCATGGCGGCCAGTATAACGCCGGCGGACTGAAAAACAACATTTCGTTTCTGGGCAGCGATCTGTCCGAACTCTCCGATTATCGGTACCAGGGCTGGTTCGTCGGTGCGGGCGTGGCCTACGGTTACGCCTGGATTCTGGGCCGGCACTGGAATCTCGAAGCCGAGTTGGGCGTGGGTTATGCCTATACGCGCTATGACAAGTTCCGCTGTGTGGGCTGCGGCAAGAAACTCGAACGCGACAAGTCCCATCATTATGTCGGCCCCACGAAACTGGCGGTCAATCTGGTTTACGTATTTTAAAATCGAACATCAATGAAACGGACAATAATCCTGCTGACAATGTTTCTGCGGGGCATTTGCGCCCCGCTTCAGGCCCAGGAAATCGACGGCGTTTCGGTCCGCAATGTGACGATGGACCGCAACGGCGCATACATGGCCGTGGATATGGACGTCGATCTGTCGGCGCTCGAGGTCGACGGCAATCGTGCCGTGCTCTTCACCCCGCGCATCGCCAACGGTGCGGATACGCTCTCGCTCGCCTCGATCGGCATTTACGGCCGCCGCCGTTACTTCTATTATATACGTAACGGTGCGAGCATGCTCTCGGGTGAAGGCGAGATGTCCTACCGGGCCTCGCTGAAACCCGATGACCTGGCCTACCACACCATCGTCCCCTATGCCGAGTGGATGAACGGGGCATCGCTGCTGCTCGACCGCAGGGACTACGGCTGCTGCCATACGCTTCTGGACGAGCAGCGCGGCAGGCTGGGCGGCTATGCCGAACCGGCGGTCTATGTCCCCGAGATCGTCTTCGTACGCCCGGTCGCCGAGGCGGTCAAGAGCCGTTCGCTGAGCGGATCGGCGTTCATCGACTTCCCCGTGAACAAGACGGTGATCTATCCCGAATACCGCCGCAATGCGGTCGAGCTGGCCAAGATCAACGCGACGATCGATTCGGTGCGCCTCGACGCCGACGTGACCATCACGGGCGTGTGGCTGAAGGGATACGCCTCGCCCGAGAGTCCCTATTCGCACAACCGCGATCTGGCGATCGGTCGTACGGCGGCGTTGAAGAACCACATCCGGCAGCTTTACCAATTCGCCGAAGGGGTCATCTCGACCGATTACGAACCCGAGGACTGGGCCGGCCTGCAACGCTATGTCGAGGCCTCGAATCTCGCCCACCGCGGGGAGATACTCGCGCTGATCGCCAGCGACATGGAGCCTGACGCCAAGGAGGCGGAGATCCGAAGGACCTATCCCGAGGAGTATCGGTTCCTGTTGCAAAACTGCTATCCGGCCCTGCGCCATACGGATTACCGCATCGACTACACGATTCGCAGTTTCAGCGATGCGGAGGAGATCAGGCGTATCGTTAAGACACAGCCGCAGAAGCTCAGCCTCAATGAGTTTTTCCTTGCGGCCCGGAGCTGCGATCCGGGTTCGGAGGAGTTTGCCTCGATTTTCGAGACGGCCGTGCGCATGTATCCCGACGATCCGACGGCCAACCTCAATGCAGCCAATACGGCGCTCGAACGCGGCGATCTGAAGCGTGCCGAGGACTACCTCTCCAAGGCGGGTTCGTCGTCCGAGGCGGTCTATGCCCGCGGCGTGCTGGCCGCGTTGAACGGCGACCGCGAATCGGCGCGCGGGCACTTCGTCCGGGCTGCCGGGGCCGGAATCGTCGAGGCGCAGCGCGCCTTGCAGCAACTCGACGCAATGGAGGGCCGGTAACGGCCGGGCTGCACCCGGGGCTTCTGCGGTTGTTGTGCTGCTTTCGATCCGCGGACGCCCCGGGTGCCACGGCTCCGGGTGCGAATCACCCGGGGAAGGCGGGGTAGGACCGTGCCGGCGATGCCTCCCTGCGGCCCGGAAGGCCCGAAGACCGGCGCGATAATGCGGTGATATTTAGTGTAACGTGTCGAGCGTAATATGAGAAACTTTATACATTTTTTTTCAACAAACCAATTACAAACAGTATGAAAAGGTTATTCTTGACTCTGGCGGCATGCGCAGCGTTGTGCGCGTGCTCCAAGGATGATGCCGATTCGCAAAAAACTCCGGTTTTCACGGGCGATACGGCATATCTGAACGTTCGCATCTCCGATGCGGCAACACGTGCTTCGGCGGGTGATCCGAACGAGTTCGAAAACGGTTCCGCGAATGAGCATGCCGTTTCGGATGCGAAGTTCTATTTTTATGACGCCAACAAGGCATTCGTTACGCAGGCGAGTGTCTGGAACGGCGGCACTCCGGTCGCTGGAAACGACAATATCGAGTTTAACGGAAATTCGGTGGTTGTGCTGCGCGGCCTGACGGGGACGTCGTTCCCCAAATACATGGTGACGGTGCTCAATGCGCCTGCCGGTTTCCAGCCCGGCCAGAGGCTCGACGACATGCTGGCGACCATGGCCGGGTCCATGTATAACAACGACGGCGAGTTCGTCATGAGCACCACCAGCTACCCCGATCAGAAGGATGCCGACAACCAGACGCTGCCCTACTACGTGACGGAGGTGACCGCGGCCAACTTCTCGCCCGAGCCGGTGAAGCCCACCTTCACCAATGCGGTGACGGTCTATGTCGAGCGTCTGGCAGCCAAGGTGTCGCTGCGCCTGGGCGACCTCGCGAATCTGGATGCGGCGACCGGCCGCTGCAAACTGAACGTCTCGGTGGCCGGCGAACTGAACGGTACGGACGACGGCACGACTACGCCCGCTGAAGGCGCCACCGACATCTACATCGAGTTCCTGGGCTGGGCGCTCAACGGTACGGCGCTGGATTCGTACATGATGAAGAACATCGACGAAACGTGGGCCAATACGGCTGCCAGCCTCGGCCTCGGCTGGGATTGGAAGGACCCGACCCGCCATCGCTGCTACTGGGGCAAATCCTACAACTACGCCAAGAGCGACGGCAACTACCCGCTCACTTCCGGGGACGAGAACCTGGCGGCTCCCGGCAACTCGCAGGCCGGCGACATGAACGCGAAGTACCTGCACTACATCACCGCCGCCCAGATCGGCAACACGGTATCCAAGACGGGCAGCTCCGACTATTGCTTCGAGAATACGAACACGGCCGCTCTGGCTCAAACCCGCTCCGCGCTGACGAGCGTGCTGCTCAAGGCCAAGATCTGCGACAAGGACGGCGGTACGCTGAACCTGGTACGCTACAACGGTCTGCTCTACAACAGGGACACCTATCTGGGATACGTGCCCAATAGCCTGGTTCTGAATGCTTTCTACGAGGACGGCCAGACGCCGGAGGGTCTGAAAAAGTATACGCGCATCGGTAAGGAGTACCTCGAACTGGCGACCCTGGGCGACGGCAAGGTCTACGTGAAGATGAAAGAAACGCTTCCGACCCCTGTCTATGCGATCAACGGCGAGACCGTGACCGAAATCACGGACTTCACGGCCATCGACGCGGCTCTGAAGGAGTTCAACGAGACGGGCGCCGAGGCCATCGCCTACACCGGCGGCGAGATGTACTACAACATCCCCATCGAGCACCTGCGCAACAACGAGGCCGACGACAAGACGATCTACGAGGCCAACTACGGCGTTGTCCGCAACCACCACTATGTGCTGTCGATCGACAAGCTCTCCAGGCTGGGCAAGGGTATCTTCGATCCCGACGAGGTGATCATCCCCAACGTCGAGGACGAGAAGGAGACCTATTACATCGGAGCTACGATCCACATTCTGTCGTGGAAACTTGTGAACCAGGGTGTGGAACTCTGAAAAAATTTCAGCGTACGTTCCGGCCGGAGGCGGACTTCGGGTCCGTCTCCGGCCCGGGAACTGCGCAACGACGCACTTCCGTTCCGGTGCAAAGAGAGGAACGGCCCCGGAGACATCCCGTGCGGACATGTTTCCCACCGAAACCGAATATTCGCTGCAAGCGATTGCAGACAAGATACAAGCAAGCGTATAAATCAAGGATGACGCAATGAAGTTATCGTCTTACATACATGGAATCTGCCTGAAGCTGTCGCTTCTGCTGGCCGCCGGCAGCCTGCTGCCGGGCTGCGACAGCCTGATTTACGACGGGGAGGGCGACTGTAAGGTGACTTACCGGGTCCGATTCCGCTACGACCGCAACCTCAAATTCGCCGACGCCTTCGCCAGCGAGGTCGAATCGGTCACGCTCTGCCTGTTCGACGAACAGGGCCGGATCGTGTGGCGGAAGACGGAGCAGGGCGAAGCCCTCAAGGCCGAGGGCTATGCCATGGAGGTGGACGTCGCGCCCGGGACCTACGATCTGGTGGCCTGGTGCGGGTCCACGGACCGGAATTCGTTCGCCATTCCGGCCGGCCCGGTCCGCAAGCAGGAGTGGACCGCCACGCTCAACCGCGACCGTGCCTCGGGCGGGGCTTTCGTCCGCGAGGATCTCGACCGGCTCTACCACGGCTATCTGCCCGCGCAGCTCTTCGCCAAGGCCGAGGAGGGCGTTTTCACCTACACCATGCCGCTCACCAAGGATACCAACAACGTGCGGGTGGTTTTGCAGCAGCTTTCGGGCGAGGCGATGGCCAGGGACCGTTTCACCTTCCGGATCACGGCCGAGAACGGCCGCATGGACTGGAACAACGAACTGCTGTCCGACGAGCCGATCACCTATTACGCCTGGCACCAGCAGTCGGGAACGGCCGGCGTCGACGTGCCCGACATGCCCGGCACGATCACCTCGCTGAGCGCTGTCGTGGCGGAGCTGACCACGGCCCGTCTGACGGTGCGCGACAGGACGCGTGCCGCCGGCGATGATTTTCCCGACGAGCGGCGCATGTACCTTACGGTGTCCGACAACGACACGCAGCGTGTGGTGGCGCGTGTCCCGCTGGTCGACTACGCCCTGATGGTCAAGGGCGAGAACCGCCGCGACATGGACGATCAGGAGTTTCTGGACCGCATGGACGAATACAATCTGGTCTTCGTGCTGGACGCGAACATGCGTTGGGTCAGCATGAGCGTCAACATCCACTCCTGGAAGCTGGTTTTTCACAATAAGGAGATCTGATCGCTGGATTTTTATGAAACCGAACGGAACCATACGATATGCCGCCCTGGTCGCCGCGCTTCTCTGCGCGACGGTCACGTCGTGTCGTCGTGCCGCCGGCGAGCCGTCCCTGCCCGAAGCGGAGACGGCCGTGCAGGTGGGGTTCCGCATTTCGCTCGGCGCCCTCGGCGAGACGGCGCGTGCGACCCGTGCCGGCGACTACGACGACGGCCGCGGCGTCGACTACGAGAACCACGTCGATTTCGAGCACGGCAGCTACCGGTTCCTGTTCTTCGACCTGCAAAACCGCTATCTGGCCTCCTTTACGCCCACTAAACTCCGTCCGGTCGAGTTCGGGGCCTTCCGCTCGAAGGTCTACGAGGTGGGCGGCACGATCCCCAAACCGCTCCCCGAGGATTTCAAGGTCGTGGCGCTGGCTAACTGGCCCGATTACCCCGACGGGCTGACCGTCGGCGTGACGACCATCGGGCAGATCTGCACGGACGCCTCCGGCCGCTACGACTATACGCCGCCGTTCCGGCTCGGCGAGCGGCTGATCCCCTTCTACGGCGTCAAACTCTGCGAGGGCGTCACGTTCAGCCGGAACCTGCTGACCGATCTGGGGACGATCCACCTGCTGCGTGCCATGGCCAAGATCGAGGTGGCGTGCGTCACCCCGGGCTGGAACATCTCGGGCGTCGCCTTGCAACGCTACAACGCTGCGGGTTACTGCGCTCCGGCGGATGTCTGCGGCTTCGGGGATTACTCCTGGCCCGATTACGTCGAGACGCTGCATCTGGTCGGCGGCCGTAACGACGCGGCGCCGAAGAGCCTCGATTTCGCACCTTCGGCGCAGGGTGCGTTCGTCGCCTATGTCCCCGAATATCGCAATCTGGCCGAGGGTGCGACCGGCGTCAGGGCGGAGGATGCCGCCGAGTTGCGCGTGACGTTCCGCGAGAGCGGCGACAGGGAGTATCCCGTCGAATTTAAATACTATACCTCGGCTCCGGCCGGCAGCCGTCTGGGCGATCCGTTCGACATACGCCGGAACTACTACTATAAATTCACCATCACGAAGGCCGCCGAACCCCTCGTCGCCGTGGACGTGTATCCCTACGAGGAGGTCGAACTCGACCCCGGATTCGGGCTGCTGACCGCTTCGAAAAACGAACAGAGGAATGAAAAGTAGGATTTTGTCTTGTCTCGTGCTGGCTGCCGCCTCGTTCGGCATGACGGCCTGTGTCGATCCGGAAATCGACCCGGAGTCCGGTCATACCGGCCGGGGCGAAAGCTCCGTGTCGCTGGGTGTGACGTTCCATGCGCTGTCTAACGGTTCGCTGGGCGCCACGCGCAGCGAAAGGGGCGATCTGATCGGTGCCATCGACGATGTTTTCGTGGCGTGGTACACCGAGGACGGAGCCTTGGCCGGATCGGCCTATCTGCCCCATGACCGGATGGATGTGACCGATGTCGACCGTCCGGGAAGCGCCACCGAACTCCGGACGCAGCATGCCGAGTTCCAGTGCCGCATTCCCTACGGCCGCTACCGCATCTACGCCGTGGCCAATATGGGCGACCTGTCGTCCGACGACGCCCTCGCCGCACGGATCGGGCGCGAGGAGGATCTGCGGTCGATCGTGCAGGAGTGGGTCGACGACCCGGTGGGGGACAATTGCCAGATGGCGGGTTACTTCACGCCGAACGATTCGGGCGGTACGCGCGGCGAGGCTCCGCTGCTGACTGTCGATGCGCCCCGGCAGCGGCTCCATGCCTGGATTCGCCGCCTGGTGTCGAAGGTGACCGTCTCGTTCGACACCGCCGACCTCTACGAGAACGTCTACATCTATATCAAGTCGGCCCGGATTCACAACATCCCCCGCAGCTGTACGCTGCTGGACCCCAACGACGGGAAGCGCATCGCCGATCCGGCGAAGGACGTCATTTTCGCCGGCGATACGATCGCCTACGGTTCGGGCGACGACTTCAACGCGTGGCCGCGTCTGACCAGGGCCGGCAATCCGCTGGGCGGCGGCGATACCAAGGCGCAGTTGCACCGGAACGACGCCCGTGCGCTCTTCTTCTTCGAGAACATGCAGGGCGAGGGAAAGCTCAAGTGGCAGGACACCACCGGCATGAATTCGTCGGTCACCTTCCCCGACGGCAACAAGCCCGACGACGAGGGCTACCGCGACGGCAAGCCGTGCGGAACCTATATCGAGGTGGAGGGCTACTACATCTCCAATACGGTCGCAAACCCCGGCAAGGGCAGGATCGTCTACCGTTTCATGCTGGGCAAGGATACGGAGCGCGACTATAACGCCGAGCGTAATTTCCACTACAAACTCACGCTCCGCTTCCGGGGCCATGCCAACGACGTCGACTGGCACATCGAGTATGACGAGGACAAGGGTATCTATGCACCCAATCCCTACTTCATCTCCTACCTCTACGACCATGAGATGATGCTTCCGCTGAAGATCAAGGGCAAGCCCGTCGGCAAACTGAAGGCCGAGATCGTCGAGAACAACTGGGGTCCCCACGAGGCCGGCAGCGAGTTCGAATATTACCGGGGCGAGGTGTACACCATGAGCGGAAAACCGGATGCTGGCGTCTATGCGGATTCCCGGCCCGAGGAACCGCAGGTCAAGGACGGTCCGTGGAACGGTTTCCTGTCGCTCGTGAAGACGCACATCAACTGGATCGGACGTGACAAACCCTATTGGTCGGGCTACAATTACTTCTACTGGAAACAGCGTCCGCAGGATTTCGGAACTGGGCTGAACGGCATGGATCTCACGTCGTACGGCAGCAGTCTCTTGAATGGCATGGGCGAGGGAGGGTTTTCTCCGCGCGGCTGTCGGGAGTACGATCTGTCGCAGAGCGCGACCGTTCCGGACGCAGCCGACGGCGACTACATCGTCACGCGCAACGATGCCGACGAGCAGACCGTCGTGCAGATTCCGTTCTACACCCGGGCCTTGCAGTTGACCGACAAGACCGGTTTTTCAGGCAACAATCCCTATTTCGCTTACAGGCGTTCGGCGAAGGTGCGGCTCGAGGTGCAGCTGGAGGGACACGCCCGGCCGACGGTGGACACCATAACGATCTACCAGGTGCGTCGTGTGGTCAACCCCAAGGGCATCTATCGCCGTCACGACAACGATGCGGCATTCCACGTGGCATTGACGCATCGGTTGAACGAAGCGGCCACGCGGTATACGGTCTACGAATCCGAAGGTCCCTGGAAGGCCGAGGTCGAGGTCGGCAAGGAGTGGATCAAGCTCAACGGCGTGTTGGGCGGCACGGTGGAGGGATCGACCGGGTCCGAAATCCGCTTTACCTATCAGCCCGCCGGTACGATCGGCGAAGATCAAAGCCGGTGCGGCATCATCCTGGTCCGCTATCACAACCTGTCGTGCTACCACCGCATCTTCGTGCGTCAGGGCTATGCCCCCATCCGGGTGGCCGGATCGGCCAAATGGCACACATTCAACCTGAAATATCAGGATCACGAGGCTGCCGCGCCCTGCGAGGAGGGTTCGCTCTTCCGCTACGGCAATGTCGACCAGCCCATTGACGCCGTCAACAACCAGTTCGACCGGTTTGCCGACCATGCCACGACTCCGTTCCGGCTGGCTCCCACGAGTTCGGGACTGACGGGAACCTGGAATGCGGTTGCCGGACAGACCCGGATTACGAGCAAGTCGCGCACTTCGGACGGTTTCAGCGACATGCCCCAGACCATCGGCGGCCGACAGTGCCGGGTCGCCGAAAGGAGCGATTTCAAGGAGTTGCAGAATGGCTGCCAGTTTGCGTTCGGCGTGCTCTACGACGATGCGTCGGCCGAAACCGCGCTGGAGATGTCGGACGCGCACGGCTATGCCCATTACAACGCGAGCAACGAGAACAAGGGCATGCGCGGCTGTTTCGTCTTCAATCCTGCGGGGAGCCTCAATTCGGGCGGCGAGGGGGCCAATATCTTCTTCCCGGTGGGCGTCTCGGGATACGGCCGCCGGAAGCATTGTTCCCAGGAGAATGGAAAGTACGGCGTATTGCGTTATGCCGCCCGCGGTGCACTCTATACCGACCCCGAGATACCTTATCGTCCGATTTTTTATACCGTATACACCAATTTCGGCGGAATTTACTGGTGCAATCGGGAGTCGGACAATACCTCTTCGTGGGACATCAACGTCTCGACATTCGATTTCAACGATTTCGGAAAGAATGCGTTCCTGATAGACAAATGGACCGCCGGCGACGGTCCCAATGTCAGCGACGCCTGCTTCGTCCGTCTGGTAGAGTAGGCGGGGGCAGGGTGCCGATGCGGTTTGCCGAAACCGATGCCTGCAACCGCCTTTTTGTCCGTTTGCCGGGGCCGATCGCATTCGCCCCGGACATCTGAATTTCGCGAACGACAAATCCGGCATTCGCCGTGAAAAACGAAAAAGCCTTGCAAACGATTCGTTTACAAGGCTTCGTTGTTTTGTTCCACTGAACTCTGCGGTGCGTAGGGGACTCGAACCCCTGACCCCGTGCGTGACAGGCACGTATTCTAACCAGCTGAACTAACGCACCATTCCGGTTATTGCGAGTGCAAAGATAGTGTAATTTTTTTAATCGGCAAATGGTTTCAGGGCTTTTTGAAGAAAGAAAATTGCACGCTTCCGTAACTCCTTAATTGCCAGAACTCATTGAAATCCGAAAAATCCATTTTTTTCGAATGTTCGAAGATCAGGATGCCGCCCGGACGGAGCAGATCGCGTTCCAGGACCAGCTTCACGACCTGCCCGCTGCCTTCCAGGTCGTAGGGGGCGTCGGAGAAGATCACGTCGAACTGCTTGGCACAGCTTTTCAGGTAGAGGAATACGTTGGCCTTGACGGGATAGAAGTTTTCGATCCCCAGCTGTGCGGCCGTCTGGCGGATGAAACTGTAATGCACGGCGTTGATCTCGACCGCCGTGACGCTCCGTGCGCCGCGCGATGCGAACTCGTAGCTGATCGACCCCGTGCCGGCAAAGAGGTCGAGCACGTCGCACTCTTCGAAATCGAGCAGGTTGCCCAGCACGTTGAAGAGGTTCTCCTTGGCGAAGTCGGTCGTGGGCCGCGCCCGCAGGTTTTTGGGCGGGTTGATCGCCCGGCCCCGGTATTTTCCGCTGACTATTCGCATGTCGTCTGTCTGAATCGTTTGCCGAGCAGTTTGCGCGCCGCTTTCGGATTGTCGCCCGCAATGCGGAGTTCGTATTCCTTGAGCGGGAAACAGCCGTCGAGCCGATCGAAAAAGTAGGCGACATCGGTGTCCGTCGCCGCGGGAATCACTTCGGCAAGCTGCAATTCGCCGTTGTCGTATACCTTAATATATAGAAGTCCCGCCCTGCGGCTCATCCATACGGTTTTGGCGGCATTCGCGGGGGTATGCAGCAGCGGGGTGGTGAACCGCGCCCTGTCGCCCAATTTCTCCTCCACCTGCCGCAGCGCCTCGCGGTCGATAGCCGTCACGGCCACCGTCTCCGCTTCCGGGTCGCTGGCGACGACGCACTCCTCCGCCGTCGGCGGCATGCCGTTCGCCGCGAGCATCTCCGCGCCCCGCTCCGCATCGAAGAGTTCGCCCGGCACGAGCATCGTGCGGGGCAGCAGCAGTTCGACCTTTACCGAAGCCCCTCCGGCGGGCAGTTCCGAGAGCGCAGGGACCGAAAAAGAGTGTCCATCCAACGAGAGCTGAATGGACACCTTATTGCCTGACTGCGGCGTGTTACTCCCAGTTGCCTGCCTCATTGTTACCGGAATCCATTGATCCGAACTTGACGCCGGGATAGCGGTTGAAGTTGTTCTGCTCGTCGTCGATCAGGTTGATCACCTCCTGGCGGTAAGCCACCGTGTCGAGGAACATCTTGTAGGGTGCGCGGCACTCCACGACGGGAATCACGACCTTCGACTCGGTGGTGATGATGCCGGCCTCCATGATGAACTGGGCCTTGTTGCCGGTTCCGGGAATGTAGCGGAAATTCTCGACATCCTGGCGCGTCACCTTCTTGGGGGCGAAAATGGTGTCGATCACAGCGATCTTGAACTTTTCAATATTCTTTTTGCCCGACTTCTTCAGCATGGCCATGGCCACCGAGTCGTCTTCGTCGACAATCTTGCGCTCCAGTTCGAGCGTGTCGGTCAGCACGAATGCCGTCAGCGAGTCGAAGCTGGCCGTGAAATGCTGGTACTTGGATTTGAAGGCGCGCTGGGCCGTACGGATATCCTTGATGCGGTCGATAACCTGGGCTTTCTTCGCCTTCGTTTCTTTGTCGAACCGGATCGGGGTGGAGATCTGGACGTAGATGACGTAGATCAAACCCACGATTGCTACGGCAAGAATGATTTGAAAGAGTTTTTTCATTTTAAATAAATATTTGTTATTAATTTTGCATCAATTAAAAACCGACGCATGTTCAGCACACGTATCGCGACCCAAATTTACGCTAAAATTTGTTTCGAAACAACTCCCGGACAAAAAAAAATTATAGAAAAGTTGTCCGAATATCTCGCAGACGACGATTTTTCGAGGATTTTCGTGCTGAACGGCTATGCCGGAACCGGAAAAACGACGCTTATCGCCGGGCTTGTCGGTGCGCTTAAAGACCTGGGAATCAAACCCGTGCTGCTGGCCCCCACGGGGCGTGCCGCCAAAGTGCTGGCCCAATACGCTCAGGAAAAGGCACTTACCATCCACAAACGCATTTACCGTCAGCGCACGAACGCCGATTACGAATCGAAATTCTCGCTCAACATCAACCCCGAGCGCGGAGCGGTGTTCATCGTCGACGAGGCCTCGATGCTTTCGGACAACTCGCAGGGCGGAGCCGTTTTCGGCAGCGGATCGCTGCTTTCGGACCTCGTGGAGTACGTCCGCAGCGGCCGCGGATGCCGCCTGGTGCTGGTCGGCGACAGCGCGCAGCTGCCGCCCGTCGGGGCCGATTTCAGCCCGGCGCTCGACCCGGCGTCGATGGACGCCTACGGTGACATCGTCTACGGCACGATGGACGAGGTGGTGCGGCAGGAGGCGCAGTCGGGCATCCTCTTCAACGCCACGCTGGTGCGCTGCATGCTCGAAAACGGGCTTTATGAGATTCCCCGTTTCGAAATGGATTTCCCCGACATCGAGGCGGTCGAGGGCGGGGAGTTCCTCGAAAAGCTCCAGGACTGCTACGCCCGGTACGGCCGCGACGAGACGATCGTCATCACGCGCTCGAACAAGCGGGCCAACCGCTACAACGAGGGCATCCGCCGCAACGTGCTCTATGCCGAGGAGGAGATCGAGAGCGGCGACATGCTGATGGTCGTCAAGAACAACTACTACTTCCCCGAGCACACCGAGGACTGCCCGATGAACTTCATCGCTAACGGCGACATCGCGCGGCTGAAGCGCCTCAGGCGGTTCGAGGATTTCTACGGCTTCCGCTTCGCCGACGCCGTGCTCGAATTCCCCGACTACAACGATGCGGAGATCGAGTGCAAGATTCTGTTGGATACGATCGCCTCGGAGTCGCCCTCGCTCACGCGCGAAGAGTCGACGCGCCTCTTCTACGAGGTGGAGAAGGACTACACGGACATCAAAAGCAAGTTGAAACGTTTTAAGGAAATCCGTGAAAATCCGCATTTCAACGCCGTTCAGGTGAAGTTTTCCTACGCCGTCACGTGCCACAAGGCGCAGGGCGGGCAGTGGCGGGCGGTCTTCGTCGACCGCTGCCTGTTCGGCGACGAGCCGATGTCGCGCGACATGCTCCGCTGGCTCTACACGGCCCTGACGCGCGCCACCGATAAATTATACCTTGTAAATTTCGACGAAAAATTCTATGAATAGCGAACGGCATCCCCTCGAACCCTTCCTGCCCGAAAACGCCCGCCTGCTGATGCTGGGCAGCTTTCCGCCCAAACGCATCCGCTGGTCGATGGAGTTCTTCTATCCCAACCTGCAAAACGACATGTGGCGGATCGTGGGCTACCTTGCTACGGGCGACAAGATGCACTTCCTGGAACCGGGCGGATGGCGGTTCGACCGGGAGCGCATCGAGGCTTTCTGCCGTGAGCGGGGGATTGCGCTCTACGATACGGCTGTGGAGGTCATCCGGCTGAAGGACAATGCGTCGGACGCGTCACTTCAAGTGGTGCGCGAAGTCGATCTCGAAACCCTGCTGGCCCGCATTCCCGCCTGCCGGGCCGTCGTCACGACGGGACAGAAGGCCACCGACACGCTGCGTGCCATCACGGGCTGCGGCGAACCTGCCGTGGGGGAGTGCGTGCCGATGCCCTTTGCGGGGCGCGACTTGACGCTGTGGCGCATGCCCTCCTCGTCGCGGGCTTTCCCGCGTCCCGTGGAGTGGAAGGCGGAGTTTTACCGCAAAGTGTTCTTCGAGAACGGGATTCTCTGACGCTTGGGCGGAAAGAACCGGCCGGACAGACGAAAAAAATTGGATGTCGGCTTTGCACGGCATTCAAAAAAGGCCTATCTTTGTTGTATAAATTATACAATATTCTATTTTGACTTCCGAAAAGAAAATCGACAAAAAATATGTCGAGACGCCCCTGATGAAGCAATATTACTCCATCAAGGCAGTACATCCCGACGCCATTCTGCTGTTCCGCGTGGGCGATTTCTACGAGACCTTCGGCGACGACGCGATCAAGGCCAGCGGCATTCTGGGCATCACGCTCACGCGCCGCGCCAACGGATCGGCGACGTACGTCGAACTGGCGGGATTTCCCTACCATGCCATCGACACCTACCTGCCGAAGCTGGTGCGGGCGGGCGAGCGCGTGGCCATCTGCGAGCAGCTGGAGGACCCCAAGCTGGTGAAGGGACTCGTCAAGCGCGGCGTGATCGAACTGGTGACTCCGGGCATCGTGCTGGGCGACAACATCCTGGCCAACAAGGAGAACAACTTCATCGCGTCGGTCTATTTCGGCCGGCAGACGACGGGCGTGGCTTTTCTGGACATCTCCACGGGCGAGTTCTATGTAGCCGAGGGAGCGGACAGCTATGTAGACAAGCTGATCTCGAACCTCCAGCCCAAGGAGGTCGTCTACCAGCGCGGCTACGAGGACCGTTTTTCCGGTTCGTTCGGGTCGAAACTCTACACCTACCGTCTCGACGAGTGGGTCTTTTCGGAGGACGTCAACCGCGAGAAACTCTGCAAGCAGTTCGGGACCAAATCCCTCAAGGGCTTCGGCGTGGACCACTTCACCAGCGGCATTTCGGCCGCCGGGGCCATTCTCTATTACCTCGAATTCACCGAGCACCGCGAAACGGGCCATATCGCCTCCATCGCGCGTATCGACCAGGACGACTACGTGTGGGTCGACAAGTTCACGATCCGCAACCTCGAACTCTTTTCGTCGAACGGCGCGCGCGAGAAGTGCAGTTTCGCCGACGTGATCGACCGCACGCTGACGCCGATGGGCGGCCGTCTGCTGAAACGCTGGATCGCCATGCCGATCAAGGACCCCGCGAAGATCAACGAGCGCCTCGATGTGGTGGAGCGGCTGATCAAAGACGCCGATCTGGCGGATGTCATCCGCGAGCAGGTGTCGCTGGTGGGCGATCTGGAGCGTATCGCGGGGCGTATCGCCGCCCAGAGGGTCACGCCCCGCGAACTGGTGCAGCTCAAGAACTCGCTCGGAGCCATCGAGACGCTCAAGGCTGCGCTGGAGTCCACCGACGACGACCGCCTGCATGCGCTGGCAGAGCAGATCGACCCTCTGGCGGAGGTCCGCGAGCGTATCGCCCGCGAAATCTACCCCGACCCGCAGAACAACCAGATACAGAAGGGCGGCGTGATCGCCGACGGCGTCGATCCCGAACTGGACGACCTGCGCCGCATCGCGCTCCACGGCAAGGACTATCTCGCGCGCATCCAGCAGCGCGAGAGCGAGGCCACGGGCATCCCATCGCTCAAGATCAGCTACAACAACGTTTTCGGCTACTATATCGAGGTCCGCAACGCCCACAAGGACAAGGTCCCCGAGACGTGGATACGCAAGCAGACCCTCGCCAACGCCGAGCGTTACATTACGGGCGAACTGAAAGAGTACGAGGAGAAGATTCTCGGCGCCGAGGAGAAGATGCTCATCCTGGAGCAGCGCATCTACGCCGGGATCATGGCCTATATCTGCGGTTCGCTGGCGCCGATGCTGCGCGACGCCGCCGCGGTGGCGCGCATCGACTGCCTCCAGTCCTTCGCACGCATCGCCTGCGAACGCCGCTACGTGCGTCCCGTGCTGGACGACGGCAAGCGCATCGACATCCGTCAGGGCCGCCATCCGGTGATCGAGACGCTGATGCCCGTGGGGGAGGAGTACATCCCCAACGACGTGATGCTCGACGACAAGCAGCAGCAGATTATGATGATCACCGGACCCAACATGTCGGGTAAGTCGGCGCTGCTGCGCCAGACCGCGCTGATCATCCTGATGGCCCAGATGGGTTCGTACGTACCCGCGAAGTCGGCCCATATCGGCTATGTGGACAAGATTTTCACGCGCGTCGGGGCTTCGGACAACATTTCGCAGGGCGAGTCGACTTTCATGGTCGAGATGCTCGAATCGGCCAGCATCCTCAATAACATTTCGGACCGCAGCATCGTGCTGCTCGACGAAATCGGCCGCGGCACGTCGACCTACGACGGCATTTCGATCGCCTGGGCGATGGTCGAATACCTTCACAACCACCCCTCGGCCCGCGCCAAGACGCTTTTCGCCACGCATTACCACGAGCTGAACGAGATGGAGCAGATGTGCTCCCGGGTGAAGAACTACCACGTCTCGGTCAAGGAGATGGGCAACCAGATCGTCTTCCTGCGCAAGCTCGAGCGCGGCGGCACGGAGCATTCGTTCGGTATCCACGTGGCCCGCATGGCCGGCATGCCGGTGTCGATCGTCTCGCGGGCGGACGAGATTCTGCGCAACCTCGAACTGGTCTACGGCAACAATGAGATCGTGCCGAGCCGCAGCCTCAAGGAGCGGGGCCGCAAATCCGCGGCGCAGGCCGTGAAGGAGGCCGCCGAGAGCGCCGGGCCGCAAAACATGCAGCTGTCGATGTTCCAGCTCGACGATCCCGTGCTGGTGCAGATCCGCGACCAGATCAAGGGCCTCGACATCAACTCGCTGACCCCGATCGAGGCGTTGAACAAGCTCAACGAAATCAAGAAGATAACTGGTATCTGATAAAGCGATACTGGAAGTCGAATATACCAAAGCCCCGAACCTCTTTTCGAGAAGTCCGGGGCTTGTGTTATTATTTGATTAGTGTTATTCTAATTATACACGCCTTCTTTTTCTCTTATTATGCCTTTCTCATATTTGTTGGCACGCTTACCTGAATAAATTACAAGTTGACTGAATTTGGGCCTTCCAATCTGAATTTGTCCATCTGAAAAAACATATAGATAGGCGTTCTTCATAGTCTTATTCCATACTGTTTTGCCGTTAGAGTCTGTTACTTTTACTTTAACCCTGTATTTGTCGCTAAAAAAGCCATCTGGGCTAATGGATTTGATTGCAACTACTACATCGGTATATACTTCACCTTCTATATCAAGAAAACAAACTTTACGAATTAATTCCGCATTTTGCATTGGTGATGCTTTTTCAGTTTCATCGTTGTTGTTTTGAGCAAAGACAAACCAACCAAATGAAAGCGAGAAAATTAAAAGAACAATAAGTTTTTTCATGGTTTCAGCATTTTAAGGCTACTATTTAGATTCCCTATTTGCTGCTCTGGATCAGCGAACGGATGTTCTGGATCAGCATCGCTACGGCCACCGAGTTGAAGCCGCCTTCGGGAATGATCACGTCGGCGTATTTCTTCGACGGCTCGACGAACTCCTCGTGCATCGGCTTCACCGTCGAGGTGTACTGCGTGATGACCGACTGCATCGTGCGCCCGCGCTCGCAGACGTCGCGCAGGATACGCCGCGCCAGCCGGATGTCGGCGTCGGTGTCGACGTAAACCTTGATGTCCATCAGGTCGCGCAGCTCCTTGTTCTCGAAGATCAGGATGCCGTCGACGATGATCACCTTCGAAGGTTTCACGCTCACGCTCTCCGACGTGCGGTCGTGGTCGACGAACGAGTAGACCGGGTGTTCGATGGGCACGTTGTTCTTCAGCGCCTTGATATGCTCCACGAGCATCTCCGTATCGAAGGCCTGCGGATGGTCGTAGTTGAGTTTCGTACGCTCCTCGTAGGTGAGTTCGGGATGCGCCTTGTAGTAGTAGTCGTGGCAGAGCGTCACCACGTCGTCGCCGACGAACGCTTCCTGCAAACGCTTGACGAGCGTCGATTTTCCCGAGCCGGTTCCCCCGGCGACTCCGATTACCGTTACGTTCATAAGATCAGTAAGTTTTTGATATTATAGACCGTTTCATCGCATCTGATCGTCTTTATTCGCCGCTTCCGGCGTCGTTTGCAAATCCGACCCTCCCCTAAATTCCCTCCTCGGAGGGGACTTTATGGCATCCGTCGTCAGGATTATTCTCAACAATGCGATTTGCGGTGGTTATTAAAAAAAAGGATCACCCTCCTGAAGAGGGCAATCCTTTTTCTGACTGTCGTTTTATGCGTCGATATTCGCGTAATGCGCATTTCGCTCGATGAACTCGCGGCGGGGCGGAACCTCGTCGCCCATCAGCATCGAGAAGATGCGGTCGGCTTCGGCGGCGTTCTCGATGTTCACCTGGCGCAGGATGCGCGTGTCGGGGTTCATCGTCGTCTCCCACAGCTGGTGGGCGTTCATCTCGCCGAGACCTTTGTAACGCTGGATGTGCACGCCCTTGCCGAACTCGGCCGAGATCTCGTCGCGCTCCTTCTCGGTCCAGCAGTAACGCTCCTGCTTGCCCTTCTTCACGAGGTAGAGGGGCGGGGTGGCGATATAGACGTGGCCGTTTTCGATCAGTTCCTTCATCTTGCGGAAGAAGAACGTCAGCATCAGCGTGGCGATATGGCTTCCGTCGACGTCGGCATCGGTCATAATGATGATCTTGTCGTAGCGCAGTTTTTCGAGGTTCAGGGCCTTGGAGTCCTCCTCGGTTCCGATCGTGACGCCGAGGGCCGTGAACATGTTCTTGATCTCCTCGTTCTCCCACATGCGGTGCTCCTGGGCCTTCTCGATGTTCAGGATCTTACCGCGCAGCGGCATGATGGCCTGGAAATTCCGGTCGCGGCCCGATTTGGCCGTACCGCCTGCCGAGTCGCCCTCGACGAAGAAGATCTCGGCGATCGAACGGTCGCGGCTCGAACAGTCGGCGAGTTTTCCGGGAAGCCCGGCGCCCGACAGCACGGTTTTGCGCTGCACCAGTTCGCGGGCGTGGCGCGCCGCGTGGCGGGCCGTAGCCGCGAGGATCACCTTCTGCACGATGGCCTTGGCGTCCTTGGGGTTCTCCTCCAGATAGTCGCCCAGCGCCGAGGCCAAGGCCTGGTCGACGGCGGCCGCAACCTCGTCGTTGCCCAGCTTGGTTTTGGTCTGCCCCTCGAACTGCGGCTCCTGGACCTTCACCGACACGACAGCCGTAAGTCCTTCGCGGAAGTCGTCGCCGTTGATGTCGAATTTCAGTTTGGCGAGCATGCCCGAATCCTCGGCGTACTTCTTGAGCGTACGGGTCAGCGCACGGCGGAAACCCGTCAGGTGCGTACCGCCTTCGATGGTGTTGATGTTATTTACATAGGAGTGGACGTTCTCCGAGAACGAATCGTTGTACTGCATGGCAACCTCCACCGGGACGCCGTTCTTCTCGGTGTCGAGGTAGATGATCTGCTCGATGATCGGCGTGCCGCGCGTGGCGTCGAGATACTTGACGAACTCCTTGAGTCCCTCCTCCGAGTAGAAGTGGTCTTCGCGGGTCTTGCCTTCCTCGTCCGGACGCTTGTCGTAGAGGTTCAGGCTGATGCCCTTGTTCAGGAACGCCAGCTCGCGCAGGCGGTTGGCCAGGATGTCGTATTTGTATTCGGTGGTGTGCGTGAAGATCGTGTCGTCGGGCTTGAACGTGATGGTCGTACCGCGGTCCGTACATTCGCCGACAACCTCGACCTGCGAGGTCGGGGCGCCCTTGCTGTACGTCTGGCGGTAGATCTTGCCGTCGCGGCTGTGGATCTCGGCGATCAGCAGCGTCGAAAGCGCGTTGACGCACGAGACGCCCACGCCGTGCAGACCTCCCGAGACCTTGTAGCTGCCCTTGTCGAACTTACCGCCGGCGTGGAGCACCGTCAGCACCACTTCGAGCGCCGATTTGCCCTCCTTCTCGTGGTAGTCGGTCGGAATACCGCGGCCGTTGTCCCTGACGGTGATGGAGTTGTCCTCGTTGATCGTCACGTCGATGTCGGTGCAGTAGCCCGCCAGCGCCTCGTCGATCGAGTTGTCCACGACCTCGTAAACCAGGTGGTGGAGACCCTTCTCGCCGATGTCGCCGATGTACATGGCGGGACGCTTGCGCACCGCTTCGAGGCCCTCGAGGACCTGGATGTTCGACGCGGAATATTCTTCTTCTTGTTTTTTTACGTTTTCTAATTCGGTACTCATCGTAGTCTTTAAATATCGTACAAATATACGAAATATTTCCGGATAAAACAAGCGTCCGGAAACGGCTTTACGGACGATTTTTTTGCCTGTTCGTTCGCTTTGCGGCCCCGGCGCGGAATTTACGCCAGTTCGGCCTTGAGGTCCACCTCGCGGATCCGGCCCTTGGAGAAGAGCACGGCGCGGGCGGGGTAGTTCTCGATCAGGGCGGTGTTGTGCGTCGACATCACCACGGCGCAGCCCTGCGAGGCGATCTTCTGGAACAGCTGCATGATGCCGTCGGCCGTCACCGGGTCGAGGTTGCCCGTCGGCTCGTCGGCCAGCAGCACCTGCGGGTCATTCAGCAGCGCGCGGGCGATCACCAGCCGCTGCTGCTCGCCGCCCGAAAGTTCGAAGGGCATCTTGTAGCTCTTGGCCCCCAGTTCCACCAGTCCCAGCACCCGGTCGATGCGTTCTCGGATCTCCTGCTCGCGCTTCCAGCCCGTGGCCTTCATCACGTAGTAGAGGTTCATGAAGACGTTGCGGTCGGTGAGCAGCTGGTAATCCTGGAAGACGATGCCGATACGGCGGCGCAGGTAGGGGATGTCCCTGCGGCGCAGGCGGCGCAGGTCGAAGCCTGCGACATATCCCTTTCCCGTAAGGAGTTGCACCTCGGCATATAAAGTTTTGAGTAAACTGCTTTTTCCGCTCCCGACACGGCCGATCAGGTATACGAATTCGCCCGGGGCCACCGAGAGGTTGACCTCCGAGAGAACCATTTCGCCCCGTTGCAGGAGTTTCTTCTCCGAGCAGCCGCCGAAGGGATCGTCGGCGTGGTAGATAGCCACGTCGCGGAGATTTACGACATATTTTTCATTCATAGCGTCTCGCTCTGTTTTCCGAATAAATAAACAAAAAATAGCAAAAAGCCGGGAGGGTGCAAAACTGAATCACGGGCAATTTCAGTAAAACGTTCTGACTCCGAAAAGGGTTGTTACGACCCCGCCCCCAAAGATACGAATAAGCCGAATACAATGCCAAATTTATTTGAGCATTGTTGAAGCGGAGTATCTAAGGCGAAGCCAAAGATAAGCAAAATATTCGTATACCCTTCTTCCGTCCGGCGAAAAAGCGCTCCGTTTTCGCCCGGAGGACGGCTGTGGCCGGAATGTGTCTTGCGCAGAACGGATTTGTGTCTAAAAACGCTGTCCTTTATTTGCATATTCCGGCCTCAATGCCTACTTTTGTTAGATGCCTTTTTTCCAGGGATTTGACAAAATTATGAAAGAACACGAGATTCTGCAAGCGGTCATGCGGGATATGAATGCCGGCTGGTGGGAAGCGGACATGTCCCGCCGGGTTATCCGCATGTCCGGTTTTTTGCAGGACCTGCTCCGGTTTCCGACTCCGGAAATCGGATTCGACGAATTCAAAAGCCATATTCCGGAGCCTTACATGCGCTATTCCGGCTCCGAAACTTGCCTGTTCCACGGTGATAGCACGCTCGAACGCACGCTCCCGTTGGTCCTGCCCGACGGGCGGCAGCAGTGGTTCGTGTGGAAATTGATTCACCGCGAGACCGCACCCGATGGCGATATGCTGATCGGTTACGTGCGGCCTGCCGGACCGGCGCAGGGGGAGGGGACGGTCGGGCCTGACAAGGCGCGTATCGACGATTTGCTCTACCGCCTCACCAGCATTTCGCACACGCTGCTGTCGCTGCTGCACACCGGGAAGACCGGAGACACGGTGAACAAGATACTCCACGAGGTGCTCACGATGTTCCGCGGCGGACGCGCCTATATCATCGAGTTCGACTGGGAGCGGCGCACGCACGACTGCACCTATGAAGTGACGGCGGACGGGGTTTCCAGCGAGCAGGACCGTTTGAGTTCGCTCCCGATGGACGATTTCCCGTGGTGGACGGAGCATATCCAGCAAAACCTGCCGATCATCCTTTCGGACCTCGACGAACTGCCTCCCGAGGCGTCGGGCGAACATGATCTGCTGGAGGTGCAGGACATCAAGTCGCTGATCATCATGCCGCTGGTCTCCCGCGACAAGGTGTGGGGCTATGCCGGTATCGACATCGTCGGGGAGCACCGGAGCTGGACCAACGAGGACTGCCAGTGGTTTGCCTCGCTGGTCAATATCATCGGTCTGTGCCTCGAGTTGCAGCGTTCCGAGCAGGCGGCGCAAGACGACCGGCTCTATCTGCAAAGCCTCTACCGTCACATGCCCCTGGGCTACGTCCGGATGAAGCTGCTCTACGGCGAGGACGGGGCGCTGTGCGACTACCGGATCGTCGAGACGAACGACGCTACGGACGAAATCGTGGGCGCTTCCCGGGAGACGTACATCGGACGCACGGCCTCCGAACTGGGCATCGACCTGGAAAAACACCTCGCAGGCCCCGCCGAGGTGCTCCGGACGGGCAGTTACGTCGAAGGCGACATCTGCGCCGACCCCGGGGACCGTTACCTGCACTACGTTCTCTACTCCACGGGCGAGGACGAGATCACGGGCTTTTTCCTCGACCAGACCGAAATCCACCAGGCCCACGAGACGATCCAGCGCAACGAGAAACTGCTGCGCAACATCTTCGACAACATCCAGGTCGGCGTGGAGCTTTACGACCCCGACGGCAGGCTGGTCGACATCAACAACAAGGACATGGAGATCTTCGGCGTCTCCCGGAAGGAGGACGCCGTGGGACTGAACTTCTTCGAGAATCCGCTCGTGCCGCAGGAGATCCGCGAGGGCGTCCGCCAGGGGCGCGAACAGGCCTTCCGGCTCAACTATCCCTTCGACCGGCTAGGCGGCTACTACACCTCGGCGAAAACCGGATTCCTGGAGATTTACACCACGGTCAACATGCTCTACGACTCGCAGGGGCGGCTGGCCAACTTCATGCTGATCAACATCGACAATACGGAGATCAACCGCGCCCACTCGCGGCTCGCGGAGTTCGAAACCTCGTTCTCGCTGGTGAGCCGCCTGGGGAAAATGGGCTACTGCCGTTTCGACCTGCTGACCAAGGAGGGCGACGGAGTCCCGCAGTGGTATCTGAACCTCGGGGAGAAGCCCGAGACGCCGCTCCGGGAGATCATCGGCATCTACCCGCATGTCGACCCGGCCGACCGCGACGCGATTATCCGGGAGATCACGCGCGTCAAGGCGAACGAGTCGGACAGCTTCAACCTCGACCTGCATATCCTGAACGACGACGGCTCGGAGAACTGGACCCGGATCAACGTGGTGCGCAACCCGATGAACAACGATCCGAAAAAGATCGAGATGGTCTGCGTCAACTACGACATCACGGAGCTGAAGATGACCGAGAAACGGCTGATCGAGGCCAAGAACAAGGCCGAGGTCAGCGACCGTCTCAAATCGGCCTTCCTGGCCAACATGAGCCACGAGATCCGCACGCCGCTCAACGCCATCGTGGGCTTCTCGAACCTGCTGGCCGAGACCGACGACCCCGTGGAGCGGAACGAATACATCCATGTGGTCGAGGAGAACAACGACCTGCTGCTCCAACTCATATCCGACATTCTCGACCTTTCGAAAATCGAGGCCGGGACATTCGACTTCAACTTCGGTTCGGTCGATGTCAACCAGATGTGCGAGGAGGTCGTGCGGTCGCTGAGCCTCAAGGTGCAGGACCGCCCCGTCGAGTTGCGTTTCATCCGCCGCGAGGAACGGTGTTGCATCCTGGGTGACAAGAACCGGCTGACGCAGATCATCACCAACTTCATCAACAACGCCCTCAAATTCACCGCCGAAGGCAGCATTACGCTCGACTATGCAATCGAGGGGGACAACGTGCGTTTTTCGGTCGAGGACACCGGTACGGGCATCGATCGGGAACATCTGAAAAATATCTTCGAACGGTTTGTCAAGCTCAACAATTTCGTGCAGGGCACGGGGCTGGGACTGTCGATCTCGAAGTCGATCGTCGAACAGATGGGCGGGCATATCGGCGTCGAATCGGAACTCGGCAAGGGTTCGCGTTTCTGGTTCACCGTGCCGGTCGGCTCGTGTGCCTGCGCGCCGGAACATCCGGCCGGGGCGCCGCCTGTGCTCGTGCCGGCGGCCCGCGACGGCAAACGGCCTTTGCTGCTGGTCGCCGAGGACACCGACAGCAACTACCTGCTGGTGTCGCTGATGCTCAAGAAGGAGTACGACGTGATCCGCGCCGGCAACGGCGCGGAGGCCGTGCGGCTCTGCGCGCAGACGAACCCCGATGCGGTGCTGATGGATATTCGGATGCCCGTGATGGACGGACTGGAGGCCACGCGGCAGATTCGCAGCAGCGGCAGTCAGGTTCCGATCATCGCCGTGACGGCGTTCGCCTACGACCGTGACCGCCAGAAGGCCCTCGACGCCGGGTGTAACGAGTATCTCGCCAAACCCCTCACGGGCGACAAACTGCGGCAGACGCTCCGCCAGCTGCTTCGGAACGGATAAGCGGGGACGGTTTCCGGCCGCGGAGGCTCCGGATCCGGGAAATCCCACAGCCGATGCCTTCGGTCCGGCGGGGTTGCGCACGGCATTTGTCAAATAAATTTGCGAATGCCCGCGGTTTGTACTATCTTTGCACCGTTTCCGATTGACTTTGCGCGGAAAGACCGGGGGTGCCTGGTTTTGACAGCAGGCAGAGTTTGATTGTAAGCACGCCGAGCGCTGTGTGGCGGCTCGTTAATCCCGATGCTCAAACTACAAATGGCAATAACAGCCTTGCACTCGCTGCCTAATTTTCAAGGAAAATTGGCTTAATCGCCGAAGCCCAGGCGCTTTGGCGACGAGTATCCCGAAGGGACGTTCCGCTCTTTAACGGCTCTTCATACGGGGTATCATCCATTTAGAGATAGTGCGCCGGAGTGTTCCGGCCGGTGCGCGAAAATCAAGGAACTGGGCCTCGTGTTCGGTCGCTGCCTGCCAGGCACGGGGAGAAGGATCAAATGGCGGCTAAGCGTGTAGAAAGCTTTCGGGTTCCCTGTTTGGACGCGGGTTCGACTCCCGCCACCTCCACAAATGTAAAACGCATCTGCTTTATTATTGAGTAGATGCGTTTTGTTGTTGTATCAAGTGTTGTATTAATTTTTGTTTTGCGTAAAAAAAGGGTGCTGGCTCAACATTTCGGCATTTTCTTGGGCCGATACTTTGATGTATTTTAATAAATCAGAAATATGATTTATTAATCTGACAATCAGATTTTTGAATAGATTTTGCAGGATTGACGGTAACGATTTGGGATCGTGCGAAATGCGTTGTTTTGCGTAACCGTCCTGTCAAATAACCCTTGTTGACATAAAGATAATAATTTTTGCTTAATCCTCCAAAACTCGACAAAAAAACAGCGATCCCCGTTTCAATATAGGATCGCTGTCCGGAGCGTGTAAAATCCTTGCCTAATCCCACTTATCGCCCCTTTCCGTCGCGTTTGCACTATTCGCCGCATCCGTCGGCCGATCGGTTTTCTGCCGTTCTGCCTTTATGAATCGAGTTCTGCGTATCCGCTTGCGTTGCAGTTTCCGAACGTTCGGACGGTTGAGTGCGCCCAGCTATCGCAAACGTTTGTAAAACCTCGTCGTAAGCGTCGAAATCCAGCAGGTCGAACGGCTCTACCGGTTCTCCTTCTTCCCGTTTTGCGGCGATTCGTTCGAGTAATTCGCGGAACTGCATAAAGCGATTGATGGCTTCGTTTCCGTATGCTATCTCCTTTTTACCGCGCCGGGTCGTATAGGCGAAAGCAAACGCTTTAAGTGACAGATAATCGCGGTTAGGCCTGTCTTTCGTAAAGAACAGCGCCGAAAGGTCCTCCGGGGACATCAGGTATCTGTAACACCTCGTCGGGAGTTCTGCGAGCCATTTGCGCAGGAAGATTATCGGAAGCCGGTCCGATTGGATGCTGAATCCGTTTCGCCGGATATAGGATGTGCTTTGCCCGTATTCCGCCGCCGGATCGTAATAGACGCTTTGCGAATCGAGGTATTTCCGACGGTCGGGCGGATAGCTGATGGCGGCATATCCGGGAGCACCGAGACGGTATTGCACGGGAATCGGCACCCCCGATTCCTGAACCTGCGTATCGAACATATCGGTTTCCTCCCTGCCTGCGCGGTGTTCGTTGAAAATTATGAGGTCGCAGCGTTCGATGAAGAGCTGAAACAATGCGGATTGGGACAATATCACTTTACTGCCGGGCAGTATCTCGCAATGATCTGCGGCGGCGATGATGCGGCAGCACTCCTCGCCTCGGTCGCTTGCTACGCCGGAGATATAGCTGCTCCATTGGCGGCTGGAAAGCATAAGATATATTTCCATCCGCGAATCGCCGGCCCTGCATTCCAGCAGATGCGAAGCCACCGAACGCTCGCCCGCAGTAGTGACGGGAAGCAGGAAGCGGATGCGGGAAAAGGTTTTCAGATAGTAGTTTACGACGGATTCGAAATACTTCGCCGTGCTGCGGCCCTTGCCGCAGCCGCCCAGAAGGCCGAGGGTGAAAGGTGGTTGCATAGGAAGTGATTAAATGTTTCGAAAGCGATGCCCTGCCGCGAAACTCCGCCGCACCGGATCGTGCGGCGGGACGGCACTCCGTTGGCCCCGGTGATTCTATAATAATTGTCGGTGAATTGTTCGAAAAAAACGGGTGCGGAACCGCCGAGAAAAAATAAGTGACGCAACTTCGACGTGAAGAATTCAAATGTTCCGCACCCAGTTCGGAGAACAGCCTGCCGCTACCAGATTCAGGAGCCTTCGATGCGGGATTGTTATCGACGGCAGGCGTTCCCGTTCGTGCGAATGACGGCGCACACACCCGCACCGACTTTCCGTCGATGATGCAAAATCTTGTCTGCTGGGGGATGTAAGGCCGTAACATAGTGTCGGGGTTAGTGGGTCGATTTTCTGCACCCCGTTCCGGCTTGAACGCAAAAAAAGCACGGAACGCAGGTACAGTCCCTTCCGGTCGGCCTTGCGAGCCTTGGTCTGGTAAACTGCCCTTACGCCCGTGCCTGCCTACGGCGCAAGGCCGCAGGCATGACAAGGGTTTCAGACAAGTTTTACACCAGACCTAAACCTGTTATATTGCTATAACAGTCGCAAGTTTACCGGATAAGGTATAAAAGGTTGTCCTAACCTTATGAATATGTTACGGCTATGGCGCCGTTTTCATCCGCAAAGGTAACATAACTTTTTCAATTTAAGTTATGCGACCCGCCGGAAATTAAAAGTTACGGAACGCAGACCCCGCTTATAACCGAAAGGCTCTGGTAAACCCAACACTATAAGCACAAAAGGCCCACGCCCGTAACGTAGGAGTCATACCCGTTCTTACGCCGGACATGGGCCGACGTTCGTGGGACTAAATTTGTGCTTTGCCTGTGTCTAAAATTTTACCAGAATTTTTCGGTCGGCAAAGTTCACGAATCCGTCTTCCGACGAATCGCTTGTCCCAAAGGTAATACAAAAAATCCGAACCGACAACAAGCCGCGTGCATTTTTTCCGCCGGAAGAATCCATTTCGGTCCGAAATCATTATCTTTGCCGCGATGGAAGAGCAGCTCGGTCGGCGGATCGATTTCATAGACCTCACCAAAGGCCTTTGTATCATGCTGGTAGTGATGATGCATGTCGGGGGAGCCTTCGACGGCCTCGCAGACGGCCCTGTCCTGTCGAGTTTCACCATGCCGCTCTATTTCTTCGTTTCGGGGCTTTTCTTCAAGTCCTACGAGGGATTCGCGGGCTTCCTGCTCCGCAAGGTCGACAAACTGCTCGTCCCCTTCCTGGTCTTCTACCTCGGCTCGTTCCTGCTGATGTACGGCATTTCGAAGCTTCTGCCCGGAACGTTCCGCCTTCCGGTGCGCTGGAGCGAATTGCTGCTGGTATTCCGGGGTCACGAACTGATCCGGTTCAATCCCCCGATCTGGTTCCTCGTCGCGCTGTTCAACTGCAACATGCTGTTCTACATCGTCCACTACCTGCGCGAGAAGCATCTCCCGGCCATGTTCGCCGCGACGCTGCTGATCGGCGGCGCCGGATTCTGGCTGGGCAGGGAGCGGATCGAATTGCCGTTCTACATCGACGTCGCCATGACGGCCCTGCCTTTCTATTTCGCGGGGTTCTGGATTCGCCGCTACAACTTTTTCCTCTTTCCGCACCACCGCTTCGACAAACTCATTCCGCTGTTCATCCTGCTGGCCGTCGTGACGATGTATTTCACCGCCACGCCCCTGGGGATGCGGACGAATGACTACCCGGGAAACCTCTTTCAGGTGTATCTTGCGGCTTTCGCCGGGATTTTCGCCGTCATGCTCCTCTGCAAGGAGGTGAAGCGCGTGCCGGTCGTCACCTATCTGGGCCGCTATTCGATCATCACGCTGGGTGTCCACGGCCCGCTGCTCTTTTTCCTGCGTCCCGTCGTTTCGCGGTTCCTCGCCGGCGGCTGGGTGCAGTCGGTCGCCCTGCTGGCGCTGACGCTCGCCGTCTGTCTGCTGCTGACACCCGTCATCGTCCGCCTGATGCCGCAGTTCGTCGCCCAGAAGGACCTGCTCAACCGTAACCAATGAAAAAGGCTTCCCTTCAAAGGGAAGCCTTTTCCGTTATCTCCGCCGCGGCTATTTGTACCAGTCGGCGTTGTCGGCGCCGTTCGATGCCGCCCAGCCCGAATAGGCGGGGTAGAGCCGGTCGATGGGCGTCTTCTCGTTCGTGGGGTCGAGCAGTTTGGCGAGGTTCACCTCCGTCGCTCCCGAAAGGAAGAAGGCGAACGGATAGCTCTCGGCGCGCACGTAGTAGCGCCCCGAAGCCGGGTCGGACTTGTCGTCGCTCGTGCCGAAGAATTTCGGGTCCGCTTTGGCGGTCGGGGCTTCGAAGGGGAGGTGCACCTCCTTGCGCAGGCCCGGCGTGAGGTCCTCGTCGTCCGTGCGGTAGATGAAGGGCTTGACGACGGCGGCTTCCTCCTCGGCGATCGGCGATGCGTACTTCGCCGTCACCTTATAGGTGGCGCCCATGTCCTGCTTCACGTTGGGGGTCAGCAGGATCACGCTGCCATCGCGCCCGACGGCGTACGGCTCGTATTCCGGCGACGGTTCGTCCTGGGTGGCGGGACGGAGGATCGAGAATTCCAGGTCGGCCGACGCGGCGGCTCCGCCGAGGGTGAAGGCCAGTCCGTTCTCAAGTCCGGCGAGGTTGTTGAAGGTCTTGAAGAGATACGACTCCTCGTAGATGCCCTTGTTGCCGAGCGTCTTCACATAGTCGAGTTTCACCATCACGTCGTTCATGTCGTAGTCGCCGCGGCTGGGCCACAGGTCCTCGAAGGCATAGATGCCCTTGAGCAGGCGCACCTCGCGCTTGGTGTCGTCGGCGCCGGGTTTTTCGTCGACCGACGGGATGTCGACCACGGCATCCACCGGGTTCGACTTCATCGTGAAGATCACGTCGCTGAAATTCTCGTCGGTGGTGTAGTCCTCGAACGAGCAGATCACCGAATTGAGGCCGAGCGACGAGTTGGTGTAACGGTAGACGGCCGTGCGGGGCTGCTTGTAGGCGACGCCCCTGTCATTGACGCTCAAACCGCTGGACGTCGCGGCGCGGTACATCTTGGCACCCGTGAATCCCGGCAGCCGGTTGCCCCAGGCGTTGGTGGCGAGGACGAATCCGATGCGGTAGCCCTTCGGGAAGGTGGTGGTGGCGCCTTCCATGCTGTTCTCGGCGATTTTCGGGTAGAACATCAGCTGCACGGCGGTTCCGCGCTCCACGCCCCTGTATTTCCGGGCTTTGTTGGGGTCGTTGCTCCAGTATCCGTCCTGCGTGTTGGGGAAGATCATCACGGGGTGTATGTCTTCGAGCGACGCGGGGTGCTCCGAAGCGTCGTAATAGTAGTAACCCATCGAGCAGTTCCAGCAGGTGTTGCTCATCAGGAACGTGATGGCCACCTCGGCCGGCTCCTCCAGATAGAGGTCGCTCGACGAACGGTACTCCCCGGGGCAGGCCTTGTTGGTATCGAAAACCTTGTTGGCCGCAGTGTAGAGCCGCTGCCAGTTCTCCTCCTTGAGGTTCATTCCCTTGCCCGAATACTTGTATTCGTAGTTGATCCGGCCGTAGGTCTTGTCGTAGCTTCCGAGCCACGTCTTCCAGCCGTCGCCGGTCACGGCGGCCGACTCGTAGCCGGCGCGGGTCACCGCTGCGGCTGCGGCGGTTTCGGGCATGACGGCCGAAGCGGTCAGGGCCGTGCCGTTCTTTTCGGCGGTCAGCAGCGTCCGCGCATGGACGTTGGGTGTGTAGATATAGGCTTTCCCGAGGTAGGCCGGAAGGTCCACTTTCGCCGAGAAACGGCCCTGAGCATCGGTGTAGCCGGCGTACAACGGCTCGATGTCCTCGACTTTCACATACGCCGTACCCTCGGCGTTCGGTTTGACGGGTTCGGCGTCGTACACTTCGAAATAGACTTCGGCCTGCGAGCCGTAATCCACCGAAAGGGTGGTCGGCGTCACGGTCGTAAAGTCGAATTCGTTGAACTCCGCCCCGGTCGTTTTCGGACCGTCGTCCGAAGCGCTCTCGACGCAGCTGCCCAGCAGCGTCAAGGCTGAAAGTGCATAGACTGCTCTTTTCATATTTGTTTGCATGTAAGGTGTTTTCTGTCTGCGTCCGCTTTCGGGCCTTATTGTTTGGCTTTTGGGCGGAAGTGTTATGTCATGCGACAAAGGTACGAAAAAAACGGACCGAAGCAAATTTTCCGGTCCGTTTTTTACAAATTCGGCTTCAAAGTCAGTTATTTAGGTATACGGAAGAGCTTCCCTTCGGCGAAAGTCACCCACAGCGAGCCGTCGGGGGCCGGGACGATGAAGTTCGCCGCCGAATTGCAGCACTTGACGCACCACAGCGGCGTGCCGTCTTCACGCACGGCGGCGACATTGCCCGAGCGGTCGGCGAGGTAGGCGATGCCGCCGCTCACGGTCACCGGACAGGCCGTGTAGTCGTAGCCGAAGCCTGCGGGGGCGATCCACAGCCGGCGGAAGTCGTCCGGGGCCGTGTCGACGGCCAGCAGTTCGCCGTCCATAGTCTTGACGTAGAAGCGCTTGCCGTCGGCGCTCATGCCCGATGCTTCGCGGGCCTTGTAGTCGGTGCAGCGCCATACGACGCTCCCCGAGGCGAGGTCGAGGCAGGTGACGGCCCGGTCGGGCGCGTCGATGAACACACGGCCTTCGGCGATCCGGGGAACGATGTTGCCCGGGGACAGGAAGAGGCTTTTCGCGCCGTTGGTCCACTTCCAGCGGAGGCTTCCCGTCGCAGCGTCGAGACAGTAGAGATGCCGGTTCCAGGCTCCGAAAACCAACTTCCCGTCCGCCAGCGCGGGCTGCCCCTGCGACTGGCCGCGGCCGTAGTCGTAACGCCACAGAATCCGCCCGTCGCGCACCGCGATTTTGGCCATCGTGCCGTTGCCCAGCCCGATGTAGAGCGCGGCGTCGCGGTCGCGGCCGTCGACGAGTCCCTGCCCGATGATCGGCGTCGGGGTGTCGATGTGCCACCGCTCGCGGCCCGTGCGGGCGTCGTAGGCGCGCAGTCCGTCGGTCGTCGTACCTGCGATGACCAGCCCTTCGGCCACGAGGGGCGTGGTGTAGAGCGCCCCGCCGAAGCGTTTCTGCCACACCTCGCGGTTGCGGCGCGTGTCGTAAGCCCGCAGCACGCCCTGCGTCGTGCCGTAGTAGAGCAGGTCTCCGTGGAACGCCGCCCCGGTGTAGACCGTGGCGCTGTCCTGGAGGACAAACTGCGCGTGAGGATGGAAGTCGGGCGCCGCGGGCATCGGGTCGGAGGCGATGGCCAGCGTCTGCGGGTCGTCCTGCATGCGGATCGTGAAACGGGTGCGCGGAGCCGCGCCCAGCACCTTTTCGCGCACGCGGACCGAGTCGCCCCAGAAGTCGAGCAGCGTGTAGCCCGCGTCGGAGTCCTTCTTGCCCCGCAGGGCGCGTCCCTGAATGCCCGCTATGGAGTCGAAGTTGAACAGCGAGGGAGCGTGGTGGTAGTGGCCGAACAGCGTGAGGGGGATCCCCAGCCGCCGGAGCGTCGCCGTCACCTCCGCGCGGTTCGTGAGGTCGCGGTTCAGCGGGTAGTGGCAGAGGCTCACGATGCGCTGGCCGGGCCGGGCCTTGGCGGCCTCCGCGGCCAGCCACGCGAGGTCCTCGGTGCGCACCGCGCCCATGGCCATCTTCATGAAAGGTCCCGAGGCGTAACCCAGAAAGAGGTAGTCCCCGGCACGGAAGGCGGTGCGCCCGTCGTGACCGAAGATCCGGGCGAAGGTCGTGCAGGCGCTCTCGGACCACGTGGTTTCGTGGTTGCCCGGCACGGCGTGCCACGGTTTTTCGAGCCGTGAGATCAGCCCGTGGACATGTTCCAGTTCGGCATCGCTGCCCAGGTTGGTGAGGTCGCCGCCGAAGATCACGATGTCGCACGGCGAGGCGTTGACTTCGGCTACCGCGACGCGGAACAGCGAGTCCTGCGCATTGCCGGGTGTCACGTGGATGTCGGTCAGGAAAGCGACGCGGAGCGTGTCGCAGGGCGCCGGGGCCGGGAATGCCGATGACGCCCACAGCACACCGAAGCACAGCAGGATTTTGGAGTATTTCATTGGGCTTGCGTAGTTTTGTCGTTACAAGATACGAAATTCGGCGGAAAAAGCTATCTTTGCGTTGCAAAAAAACAGGGGGACTATTCCCGATAAGCGGTGCCCGCATTTTGGTTGACAATCCGGTCGCATGCGATAAGTCCCTTCCGAGGAGGGGATTTAGGGGAGGGTCAGATTTGCAAATGTGGCCAAAGGCCGCAGGTGATTGACCATGAGGACTAAACGATACTGTAACTAAACTACATGCTGATATGAAAACCATTCTTCTTCTGGGTTCCGGCGAGCTGGGCAAGGAGTTCACGATTGCGGCGCAGCGGCTGGGACAGACCGTCGTGGCGTGCGACAAGTATGCGGGCGCTCCCGCGATGCAGGTGGCCGACGCCGCGGAGGTCTTCGACATGCTCGACGGCGACGCGCTGGCCGCGGCGGTCGAAAAACACCGTCCCGACATCATCGTTCCCGAGATCGAGGCCATCCGCACCGAGCGGCTCTACGATTTCGAGCGGGCGGGCGTCCAGGTCGTCCCGAGCGCCCGGGCCGTGAACTTCACGATGAACCGCAAGGCCATCCGCGACCTCGCGGCGAAGGAACTGGGACTGAAGACGGCGCGGTATTACTACGCCGCGTCGCTCGGCGAACTGCGCGAGGCCGCCGCGAAGATCGGTTTCCCGTGCGTGGTCAAGCCGCTGATGTCCTCCTCGGGCAAGGGCCAGTCGCTGGTCAAGGGTCCCGACGAGCTGGAGCGCGCCTGGCACTACGGCTGCGAAGGGTCGCGCGGCGACATCCGCGAACTGATCATCGAGGAGTTCATCCGCTTCGACAGCGAGATCACGCTGCTGACCGTCACCCAGAAGGACGGCCCGACGCTTTTCTGCCCGCCGATAGGCCACGTGCAGAAGGGCGGCGACTACCGCGAGAGTTTCCAGTCGCCCGAGGTCGCGCCCGAACACCTCGCCGAGGCGCAGCGCATGGCCGCCGCCGTCACCGGGGCACTCACCGGGGCCGGGCTGTGGGGCGTGGAGTTCTTCTTGAGCCGCGACAACGGGGTCTATTTCTCCGAACTGTCGCCCCGTCCGCACGACACGGGCATGGTGACGCTGGCCGGGACGCAGAACCTCAATGAGTTCGAACTGCACCTGCGGGCCGTGCTGGGGATTCCCATTCCGGCGGTCACCTTCGAGCGCATGGGCGCCAGCGCGGTGATCCTCTCGGGCGTGGAGACCTCCGCGCCGCGTTACGAGGGCGTGGGGGAGGCCGTCGCCGGAGACCCCCGCACCGACATCCGCATCTTCGGCAAGCCCTCGGCGCGCGTGAACCGCCGCATGGGCGTCGTCGTGGGCTACGAACCCCACGGCAGCAGCCTCGAAACCCTGCGCGAACGGGTTTGCGCCGCCGCCGCAAAAGTGAAAGTCACCGAATAACGACAACGCCGGCTCACCGGCCGCTCGGCCGCGGTTTCCGCAGGCCGTTCTGCCGGTGCCGGACCATAAACATGCTATCCATGAAAAAGTACGCAATCATTTCGACCGAGAAGGGGACGATGAAAGCCGAGCTGTATGCCGACGAGACCCCCGGAACCGTGGCCAACTTCGTCGAGCTGGCCGAACACAACTTCTACGACGGGCTGACCTTCCACCGTGTGATTCCCGGCTTCGTGATCCAGGGCGGCTGCCCCAGGGGCGACGGCACGGGAGGCCCGGGCTACACGATCAAGTGCGAAACGTCGGCCCCGCGCCAGCGCCACGACCGCGGCGTGCTGTCGATGGCCCATGCCGGGCGCGACACGGGCGGGTCGCAGTTCTTCATCTGCCACAACCGCGAGAACACCCAGCATCTCGACGGCCGCCACACCTGTTTCGGGCAGGTGGTCGAAGGGCTGGACGTGATCGACGACATCCGCCCGGGCGACAAGATCCTTTCGATCCGCATCGTCGAGGAGTAACGAATCCCGTCCGATTCCCATGTCTGCGACTGCAACCGGTTATCTGGCCTCGAAACCCCGCTACGAAATCCTCGACGGACTGCGCGGTGTGGCGGCGATGATCGTGGTGGCCTTCCACCTGCTGGAAACCTACTCCAAAGGTCCTGCCTACCAGATTCTCAACCACGGCTACCTGGCCGTCGATTTCTTTTTCGTGCTCTCGGGCTTCGTGATCGGCTATGCCTACGACGACCGCTGGAACCGCATGTCCCTCAAGGACTTCTTCAAGCGCCGCCTGGTGCGCCTGCATCCGATGGTCATCATGGGGTCTCTCATCGGCGCGCTGTTCTTCTACTTCGGAGCCGCGGCCTTCCCGGTGATCGCCGGCGTACAGTGGTGGAAGGTGTTGCTGATCTGCCTGCTGGGCTGTACGATGCTGCCCGCGCTGCCGTCGTGGGACATCCGCGGCTGGGGCGAGACCAACCCGCTGAACGGCCCCTCCTGGTCGCTGCTCTACGAATACATCGCCAACATCCTCTATGCCCTCGTCATCCGGCGCTTCCCGAAATTCGTGCTGGGGCTGTTCGTGGCCGGGGCCGCGGTGCTGACGCTGGACCTCACGCTGAACCTCGATCTTTTCGGTCTGCTTCCCGCCGACCGTTCCGCGGCCTACACCGTCATCGGCGGCTGGAGCGTCAATCCGACACAAATTTACATCGGCTTCTCGCGTCTGCTGTACCCCTTCTTCGCGGGTCTGCTGCTCTCGCGCCTCGGCGCGGCGATCCGCGTGCGGGGCGGATTCTGGTGGTGCTCGCTGCTGATCGCGGCCGCTTTGGTCATGCCTCATGTCGGAAGCGTTTCGACCCCGTGGATCGACGGCGGCTACCAGGCGCTGGTCATCCTGTTCGTCTTCCCGCTGATCGTCTCGATGGGGGCCGGAAGCCGTGTCGCCGGCGCCCGGTCGGTGGCCGTCTGCACGTTCCTCGGCGAAATCTCCTTCCCGCTTTACATCACCCATTACCCGCTGGTCTATATGCAGATGGCCTGGGTGGCCGGGAATCCCGACGCCCCGCTCGGCACGGGCATTTTCGTGAACGTCGCGATTTTCCTGCTTGCCGTCGGTCTGGCCTGGGCCTGCCTGAAACTCTACGACCTGCCCGTCCGCGAATGGCTCAAGCGCCGCTGGCTGATGAAGTAGGCTGCGGTTCGTCCGCCATACGGGAAGGTCCCCTCTCTCTGGAGGGGACCTTCCTGTTTTGCGGCGAATGGCTTCCGCCCGACGCACAGAGATGCCGGGAGAGGCGCGAACGAAAAACAGCCGCCCCGAAGGGCGGCTGTGTCTGTAAAGCCGTAATTCCGCGCCTACTTGGCGAAGGCGATTTTGATCTTCTCGGTGGCCTTCTTCAGCAGCGCCTCGGGGCAGCAGAGCGTGATGCGGATGTAGCCGTTGCCCTCCGACCCGAAGATGCCGCCGGGGGTCAGGAACACGTCGGTCTTCTCCATCACCTCGTCCGAGAACGCGAAGCTGTCGCCCTCGTAGCCCTCGGGCAGCTCGGCCCACACGAACAGGCCGGCCTGTCCCTTGCGGTAGCGGCATCCCAGCGCGTCGAGCAGTTCGTAGGCCTGCTTCTCGCGGCCGTAGTAGATGTCGTTCAGCTCCTTGAACCACTCCTCGCCCAGTGCCAGCGCCGTGTCGGCAGCGGCCTGAATGGGGTAGAACATGCCCGAGTCCATGTTCGACTTGAAGGTGAGGATCGATTTGATCCACTCCTCCTTGCCCACGACGACACCCACGCGCCAGCCGGCCATCGAGTGGCCTTTCGACAGCGAGTTCATCTCCAGCGCCACGTCCTTCGCGCCCTCGGCCTCCATGATCGAGATCGGGTGCTCGGCGTTGCGGATGAAACTGTACGGGTTGTCGTGCACGATCAGGATGTTGTGCTTGGCTCCGAAGTCGACGATCTTCTGGAACAGCTCCATCGAGGGGGTCTGTCCCGTCGGCATGTTGGGATAGTTGACGAGCATCATCTTCACACCGTCCAGCCCGGCCTTTTCGATCGCCTCGAAGTCGGGGTAGAAGTTGGTCTGCTTGTTCAGCGCATAGGGGAGCATTTCGCCTCCCGCCAGACGCACGGCCGCCGAGTAGGTGGGGTAGCCGGGGTTCGGGACGAGGACCTTGTCGCCTTTATTGAGGAACGTCATGCAGATGTGCATGATACCTTCCTTCGAACCGATCAGCGGCAGCACCTCCGACTTGAAGTCCAGTTCGGTGCGGTACCATTTCTTGTACCAGTCGGCAAAAGCCTTTCGCAGGATGGGCTCACCCTGATAAGACATGTATTTGTGCACGTCGGGGCGCTGTGCCTCTTTCGCCAGGCGGTCGATCACGGACTGGTGGGGCGGCAGGTCGGGGCTGCCCATGGCCAGTTTTACGATCTGGCGGCCGGTGGCCGCTTCGATCTCGGCGATCTCGCGCAGACGGCGCGAAAAATAGTACTCTCCGATGCCGTCCAACCGGTGTGAACGGGCGATGTTGACTGCTTTTGCCATAGTATCAAGTGTGTTTGGGATTATGCTTCCGGGCAAAGATAGGGAAATAATCAATAAAATTAAAAATTAAGAATTAAAATTTAAGAATTAATTCCCCGGTCTGCGCCGCACGGCGAACCGGATTGATCTCCGCGCCCCGTTGCTTCGCCGCACGCGCATGGAGCCTTGCATCTAATACAGATATTTCTCCATCAGCGGCATGAGCAGCGCCGTCGCCAGCCCCATCAGGGCCATGGCCAGACCGCTCAAAGCACCTTCGGCGGCTCCTATTTCGATGGCGCGGGCCGTTCCGATGCCGTGTGCGGCGGCTCCGAGGGCGAACCCCCGTGCCTCGGGGTCGCGGACCCCGCAGCGGCGCAGGATCCATTCGCCGAAGATGCTGCCGAAAATCCCCACGCAGAAGACCACGACCGACGTCACCGAGACGTTGCCGCCCAGCGGTCCGGCGACCGATACGGCGATGGGCACCGTGACCGACTTGGGGGCTATGGAGTTGAGAATCTGGCGTTCGGCGCCGAATGCCATGGCTATATAGACGACGCTCAACACCCCGGCGACGCACCCCGCAAGTGTTGCTATGCCCACGGGAAGCAGGCTTCCGCGCAGACGTTCCAACTGTTCGTAGAGCAGGTATCCGAGCGCTACGACCGACATGCCGAGGGCGAAATTGAGGATGCCCGTGGCGTCGCGGTAACGCTCGTAGCCGATTCCGGCGCAGCGCAGGAAGACGATCACGGCGACGAACGTCAGCAGCACGGGATGCAGCAGCGGCAGCCGCGTGCGGCGGTAGATCATCCCTCCGAGGCAGTAAAGCCCCACGGTGAGGGTCAGCAGGAAGAGGTCCGAGGAGAGGAATGAGGCGTCAGGCATCGTGGCGGAGGTGTTTGATGTGCCGCAGGCGGGCGCGGCGGTTCAGGCTCTGGAAGGTTTTGCCGGCGATGATCAGCACGAGGATCGTCGAGACGATTCCCGAGACGAGGATGGCCCAGAGGTTTTCGAGGATCACCCGGTAGGAGTCCATCAGCCCCACGCCGTAGGGCACGAAAAAGAGCGCCATGGCCCCCAGCAGGAACCGCGCCGCGGGACGCACCGTCTCGGCCCGTACCCAGTGCAGGCACAGCGCCGCAAAGAGCAGGATCATGCCGATGATGTTGCCCGACACGTAACCTCCGGTGAGAAGGCTCAGCGCATTGCCTATGAGCCAGAAAAGCAGAATCTGAAAAAGTCCTGTCATCGTCGTTCGGCTTTGGCGGCGGGCCTTGAACGTTCGGGACCGGACTTTGCAGCCGGTCCCGGAACCCTGCCGCCGTTTGCGGCGACAAATATAGTGCATGCCGGGGGCAATGCCAAATTTATTCGGAGAATCTTCCCGGCGCAGCCCGTGTCCGGCGAATCAATTCCTGCCGGTGCGCTTCTTGAGCGGGCATTGCGCCGACGCGCACGATGCGCATCCTCCCCGCCGCCGTCCGCTGACGAAGCACCACAGCCGCCTCGCGACGACGGCCGCGACCGCCAGCCCGATGGCTGCGACGATGTAATCCTGCCAGCCCATTGTTCAGAATATCAGTATGATCCGGCATACGATCCACGCCACGAACCAGGCCAGCGCCGTGTTGTAAACGACCGACGCCGCGGCCCATTTCCACCCGGCTTCGGAGCCGATGGCGACCACCGTGGCGATGCAGGGCACGTAGAGCAGGATGAACACCAGGAACGCCAGCGCCGAGGCCGTCGTGAAGTCGCCGCTCGCGAGCAGCCGCTGCGAGAGCGAGGCTGTCTCCTCGTCTTCCGCGGTCCGGAACGCCTCTGTCGGCGTCGTTTCATTCGTTTCTACGATGATTTCCGTCACTCCGTCGGCGCCGCCGATCACGACCTCCTCCTCTGTGGGAGCTGCCGTGGCGCCTTCGGAATAGAGCACGCCGAGCGTCGACACCACGATCTCCTTGGCCGGAAGTCCCGACAGCAGGGCCACGCTGGCTTTCCAATTGAATCCCAGGGGGCTGAACACCGGTTCGCAGCCCTTGCCGAGCCGTCCGAGGTAGGAATTTTCATAGTGCGCTTCGCTTCCGGCTGTCGCGTCCGTTCGGGGGTAGTAGCTCAAAAACCACACGACTACCGAGGCGATCAGGATCATGCCGCCCATCTTCTTGAGATACTGCGCACACTTGTCCCACATGTGGCTGAGCGTGGTTTTCCACGTCGGGAGGCGGTAGGGCGGCAATTCCATCACGAAGGGCGTCTCGTCCACCGGGAAGAGGAACCGCCGCATCAGCCGTGCCGTAACGACGGCCAGCACGATCCCCAGCACGTAAAGGCCCAGCATCACCAGTCCGGCGTCGGCGGCGAAGAACGTGCCCGCCAGCAGGAGGTAGATCGGTATTCGCGCGCTGCATGACATGAACGGCGTAATGAGTATGGTTATCAGGCGGCTGCTCCGGCTCTCGATGGTCCGGCAGGCCATGATCGCGGGCACGTTGCAGCCGAAGCCCATGATCAGCGGGATGAACGATTTGCCGTGCACCCCGATGCGGTGCATCACGCGGTCCATGATGAACGCCGCGCGGGCCAGGTAGCCCAAATCCTCCATGAACGAGATGAAGAGGTAGAGGATCATGATGTTGGGCAGGAAGACGATCACGGCTCCCACGCCGCCGATGATGCCGTCGACCAGCAGGTCGCGGAGCGGACCCGCGGGCAGCAGCGCGTCCACCGTGCCGCCGATCCATCCCACCAGCGCGTCGATCCACTCCTGCGGGTAGGCTCCGAGGCTGAACGTGCACCAGAACATGAGCCACATCAGCGCGAAGAAGATCGGGAATCCCCACAGTTTGTGCGTCACGAAGGTGTCGATCACGGCCGTCGTCGTGACCTCCTCGCGCCGTCCGGGGGTGAAGGTCTCCTTCAGCGCCCCCTGGATGAATCCGTATTTCTGGTTGGCGAAGGCCGTCTCGACGTCCTCGCCCAGCGCCTCGGCGATGCGCCGGGCCTCGCGGTCGCGGATCTCGACCCACACCGGATAACGCTCGCAGCCGCGGAGGCTCTCCTCGGCCTGCCTGTCGCCTTCGAGCATCTTCATCGCGTAGTAGCGGGGCGGAAAGGCCTTCGGGAGTTCGTCGCGGAAGGCGCTCATGTCGCCGTTGAGTTTGCGCAGCCCCTCGTCGATCACGGGTCCCATGTTGATATGGATGTGCCGCACGCGCTCGTCGCGGTTCTCGTAAACGTCGATCACCGTGTCCAGCAGGGCCTCTATGCCGCGGTTGTTGCGCGCCTCGACGGGAACCATCGGCACGCCCAGCATGCGGCCCAGGCTGTCGTAATCGAGTTTCGCACCGCTGTCCTGCAACTCGTCGAACATGTTGAGTGCTACGACCATGCGCGGGTTTATATCGATCAGTTCAGTAGTTAAGTAGAGGTTACGCTCTAAATTTGAGGCCACTACGGAGTTTATCACCACGTCGGGGGGCTTCGTGGCGAGGTGGTGGCGCACGTAACGCTCCTCGGGCGTGTAGGCCGAGAGGGCGTAGGTTCCGGGCAGGTCGGTGACTTCGAAACGGTAGCCGCGGTAGATGCGGTGGCCGATCTTGGCCCCGACGGTCACGCCGCTGTAATTGCCCACATGCTCGTGGCCGCCCGATATGGCGTTGAAAAGCGAGGTCTTGCCGCTGTTGGGGTTGCCCACCAGCGCGACGGCGATGGTGCGGGTGTGGCGTGCCACGACCTCGTCGATGCTCGCGCAGCATGCCTCGCCGGGTTCCGTCGCGCCGAACTCCCCGGCCGGGGCTTCCGCGGGGGCGGTCTCCGCTGCGGGGCATCCGCACTCCCCGGCGTGTGCGTGGTGGTGATGGCGGTGGTGTTCGCGCCGCGCGAGGTACTCCCCGGCTTCGCTGTCGGTGAGCACGACGACCATATCGGCCTCGCTGCGACGCAGCGAGATGTCGTAGCCCATGATTTTATACTCGATCGGGTCCTTCAGGGGGGCGTTCAGGATCACTTCGACCCGCTGTCCGCGGACAAAACCCATCTCCATGATGCGGCGGCGGAAACCTCCGTGGCCCGTCACCTTGACAATCGTCGCCGATTCGCCGGTCTTCAGTTCGGATAAGCGCATTTTTTTCTACTGCTGTTTTGCGCGCAAAGGTACGATTTTGCGGTGACATCTGCAATCCCCACAAATAGGTATCGCCGCTTGCGGCCATGTGCTTTTCTGCACCTTTCCTTCGGGCAGCCCTGGCATTCGCTTTGCCATTTCAGCCTCTCCCTGGAGGTGACTGACGGATCGTCGGGCGATTCGGGATTATTACCGCTTTTCGGTCGGCGGTCAACCGCGGTCTTCGTCTGCGGGGTGTAGCTACCTTTTGGTGGCAAAGGTAGCAAACGCAGTCTCCGACAGCTGGGTTTCTTTGTACTTTTGATGTCAAAAGTACCAAAACCATCCGCATGTCGCTTTCGCGGGACCGTCGCTCGGCTGCGCTAAAACGGGCGCCTTCGCGGGTTTGCGGCGCAAAGAAATGCGCCGCTTCGACTGTGGCGGCTCGGCAAAGCAAGCTTTGCTCTCGCCTGCTGGACGTCGTTGCGAGCAAACCGGCCCCGTTTTTTAACGCTCCGCCTTCGCGCCGTTCTTTTTCCGCTGCAAGCGATAATGCGGCGGTTTAAAACCGCTTCCAGAGGCGATGGCAGGATGCTGCGTTTCCGATCCAGCCGTTGCGCCTCTTCTCCCGCCGCCACAGGCGGCGAATGAATCCGACTCGATGCCGTAGCCGTTAAACGAAGGCCCGGCTAAAAGTGGCAGGAAACGGGGCAGGGGGCGCGTGCGCCCCCGCGAATAGGCGCCCGTTTCGAACGTTAGACGGGACGAAGCAGGCGGAGGCATCTGTCGGAGAGTTTTTGGTACTTTTTGCGGCCAAAAAGTACAGAACCCTCCGCGGTACAGGGCGGCTATGCTACCATCCGCCGCCCAGCGCCTTGCAGAGCGTGACGTAGTTGATATACTGCTGCACGACGAGATTGACGTGCGCCATCTGCGACTGGTAGAGACTGCGTTCGGCGTCGATCACGTCGAGGTAGTCGGACAGTCCGCTGCGGTAGAGAGCGCGGGTCATCGTGGCGATGCGGTCGTTGGAGAGCACCAGTTCGCCCGTGCGCTCGGTCTGGCTGCGGTAGGTGGTGATGGCCACCAGCGCCTTTTCCACATCGGCGAACGCCGTCAGCACGGTCTGCTCGTAGGTCTTGGCCGACTGGGTGTAGGCCGCCATCGCGGCCTGCTCGGCGTTGCGCAGCTTCCCGAATCCGAAAATCGGCTCGGCTACGGAACCCAGTGCATCCCATGCCCAGGGGTTCGCCGCAGTTAAACCTTTGATTGAGCTGGATGCCACGCCTCCTTTGGCAGTCAGCGAGATGGACGGAAATCGCGCGCTTCGGGCCTGCCCGGCCTGCGCCGCCGCCTGCAACATGTTGAAATGCGCCTCGCGGATGTCGGGGCGGCGTTTGAGCAGTTCCGAGGGCAGCCCCACGGGAATGTCCGCGGGACGGTAGTCGGTCAGCAGCTGCAGCCCTGCTCCGGACAGCTGTGCCCGGGAGGGCGTCTCGCCCAGCAGAATTCCCATCGAGAGCCACGTCTGCTCCACGGCGCGGCAGTACTGCGGAATGTCCGCCTCGGCGGTGTAGACCAGGCTCCGGGCCTGCTCCAGCGCCACGCCGTCGGACATGCCGTAGCGGAACATCGAGTCGATCAGCGCGGCCGATTCGCGCCGCAGCCGGAGGGTCTGGCGGGCGATCGAGAGGTCGCGTTCATACTCCAGCAGGGTGAAGTAGGTCGTGGCGACCTCGGCGGCCAGCGAGAGCCTGACACCCGCCAAAGCCCATTCCGAGGCGGCGATTTCGGCCTTTGCGGCCCGTTTGGCGTTGCGCAGCGCCCCGAACAGCGACAGCTCCCACGAGAGGGTCGGCTCGACGGCATACGACTGCACGATCTTCGTTTCGGGCGTATATTCGCCCTCGGCGGTGGCTTCCGCACCGATCTGCGGCAGGTATTGCGCCCTTACGGTCTTGAGGTTGGCCCGGGCCTGCTGGACGCGCGCGGCCGCCACGGCCACGTCGCGGTTGTTCGCCAGCGCCTGTTCGACCAGCGCATCGAGCGTCGTGTCGCAGAACAGTTCCCACCAGCGTTCGCCCACGCCCGTCGTGTCGGACGAGAAGCCCGCGCCGTAGACGTAACTTTCGGGCGCTGCGACCTGCGGCGGGTAGAATTTCGGGGTGCAGGCGGCCAGCAGCAGGGCGGCTATTATGATTTTCGTTTTCATTGTGCTTCCTCCGTTTTTTGGCGTTCGCGGCGCTGTTCGAAGCGGCCGATCTTCCCGACGAAATAGTAGAGCGCGGGGTAGACGAAGATGCCCAGCAGCGTGGCGAAGAGCATGCCGCCCACGAGGGCAACGCCCATGATGTTGCGGGCCGTGGCGTAGACGCCGCTGGCGAAGACGAGCGGCATGACGCCCAGGATGAAGGCGAAGGCGGTCATGATGATGGGCCTTACGCGCAGCTTGGCAGCCCCGATGGCGGCATCCATCAGCGACGCGCCCTGCTCGCGGAACAGCCGGTCGGCGTATTCGACGACCAGAATGGCGTTCTTGGCCGCCAGCCCGATCAGCATGACGAGCGAAATCTGCATGTAGATATCGTTGACGTAAAGGTTGTTCATCAGGTGCGTGCCGCCGACGAACAGCACTGCGCCCAGCACCGCCACCGGAACGCTCATCAGGATCGCCAGCGGCAGTCCCCACGATTCGTAGAGGGCCGCCAGCGCGAGGAACACGAACACGAGGGCCAGCGCGTAGACCAGTCCTCCGGTCTTCGAGGCGTTGGCCTCCTGGTAGGAGGTTCCGCTCCACGCCGTGCCGATGTCGTCGGGCAGCACTTCGGCGGCCGTAGCGGTGATCTCCCGCATGACGGTCGTCGTCGAGGCCCGCGCCGCGGGGGTGACGGTGAGCGAGACGGAGCGGTAGAGGTTGAACTGCGAGACGTACTCCACGCCCACGGTGTCCGCGACCTCGACGAGCGACGCCACGGGGACGCTCTCGCCCGAGGCCGAAGTGACGTAGTAGCTGTCCAGCGACCGCCGGTCGAGGCGGTAGTCGGGCGCGGCCTGGATGTAGGTCTGGTAGAGTTTGCCGAAGCGCGTGAAATTGTTGATGTATGCGCCGCCCAGCAGGGTGGTCAGCTCGCCGTAGAGCGTCCCCAGGTCCACGCCCGCGGCCAGCGCCTGCTGTTTGTCGATGCGCAGCCGCCGCTGGGGAACCCCGGCGTCGAACTGCGTGGTGACCGAGGCGATCGCAGGGCTTTTGCGCAGCGAATCCATCAGCCGCCCGGCGTTTTCCATCAGGTAGGCCGTGCCGCGCCCTTCGAAGTCCTGCACCTCGACCGAGACGCCCGAGGTGACGCCCAGTCCGGGAATCGAGGGCGGGATGAAGGCGTAGCACTCGGCCCCCGGGACCGTGACGTAGAGTTCCCCGGTGAGCCGCTGGGCGATCTGCATGGCCGAGAGCTTGCGGTCGGAGTAGTCGACGAGTTTGACGAAGATGATGCCGCTCGACGTCGAGGCGATGCCGGCCATCATGTTGAATCCCGCGGCGAACGAGGTCGAGGCGACCTCGGGAAGCGTGCGGATCACGGCGTCGGCGTCGGCCATCGCCTGCCGGGTCACCTGCAGCGACGAGGCTTCGGGCGTCGAGACCATCACCATCACGTAGCCCTGATCCTCCTCGGGGAGGAATCCCGCGGGCAGTTTGCGCCACACGACGAAGATCACCCCGAGGACCACGGCCACGAAAATGCCCGTGCGGGCGACGTGGCGCATCAGCGTCGGCGTGAAAGCCGTGTAACGGTCCATCTGCCGCGCGAACCAGCGGTTGAAGGCGGCGAAGAATCCCTTTTGCGACGGCTCCCGGTGGCGCAGCAGCAGGGCGCAGAGCGCCGGGGAGAGCGTCAGGGCGTTGAAGGCCGAGATGACCACCGAGACGGCGATGGTCACCGAGAACTGCTGGAACAGCCGTCCCGTGATGCCGCCGGTGAACGACACGGGGACGAAGACGGCCAGCAGTACGACCGTCGTGGCGACGATGGGCGAGGCCACGTTGCGCATGGCCTCCAGCGCCGCTGCGCGGGATTTCATGCCCCGTTCGATATTGACCTGCGCGGCCTCGACGACGACGATGGCGTCGTCGACCACGAGGCCGATGGCCAGCACGAGTCCCAGCAGCGAGATGATGTTGATGGAGAATCCCAGCAGCGGGAACAGCGCGAAGGCGCCGACGAGCGATACGGGGATCGCCACCAGGGGGATGACCGTCGCGCGCCAGTCCTGGAGGAAGAGGAAGATGATGAAGATGACGAGTATGAGAGCGATGACGAGCGTGCGGAAGATGTCCTTCACGCCGGCGTCGATGCTCGTGGTGCTGTCGACGATCGTGGCGGCCTCGACGCCGTCCGGGAACCGCTTCGAGAGGCGTTCCATCGCGGCCTTGACCTTGCCGCCCACGGCCACGGCGTTGCTGCCCGGCTGCTGGTAAATGACGATCATGGCCGTCGGGGCGCTCTCGTAGGACGAACTAACGCCGTAGGTCTGGCTGCCGAGCGACACCTCGGCGATGTCGCCCAGACGGATCTGTTCGCCCGAGGAGGTGGTCCGCACGACGATGTCGGCGAACTCCGCGGCGGTGGAGATCTGCGGCGGCATGGTCACCGTGTAGGTGTAGGCCACGCCGCCGGGGGCCGGTTCGGCACCGAACTGCCCCGCGGGGTAGATGCCGCCCTGCTTCTCGATGGCGGCCGTCACCTCGTCGACGGCGATGCCGTAGTATTTCAGTACGTCGGGCCGCAGCCACACCCGCATGGCGTATTCGCCCGCGCCCATGATCGAGACCTTGCCCACGCCGTCGATCTTCAGCAGCTCGTTCTGGAGGTTGATGTAGGCGTAATTCGAAAGGAACTCCCCGTCGTAGCGGCCGTCGCTGTGCAGCGAGTAGACCATCAGGAAGCCCGTCATGGTCTTGCGCGTGGTGACGCCCTGCCGGGTGACCGTCGCCGGCAGTTCGGCCGTGGCCGACGAGACGTTGTTCTGGGTGAAGATAGCGTCGAGGTCGGGATCGGACCCGATGTCGAAGGTCACTTGCAGGACCATCGAGCCGTCGTTGGCCGAGGTGGCCTGCATGTAGAGCATGTCGCTGACGCCCATCACGGCCTGGGCCACGGGCGTCGCCACGGCGTTGTTCACCGTCTCGGCGTCGGCACCGTCGTAGGTGGCCGACACCTCCACGACCGGAGGCGTGATGTCGGGGTACTGCTCGATGGGCAGCCCCATGATCGAGATCAGGCCGACGAGCACGATGACGATGGCCAGCGAAATAGCGAAAATCGGGCGCGAAACAAAGAATTTCTCCATGACGCTACCTCTTTTCGGGGATTATCTTCGCGCGCTCGGGAATCACCTTTGCGCCGTTGCGCAGTTTCTGCTGCCCGGCGACCACGACCTGTTCGCCCCGGTCGAGTCCCTCGTCGATGCACCACATCGCGCCGTAGGTGTCGCCCGGGGTGACGCGGCGGTACTGTACCGTGCTGTCGGCCTCCACGACCCACACCGAGCTGATGTCCTGCGCCTGGCTCACGGCCTGCTGGGGCACGACGACGCGCGGCCGCACGGGGCCCACGTTGGCCTCCACACGGGCGAACTGCCCGGGTTTCAGCGCCTCGTCGGGATTGGGGAACATCACTACCACGACGAGCGTCCCGGTGGTCGACGAGACGTCCTTGCGCGTGTAGTCGTAGATTCCTTCGAGCGGGTATCGCGAGCCGTCGGCCAGCACGAGGCGGATGTCCGACAGCAGCCCTTCGTTGTCGTAGATCGAAGTCCGGTCGCCCGCATAGCGCAGGTACTGCGACATCGGGATCGCCACGTCGACCGTCAGCGTGTCGATATTCGACACGGTCGTCAGCACGCTGAACTGCGTGCCGGGACCCACGTAGTCGCCCACGTGCGCCGCGGTGTGCTCGATGATGCCGTCGATCGGCGAGCGCAGTTCGGTGTATCCCACGTTCATCCGGGCGTTGCGCAGCGACTGTTCCGCCGAGCGCACCGAGGCCTCGGCGGCCTTCCATTGGGCCGTGTACTGGTCCAGCTGCGACTGGCTGATGGCGTCGATGCGCGCCAGCGGCACGGCACGGTCGTAGTTGTTGCGGGCTTCGAGGGCCTGTGCGCGGGCCGATTCGAGTTCGGCTTCGGCCGCCAGCATCGAGGTCGACAGCTGGTCGGGGTCGATGGTGAACAGCAGCTGGCCGCGCCGTACGGGCATGCCGTTGCCGTACTGTTTCGACGAGAGGTAGCCGTTCACGCGCGGCTGGATCACGGCGTCGAAGTTGCTCGCGAGGTAACCGATGAAACTCATGCGGTTGGGCACGCTGTCGACGGCGGCTTGGGCCACCCCGACCCGCAGGGGAGGCACCGCCTGTTTCGGCGTATGTTTCGCGCATCCCGTGAGGAGTGCGGCGAAAAGGCATGCGGTGGGGAAAATTTTGTCCATAAGGGTATGTTTTACCCCGCAGGAAAGGCAAAAAACGTACCGTCAACCCCTTGAAATGGGGTTTTTCCTGTAAAAAAGGCTGTTTTTTCCGATTCCGGATGATGATGTTTAGAATATTTTTATATCTTTGCGTTGATAACAAACCCAATTAACAAATAAAACTATGAAAGAGTTAGTAGCAAAAATCAACGCAGAGTTTGAGGTATTTGCAGCCAACGCAGCTGCTCAGGTTGAGAAGAACAACAAGGCTGCCGGCACGCGCGCCCGCAAATCGGCTCTCGAAATTTCGAAGCTGATGAAGGAGTTCCGCAAGGTTTCCGTAGAAGCTGCGAAATAATTGAATTCCGCGCAACGATAAAGGCTGTCCTTCGGGGCAGCCTTTGTTGTTTTCGGTTCTCACGGCCTCTTTTCGTACCGCCTTGTCCGGTCCGCACGGGAAATACGTTTGTAGGTCCCGTCCGCGCCCTGCGAGTGCAAGTGCAAAGATGTCCTATAAAATCGAAACCTAAAGTTCGATTCCGTATCTGCGGAACACCTCCATGTCCTCGGGCCGCAGGCCCGTCTTGCGGAAAGGCACGGCCTCGTTGTGGTCGTTCAGGTAGCGGCGCGGGGCCGTGCGGTCGAAATCGGGGCTTACGAGCGAGACTTTCGTCGTGAGGAACCGCCCGCGGATCGAGGCCATGTCGGCCATCGTGTGAAACAGCGCGTGGGTCGTTGCGGGGGCCGTTTCGTTGGCCTCGGCGGCAGCGGCCTTTTCGGGGAAATGTTTCCGGTAGTCCTCCGAGAACCAGGCCAGCGAAGCCACGTAGAGCTGGTAGGCCGTCGTCGTGGGCGAGGCGTGCAGGAACCGTTCGCGGTCGTCGTCGATCAGGTCCTCGCCGTGGTCCGCGCAATAGAGCAGGGCCGACGAGGTGCCTTTCAGCGACCGCAAGTAACCGATGGTCTGCGCGAGGAAATAATCCGTATAGCGGATCGAGTTGTCGTAGGCGTTGACGAGCATCGGACGGTGCTGCCGGGCGATCGCCACGTCGTTGTCGGGCTGGAAATGGGCGAACTCGCGCGGATAGCGCTGGTGGTAGCTGAAGTGCGAACCGTAACAGTGGAGCACGAAAAGGAGTTTCTGCGACGTGCTTCTTTCGAGCACCTTGCGCATCTCGTCGAGCAGCTGTGTGTCGTGGCGCGGCGAGCGGATGTAGATCACGTGCTTGGCGTCGTGGGCCAGGTGGTCGATCATCGCGCCCTGCGGCGACTGGTTGGAGATGAACCACGTGTCGAATCCCGCCTCGTTGAAGAGCGCCGGAAGGCCCTTGCGGCGGTACAGCTCCTCGTGTTCGTCGGTGGCTACGGACGAAAGGATCAGCGGCACGCTCTTGTGGGTGGTGTTGCTCTGGGTCAGCACGTCACGGAAAACCACCAGGTCGCCGACCCTGGAAAGCAGGGGATTGGTCTCCCGCTCGTAGCCGTAGAGCTGCCAGTTCATCGCGCGCGCCGCTTCACCTATAATATATACGTAGACCTCGCGTCCCGGGGCTTCGGCCGTGCGTTCGGCCTCGTAGGTGAATCCCCCGGAGGTTTTGTGGAAGTTGTACGATTTGCGGAACTCCGAGCCGCTCAACCCGAGGTTATACATGATGTTGAGCGGGAAAATCTCGTCGCGCAGCACGTGCCGCTCCTCGCTGACGCGGTAGGCGGGCCACAGGGCCAGCAGGCCCACGGCGAAGAGCGCCGCACCGGTCAGGCCGATGTTCATGCGCGCCGTGCGCGTGATGTAGCGTTTGTGTCCGATCTCGCGGGCCGCGAGCCACAGCAGCGGCAGGTAGATGACGCAGACCAGGATCACCGACGGATAGATGTTGCCCAGCAGTTCGCCCGCCTCGCCCGGATTGGTCGTCAGCAGGTTGGTGAACATGTCCGTGGCGATGATCGAGTTGCCGAACAGGTACAGCAGCACGATCTGGAAGGCGCAGAAGAAGATGAACGGAAAGGCCAGCCAGATCATCACGCCCGAGCGCCGCAGCGCCACGCTCCACATCATGTAGAATCCCAGCGGCATGAGGATCAGCGCCTCGACGGTCCACACCGAGTAGGGTTCCGTATTGGCCAGCACGCAGTTGGGGATGATCAGCGCCACGAAGAAGTAGACCGTCAGCAGCGTCGTGAAACGGCTGCGGGTCTTGACCACCCTCCGGCGGTTCGTCTTGTTCGTGTTATTCGGATCGGCACTCATAAAAACTATCTTAAAAAGCCTCGTTGATGTTCAGCAGGAATCCGCTCGTTTTCTTGCCGAATCCGTAGTCGAGGCGCACGTTCACCCGTTTTTTCAGTTCCCACCGGAAGCCTGCGCCGTAGTTGGGCAGCGTCTGCGACCAGTCGAATCGCGACAGCGAGGGAAAAACGTTGCCCGCGCCGCCCCATACCGCGCATCCGATCCGCCGCCAGATGCGCTGGCGCAGTTCGACCTGCACGGTGATCATATCGTTGTCCGTATAGCGGCCCTGGTAGTAGCCGCGCATCCGCTGGCCCCCGCCCATGCGGGCGAGCATCGGCCACGGAGTGCCGTCGGAATTGAATACCGCATACAGATCGGCGGCCAGGATACCGCCCTTCCAGACCTGCCGGTAGGCGTCGGCCGTGAAGGTCGAGCGCCACAGCGTCTTGCCGCAGTTGCCCAGCCCTTTGGGGAACAGCGTCTCCTGGAAACTCACGTAGATGCCCCGGAACGGATTGGGGATGAAGTCGCGCGAGTCGTATTCCAGAATTGCGCCGACGCCCGTGGCGGTGTATTTCAGCTTTTCCCCGCGCAGGTATTCCGGCTCGGAGAATTTCAGCCCCCGGGTATGCTCGAAACTCACCAGTCCCCCGATGTAGGCGTGGGGCAGGAACTCGTGCAGGTAACGCCCTTCGACCAGATAACGCTTCTCGGAGTAGGTGCTCTCGGGGTTGTGACGCCCGGCGTCGTAGCCGATGCCCCAGAAACTGCGGGGTGCCGAGGCGAACATCACCGTATAGTTTATGCGGCGTTTGTTGTGCGAGAAAATGTTGTTTCCCGTCACGCCCAGCGCATAGAATCCCGATACCGAGACGTTGCCGAAGATCGAGACGTCGGACGGCGCCGTGATCGAGTCCGTGCGGTCGAGGCGGTAGAGTCCCGCCGCCAGCAGGCCGATGCCGAAACTCGTGTTCTTCGAGTAGCTGGGGCCTCCGGCGAAGGTGAAGTCGATCTTCTTCTCGAAGGTCTTGTCGGTGGTCGACTCCCCGAAGTAATCGACGACGCGCCGCAGGAAGGGTTTCTTTTCGGGAGCCTGCGGCGGCAGCGGGGTGTAGGAGTAGCGGAGCGTGTCGCCGTCGGAGGAGCGGATGGCGGTCTCCTGGGCATGCGCCGTGAGGCGTATGCCCGCGCTTATGAGCAGCAGAACGGCGAGGCGGCGCAGCATCCGGGCCTATTTGTACTTCTCGATGGTTTCGTAGAAGGCCTCCTTGTCGGCGTCGGAGAGAACTCCCTTGCGCAGGAACACCAGTTCCCCTTCCTTCGATACGATCATCAGCACGAACTGGTTGTTGCAGTCGCCCAGCCCCCATGCCGTGCTTAAAATACGGTCCTGGTCGGCGAGCACCGTTGCGCCGTTCTTGGCCGTGCGCTTCTTGGCCATGTTGCGGGCCATGCCGTTGGGGACCATCGGGGCGTCCTTGAGGTTCATCACGCCGAAGCCGTAAATATTGTCGCTTTCGGCGCGGTGGTTCTGTTCCAGTTCGATGGTGAAATCCTCGTTCTGCTTGTGGCGGTCGGGGTCCACGTAGAATATCATCAGGTTCTTTTCGCCGAAACGGGGGAGTTTGGCCGGCTTGCCGTCCAGGTCGAGCACCTCGACGTTCTGCACTTTGCGGGGCAGTTCCTGCGCCTGAACGGCCGATGCGGTCAGCGCGAAGGCGGCCAGCATCACGATCACTTTCATCTTCATTACGTTCTGATTTTGTTGGTTTCTAATGAAAACAAATCGCGACAAAGGTACAATATTTCTCCGAAGATGGAGGCTGCGGGGGTGCATATTATTGTTCGATTGGTCATTTTTTTCGGTCGGAGGGGGCCAGAGCCACGTCGAAGGCGTACAGTCCGCCGCCCGAAACGATCAGGAATACGTAGATTCCGAGCCACACGAATTCCGGTTCCCCGGCTCCGAATCCGCCCCAGGCGAACATCAGGAGGATGCCCAGCGACATGACGAGGGCCGACATCCGCACCCAGAGGCCCATGATGATCAGCACGGCCAGCAGCACCTCGGCGATCGTGACGATGACGAATACGGCCGGCGGATTGATGTAAAGCAACGATGGATATGAACTGATTATCTCGTTATAGTTCTGTATCTTGCCGATGTTGTGGAACAGCATCATGGCTCCCGTGAACAGCCGCAGGTAGAGTACTGCCCAGTCCATGCACCTGTATTGTTCGATCCAGTCTGAAATTCGTTTTCCCATGCCCCGGTTCCCTGCAATTCGCGTTCCGGAAATTCCGCTGTCCCCGGTGCCGTAACGACATTTTTCACAGGTCGGATGGTTTTGCCGACCGGGCGCGGTTCAATTTTGCATCCATCCGACTTTTTACTACCTTTGGCGGCGTATTATAAAACAGGGCGATGATGCAGGATATGATAGACGGACGCTGCGGTTGGTGCGGAACCGACGGGCTGTATGTGAAATACCACGACGAGGAGTGGGGGAAACCGGTGGCCGACGACGGAAGGCTGTTCGAATTCCTCGTGCTGGAGAGCGCCCAGGCCGGGTTGAGCTGGATAACGATTCTCCGGAAGCGGGAGGGCTACCGCAAGGCCTTTTGCGGTTTCGACGCCGGAAAGGTGGCACGGATGACCGATGACGATGTCGAACGGCTGATGCACTTCGACGGCATCGTGAGAAACCGGCTGAAAATCAAAGCGGCCATCACGAACGCGCGGCTGTTCCTCGCCGTGCAGGAGGAGTTCGGCAGTTTTCGGAACTACACGCTGTCGTTCTTTCCCGACGGAAAGCCCATCACCAACCACTTCCGGTCCCTGAGCGAGATTCCGGTGTCGTCGCCCGAATCCGACGCCATGAGCCGGGACATGAAAAAACGGGGTTTCAAATTCTTCGGATCCACGATTTGTTACGCCCATTTGCAGGCCTCGGGATTTGTCAACGACCATCTGACGGGCTGCATTTGCCGGAACGGACAATGACGATACGCCATGAGCCGGCCCTTTTCCGGCTCCTTCCGGGGCATTGTTCCGGAAAGGCTCTGAATCTTTTAACTATATGAAAACGAGTATATTATTTGTCTGCCTCGGCAATATCTGCCGTTCTCCGGCCGCCGAGGGCATCATGCGCCGCCTCGTGGAAAAGCGGGGTCTGTCCGGAGCGTTCGAGATCGACTCCGCGGGAACCTACGGGGGACACCGCGGCGAATTGCCCGATCCGCGCATGCGCAGCGCGGCCTCGCGCCGCGGCTATGCGCTGACGCACCGTTCGCGTCAGGTCCGGGAGGATGATTTCGGCCGTTTCGACATGATCGTGGCGATGGACGACATGAACTACGAGTCACTCGACCGGCTGGCCCCGTCGCGCGAGGCCGCGCGGAAGATTTTCCGCATGACGGAGTTCTGCCGCCGCCATCCCGACCGCACCTACGTGCCCGATCCCTACTACGAGGGACACGAGGGCTTCGAACTGGTGCTCGACATGCTGGAAGACGGCTGCGAGGGGATTCTGGAATATCTCTCCGAAAACGGCAAATGAAAGAGTAGCCCTTTGACGAGGGAGACCCGGAGGGATCGCCGGAACGGATGATGCCGCGGAACGCGACCCGGTGCGGAATCGGCAGGTCCAGCCCGGGATGAAATCCGTGCCTGTTGAACTCGCCGGTGTTACATCAGAAATCCAGCCCGAAACTGATGCTGTAGGTGTTGCGCAGCAGCGAGTGCTTCTTGGCGAAGAGATAGGCGAAATCGAGCCGCAGGTGGAGGATGCGCAGTCCCGCGCCGACGGTCCAGTAGCTCGGGTAGTAGTCGCGCCGTTCGCCGTAGTGGTAGCCGGTGCGCAGCTGCACGAGCTGCATTAGGTTGTATTCGGCGCCCAGCGACATCTGGAAACCGCGGACCGCGGAGGGCGAGAAATAGTAGCCCAGGTCGGTTCCGACAGTGATTTCGTGCGCATCGGTGAGGAACGTGTCGAGGGCCGCACCCACGGTGAAATCCATCGGCAGGGTGTATTCCGTATCGCGTAAATACCCGCCCAGGTTGCCCAGCTTGGCGCCTGCACGCAGTGTCGAATAGCTGCCGACGTTCTCCAGCGGCCGCTGCCATGCGGCGCTCAGATCCACGGCCAGCGCGTCGGCCGAGACGTCGGGGCGTTTGAGGTGCATGTAGCGGCCGACGATGCCGACGGCCCACTGGTCGCCGATGCGGCGCGCATAACCCAGGTCGACGGCCATGTCGTTGTTGCCGTGCCCGCGGAGGAACTGCCTCCAGCCGGCCTGCACGAGGTTGATGTTGTCGAACCGGCAGAATCCCGACACGGCATAATAGTCGAAGCTCCGCTGTCCGTAATAGGAGGAGGAGACCTGCGACGGCGTGTGCGAGAAGATGGCCGTCGCGGAGTTGTTGTAGATGGCGTGCGAGCCGGAAAGGGTGGTCATCATCACGCCGCCCATGCCCAGCGACTTGGCGTCGGGACTGGGAAGCGTCGCTTCCTGGGCGTATGTCTGGAGCGCGGCCAGCGCCGCGAGCAAGGTTATGAGTCGTTTCATTGTTGCAAATATAGTGAAAGTTGGGCGCAGAACCAAAGTCGGGTCTGTCGAAACGCGTTTTAAAGGTAACAAAAAAGATGCAAGTTGCGCATGGTAGGGTTCTTCTGATTGATACAAGTTTCCGATAGCGGGATTTACCTTCGCTTCGCTCGGTGACTGCAGCGGCGCAATAACAGCTAAAAAAAGAATCCCTCCGGGTGCAGGCATAAACAAAAGCGCCTGTCCGAATGAATTCGACAAGCGCTCTTGTTTATGCCGGATGCCTTGCGGCATCATTTTTTATCTGTCCGTATTGTTTCCTAACAGTTCATCGCTCCGCAGCAGTGGATGACCTGCCCGCTGACATACGACGAAAGGTCCGACGCGAGGAACAGCGCCACCTTGGCGACATCCTCCGGCGTTCCGCCGCGGCGCAGCGGAATCTGCTTGTACCAGCCCTCCTTCACCTCGTCGGGCAGTTTGTCGGTCATCTCGGTCATGATGAAGCCCGGGGCGATGGCATTGGCGCGGATGCCGCGCGGACCCATCTCCTTGGCGATGGATTTGGCAAGGCCGATCATGCCGGCCTTCGACGCCGAGTAGTTGCACTGGCCGGCGTTGCCGCTGACGCCCACCACCGACGACATGTTGATGATCGAGCCGCTTTTCTGGCGCGCCATGACCGGCACGACGGCGTGGATGAAGTTGAACGCCGACTTGAGGTTCACCGTCAGCACGGCGTCCCACTGGGCCTCGGACATGCGCATCATCAGGCCGTCCTTGGTGATTCCGGCGTTGTTCACGAGGATGTCGATACGGCCGAAATCCTTCATGATCCGGTCGATGACCGCGTGCGTCTCTTCGAAGTTGGCTGCGTTCGAGGCATAGCCCTTGGCCTTCACGCCCAGCGCGGCGATCTCGGCTTCGGTGGCCTTGCCGTTCTCGTCGATCGCAAGGTCGGTGAACGCCACGTTGGCGCCCTCTTTGGCGAATTCGAGTGCGATGGCCTTGCCGATGCCGCGTGCGGCGCCGGTCACAACGGCCACTTTTCCGTCCAGTAATTTCATAATTCTCTTATATTTTTAAGGCAATGTCTGCCAATTTTTATTCGCAAATATAGGAAAAATATCTTAATCGTCTGCCCGCGGAACGAATTTCGGCATTTTTGCTTATCTTTACCGACCGTAAACAGCATTCCAAAATCCTTTATAACGATATGAAAAGAGACTCCCAGATTTTCGATTTGATTGCCGCCGAGCGCAGCCGCCAGATGCATGGCATCGAGCTGATCGCTTCGGAGAACTTCGTCAGCGACCAGGTGATGGAAGCCATGGGTTCGGTTTTGACCAACAAATACGCCGAGGGCTATCCCGGAGCGCGTTACTACGGCGGCTGCGAGGTCGTGGACAAGGTCGAGACGCTGGCCATCGAGCGCATCTGCCGCCTCTACGGCGCGGAATACGCCAACGTTCAGCCCCACTCGGGCGCACAGGCCAACATGGCCGTTTTCTTCGCCTGCATGCAGCCGGGCGACACGTTCATGGGACTCGACCTGGCGCACGGAGGACACCTCTCGCACGGTTCGCCGGTCAACATGTCGGGTAAATATTTCAAGGCCGTGGGCTATCAGCTCGACGAGGCCACAGGCGTGATCGACTACGACGCCATGGAGCGCAAGGCCCTGGAGTGCAAGCCGAAACTGATCGTCGGCGGCGCGTCGGCCTACTCGCGCGAGTGGGACTACAAGCGCATGCGCGCGATCGCCGACAAGGTGGGCGCGCTGCTGATGGTGGACATGGCCCACACGGCCGGCCTGATCGCCGCGGGGCTGCTGGAGAATCCCGTGAAATACGCGCATATCGTCACCTCGACGACCCACAAGACCCTGCGCGGTCCGCGCGGCGGCATTATCCTGATGGGCAAGGACTTCGAGAACCCCTGGGGGCAGACCACGCCGAAGGGCGCCGTGAAGATGATGTCGCAGATCCTCAATTCGGCCGTCTTCCCGGGCATCCAGGGCGGCCCGCTGGAGCACGTCATCGCCGCCAAGGCCGTAGCCTTCGGCGAGGCGCTCGAACCCGCCTACAAGGAGTACCAGACGCAGGTGCAGAAGAATGCCGCGGCGATGGCCGCAGCGTTCGTGAAGCGCGGCTACAAGATCGTCTCGGGCGGCACGGACAACCACCTGATGCTCGTCGACCTGCGCACGAAGTTCCCCGAACTGACGGGCAAGCTGGCCGAGAAATGCCTCGTGGCCGCCGACATCACCACCAACAAGAACATGGTTCCGTTCGACAGCCGCTCGCCGTTCCAGACCTCGGGCCTGCGTTTCGGAACCCCGGCCATCACCACGCGCGGCCTGAAGGAGGACAAGATGGACTACATCGTCGGGCTGATCGACCGTGTGCTGCACGATCCGGAGAACGAGGCGAACATCGCCGCCGTGCGCAAGGACGTGAACGCCCTGATGGCCGATTATCCGCTTTTCGCGTGGTAATATGAAGGAGGTCATCGATTTCTTCCGCCGGCTGCACGACAACAACACCCGGGAGTGGTTCGACGCCAACCGCGCCGAATGGACCCGGGTGAAGGGTCGGTTCGCGGATTTCACCGGGCAGCTGATCGAGGGCATCGCGTCGTTCGATCCCACGGTGCGCGGGCTGCGTCCGCAGGACTGCACCTACCGCATCGCCCGTGACACGCGTTTCTCGCCCGACAAATCGCCCTACAAGACCTACATCGGGGCCTACATTGCGCCGAAGGGCAAGAAATCGGGCTTCGCGGGATACTATTTCCACATCGAGCCTTGCGCCGATTCGCTGGTGTGGTGCAACCTGCTTTCGGCGGGGGCCGTCTGCATCGAGCCGACGGTGCTGCGTTCGATCCGCGAGGAGGTGCTCGACAACGGCGCGCAGATCGAGGCGGCGATCCGCAAGGCCAGGGGCTTCCGCCTGTGCAGCAGCAACAAGCTCAAGCGGGTCCCGACGGGATTCCCGGCTGACAGCCCCTATGCCGAGATGCTGAAGCTGAAGGATTTCTACCTCGAACAGCCGATCACCGAGGAGTTCCTGCTCGCGCCCGGCCTGCTGGACCGCACCGTCGAACGGTTCCGCCTGACGCAGCCGTTCATCGCCATCCTGAACCGGGCGATCCAGTACGCCTACGAAGAGATGCAGTAGCATGAGACGTCTGTTTCTGATCGCTGCGCTGTTCCTGCGGACGCCGGCCGGAGCGCAGAACGACGGCGCGACGCCGTGGAAGATCGAAAAAGAGACCTTCGTCTATGCCGTGCGGGATACTGACACGCTGCGGCTGGACCGTTACACGGCCCTCACGCCCGACAACCGGACGAAACCCTGCCTGATGTTCCTTTTCGGCGGCGGCTTCATAACCGGCACGCGGGACAACCGGCGTTTCCGGCCCTTCTTCGACTACTACGCCCGCAAGGGGTTCGTCGTCGTGTCGATCGACTACCGGCTGGGGATGAAGCGGGCCAGACAGGCCGGCCTGCTCGACGAGGAGCATTTCACGCGGGCGCTGGACACGACGCTTTCGATGGCGACGGAGGACCTCTACGACGCCACGGCCTATATATGCCGGGAGATGCCGGACGTCGATCCTTCGCGGATCGTGACGTGCGGGTCGAGCGCCGGGGCCATCACGGTGCTGATGGGCGAATACTGGCTCTGCAACGGGCATCCGCTGGCCACCGGGAAGTTCACGCAGGACTTCAGCTACGCCGGGGTAATCGCCTTTGCGGGAGCCGTTTGCGACACGCAGGACAGCCTGCGCTGGAAGCGCGATCCCGCACCGATGCTGCTTTTCCACGGCGACGCCGACCGTAACGTGCCCTACGGCACGATCGGTGTCAACGGGGTCTGGCTGTTCGGTTCGGAAAGCATTGCCGGCGACCTCGCGCGGCGCAGGGTTCCGCATGCGTTCTACTCCGTCGCCGAGACCAATCATTCGATGGCGTGGCGGCCGATGACCGAGAACCGCGGCGAGATCGACTCGTTCCTCGAAAAGCTGGTCTTCAAAGGCCAGCGGCTCGTGATCGGCGCCCGCATTACGCCGCTCGATGCACCCGCTGTTCCGAAGGATTTCGGAATTTCCGACTACATCGACGCCAACTACGGGCATTAGGCGTCCGCCGCAGATGAAAAATCCGCAGCCTCCCTCGGGAAGCTGCGGATTTTCGTTTGCTGTGCGGCGCGGGATGTCACTCCACCGTCACCGACTTGGCGAGGTTGCGGGGCTGGTCGACGTCGCGGCCCTTGTAGACGGCGATGTAATAGGCCAGCAGTTGCAGCGGGACCGATACCACGATGGGCATCAGGCACTCGGCGATCACCGGAACCTCGATCACGAAGTCGGCCGAGCGGTGCACCTGCTCGTCGCCGCGGGCGATGACGGCGATGATCTTGCCGCCCCGGGCCTTGATCTCCTCGATGTTCGACGCCGTTTTTTCGTAAGTGTGGTCCGGCGTGGCGATGGCCACGGTGGGCATCTCGGCGTCGATCAGCGCAATGGGCCCGTGCTTCATCTCGGCCGCGGGGTAGCCCTCGGCGTGGATGTACGAAATCTCCTTGAGTTTCAGCGCGCCTTCGAGCGCCGTGGGGTAGTTGTACCCGCGGCCGAGGTAGATGAAGTTGTGCGCGTAGGTGAATATCTTCGCCAGATCGGCGATCTGCGGGGCGACTTTCAGCACCTCTTCCATCGTCTCGGGCAGGTGCAGCAGCGCGGCCGAAACCTCGTTGTAATGCGCTTCCGTGACGGTTCCCTTCTCGCGGCCCACGGCCAGCGCCAGCATGGCCATCACGGTCACCTGTCCGGTGAAAGCCTTCGTCGAGGCGACGCCGATCTCGGGGCCCACGTGGATATAGGCTCCCGAATCCGTGGCCCGGGCGATCGACGAGCCGACGACGTTGCAGATGCCGAAAACGAACGCCCCGGCCTTGCGGGCCAGTTCGACGGCGGCCAGCGTGTCGGCCGTCTCGCCCGACTGCGACACGGCTACGACGATGTCGTCCTCGCGGATGATGGGGTTGCGGTAGCGGAACTCCGAGGCGTACTCCACCTCGACGGGAATGCGGCAGATCGACTCCACGAGGTGCTCGCCGATCAGCGAGGCGTGCCACGACGTGCCGCACGCCACGAAGACGATGCGGCGGGCGTTCACGAACTTGTCGCGGTGGTCGATCACGCCCGAAAGTTTCACCTCGCACGTGTCGGGATTGATGCGTCCGCGGATGCAGTCGACGATGGTCCGGGGCTGTTCGTAAATCTCCTTGAGCATGAAATGGGGATAGCCGCCCTTTTCCAGCTGCGAGATCGAAAGCTGCAATTTCTTGATGTCGATCTTGGCGTCGTGATTGTCCAGCGTGACGATTTTCAGCGGGGCGTTGCGGTCGATCACGGCGATTTCGCCGTCGCCCACGTAGACGAAATCCTCGGTGTATTCGATGATCGACGCGGCGTCGGACGAGAGGAAGAACTCCCCGTCGCCCACGCCCACGACCATCGGGCTGCTCTGACGCGCGGCGACGATCCGGTCGTGGTTGCCCTTCTCGACGACGGCGATGGCATAGGCGCCGATCACCTGCCGGAGGGCCTGCCGCACGGCTTCGGGCAGCGAGCAGCCGCTGGTCGCGCGGACGTATTCGATCAGATTCACCAGCACCTCGGAATCGGTGCTGCTGCGGAAGGTGTACCCGTTCTGTTCGAGTGCGTCCTTCAGCACGCGGTAGTTCTCGATGATGCCGTTGTGGATCAGGGCTATGTTCTCCGATTCGGAGTAGTGGGGATGGGCGTTGGCGTCGTTCGGAACCCCGTGCGTGGCCCAGCGGGTGTGGGCGATGCCGATGCTGCCGCCGAGATCCTTTCCGTCGAGGAAATGCTCCAGGTCGGAGACCTTGCCCTTGCATTTGAAGACGTTGAGACGCCCGTCCGGATTGACCAGCGCGACGCCCGCGCTGTCGTATCCCCTGTATTCGAGGCGGTGAAGCCCCTTTATCAGAATCGGGCACGCGTCGCGCCGCCCGACATATCCAACTATTCCGCACATGTTTTTTTCTGTTTTTTGTCCGGGTCAAAAATAAGAAAAAATTTTAATAAACACACATGTGTAAGGGCGGGAATTTACTCCCGCCCTTTTCCGGAATAGGCTGCAATGCCTGCAACCGTTTGATTCAGAATTGATCTATCGCACATATTTCAGAATTTCCTTCACAATCGCGCCGTTGCCTGCGACGATCGAGATGCCGCGGTCGCGGCGCAGGTCGCAGACGACGCCTCCGGCCTCGGCGAGGATCAGTTCGGCGGCGCAGACGTCCCATTCGTGCAGCGCCAGTTCCCAGTAGCCGTCCAGCAGTCCGGCAGCGACGCAGCTGATGTCGTAGGCCGCGGAACCCAGCCGCCTGACATCCCGCACGTAGGGGATGATCCGGGCGACGTTGTCGCTGTTGTTGTCCGGATCGACGTCCTTGTCGTAGGGGAATCCCGTGGCGATGACCGTCTGTTTCTGTCCGACACGGAGACGTTCCGGCTCCCGCGAAGCGTATTGCAGAAATGCCCCGCCGCCCTTCGTTGCCGTGAACAGCTCGTTCAGATAGGGCGCGTAGACGACCCCCACGACGGTTTCTCCCCTGTGCCGGAGGGCTATCGAAACCGTGAACAGCGGAAGTCCCTGGCTGTAATTGGTCGTGCCGTCGAGCGGATCGACGACCCAGCGCCAGTCGCTCGCGGCGTTGCCCCGGCAGCCGCCCTCCTCGCCCAGAATGGCGTGGTCGGGGTAGCACTCCGTGATGACCCTTGCGATATACTCCTCGCTCTCCCTGTCGGCGCGCGTCACCACGTCGCAGACGTTGGATTTGGTCCGGATCGACAGGTTGTCGCCCCGGAAGTAGGCGAGTTGTATCCCGCCTGCGGCCTTTGCCAGCTGCACGGCGAATTCCAGAAACTCGTCGTACATGCTATTCGGATTCAGCGAAATACTTGTAGAACAGCGGAATGGTTTCCACGCCCTTGTCGAACTGCTCCAGTCCGTAACTCTCGTTGGGCGAGTGGATGGCGTCCTCCGCCAGCCCGAAGCCGATCAGCAGCGACTTGATGCCCAGGATCGACTCGAAACCGCTGATGATCGGAATCGAACCGCCCGAATAGAACGGCAGCGGCTTCTTGCCGAAAGTCGCCTCGACGGCCTTTTCGGCGGCCTTGTAGGCCGGCATGTCGGTCGGTGCGACGTAGGGCATGCCGCCGTGGAGCGATTTCACCACGACCTTCACGCTCTTGGGCGCGATGGCGCGGAAATGCTTTTCGAACAGCTCCGAAATCTTGCGGTAGTCCTGATTCGGCACGAGGCGCATCGAGATCTTGGCCGAAGCCTTCGACGGAATGACCGTCTTGGTCCCCTCGCCCGTGTAGCCGCCCCAGATGCCGTTGACGTCGAGCGACGGGCGCACGCCGGTGCGTTCCAGCGTCGTGTAGCCCGCTTCGCCCTCCACGTCGCCGATATCGAGCGACCTCTTGTAATCTTCGAGGCTGAACGGCGCCTTGTTGAACGCCTCGCGCTCGGCGGGCGTCAGCTCCCGCACGTCGTCGTAGAAGCCGGGGATCGTTACGCGGCCGTTCCCGTCGACGAGTCCCGCCACCAGCCGCGCCAGCACGTTGGCCGGGTTGGCCACCGCGCCGCCGAACAGCCCCGAGTGCAGGTCCTTGTCCGGTCCCGTCACCTCGACCTCCATGTAGGCCAGTCCGCGCAGCCCGCAGGTGATCGACGGCGTCTGCATCGAGATCATCGACGTATCCGATACCAATATAATATCGGCCTTGAGCAACTCCTTGTTCCGTTCGCAGAAGCCGTAGAGGCTCGGCGAACCGATCTCCTCCTCGCCTTCGAGCATGAATTTCACGTTGCAGGGCAGCGAATCGGTGGCGCACATCACCTCGAACGCCTTGGCGTGCATCCACAGCTGGCCCTTGTCGTCGTCGGCGCCGCGGCCCCAGATGCGGCCGTCGCGGATGACCGGCTCGAAAGGTTCCGTGCGCCACTCGTCGCGCGGGTCCACGGGCATCACGTCGTAGTGGCCGTAGACCAGCACCGTTTTGGCCTTGGGGTCGACGGTCTTCTCGGCGTAAACCACCGGATTGCCCTCCGTGGGCAGCACGTCGGCACGGTCCGCCCCGGCCTTCACGAGTGCCGCCGCGAGAAACTCGGCGCAGCGCTGCATGTCGGGTTTGTGCTCGGACTGCGCGCTGATCGAAGGGATGCGCAGCAGGTCGAACAACTCATTGATAAACCGCTCTTTATTCTCCTTTATATAAACCTTTGCTTTATCCATTTATTCGGTGGTTTTTTGCAGTACGTAATTGTCCGCCAGCGCGCCGGTGACCGGCTGTTTTTCGGCGTCGAGACGGCGCAGGCGATTCTCCTCGACCTTGTAGAATTCGGGCTGCTCCCCGTCGGCGGGCGTCAGCGTCAGCAGGTTTTCCCGTACCGTATAGCCGCCCTTCTCATCGAACTCCGTATCGCGGCCGATGTATTTCAGGTGCTGTTCGTACGCGCCGCCGGGCTTGAGCCGGAGCGTCACCTCGATACCCGGGCAGTCGGCTGCGGGCAGCGTGCCCCTGTATGTACCCTGGTAGTCGAGCGACGTTTCGGCCGTGTGCATGTCGGGCGCGGCAGCTGCGGCCTTCTGCGTATCCGCGGCCGCGGTTTTCCTCTGCGCGTTTCCGCCGCAGGAGACCAGCGCGAGGACCGCCGCAAGGATCAGAATTTTGTTTTTCATGGTCTTAAATGTTGCAGATTTCCTTGATTTCGGCGATGAACCGCTGCGCCAGCGCATCGGCCTCGTCCATCGACTTGGCCTCGGTGTAGACGCGGATGATCGGCTCGGTATTTGACTTGCGCAGGTGCACCCAGTTTTCCGCAAAGTCGATCTTCACTCCGTCTATATCGTTCACATTCTCATCGGCGTAACGCTCCTTCACCTCACGCAGCACTTTATCTACGTCGATGGCGGGCGTCAGCTCGATTTTGTTCTTCGAGGCGTAGTACGAAGGGTAGGTGGCGCGCAGCTGCGTCATGGTCATGCCTTTCTTCGCCAGCCACGTCAAAAAGAGTGCCGTGCCCACCAGCGCGTCGCGGCCGTAGTGCAGTTCGGGATAGATCACTCCGCCGTTGCCTTCGCCGCCGATCACGGCGCCGACCTCCTTCATCTTCGTCACGACGTTGACTTCGCCGACCGCCGAAGCGTAATACCTGCCGCCGTGGCGCTCCGTGACGTCGCGCAGGGCACGCGACGAGGAGAGGTTCGAAACCGTGTTGCCGGGCTTTTCGGAAAGGATGTAGTCCGCCACGGCCACCAGCGTGTACTCCTCGACGAACATCGAGCCGTCCTCCGAGACGAACGCCAGACGGTCGACGTCGGGGTCGACGACGATGCCCAGGTCGGCTTTCTCGCGCACGATGACCTCCGAAATCTCCGTCAGGTTCTGCGGCAGCGGCTCGGGGTTGTGGGCGAATTCGCCCGTGGGTTCGCAGTTCAGCTCCACGACCTCGCAGCCCAGCTCGCGCAGCAGCTTCGGCATCACGATGCCGCCCACCGAGTTCACGGCGTCGACGACGACCTTGAAACGGCGCTTGCGCACGGCGGCAACGTCCACCAGCGGCAAATCCAGTACCTGACGGATGTGTACCTCGTTGAAATCCTCGCGCGACAGCACATGGCCGATGGCGTCGATGGCGGGGTAGTCGAAATCCTCCTCCTCGGACATGGCCAGCACCTGCTTGCCCTCGGCGTCGTTCAGAAATTCGCCGTCGGAGTTGAGCAGTTTCAGGGCGTTCCACTGGCGGGGGTTGTGCGAGGCGGTGATGATGATGCCGCCGTCGGCTTTCTTGGTGATGACGGCCATCTCGGTTCCCGGAGTGGTGCACAGCCCGACGTTGACGACGTCGGCACCGCAGGCCAGCAGGGTCCCTTCCACGAGGTTCGAGACCATTTCACCCGAAATACGGGCGTCGCGTCCTACGACTATGGTAAGTTTTTTGCCCGGTGCACGGCGGGCGATCAGGCGCACGTAGGCCGTGGTGAATTTTACGACGTCGGGAGGCGTCAGGTTCTCGCCCGCGGGTCCGCCGATCGTGCCGCGGATGCCCGAAATGGATTTGATGAGTGTCATGTTTTATTCGGTTTTACGTATACTTATGTTTATGAAAAATTCGCTTCTGTTTATGAAAAATTCGCTTCGATGTTTTGATATTCGAGGTAAATATATTACTTTTATGCCAATTATGGAAATTAAAAAACGACAATTATGAGAACCATCCCCGCTTCCGAATTGATTATCAACGACGACGGTTCGATTTTTCACCTGCACCTGCATCCCGGGCAGCTGGCCGACACGGTGATCCTCGTCGGGGATCCCGGCCGCGTGGCCCTCGTAGCCGGATTTTTCGACACGAAGGAGTGCGAGGTCGCGAACCGCGAGTTCAGGACCGTGACGGGCAGCTATAAAGGAAAACGCATGACGGTCCTCTCGACGGGCATCGGTATCGGCAACATCGACATCTGCGTCACGGAGCTGGATGCGCTGGCCAACGTCGATTTCGCCACGCGGCAGGAGAAGGCCGTGAAGAAGCGGCTCACGCTGGTTCGGCTGGGCACGTCGGGCGCCATTCAGCCCGACATCAAGGTCGGTGAATTCGTCTTCTCGCGCACTTCGTGCGGATTCGACGGCCTGTTGAGCTACTACAAGGGCCGCGACGCGGTCTGCGACCTGGCGCTCGAAGAGGCGTTCGTGAAGTACACGGGCTGGTACGAGAAGATGCCGCGCCCCTATTTCGTCGACGCCGACAAGACCCTGTTCGAGCATTTCAGCGACGTCACCCGCGAGGGCATCACCGTCGCCGCCCCGGGCTTCTACGCCCCGCAGGGCCGCTGGGTGCGCCTCGAACCGCACGATACGCACCTGAACGAGAAGATCGAGTCGTTCGGCTACGAGGGACGCCGCATCACCAACTTCGAGATGGAGGGTTCGGCACTGGCCGGACTGGCGGCCCTGATGGGCCACCGCGCCGCCACGATCTGCACGATCATCGCCCAGCGCATCGCGCAGGACGTCGACACCGACTACAAGCCGTTCGTGCGGAAGATGATCGGAACGGCCCTCGACAAACTGGCAATTTTAGAGTAAGAAACCATAAACAGACAAAAACAGAAACAACGTATGAAATTTTCCGTATCAAGCTCGGCCCTGCTTTCGCTTCTGGCTACCACCGGCAAGGTTATCAGCAATAAGAACACGCTGCCCATCCTAGACTACTTCCTCATGGAACTCAACGGCAACACGCTGCAAGTCACCACGTCGGACCTTGAGACGACGCTCGTCGGGCAGATCGGGGTGGACAGCGTCGAGAGCGAAGGTACGATCGCCGCACCGGCCAAACTGATGCTCGACTCGCTGAAGGAGTTCCCCGAACTGCCGCTGACCATCGAGGTCAACGACAAGAACTGGGAGATCAAGATCAGCTGGAAGAGCGGATCGCTCTCGATTCCCGGGGCCAGCGCCGTCAGCTATCCCGCCGTGCCGCAGCTGAACGCCGAGAAGAAGGAACTCCGCCTCGACGTCGACACGCTCGTGAACGGCATCAACAAGACGATTTTCGCCACGGCGGACGACGAACTGCGTCCCGTGATGAACGGCATCTATATCAACCTGGCACCCAACGCGCTGACGTTCGTGGGAACCGATGCGCACAAACTCGTGAAGTACGAGGCCGAGACCGAAAACGAAGTGACGGCGTCGTTCATCCTCCCGAAGAAACCCGCCAACCTGCTCAAGTCGGTGCTGCTGAAGGAGGACGACGCGATCGAAATGGCGTTCGATTCGAAGAACGCGCTGTTCAAGCTCAAGAGCCACACGCTCGTCTGCCGCCTGATCGAGGGCAACTACCCGAACTACAACGCCGTGATCCCGGCCAACAACCCCAACAAGGTGCTGGTGGACCGCATCGAGCTGGTCAACGGCATCAAGCGCGTGGCCGTCTGCTCGAACCCCACGACGAACCTGATCCGCATGGACATCGCCGACAACCGGATCACCCTCACGGCACAGGACATCGACTTCTCGGTGTCGGCCAACGAGACGATCTCGTGCAGCTACGACGGGCAGCCCATTTCGATCGGTTTCAAGTCGACGTTCCTCGTCGAGATCCTCTCGAACATGGACACCCCGACGGTGGTGGTGGAACTGGCCGACTCGACCCGCGCCGGCGTCTTCAAACCCGTTTACGACGACAAGCAGTCGAGCGCGACGCTCATGCTGCTGATGCCGATGATGATCAACGCATAACGGCCGTCAGATGAAGTTAAACCTCAAACGCCCGATCATCTTCTTCGACCTCGAAACCACCGGCGTGGACACCGCCCGGGACCGCATCGTGGAGATCTCGATGGTCAAGGTCATGCCCGACGGCGAGGAGATCACCAAAACCCGGCGGCTCAACCCCGGGATGCACATTCCCGAGGAGGCGTCGGCCATCCATGGCATCACGGACGACGACGTGAAGGAGTGCCCGACGTTCGCGCAGGTCGCGCGGTCGCTCGAGCAGTTCATCCGCGGCTGCGACTTCGGCGGCTTCAACTCGAACCGTTTCGACCTGCCGGTGCTGGTCGAGGAGTTCCTGCGCGCCGGCGTGGACGTGGATTTCAAACGCCGCAAGTTCATCGACGTGCAGAACATCTTCCACAAGAAGGAGCAGCGCACGCTGGTCGCGGCCTACAAGTTCTACTGCGACAAGAACCTGGAGGACGCCCACTCGGCCGAGGCCGACACGAAAGCCACCTACGAGGTACTGATGGCCCAGCTGGACCGTTACGACGACCTGGAGAACGACATCGACAAGCTGGCCGAATACTCGTGCCGCGCCGAGTCGGCCGACTACGCCGGGCGTATCCTCTACAACGAGAAGGGCGAGGAGGTCTTCGGGTTCGGCAAGTACAAGGGCCGTCCGGTGGCCGAGGTGTTCCGCGTCGAACCGAGCTACTACGCCTGGATGATGAACGGCGATTTCCCGCTCTACACCAAGAAGGTCATCACCGAAATCCGGATGCGCGATAAAATGAAATGACGATGAAACGACTCTGTGCCGCCGCTCTGATGATCGTCTGGGCTTTCTGCGCCGTTGCGGCGGGGAAATCCGGGACGATCGTCTACATCAACGGTGCGAAATACTACATCCACACGGTGCAGGCGGGCGAGACGCTCTACGGGCTTTCGAAAACCTACGGGGTGGGCGAGAAGGTGATTCTCGAAAACAACCCCTCGATAGCCCGCGGCCTGAAAACCGCCGAGAACATCAAAATTCCGTTCGTGAGCGACGTGCCCGAGCCGAAGTCGGACAAGAAGCTGCGCAAGACCTTCGATTTCCACTTCGTGTCGAAGGGCGAGACGCTCTACGCCATTTCGCGGCAGTACGAGATTCCGGTGAAGACCCTTCTGGAGGACAATCCGAACCTCGACCCGCTGCACATGCGCCTCGGCGAACGCATCCTGATCCGCAAGAAGCAGATCGGCTCGGAGGACGAGGCCGGCACGAAGGAGCAGTGGGAGGAGTACCGGCAGTCGCTGAACAGCGTGGCCGAGGAGGGCACGGCCTACCACATCGTCCACCCGGGCGAGACGTTCTATTCGCTCTCGCGCCGCTTCGGGATCACCGAGGCGGAGTTCAGCGCGCTCAACGGCGGGCTGAAACCCGCGGACCTCAAGGCCGGGGCCATGGTCAAGATTCCCGCGCCCGAGGCCGGACAGGTCCCGGAGGGCGCCGACAGCCTCCAGCGGCAGGACAGCGTGCCCGAGGCCGGGCAGCAGGTCGTGCAGATCGACTTCCGGGCGCTCCGGGCCGGCGACCCGCTCGACGTGGCGCTGCTGCTGCCCATCGCCGTCGACGGCGAGGCCAACGGCAACTACCTGGAATTTTACCAGGGGTTCCTGCTGGGACTGGACAGCGTGAAGCTCAAATACGGGCGTTCGATGAACGTGAACCTCTACAACACGGCCCGCGACACGGCGCGCATCCGCGGGATCGTCGAAAGCGATGCCTTCCGGAATGCCGACCTGATCGTCGGTCCCGTCTACGAGGAGGGGCTGTATCCGGTGATCCGTTTCGCCGAGGAGAAAAAGATCCCCGTGGTGTCGCCGCTGGCCAATATCGAAGGGATGAACAGCGACGTGCTGTTCCAGCTCGCGCCCGACCCTTCGCGCAAGTACGAGAAGGCGGGCGACCTGGTGAACGGAGACAAAAAGGTCACCCTGATCTACACCGAGTCCACCGACAAGGAGTTCGAGCGCGAGATGCTCGCGCTGCTGGGCGATTCGGAGTACCGCCGCTATACCTATAAATACGAGCATCCAACGGCCCGCTCGGCCGACAGTCCGAGCGACCTCACGCCGCTGCTGGAGAATACGGACGACAACGTTTTCATCATCCTCTCCGACAACGAGGTGGACATCGACCGCATCCTCGCGGCCCTGGCCTCGGCCGATACGAGCCTCACGAGCCGCGGCCGCACGGCGCCCCGCTTCGTAGTGCTGGGCAACACCCGCTGGAACCGCTACAACACCGTCGACCGCGCGATGTTCTTCAAGGACCGCGTGATCTTCTTCTCGACCTACCACGCCAAGCGCGACTCGGAGACCGTGCGGGCGTTCGACGACGCTTACATCCGTTCGTTCGGCGCGCTGCCGACCCTCTTTTCCTACCGGGGCTACGACACGGCGATGATCTTCGCCCCGGCCATGTACGGCGACATCGAATACGACCTCGAAGACCGCCGCTATACGCCGTTGCAGACGACCTATCGGTTCGGCCAGAACGAAGGCCGCGAGAACCATGTCAACCGCGACTGGACGCGGGTCAACTACAACAGCGACTTCACCATAACCATCGAATGACAGAGCCATGGCAACTTTGACGAATACGATTCCCGAGAAAACCATCGAGCGATTGAGCGAGTACCGCCGCACGCTGCTCGCCAGCCACCGGCAGGGCATCACGCATATCTTTTCGCACGTGCTGGCCGGCATCCACGGCATCACGGCCGTGCAGGTGCGCCGCGACCTGATGCTGATCGGCTTTTCGAGCGACACGAAGAAAGGCTACGACGTGCAGGTGCTGATCGAGTACATCAGCCGCATTCTCGACAGCCCCTCGGCCATGAACATCGCCGTGCTGGGCATGGGCCACCTGGGCCAGGCCATCACCAAGTATTTCAACGGCAAGGGCCTCAAACTGAAGATCACCGCGGCATTCGACGTCGACCCCGAAAAGGTCGGCAAAACCATCGACGGCATCCCGTGCTACCACATGGACTCCTTCGAGGAGGTGGTCGAGGACAAGGACATCTCGATCGTCATCGTCTCCTCGCCGACGAAGGTGGCCCCGAATCTCGTGCTGCCGATCATCAACGCCGGCATACGCGGCGTGCTGAACTTCACCTCCACGCCGCTGAACTTCCCGCAGGGGATCATCGTCGAGAATTACGACATCACCACGCTGCTCGAAAAGGTCGCCTACTTCGTCAAGGAGAGCGACGGGAGCAATTCGTAACCGTGTGCCGGGAGAGGGAGAGATGAGGGTTTTTCACGGTTTCGACGCACTTCCGCACTTCGTCCGCCCGGCGGTCACCGTCGGGTCGTACGACGGTGTGCACCTGGGCCACCGCGCCCTGATCGGGCGGCTGATCGCCGAGGCCCGCGCCAACGGCGGCGAGAGCGTCGTGCTGACCTTCGAGCCGCACCCGCGCATCACGCTGGGAAGGGCCGAAGGACTGCGTCTGCTGACGACGCTCGACGAGAAAACGGCCCTGCTGGAAGAACTGGGAGTGGATAACGTGATCGTCATTCCCTTCGACAGGGCATTCAGCGCCTTGTCCGGGGAGGAGTTCGTGAACGACTACCTGATCGGACGGGTCGGCGCCGAAACGCTCGTCGCGGGCTACAACCACCGTTTCGGCCACGACCGGATCGACTGCGACACGCTCGCGGCGTCGGGACGGCTCCGCGTCGTGAAGGTGGAACCGTGCACCGTCGATGGACAGCGCGTCAGTTCGACGTTGATCCGCCGGTTGCTGGAGGAGGGAAAGACCGCGGAGGCCGCCCGCCTAAGAGGCGGGTTATAGGTGCGACGAATGGTTTCAGCGCTATTGATCTCATTCTGCGCTCCCGGAGGTTGGAACAAATAAAATAAGGAAAAATATGTTAAGTCACGATTGTCAGATACGCGTGTGGTACAAGCACACCGATCAGATGGCCATCTGCCACCATTCGAATTACATCTGCTACTACGAAGCCGCCCGCAGCGAATTTCTGCGCGCGCTGGGCATGTCGTTCGCCGAGGTCGAACGGCGGGGCATCATGATGCCGATTCTCGAAGTGCAGTCGAAATACCGCAAGCCGGCCTATTTCGACGAACTGCTGACCGTGCGCATCCTCCTCCGGGAAATGCCCTTGACACGCATCAATTTCTTCTACGAAATCTACAACGAGCGGGGCGACCTGCTCAATACGGGCATGACCCAGCTGGGATTCATCCACAGCGATTCGCGCCGTCCGTGCCGCTGTCCGGAATGGTTCCTGGAGCTGATCCGCAGCCGCTGGACCGAATAAGACACCTGCCCCGGGTCCGATTCACGCCGCTCCGCCCTGCGAAGCGGTTTTTTCAGTGCCTTTTATTGCCCGGAAAGTCCCGCTGTCCGATTTTGGAAGCGGCCCTCCTTTTTCGTACCTTTGGCTTCGCCTTAAATAAGCGGCGCCTCGGCATAGTCAAACAAATTTGCCTCTGCGCCCGACTTGCACTATCTTTGCGGCTCAATTTGCGATAACTTATGATTTCAATAGACGGCCTTACCGTAGAGTTCAGCGGCACGACGCTTTTCAAAGACATCTCCTTCACGATCGGCGACAAGGACCGGATCGCCCTGATGGGCAAGAACGGAGCCGGGAAATCGACCCTGCTGAAGATCATCGCCGGGGTGCGCACCCCGACGCGCGGCCGCGTGACCGTGGGCGGGGGCGGCAAAGTGGGCTACCTGCCCCAGCACCTTCAGGTGGAGGACGGGCGCACGCTCGTCGAGGAGGCGTCACGTGCATTCGAACACCTGTTCGAAATCGAGCGGCGGATCGCGGCGCTCAACGAGCAGCTCACGACCCGCACCGACTACGAGAGCGAGTCGTACATGAAGCTGATCGAGGAGGTCACGGCCATTTCCGAGAAATTCTACGCCGTGGACCTCTCCAATTACCAGGAAGACGTGGAGCGCATCCTGCTGGGACTGGGCTTCGAGCGGAGCGACTTCACGCGCCAGACCTCCGAATTTTCGGGCGGCTGGCGCATGCGCATCGAGCTGGCCAAGCTGCTGTTGCAGAAACCCGACCTGCTGCTGCTGGACGAGCCGACGAACCACCTCGACATCGAGTCGATCGAGTGGCTGGAGGATTTTCTGATGAACAACGCCAAGGCCGTGATGGTCATTTCCCACGACAAGGCCTTCGTGGACCATATCACCACGCGCACCATCGAGATCACCCGCGGGCGTATCTACGACTACAAAGTCAACTACTCGCGCTACCTCTGCCTGCGGCGCGAACGGCGCGAGCAGCAGCAGGCGGCCTACGACAACCAGCAGAAGATGATCGCCGAGACCCGCGAGTTCATCGAGCGTTTCAAGGGGACCTATTCGAAGACCAACCAGGTGCAGTCGCGCGTGCGGATGCTCGAAAAACTGGAACTCGTCGAGGTGGACGAGGAGGACACCTCGGCGCTGAACCTGCGCTTTCCGCCCGCTCCGCGTTCGGGTTCCTATCCGGTCATCACCTCCGAACTGGGCAAGGCGTACGGCGGCCACCGGGTGTTCGGCGACGTGTCGATCACCATCGAGCGCGGCGACAAGGTGGCTTTCGTGGGACGCAACGGCGAGGGCAAGTCGACGATGGTCAAGGCCATCATGGGGCAGATCGACTTCGAGGGTGAGATCCGGATCGGCCACAACGTCCGGATCGGCTACTTCGCGCAGAACGAGGCGTCGGGACTCGACGAGTCGATCACCGTCTTCAAGACCGTCGACGACATCGCCGTGGGCGACATCCGGACCCGTATCCGCGACATCCTGGGTGCCTTCATGTTCGGCAAGGAGGCCAGCGAGAAGTTCGTCAAGGTGCTCTCCGGCGGTGAGCGGACGCGCCTGGCGATGATCAAGCTGCTGCTCGAACCGGTCAACCTGCTGATCCTCGACGAGCCGACCAACCACCTCGACCTGAAGACCAAGGAGATTCTCAAAGAGGCGCTGATGGCTTTCGACGGCACGCTGATCGTCGTCTCCCACGACCGCGATTTCCTCGACGGACTGACCGATAAGATTTACGAATTCTCCCACGGCCGCGTCACCGAGCACCTCGACGGGGTCTACGGCTTCCTCCGGAAGAAGAAAATTGAAAATATCAGCGAAATCGAACGGCGCAAGGCGTAGGCGCCGCATCCGTGAAGTCCCGGCACTTCGGGATTCCGTGCCGCCCGTCCTTGACGAAGACAAAACGGCCGCCCCTCGCAGGGCGGCCGTTTCCGTTATTCGATGAGTTTTTTGAGCGTCTTTTTCAGTTTGTCGTGGTTGCGCAGGTCGTTGCGCAGTTTGCCGGTTCCGTCCCTGCCGACGAGCACATAGGAGGGGATGCCGTCGACCTTGAACTGTTCGCAGAGATATTTCCACTGCTCGTCGTTGAGCCGGTAATGCTTGCCCTGAATCTTACTGATCTGCTTCTTATAGGCGACCAGCGGCGAGGTTTCGTTGGCGATGTAAATCCACACGAGGTCGTCCGATTTCAGTTCTCCGCTTTTGAGCGGCTCGTTGTCTTTGATCGCCGCCTGACAGGGTCCGCACCAGGTGTTCCAGAAATCGACCAGCACGACCTTGCCCTTGTAGGGTGCGACGATGGCGTCGAACAGCTTGTCGGGGGCCACGTCGGGCGTCTCTTCGATCTTCACCTTGCCTTCCAGCGCCGCCAGCTCCCCGCGCACTTTGGCCCGGATGGCTTCGCACGCCTCGGCGTAGAACGGATTCTTCAGCGAACGGAGCGCGGCGAGGTCAGCCTCCGTGAGTTCGTCGTTCACGGCTTTCCCGGCCATCGGAACGGCTTTGCGCAACTCTACGACAAGACCGTCCTCGGCATGGATAATATCCGCCCAGTCGAAAGCCGAGTAGCTGACGGCTGTCCGGTAGTCGGGTTCGAACTCGCCCATCAGCAGTTTCGGATCATTGATGTCGAACAAGCCGCAGACGGCGGCATAATGTTTCGGCTCCAGTGCGGCGAATTTGCAGTCGATCTTTGCATTGCGATCCCAAAGATTGTTCACCGAGCGGTAGTTGTGCTCGAGAAGACTCCGGCTCGTTACCATAACACAGAGAGCCTCCTGCCTGAGCGAGAACAGGTTCAGTTCTTTCATCATCCCGGACATGCCGCTGCGGGCGACGCTGTCGGTCAGCATTTTGTATTTGGATACGATCATCTGCGCATATTCGTCCGCCGTCATCCGGTAATCCGCAAATTTGCCTGTATAAAAATCGAACCCGATCTGTTTTTCGGCTCTCATGTCGTACAGCATATTCAGGTCGGCATAGGTTCCCGTCGCATACAGTTTACGGCCGTGTGGGGCTTTCCGGTCCTTGTCGCGGCGCTGGACGATGGATTTGCCCTTCTCTGTGAGGTCGACGTAAATGTCCGCGATTTCTCCGGGAGCCGTCCAGAAGTTCAGGTGCATCGAGCCGGGACCGGCCGGCTCGCCATAGATCAGCGACGTACCGTATTGCTCGAATTTAAAGGTCGCAACGCCCGTCTCGGGGTCGATGGGAGCGTCTTTGCGTTCGTGGCCGGTCAGCATCGAATTGATATAAAGCGTCACCTCCTTGTACATCCCTTCGCGGAATCCGAGCAGGTGGATGTTGACGGTCGTTTTGCCGACGGCGAGGATCGGGTCGGGAACCGGACCGTCCTTCGGAGCCTTGCGCAGCTCTTTGGGCAGGCCTTCGGGATATTCGGGATACTCCGTTTTGCCCGTCAGGTCCACGCCGTAGATCTTGAAACAGTCGTCGCAGTCCGACTCGATGAAGTCGAACGATTTCGTACCGCGGGGCAGGGGTGGGAACCGCAGCACGAACGACGCGCGGCCCGACTTCGGCATCCAGAACAGCGAGTCGGGCGTTATGCCTTCGGCCCCGGTGAGCATGAATTTCCGGGCGGGGATTTGCAGATAGCTGTCCGACGAAATGACGATCCAGTTTTTGGGCCGGTAGTAGGCATTCACGTGGAGCACGGTCGCCGTGTCGCTCAATTCGACTTTCACGATGTCGAGCGTCCGGGTGTTGGCCGTGGCGATCAGCGGGTTTTCCACGACCCGGTCGGCCGGGGTGCAGGACGGCAGCAACGCACCGAGCGCCGCTGCGATCAGGAACAGAAGGTTTCTCATGGCAGGTTGGTTGGGTTTGTAGTGACAAACAAATGTAGCCTTTTTTTGTTGTTTTTGCAACTATTTCTGCAAAAAGCGGTTGGGTGGCTCCAAACGGAAAAGGGGCCGCACTCCGAAAGTGCGGTCCCTTCTCTGCAAACCCTTCAAAAACTATTTTTCGATCAGCGAAATCGAACGCTGGATGAAGTCCGTCAAGTTCTTGCCCTTGAGCATGCCGTTGGTCAGCAGCGCCAGGTCGATGATCTGCTTGACGAGGCGGTTTTCGCCGCCGATCTCGCGCAGACGCTGGCTGCGCTCGTCACGCAGGGTGACGATCTTCTTCGACAGCTCCTCGCGCGTGGATTTCTCCTCGGGCGAAAGGTCCTCCTCCTTCTTGTCCTTCACGACCTCGTCGAAACGCTTCTCCTCGGCCACCGCGGCGTCGATCTTCTTGGTGATCGTCTTGAGTTTGTCGCCGTAGGACTTCTCCACGTCGGCGAGGATGTCGATGACGATGGGGTGGTTGGCGTTGACCGCGATGGTGAAGTTGTCGGGCATCTGTCCGTAGAACTGGCTCATGCCCCCGCCGCCCGTCTGGGCCATCTCCTTCATGCGTCGCATGAACTCGTTCTGCGTGATCACCACCGGAGCCTCGTCGGGCGACATGGCCTCGAACGAGATGTTGTAGTGAATCTTGTCGTCCTTGGGCATCTGGCTCTCGAAAACGGGCGTCAGCACCTCCTGCTGGCCCTCGGTGAGCGACATCTTGACGTTCTCCTCCTTCTGGATCAGCTTGTCGACCACGTCGCTGTCGACGCGCACGAAGCGCGACTCCTTGTTCTTCGACTCGTACCAGTTGACGTAGTGGCTGTCCAGCTGGCCGTCCATCACCAGCACGTCGTACCCCTTGCCTTTGGCCGCTTCGAGGAACGTGTGCTTCTCCACGGGATCGTCCACATAGAGGAACACCACCGTCTTGTTCTTGTCGGTCTGGTTCTCCTTCACCTTCTCGACGTACTCTTTGGGGGTGAAATACTTACCTTCGATATTCTTCCAGAGCATGATCCCGGCGGCCTTCTCGGCGAACTTCTCGTCGGTGAGAATGCCGTACTGGATGAAGATCTTCAGGTCGTCCCACTTCGCCTCGTAGTCCGAGCGCATGGTCGAGAACAACTCCTGCAGGCGGTCTGCGACCTTGCGGGTGATGTAGCTCGAAATCTTCTTCACGTTGGCGTCGCTCTGCAGGTAGCTGCGCGAGACGTTGAGCGGGATGTCCGGCGAGTCGATCACGCCGTGCAGCAGCGTCAGGTACTCCGGCACGATGCCCTCGACCTGGTCCGTCACGTAGACCTGGTTCGAATAGAGCTGGATCTTGTTCTTCTGGATCTCGAAGTTGTTGTGGATTTTCGGGAAGTAGAGAATGCCCGTCAGGTGGAACGGATAGTCGATGTTCAGGTGGATCGAGAACAGCGGTTCGTCGCTCATCGGGTAGAGTTCGTGGTAGAACTCCTTGTACTGCTCTTCGGTGATGTCGGCGGGCTTGCGGGTCCACAGCGGCTCGACGTTGTTGATGACGTTGTCCTTGTCGGTGTCGACGTACTTGCCGTCCTTCCACTCCTTGACCTTGCCGAAGGCGATGGGCACGGGCAGGAAGCGGCAGTACTTCTTCAGCAGGGCCTCGACCTTGGCATCCTCGGCGTATTCGAGCGAATCCTCCGAGAGGTGCAGCACGATGGTCGTGCCGCGGTCGCGGGCCTCGTCGGTCTCCTCCATCTCGAACTCGGGCGACCCGGTGCAGCTCCAGTGCACGGTCTTGGCGCCCTCGCGGAAGGACCGGGTGAATATCTCGACCTTGTCGGCGACCATGAACGAGGAGTAGAATCCCAGTCCGAAGTGCCCGATGATGGCCTGGTTCTTATACTTTTCCATGAACTCCTCGGCGCCCGAGAAGGCGATCTGGTTGATGTATTTGTCGACCTCCTCGGCCGTCATGCCCACGCCGCGGTCGGTCACGGTGAGCGTTTTCTTGTCCTTGTCGGCGGCGACGCGGATCGTCAGGTCGCCCAGATCGCCCTTGGCCTCGCCGATCGACGAGAGGGTTTTCAGCTTCTGGGTGGCGTCCACGGCGTTCGAAATCAGCTCGCGCAGGAAAATTTCATGGTCCGAGTAGAGGAATTTCTTGATGACGGGGAAAATGTTCTCCGTCGTAACTCCGATTTTTCCGTTTTTCATAATTGCTATCGTTGTTGTTTCATTTGATTTCCTGCCCTTCACTTCAACAAACGGTGTGCCAGTACTTTTTTTCTGCCATTCTGTCAGCCGGACCTGCCAAAACAGGACGTTCCGTTGTATAACAGCGTGCTTTTTTATACCTTTGGGGTCGTAACGACCCTTTTACCGGTCGGGAGGTTTACGGAACCGCATGGATCGGGGGTTGGAATCGCCCGGCTTTTTCGTACCTTTATATAATTAAAACCTGTGCAAATGGATTTTCTGAAACTGGCGAAGAAGCGGTACGCCTGCCGCAAATACCTCCCCAGGCAAGTGGAGCCGGAGAAACTGGACCTGGTCCTCGAAGCGGGCCGCGTAGCCCCCACGGGCGCCAACCGCCAGCCCCAGCGGCTGGTGGTCGTGCAGTCGAAGGAGGGCATGGAACGCCTTGCACGGTGCACGCGCGATTTCGGCGCCCCGACGGCTGTCATCGTCTGCGCCGACACCTCCGAGGCGTGGACCCGCAAGTACGACGACAAGCATATTTCGGACATCGACGCTACGATCGTCACCGACCACATGATGCTGGCCGCCGCGTCGCTGGGCCTCGACACGCTGTGGATCTGCATGTTCAAACCCGAAGCCGTGCGCGAGGAGTTCGCCCTGCCGGCGAACGTCGAACCCGTGAACATCCTGCTCGTCGGCTACGGCGACGGCATTCCGGCCGATCCCGAACGTCACGACACGCTGCGCAAGCCGCTCTCCGCGACGGTCTTCCACGAGACATTCTGAAACAGAAAGGGGATCGGTAACCGATCCCCTTTCCTGTCGCCCCTGCGGCATCTATTTCGCGTAGAGCCGGAAGGTCATGCGCCACGATTCGCCGGGGTAGATCGAGCGGAACCCTTCGGCCGCGGGATCGGCGGCGTTGGGGGCGTTCGTGGTCCACGTCTGCGGCTCGGGACAGCAGTAGGGCACTTGTCCGCCGTTGTTCCACAGCGTCCAGTAGGTCGTCTGCTCGTCGGCCTCGTAGAAGGTCCTCACACCCGTGCGCAGGTTCTCGACCAGCGCGCCGCGGAACGGTTTGCCGTCCACGTCGATCTCGCGCAGCGTGAAGCCCGCCTCGATCGGCTC
>OGHO01000123.1_pt1 | contig 109791 bp, 95 predicted proteins | sample 1571421 | NCBI WGS metagenome assembly OGHO01 (sample SAMEA2581937, study PRJEB24529) | metagenome | biome: Human gut stool | place: China | collected 2011
TCTATTTTTACTATTTTATCTTTGTTTCTTATCCGTCTGCCTTTTCAACTCTTCTCTGCCCCATTTCACTATTGCTAATATCAAAATCTCACAGTAAAATATAATAATCGAAAAAGATCGCCAACGTGCTGAAAATGACCATAAGGTTAATCTCAAAACTGAGATCATGATTGAAGATCTCTATACATTAACAGTAGTATGCTTTTTAGTTGTACGTAAAATGATATGCCCTAGCACCATGACTCTTTAATGACACACTAAGGCTCTTTGGCTCTTCCACGTGCTCTCCGCTCCAAAGCTCCGTTCCATTTACTCCATCATAAATCTCCAGATCGGCAAGCGGTATGGATATGCCACTGTCTTTATCACCCAGATTAAATACCGCGACATAATATCCACCCTTTGTATCTGCTGCAATCCACAATGCATGCTCTATACCATCGATTTCACGTCTCCACACCTGATGCGAATGCCGTGCATTTGCATGCATGGCAAGTATTTCAGAATTGGTTACCAGATTCATAGTGAATTCGTCAAACCCTGTCAGCTCTCCTCCCAGCATCAAAGGAGAACGCATGATACTCCAGAGTGTCAGCATGGTGATCTGCTCATCCTGTGTGAAATTCGTCCAGTTATTCACATCATATACCTGCCGTATCGGTCCGACCGGAAGCATATCGGCATCCGGCCAGTGCCCTGCACCTGCATGGGTGCACCATTTTTCTGCTCTTGAAAACATATCATATAACAGTTCCCACTTATCCCAGAAATCATCGGTGATTCTCCACATATTGGAAATCTGCTTATAAAGCTCTGCCTTTTCTAAAAGAGCAGGTCCCGGCGACAGACTTAAAACCATGGGTCTTCCGCAACCATGCAATGCTTTGCTCAGCATAATCAGTTCGGATTCCTCATGTGGCAGTTCCCGTGCAATATCATCACATTTAATAAAATCCACACCCCAGGAAGCATATAATTCAAAAATACTGTTATAGTATTCCCGTGCCCCGTCTTTCTCAGGATCTACACCATACATATCCGTATTCCAGGCACAGATACTGTTTGTTTTGGCAATTTCCCGGGCATGTCTGTCACTGTTCATGATTTTCGTGTTCTGATGTACAGCCTGTCGTGGAATCCCTCTCATAATATGAATGCCGAACTTCAATCCAAGAGAATGGACATATTCTGCCAATGGTCCAAAGCCCGCACCGTTTGCTGCGGAAGGAAAACGATTTACTGCTGGGCAGGTGCTACCTGCGGATGAATCAGCTCGATTCGATATGCCATCTTGACAACCTCTTCAAGAACCACCGCATTGTGGACGGCCTCCTTTGCATCCTTGCCCCAGGAAAAAGGACCAATCGACCATTCCCTTGGAAAGCAAGACAACAGTCTCCACATTTGACTGTAGGGTAATTTAGATACATTTTCCAAAGTCATTATCGTACTTTGGAAGTAGAAATATTTTATTCCACGATGACAAAGCCACAAAAAAAGCATAACAAACTCAACGTTCCTGCAATGGGCATCCAAAGAATCTGCTTCAGTTTTAGGATATGGGCGTTTACATTATTTTCCATTATAAATTTTCTTAACAAATGGATATCCCTTTTTCCGAAATCCCTTTCTTAACCGTTTACACCTATCCCAGTTGTTATAATAAGCAACCTCCGGCAATATTTTTTGAAGTTTATTCCATTCATCTTCTGGAAATGCCTGTATTGCTAATAAATGATTAACAATCGTAAAAGAAAACTCTGCAATTTCTGTTCCCACCATATACTCTTCTATAAGGCAAAAAGGCAACAGAAATTTAGCTAATAACTCGTTTTCTTTTTCTGAGCACTTTCCTCCTCTAATTGTGTAATAAATGGTAATTATATCATTGTCTTTCAATTGTTTAGCTGTGTACATATATGGATCGACCAGGCTTATCAGAATAAGTAAATTATCTCTATGTTTTATATTATCTAATATTCGTTTAACTCCACCAACTGCATCTTTTTTTAGTACATTTGCAATTCCATCTATCCATTTTAATTTTGAAGGGTATAAAAAATATTTCCAATATATTGGAAAGCATTCATTTTCATACACTGTATACAAGTCAAAAGATAAATCATAATCACTCGTGACTAAAATTGTTTCAATAATCTCTGCATTCATAAATTCGTTTTGTTTACTGAGACATGCAACAATACTCTTCTGAAATCCAATGCCTTGTTTCCAAATTTCTTCACATAATGCAAATTTATTTCTAATACTTATCAATGTGCTGCAGCCATCTAATTCTAAATCTGTAAACACTGCAAATTTATCAACAGAAATTATATCTGCATATGCTTCAAGGTATACTTCTACATCATATTCTTCGTCTAGGTTCAGTATCTGTTTAAACAGTAATTTTGATCCTGAAAAATCTGAATTATATCCTTGGGTTATCCAATGCTTAATATCAACTGTCGATGTATTCAACCATGCATTTTTAATAAAAAACGATATCGCTTCATTATAGTTCTCTATTCCCAACCAATCAGAAAAATACTGATTACCATATAACTTCATTATCTCATTACAAATCTTCTTTGTATCGCCAAAAATAGCCTCTGCCATCTCTAATAGCTTGATCAAATTAGTATCGTTTGTATCTGCTCTTGCTCCTACATATAATTTTATAAAAGATGCCAGATAATCAGCTTGCTTAAAATCTTCAGAAAATCCTTGCATGAATTTTCTGAATGCGATCATACCATCCTTTTCTATATTGTCATAAATCTTTTTTACCCATAATGGATAATTTTTAATAACAGCTTTTTGTGTTGCTTCAAATGTTTTTTCACCTATAAGCATCTTGCTTCTGGATATTTTATGGGGTGCAATTTGAAATTGCATAATCTTTCCATCATATCCTCTGGGTGAAAATGAACCAGTGCAAAAAGCAAAATCTCCCCCTAACAAGTCATGTTGTGATAAAAATAAGAATATTAACTCATTTTCTAAATTTGTAGGTACATCATCAAATACTACTAAGGGAGCCTTGTTTCCCCATATACACCATATAAGATATTTTAGGTTCTCTGAATCATATTCTACTTCATTGCAGTTGGGAACGTTCAATGTCTGACTATACGCCTCTAAATTACTATTTGATTCAGGTCTTCTAAACAGACTAATAACAGCAGGCGTTATCATTTTACTATTGCATACAAGATCCTTTGTGTTTATTATGATCGAATGTGTCCATACACATCCTGGCCTTTTCATTTCCTGTGCATACCAAGTACATGCTAATACAATTCGTTCATCAGACAAACTATATCCGGTAAAATATCTCTCGAATCCTCCTATGAATTCGTTCCCTGACAAATCACTCAATACGAGCATTTTCTTTTCATCTTGTTCTGACAATTTACAAGAAGTCTGCAATAGCTTATGACCATTTGAATAACCGTGCAACGCTTGTTCAACATAAAGCCCATCAAACATTTCATAATTCTCCTGACATTTCCAAAATAATCGAGGTTAAATCGCATGACTTTTCTCTTTTATCATTAATGATTTCAATGCGTTTTATAGGTTCTTCAATATCAAGTAGTTTTTCGCTTTCATCAATTTTCCCTCCCAACGCACTTACACCCCAAAGTTTTGTATGATATACATTTTTATTTGCATGCAAATATTGCCATAGCATATTCATATGCTTTTTTAAATATAAATCAACATTATCATGTTCTATAGAATCGACTAAATCCCATGCAGAAAAAATAATTGCTAGCTTGACATCTTTTTTTATATCTAGTATTGCTTGCAACAAATCTATCATCTGTACCTGTGTTGGATCATCCTCACTTGCTTTTCTTTCATTCTGCCTTTGTCCCTCTGAACGATATTTCGGATCTATTTCAGAAATAAGTTCTGCAGTATGGATATCGCTTACATTAACAAAATACAATATGGAATCAGCATTTTCTATTTTCTGTTTTAATTTATTTGAAATTTCTCTTTTATCATACATATCTCGAAACGTTTCCCCAGATAAATCTGGAAACTCCAGTTCTAGCTTCATATCTTCCTTAGCTAATAGGATAGTTAAATTTTCCTGCTCTTGTCCTATGACAGTTCTTCCTAATTTATCCACTTCTAGCCATTTTTTCTCTATTCCTTGAAGATAATTCACATTCCCTGCCATTCTTTCTAAGGTCAAGTCTGTCCGAACATCTTTTTGATTTACACTATGCCACAGTGCAGCCAAAAATGTACTTTTACCTGCATTCGGTGCACCCATAATAAATAATTTTTTATTCATCTTTCACTCCATCATATTTAAAAAACAATTTATCATACTCGGATAAATTTTCAAAATCCGTAAGTTTTTTGGGAACCCAGCTGATATATTCTCTCTTCTTGCACCATCTTTGTAATAATTCGTTCAAACCATAACCGACTTGTATGTCTTTTGCAGAAATCGGCATTGCTGCTACACAATAGTATTCTATATTTGCATTTAATTCTTTTAAGTAATTATTGATTTGTTTTTTTGCTCTCTCAATTATTTCTTCGTATTTTTCCTCTTTAATTAATAAGTCATACTTACTAAATACAATTTGTAAAACACATCCTTCGCTAATCACGCCTGAATCATAAAATGTTCTTAATAACTGTGTTAACTCACTTACAACGCTATTCTTTGTTTTCTTACTACACAATTTCTCACCATCAATTATTCCTATAATATAATCCGCTCTTTCGGCAAAACTAAATTCTTTTTTTACACTATCCACTTTTCCTATATTTTCCGAAAATGCCTCGCCTGATATATCCCAAAAAATCAAGTTGGTTGTTGCATCGTTATCTCTGTTCCATAATCTCAAATGAAGGAAAGTTGGTCCCTCACCAACTTTTGTACGTGGTGTATCCGGTACGCTACCTTTTGATTTAGTTCTTGTATAATAAGCTCTTTGTTCAAATCCCTGCAAACTTCTTGATCCCGCAAAATAATAATTTTCCACAGGTTTCTCTTGAAATAGTTGATATAGGCTTGTCTCTATTGTTGTTTTTCCACTCGCTGCCGGTCCTATCAGCAATAACATCTTAGTACTTTCTTTTGCTGCAATAGTATAAAATTTATCGCAACTAAGTGCCTCACCCGAATTAATCTGATATGTATCTGGCAATACAAGAGCGCTCTGTTCATCTTTTTCTGGTTCGTTTCCGGTGTCTACTTTATCATTTAAAATATCATTAATATTATCTAGGCTTTCAGTTTTTTCGACAGTATCCATTCTCTACCCCTTCAAACTAACAGTTGCTAATCATACATTCAAAATATATCAGTTCTGCCCATTTTCTCAACTCATATATCTCATTATCAGAATCAATTTTCCACTTCTTTTTATACGCAGGCACCCATGCTTTTTTCTCATCAACGGTCAACGAGGCTTTTACAGCCGATAATATCGGCAGATTTCTTATCTCAGCCTCCTTACAATAAGTTTTTTCTACATACTTTCTAATTTCTTCCGGTTGACTGTCTATAAATTCTGTTAAAGAAATCTCAGTTGTCTCTTTTTTGCATTTGGTTAACATCTTATTTAAGAGTGAACTGGCCGCATATGGTCCCGGTATATCAACTAATGCTGCCAATTCCACACCCAGAACCATGGCTCCTTCAACATCGTTTATTTCACTTAATGGTCTTTTTAACAAATCGCTCCATTCACCAACTACCCAACTTAATACCTCAACTTTTTCTTCACACAATTTGTTTTTGTCATTAAGTGAATTTACATAACTAATAACCTTATCAAACTGGTTTTTAATAATATTCAGCAATTCCACACTAGTTTTTGGTGCAGTTTCCAACATCTTTCCATCTTCATCCACCAGTTCGCTCTCCCAGTCTTCTTTCCACGAGAGAGTCGGACATTGCTCCATCTGCCTTTCCATTCTTGTCTGCATATCAATTATCCTATTTGCAGTCTCAGACAGTTCCATAACTTTTCCTTCATAGAATGGTTCAAGAATTTTAATTGAATATGCAAGTTGGACATCATTATAAGTATCAATCATGTTGAGTAAAGTACATCCTGCTAAAATAGTTATTTCCTCTGCGTTCTGTTCATCGAACGTCTTATCCTTTTCATAAAAACAATTAATGAATTCTTCTCTCGTTTCCGAATTACAATCCAAATTGAAATACAACTTTACAATTTCATTAATCTTATCATACTCGTCAAACTGTTCTAAAATAGTCTCTATTCCATCAATTCTACTGTTTATTCGTTCTTCTGTAATATCCATACAAATTTTTTTATAATTATTAATAAATACTTTTTCAAAATCCATTCTCTTCTTCTCCTTTTTTATAACTTTTCACAAATCAATTTCTTCATTTGTTCTAAACAATTGTTGTCGCGTGCATCCTGTAAAATTGATTCTATAATCTCTATATAACGTTTTCCAGCATATTCACTTCTTAACAATTTTAGTTCATTCAGCACTTCATTTTGTTGCACATACGATAGTTCAAAAAAATTATAAACTATATCTCTCTCAATATCCTGTCTTATCGCAGTATCGTTATTTTCTTCTGTGACATTTTCTTTCTTAATTTCAGAACCATCTTGCAAATTTTTCTTTCTTTTCTCATCAATGTTAAGGGTATATTCAAAAAAGTTATTTCCTTTGCTGCAACTTTCGTCATCGCATAAAAATCTATCTCTGTCTTTAGAAAGTACTCTTGGGTATGCCTTTACTTTCATAATCCGCTCACCATTAACGCATTCACAGTCAAAAGTTATCCAATTATATCCTGGCAACCAATCTTTTCCTCTCACTGGCTGCGTAGCTCCTGCATTTATTATCAGTCTTTCTGGCGAAGCATCTATTGCCTGCTGATGCATGTGTCCATATAATTGAATATCTACGCGTTTATCTAATTTGGGTAAGATTTGCTCTCTGAATTTCCAAAATATGGTAGGGTGGTGACAGATCAATACCCATACTACATTTTCTTCATATGAAGGAATCTGATTTTGCCCAATGACCATTTTACGTGCATCCTGCTCATCCCTTCCATCATGATCCCTATGGCTGGAAATGATACAGGAATTCATCCCCAGCAATTTTAATTTCATATTATTGTCCAACGAGAATTCCTCTGTCCAAACAATCCGATTTTGGTCTATATTACAACCATACGACACAGCGAAGTCATTATATTCACTAATCGGCTTGTACAACAAATCCGGGCATGCCTCATCTGTAATATATTTTCCAAATGTATAATCAGCTTCATCTATCGTGTTAGCTTCTTCAATTTTCGATTGGGCATTAAGAATTGAATCCGATTTTTTTATTAATGTCTGATTGACGTCGTGGTTCCCCGGAACACAGTAAACATTTTTTTCATCTATCCCTAACTGCTCTGTCATTTCTTTAAGAAATTCTCTTGCAAAGTCATATTCTTTCTTTTGTCCTGCAAATGCAATATCCCCACCAACTAAAATGCCTTTTACATTTTTTAGTATTGATTTTGCATTTATTTTTATATCCGTCAGAATTGCATTTCTTAAATCGGCATCTATATCTACACTACTACCACTTGTTTTTCGAAAATGAATATCTGACAAATGAATAAATGATATTTCCACCCCTTACCTCCTAAACTAATGGCAATTTTTTTACCATATATTTGCGGATCACAAATGGTATCCTATGCAGATACCAAACACTTTTTATTTATAATATATTTATTCTAAATTTTGTAGATATACTTTGTCAAGTTAACTCTAATTCTAAAACGATACCTCCTCGTTTTTCAAACGCAGGAGGTATCTGGGATATCACTTCATACTTCGAATTTTTTCATTTCATCCTGCGACAAAGGTCTTCCCAATCGCTTAGATAGTAATATTGCTTCTCGCAAACGATAAGTCCTTCCATCAGAAGGTACCGTTAATCTTCCATCTGTTATATTTTCTTCAAACTGTTCAAACATATCTAAATTTGCTTTTTGTTTTCTTTCAGCCACGATCATATCATTTATCCTCCTTAAAATATTTATTTATCAATTCAATTGCCCCATATGTGTCTATATATAAAGTATGCCAATCAATACACTTTGCATTCAGCATTTTTTTATAATGTTCTATCAAATCTGTTTTTGCTGTAAATTGAACATATCCTTCATTCCCTGCATCCCAGCTTAGTTTGCAGGCGATTGCAAACAAATGTGCTCCTACTCCTTTGTATTTTCCAAAATGTCCCACATTAAAAGGTGCTGCCTCAACAATGTCTATATGTGTATAGTATTGGTCTCGAATATGTTTCAGTGCAATCATTCCCTGCACTTGATTATCCTTTTCCAAAAGCAATTCATATACTTCATAGCCATTCTGTTGTGGAATACTCCAGTCAAATTTCCATCCTCTAGCATTTAAATCTAATGCATCCCGCTTTGTAATTTTTCTTGTAACAAGGCGATATTCCGTATCGTATTCTTCTCCTGTCTCTGTACAAATAAGACAGTTTGTCAACGTATCAATTATTATTTCAATATCCATATACTCCCCTTTTATTATACCACATTTTTATAAATAGCATTATTCTATTCATAAATATATTGGACAATGGAATTAACACTATCTCTGAACAAATCTTCTCTTTCCAATAGTATCCTATAGGCATGATCATGAAACTGTGACGGAAAAAGATTACTAAATTTTGCCAATTCACCATCCCCAAGCCATAAATTTACCAAATCATTTCTTATCTTTAGTATACCTACTACATTCTCAGATATGTCAAAATCACACAAGCAATCGTGTAATCTTTTCTATAAAACTATTCCATGTCTATATTTTAGATGTCCTCTGTCTCTTTTGAAATAAATTATTACTTTTATTATATCAAGTTTAACGAATACTGTAAACAAATCCAAGTCCGTTATTTCTGCCCTTTAACCACAATGTCTTGCGGTTTTCTATTTCTGTATTTTACTACGATTGTACATCAAAACTACGGTATCAATTTCTGATACTAAAGTAATATGGATGCATTTTTCTAGTAAATTTATTCTTTTATTCTATTGAACCGTTGCAATAAATGCTTTTTATGTTCGTCAGCTATCGCTTTATCATAAACCATCAATTTTCCATCTTTATTGGACATAATTTCTGTTTCATTATTAAAATCCCAAAAGGAGTGATTCGCTTGTTTATGCAACAGAACCCTGCTTTCACAAAATTCTATCGCTGAAGGATGACAATTAAAAATTGTATAATTGGCACCTCCTGGGACATAAAAACTTTTATATTTAATTCCATCTATGCCAGTTTTTCTTAAATGGTCTGCTATTATTTGTGTTGCCCGATACGCATTTTCACCCCGTACTGGCTGTGTGAATCGCAGCATCAATTCTGAAAAGAATACTCCCATGCTCATTCCATAAAACTCGGTATCACTTCGCTGAAAAGTCTTTTCAGACTCAAAGTCAATAATATACAGTGGTTTTAACACCTTGAACTTTGAAAGAGAAATCAAATCACCAAATTGTGATTTGATTTCCATACAAGCCGTCTCCGGATTAGATGCAACATATAAGTATGAGGCCCCCGTAATATTATTTCTTCCTTCGCTTCCTATCCCTAATATCGGTTCTCTCGAATTTACAGCATTGTATCCCTTGAACTTATTATCATAAGTTTTTCCAATTCCTTTTTCTGTTTTATTGTCATCTTCAGGATTAATAATTCTTGCACGATAGTATTCTGTTCCAACATCCAAGCATTTTTTAAACTGTGTTGCCTCTTTATCAAGAACGATGTCATCAATGATAATTTGAACTCTTTGAATTTGTTCACTTAATCCCTGTTCTGTTTCTATTGCTTCTATAAATTTATTAAAATTATTTCTTGCGTTTACCATCCATCCCCATGCATTCATTGAATCTTTGAAATTTTGCAAATTATCAGCCATATGTTTACCCTCTGTACTATATGTAATTTCTGTTTATTCCTCTTCTATTCTTTCCAGACAATAATCGCAAAGATTTATCCCACCAAACTCTCCGCCTTCATCTGCGGGATAAACGTTGCCACATCTTTCACATACCAAAATTTCATTTTCCTCGCCACAATTTATGCATTTACCATAGGGATACAAATTTTCATCTAAAGAAATGTAATTTTGGTTACAGTTCCAACACGGGATATTTGCTACCGGTAACCCTTCGCCATCTTTAATTGCATTATAAGAACGTAAGTCTACTTCTGATTTTATAGGATTCATATCGTCCTTTATATAATCTTTCAATTTCCTAATAAAATCTTTCAGTTTTTCATCATCAAAAACCGATATACTCTCTGGAACATAATAGTGCTCCATCAAGTCTTCATGCGCTTCTCCATTATGATATTGTATAGTTGTCTCAAGGAGAATTGTTTTGTCACCTTTTTCTAACCATATATTCAAATAGCTGTCTTCACCCATACCTTCTGTAATGTCAATCTGTACACATACTTTAAATGAAAATCTTTGATCTACATTACTAGTAACAGAAAAAATACTTTGTTCTTTTGGATCATTTTTTATTTGATTTATAGAACTAATCGTAACCGAATAATTAAAATATTCTGAATCTTCTATTTCCATATATAAGTTTTGTATATTTTCCTCAAACAAAGAAAATATTTGTTCTTGAAGTAAAACATCTATCCCAGTTTCATTCTTTATTCTCTCATATATACACGCCTTCTCATTTAGTATCTCTTCTTGCTCAGTACTCCATGTTTCATATAATTCATCGGATGGTTCCTCATCTCTAAATATACTATCAGCTTTATCAAACAAAGTTTGAATCTCCATAATATTAATTTTCATCTTATCATATGAAGCCTTTGTCAATAATTTATTATGCTCCACATGATTTCTATTCTTAATAAAATTCGTAATCTCTTTTTTTACTTTTTCATCAAAATATTTTTGAAAAATATTTTTCCAGATATCAACACTAACTTTCCGGCTTTGCAATAGCAAATCAACAATAGCACCCGTTTTATTTTCTGCTAACATTTTATGTAATTTATTGCTTTCTACTTCAGACAAACTAATTGGGACTTCAAACACCTTCGATTTTAACATTAGTTTTGCTAAAGATTCTGCTGTTGAGCAAATAAGATAGCTATTAATATTATTGAATTCTGGAACATCTCTTTTAAAATCAACATTGCTTCTCTGATATCCTTTTGCTATGTCTTCTAAACCTCTTAATTCCATCCATTTAATTCCGAAATTATGAGTCATAACCTTATTAATAAAGGCTCTCATTTTGTTTTCAGCTTTAAAAATCAATGGGTATAATTGCATTCCTAAATATTCTGATTGCTCATCCATTATCCAAGTACATATTTCCCAATCCTTTAATAATAGTTCTTTCAGATATACCTTTAGTTTTTCTAAAAATATATCATATTCATTACAATCTTCTATAGAAAATATGCAGACACCTAATTGTGTTTGTGTTTTATTTTCAAAAGTATCAATCGTAAATGACACTGAATAACTCACATTCTCCACTTCAATTCCGTATTCTTCGTGAGCTATCCGCCCCGTCTGTCCTTGATATATGCAATTCTTTATCTCAGGGAAATGTGCCTGTACTTCATTCATAATATTTTCACAATAACTGGTTCCTAAGTATTTTTCCTCCTTAATGTTATCGCCAAAATCTTCATCATAAATTTCTTCTGTCAAATATATTAGTTCTATGGTCTTTATATTATTAAACATAAATTCAATAGTCATAAGTTATACCTTGTCCTATTCTATATTTATTCTTCTATTTGAAATTATACCATAATATCAGCCCATTCCCCAAGACCCTATTTTGACTGCTGATGCCTTTTTAATGTTCACATTCCCAGCATTTTCTGCCCTTGCTCTTCATCCTCTCCGGTGCTTCCTTCCTCTATTTTATCGCCCTCCAGCGCCTCTATTTCGCCTGTATTCTTCCTTTGCCCTTCTACCTGTCCATACCACTCTGACAGTTCCTCAATAAGGCTTGTACACGCCTCAATATCCGCCTCATAACCTGTGCAGTGTTCTGTAATCATATCCTTCCGGTATCTTTCAATTTCACCTATTGCTTCCTTTATACGTTCACCGGAAATTTCCTCAACTTCTATACCAGCCAACGCATCCAGGTTCCCTTCCAGCATTCTCTCAAAGGGAATGGTATACCTTTCTTTGATGATATCGTCGCAGTCTGCCTCATGCCCTTCCACACAATAATATTGTGCCATTCCGGTAGTGAACTGCTTCCATCGCTTTAACTTATCCTGATTTTCTTTCAAATCTGTTAAGACGAGAGTATTCGCATATTCCAAAATCACTGATAATGCTCTTTTCATCTTTCTAACAATAATATCCTCCGTTTTTTCCAATCCATTTGTTCTTTTCTCCTTCCTGTGTGCATTTGCAGCAACAATAAAACGCCCGATCCGCATCGGGCATTTTATTCTTACCGCAACCGACAGGAATAACGTTTCTTATTCACTTGCTGCCATTCCCGCCGTAATCTCAGTCGTATCGGATCTCCTGTTCTACTACGATACCTGATTTAAACTGTATCATCAGTTTCTCCTTAGAGATTATTTTTACCGTAGAAATCAGTCTCCTTATGAGATCATTATCGAATTCCGGTATCCGGCAGGTAGTCGTTCTTAAAAAGTCATCAATTTCATACATTCTTTGATTGCATTCCCTTAATGTCTCCTCCCTTTTTCTGGCTTCTGTTTGATTTTCCTTAATCGACTGAATCTCCTCTGCAATTGCATGGTACCTAGCATCAAATTCCTGTGTATATTCTCCCGCCTTTGCATTTTCCATGATCAGGGCAAGCATTTCTTCCTGCTTATTTTTCAGAAGCGTATCATAGTCATTTTCCTCCTGCAGTGCTTCCTTCGTATTTATCACACTTATGACATTCTGCCGGAATGTCTCTATGAACTCTCTGTCATCACAGGTTATCCTATGGATTGCCTCCATTACCGCTCGATTTAATGCTTCTTCCTTGATAGTCTCAGAGTTTGGGCATTTCTTCACGCCGTTTGTCAGTCTGTTTGAGCATCTCCATACAATTTTCTTTTGGCCGTTCCTCGACCATGTGACTCTTACATAAATAAATCTTCCGAATCAGCTTTTTGTATAATTCCCTGTCGAATTCCACTATCTTTTCCCGTCCTGCAAGAATATCCCTGATTTCTTCCGTTTTATACAAAGCATCTTTTACTGTTAATGTCCGGTAGCGTTCCTCAGCCCTTTGGTACAATGCCTGTATGAATTCTTTTTCCGAGACCGCTTTTCCTTTCATCTCTGCCATTTTCCGATCCATTCTTCGGTATTTAGGACTGATTACATCCTCCGGGTCTTTCTTATATAAAAGTCCCTGATTTTGAATGGCTGCATTAATTGCGTCCACGCACACCTGTTTTATCTGATCATCTGTGATAGTTCTGTCTCTGCATTTCTCCTGTTTTTTGTATAAGTAACCTTTGCACTTCCAGTTCACATTTGTACCATATCCAACACTAATTTTCATTTTCCCCGAGAAATCTCTTTTACTTTCATATGTTATTCCGTGATACTTTATTTTGCATTGAGGCTTATTCCTTCTCCTGATCGGGCTGAACAATGCTTCTTCCAAATTCATTTCATTTGATAACCTCTCCCATATCAATGACACATCCTGGCCATAATAACAGCTAAGCTCCGTCAATCCGAGAAATTCTTTTCCTTGAAAAAAAATCATTTCTTTTTTGAGTATTTCTGCGAGAGCTTCCTCAACTGTTTTTCCCTGTTTCAATTTTTTTGAAATAGCTGCTGGACTAATTCCATACTCGTTTGCCATCTTTGAAACGCTACAATATTTCTTTCCCCATACAACATAAATTTCTGCTTCCTTTGCCTTCTGTGCTATTTTCACGGCCTTATCTACATTTTTCGTTCGATAATAATTATGCACAATTGAAGAATACGGTAATTCTAAGTCTTTACTTAGTTCACTGAGCGAATCATATCTCTTTCCCTGGTATTCTACCTGATGCCCTTTTCTTCGTTTCATTTATCCTCCCGTTTTTTCTAAATTTACTGCATAAAAATAGCGGTGCTTATTTCATTTCTAAAATAAGTACCGCTTCTATTTGATATTATAACATCTGTTGCGTTTTCCGCCACTGCTCTTCGGTGATAATCGGTTCAACATAGCATCTATTTTCTACCATTTTTCTCTAATGTATCTATGAAAAACGAATAAAAAAATAGGGCAAAAACTGGTTTTTCTCTCTCCATTTTTTGCCCTCAAACCACTATATATTGTGGTTTACCATATTATTTATGCTTGTTTTCCACAATTCCGCATCAGAATTACTACTTCCACATTCGCGGTCCAGGGGAACTGGTCCACGGCAACGGCTTTGTCCACGCGGTAGCCATTCTCTAAAAATACCTCCAGATCTCTCACGAGGCTGGTGGGCTTGCAGGAGATATAAACAATATGCTCCACACCGTAGGCAATGATCTTCGGCAGTGCTTTGGGGTGGATGCCATCTCTGGGGGGATCTAAGATGATCATGTCCGGCTTCTCTTCCACTTCATCCAGTACTTTCAGTACATCTCCGGCAATGAATTCACAGTTATCCAGTCCATTGGCGGCGGCGTTTTTCTTCGCTGCCTCCACGGCTTCTTCCACGATCTCCACACCGATGACTTTCCCGGCGGCCGGTGCCATGAGCTGCGCGATAGTGCCGGTGCCGCTGTAGAGGTCGAACACGGTCTTGTCGCTGCCACCCAGGTCGCCCACATAATCTCTCGCCGTCTGGTACAGTACCTCCGCACTGTAGGAGTTGGTCTGAAAAAAGGAGAATGTGGAGATCTTGAATTTCAACCCCAGCAGTTCCTCATAAAAATACTCCTGTCCGTACAACAACTCCGTATGATCACTCTGCACCACATCTGCGATGGAATCATTGGTGATATGTAAGATTCCTGCGAATTTTCCGACAAGCTTCCCATCCTGTTCCAGGGAAAGCAACAGATCCTTAAATCCCGTGATCAGCGCATCCGCATCCAAGCTTCCTTCCACCGCCGTCTCTCCCTGCCAGGGATCCTGGGAGGTCGTCACCAGTGCCACCAGAATCTCTCCGGTGCGGGATGCCTTACGTACCAGCAGGTGCCGTAAGTACCCCTCATGGCTCATTCTGTGGAAAAAGCTTACCTTCGCCCGGGCAAAATAATCTCTCACTGACTGTAAGATCAGGCGGTAATCCGCATCCACGATCTCACAGTCCGCTACGGTCACAATGTCGTAGAAGCTGCCTCTCTTATGCATGCCAAGTGCCAGCGGTCCGTCCTTGTACTCGTCTCCGAAGGAAAATTCCATCTTATTGCGGTATTCATAAGCCTTCGGGCTGCCCTTGATGCCCTCAAAAATCCAGGCTTCTTCCTGCTTGTTTAACACGCTGTCCAGCAGACGTTTTACCTGTTCTTCTTTGACCTTCAGCTGTTCTTCATAGGGAAGCGACAGATAGGTGCATCCACCGCACAACCCAAAAAGGGAACACGTCCGGCCGGTTTCTAAAGGTGACTTCTCTGTCACCTCTAAAAGCCTTCCTTCCGCCTTCCCTTTGCGTACTTTATTCACTGAGAACTTGACTTTCTGTCCGGGCAGGCTGTTCTTGACTACAGCAGTCTCTTCTCCCACACAGACGATCCCTTTGTTGGGAAAATCGACCCTTACAACAGATCCTTCATATACCTGTCCTTTTTTCATGGGTTAGTTCTCTCCTTCATCCTCGAAGAAGTCGTCGTCATCCTCTTCCACGTCATCTGCTTCATCTTCGAAATCATCCTCGAAGTCTTCCAGATAATCCTGTGCAAAGAAGAAACGATATACGGCATAAGCTACAGCTGCAACAGCTGCTACAGCGCCAATGATCGCCAGTACCCATACCAGGACATTGCGCTCCTTCTTCTCTTCCACTTCCTTACCCAGAAGCTTATTAAGCTTCTTCAGTTCGTTGACTTTCAGTTCGTTTAATTTGTCAAGGTCTACCAGATTCTCGATTCTGTTCATATTATTTACCTGCCTTTCCGGCATCCGGGCTTTTCTCCGGATGCAAAGCAATTGTTTTCATTCCCTTATATGATACCATATTTTCGTAAAAAATACTATACCTGTTTTAACTTGGCAAAAGATGCATACATGATCTTCTGCCCCGCCTGGTCGAATTCCACTGTAACCTTATAATCCCTGGGTTCTCTCGCGATATTCAATACCGTGCCCTCACCGTATTTGATATGACGTACTCTGTCACCTACCGTATAGTCCAGTGCATCCGGTGCCTTGAATTCCGTTCCTTTCTGAAGTCCCGCCAGCTGGTTGAGTCCATTGATCCCCTTGGAAATATAAGGTTTGTCTGCTTTTGCCGTAACTCGGGGTTTCAAGGTTGCCTTGGGTCTTGGATCAAATCCCGTATTGCCAAAGCCTCCGAAGCCGCTGCCCGAACCGTTTCCGGACCGCGGGGTTGCAATTGCTTCCAGTCCCATGGCACGAAGGGCTGCCTCATTGGCTCTTCTCGCCTGAAAATCCTCCAGGTCATCGTCCCGGTATCTTCTGTTTTGCGGCAGGGTATTATCCATAAGTTCCTTCGGGATCTCCCGCACAAAACGGCTCACGGGATTGTACTGTGTCTCACCGCGGAGCATTCTGCTTCTGGCACAGGTCAGCGTCAGATCCTCCTTGGCTCTGGTGATTCCCACATAAGCCAGTCGTCTCTCTTCCTCGATCTCCAACGGGTCATCGGACGCGATCGTCATAAAGCCGGGAAATAGTCCATCCTCCATGCCGGCGAGATAGACCACCGGGAATTCCAGACCTTTGGCACTGTGCAGAGTCATCAAAAGCACTCTGTTATCGCCATCCTCCACATTGTCAATATCCGCTACCAGCATGATCTCTTCCAAAAATTCCGACAGAGAAGGCTCATCGTGGGTCTCCTCGTAGACTGCTGCCTTGGTGATCAATTCATCTACGTTCCCGAGACGGTCCTCTGCGGATTCTTCATCCTGATCCCGCAGATATTCCGCATAATCGATCCGTTCTAATAAGGACTTGATCAGATCCGGCAGTGTATAGGAGGACAATCCGCTGCGCAGCACTTCGATCAGATTGACGAATCCACGGATCTTTGCTTCCGCTCTTCCCAGGCCCCGGATCTGGTCTGCCTCGCACAATGCATCAAATAACGTGATATCCTTCATCTGTGCATAATCCGCCACTTTTTCCAGCGATGCCGCACCGATGCTTCGCTTCGGCACATTGATGATTCTGCGCAGAGCCACTTCATCCCTGCCGTTATCAATAGTCTTTAAATACGCCAGGATGTCCCGGATCTCCTGTCTGGCATAGAAGTTCACACCGCCTACCACATGATAGGGAATTCCTTCCACCACCATACGTTCTTCTAAAAGTCTGGACTGGGCATTGGTACGGTACAGTACTGCACAATCCGCATAGGCAACGCCATTTTTGTTCACTTTATCAGAAATATCGTCTGCGATATATTCCGCCTCTTCATAAGCATTGTCAAATTGTCTGAAATGTATTCGGCTGCCTGCTCCTTTTTCCGTCCACAGTGCCTTCTCTTTACGGCCTCTGTTGTTGCGGATCACTGCGTTTGCCGCATCCAGAATATTCTGTGTGGAACGGTAATTCTGCTCCAGCTTGATCACTTTTGCATCCGGATATATCTTCTCATAATCTAAAATATTGCGGATATTGGCACCACGGAACTTGTAGATGGACTGGTCATCATCACCCACGACACACAGATTGCGGTAGCCGTCCGCCAGCAGCCGGATCAGTTCAAACTGCGCTGTATTCGTATCCTGGTACTCATCCACCATAATGTATCGGAAGCGCTCCTGATAGTTATAGAGTACCTCCGGACAGCTTTTGAACAGCTCCACCGTTTTCACAATGATATCATCAAAATCCAATGCATTACTCTTCTTCAGTGTGTCCTGATATTCTCTGTAAACCTTTGCCGTCACACTTTTGCGATAATCGCCTACGGACTTGACCTCGAATTCCCGCACATCCACCAGTTCGTCCTTGGCAGAAGATATTTCAGACAGCAGCGTCCGCTCCTTATACATCTTTGTGTCGATGTTCAGACGTTTGCAGACCTGTTTGATCACGGTCTTCTGATCGTCTGTATCATAGATCGTAAAATTCGTATCATATCCCAGTCTGTCAATATGTCTTCTGAGGATTCTCATGCAAGTGGCATGGAAAGTAGCTACCCATACCTGATCCGCGCCGAAACCGGCGATCTGGTCCACACGTTCCCGCATCTCCTGTGCCGCCTTATTGGTAAAGGTAATGGCAAGAATGTTCCATGGATTCACTCCCAACTCATCGATCAGATATGCCACTCTGTGAGTCAGGACACGGGTCTTGCCGCTTCCGGCACCCGCTAACAGAAGGAGCGGTCCTTCCGTATGAAGCACCGCTTCTTTTTGTTCTTTATTCAAAGTATCATAAATGCTCATGTATGACTAATTATCCCTTTCATTGAATTCCTGTAAAAAAGTTCTGAATTCCCCGATCGGCATTGGTTTTGCATAAAAATATCCCTGCACGATATCGCAATCCGCCAGCCGGAGCATCTCCAGCTGTTCACTGGTCTCCACACCCTCTGCCAGTACTTTAAAGCCGAGATGTCTTAACATTTTAGTCAGATATTTTATAATTGTCAATGCGGTTTCTTCCCGTTCGCTGTTCATGGTATCATCCAGGAACTGCTTGTCCAGTTTTACCGTATCCACAGCCACCTTGGATAACAGATTCAGCGAAGAATATCCACTTCCGAAATCATCGACAGAGATCTCCACTCCTCTGTCCCTGAGGGTTTCCAGATTATTGGTCAGCTTATTCAGATCCGACATAAATACTGACTCCGTCACTTCCACCTCCAGCAGATCGCTGGGTACCTTATAGTCTTTCAGGCGCTTTAAGATATTCGGCACAAAATCCGCATATTCATTATGACGTCTGGAGAAGTTAACAGAGATCGGCACCACTTCTTCTCCCTGTGCCAGGGCATCACGCAAATATTCCATGACCTGATCCAGAATGGCGAAATCAACCTTGGTAATAAACCCATTTCTCTCAAAAATATCTATAAACTTTCCGGGCATTACCATAGTTCCATCCGCTTTTATCCAGCGCACCAGTGCTTCCGCTCCCACTACTTTTCCGGTATGAAGAGATACCTTAGGTTGGAGATATGCATGGAATTCTTTATTATTATAGGCACTTACCATTCCGGATACAATTGTTCTGGTATTCTCCAAATCTCTGCGGATCTTGTCCGTGTAAATTTCTACGGCACTGTCTACCTTCTGCGTCTTGCATTGTTTTCTGGCCTCATTGGCATTGTCCATCATGGAAGATACCGACCAGTCATTCTCCGTGATCTCATACAAACCGGTGGCAATGACCAGATTACACTGATCATACCGGCTGTTGATCCTCTTCACAAAAGAATTCGTAAACGTCAGGTACGCCTGTCTGGCATCCTCCACGGAATCTTCCTTCAGCACACCGACAAAGTGATCGGAGGTTACACGGCAGAACAATACGCCTTCCTGACATTTTTCCTGTAATGCCACGGCAAAATCATGCAGGATACGGTCGCCTACCTCGTAGCCATACATTTCATTCACATACTGGAAATTAGAAAAGTCAGAGGATACAAAATATAATCCGGTCTTTCCATTCGCTGCCATATAGGCTTCTAATTTGTCTACGAACTTATTGTACACCGGCAGTCCGGTCAGCGCATCATAATTCAGTTTCCGGTTCAGTTCCCTTTGATCTTTTTCTGCATTTTTCAGCATGCGAAGCCTGTTGAATATCTGATGGGATATTCTGCACAGGGCATTTTTCTCCTCTTCCCAGGTTCTGTCTGTATGGCGGTCTGAGAAGATAACACTGGCCTTTAATCCCTTCGAAGCGGTAGACATTACGATCATCACAGACTCCGCTTCTTCTTTGTAGATATTCGGAGTCTCCGACTGTCTGTAAATTGCGGCACCGGATTCGTCTGCACGTTTCCGGATCCTGTCCCATTCAAATACTCCCGGGTGCAGTATTCTTTTGACAAAATTTTTCTTTTCTTCCCGGTTCCATTGATAACGGATCGACGGTCCTGCCTCATTTACTTCCACACATATCATATCATCAATATTGAAAAAACTGCAGGTACGTTCACTGATCACCTTCAGGGCACTGGTCAGATTCGGTACATTTTCCAACAGGTCCATGCAGAACAGAACCAGATCTTCCGCGCTCTCGAACTGTGCCTCCTTGTGAACGATCTCGTCCTCTTTGTTCTCCTCACTGTCCAGGTAGCTTTGACCGGGCAATGCCACACCCTCCTTGACTTCCAGAAGATCATAAGCGCCCTTTTCCCGACTCTTCACCTGATACAAGGCTGCATCTGCCCACCGGAACAGCAGATTATAGTCTGTCACTGTTCCATCCGTAACCGCAGCTCCCAGACTGCAGGAGATATGCAGTCCTGTTTTATCATCATCATAGCGGTCAGACATACAGCGATTCAACTGTCCAAGCTTCTCTTCCAGTTCCTCTCTTGGCATATTCTCTACATAGCATACGAACTCGTCTCCACCAATCCTGCCTTTCAGCGCCTCGGGAAACAATTTATTCATTTCATCCGCAAAAGAGCACAATACCGCATCTCCAAACAGATGTCCGTTTGTATCGTTGATCTTTTTAAAACTATCCACATCCAGAACAATAAGGTATCCCACCTGTCCCCGTTTCATTTTCTGCAGTCTGTGTGTGATCTGCTGCTTGATGGTGGAATGATTCAAAAGTCCGGTCAGGGAATCCCTTTGTGATTTTTCCTGTAGTTCCCTTTCCTTTTTCTTCTGTGCATCAATATCACAGACCTTGCCCAGGACACGTTCCGGTTCTTTTTTTTCATTATAAAAAGTCTGCCCGATGACCTTCATCCAGTGAGGATTACCTTCCTCGTCCGTCTTGCAGAGTTCAATACAAATATCCGGTTTGCCGCTGTGCAACGCTTCTGCAAGCTGCTGTTCCACTGCATCCGTGCGGTTGTCCACTTCCCTGAGGAGCTGCTCAGTGTACCCTTCCGTGATCTGTCCGCAATACAGACTGCCTTCTTCCGGACCTGCATAGTGCATTTGATCCTTTGCGATATCATATTCAAAGATCAGATCGCCGGACATCCGGATCACAGCCATCAGTTTTTCCCGTTCCCGCTGCAGTTCCTTCGTTGTTTCCTCCAGCCGTCTGTCTATATCTTTGTTTTTATCTAACCCTATTATTTTTTCGTCCATACAGCCCTCTCAGCCTTCTCTATGCTTCTTCCACTCTGCTGAAATTCCAGATCCGCAGATTATATTCCACAATAGGTGTATCACAATAAATGCACTTTTTTGCCCCAAGTCCGGGAAGCGGTGCACCACAATTGGGACAATTCAGGGCCAGACCTGCATCCTCCTGGTTCTCGACCATATCCTGATCCTGGATATAGACCAGTTCCACATTGTATTTTGCCTGTTCTTTCCGTTCTTCACTGCCCCCGATAAGCTTACCGTTTTCTTTCAACGCATGGATATATTCTACGGCTGACTGCAGGACAATACTCTGTCTTCCTTTCTGCTTCCGGTACTGATGTATCTCTGTTCTGTGAATATGTATATTCTCAAAGCTCTCCCTCTGTGACTGGTTCTGCAGCATCTCCAGCCGCAGTCTGAGCTGTTCTTTCAATTCTTTCGTTCCCTCCGACAAAAGTGCCGGATTCTGTCTGGTAATACTTTGTAAATAAGAGGTCAGCACGTTCTCCGCTCTGCTCTTCATCTCATCATAATGGAACTCGGGAAAATCTCTCATAATAGAAGGCATATACAGATTTGTCGCGGAAGATACGGACTTCGGTGTCATCTCCACTTCCGCTTCTCTCTGCTTCATGCCCTCGATCATGGAATCTGTACCGAATAACATTCTGGATGTATCCCGTAATTTTTCACGGATCCTGCAATAAGCATAATAAATGATCCCTGCCAGTACCAGACACAATACCAGTATAACAATAATAGCGATCAGACTTCCGTTCATTTACATTTCTCTTTCTTTTTCATTCATAACAGTTCAGTACAGCAGATATCATAAAGGTATCTGCTGTACTGTTTCCGGTAAATATATTCTGACGAGTATGTATTATACTCTGTCGTTGTCATCAAAAGGATCGCCGCACTCCGGGCAGAACTTAGGAGGATGTGCAGGATCTTCCGGCTCCCAGCCGCATTTATCACATTTATAGATCGGTGCTCCTTCCGGCTTCTTTGCTCCGCATTCGGAACAGAACTTGCCCTGATTTACTGCACCACAGCTGCAGGTCCAGCCTGCGTCCGAAGGCTTCGGTGCTCCACACTCAGAGCAGAACTTACCACGGTTATCCGTAGCGCCGCAGCTACAGGTCCAGCCAAGTACCGGTGCCTGCATCTTAGGAGCCTGCCCCTGCGCGGGTGCTGCCTGTGCCTGCTGCATACCACTGTTCTGCTGGGCATCCATCTGATACAGCTGTCCGGCATTGATACCGCCTACCATGTTCGCCATGTTCATGCCTGCAAATGCCATCATGGGACCGGTAGAGGTGTTGGATGCTGCCATCTTCATAGCCTCTGCCTGTGCAGCGGTCATGGTAGCTGCTGCCATTCCGGTATTGCGCAGTACAGCGGTTCTCTGCAGATCTGCGATGGTCTTTGCATCCTCATCAGGGATTTTCGCAGAATTGATATTAATGGTAACGATCTCGATACCGCGAAGCTTGGTCCACAGATCGGAAAGCTCTTCCTTCAATGCTTCTGTCAGATCTTCTGTGTGAGCAGGGATCTCACTGGGACGTACGCCCTGTGCGGAAACCTTAGCCAGTGCAGGCTGCAGAGCGGTCAACAATTCTGCCTTCATCTTCGCTACCAGTTCGCTTCTGGTATAGGACTCTGTTACGTTACCGCATACATTTTTATAGAATAACAAAGGATCCACCAGGTGGAAGGAATACTCACCGTTACAACGTAAGGAGGTATCCAGATCCAGTCCGATATTCTGGTCAATTACACGGAACGGAATAGGGCTTGCCGTACCAAAGAGGTTGTTCATGATCTCCTTGATATTGAAGAAGTAGATTCTCTGATCCTTCGCTGCATTACCACCAAAGGTAAAACGTTTTCCAATATTGGAAAAAGTATTCTTAACGCTCTCGCCAAGATTGCCGTAGAACAAGCTGGGTTCTGTGGAAGAATCATATACGAACTCACCGGCATCCGCACAGAACTCTACGATTCCGCCCTGATCCACAATGATCATACACTGTCCTTCGTTAACTGCTACGATGGAACCGTTGGAGATAATGTTCTCCACACCCTTGGTGTTGCTGTTACGTCCATTGGTTACTCGCTGCTGTCCTTTTACTACCAATACATCGTTGGAAAGAGAATCACAGTAGAAATACTCTCTCCACTGGTCAGCCATCATGCTGCTGACTGCATCTTTTGCTGCTCTGATTAAACCCATTACCGCACCTCCATTTAATATATGAAAAATTGTTCTTTTTCACATCTCTTATATTTTAGCAAATTTTACACATTCCCTCAACTGCTTTTCGTAAAATATCGTCATTTTTCCTTTACAATGTGTCTTTTTTCTACTAAACTATGATATTAGAGATGTTTGATTACACTATACTATAAAAGGATTAAAAGAAATATGGGTAAAAAAGCTACAAAAGCCGCTGATAATATGTACTATCTCGCACGATGCGAAGCTGCCAAGGAAAATCCGGACTTCAGCAGCCGGGAAAAGGCCGCTGAACTGGTAGGCATCGACCGCACTAGACTGGCAAGGATTGAACTGGATACCATCGCCCCTTATCCGGAGGAAGTCAAGGCTATGGCAGAGGCATATAATACACCGGAGCTGTGCAATTCCTACTGTGCCAGAGAATGTCCCTTAGGCCGCAACAATGTATCAGAGGTAGACATTGTAGACTTTGACCGGCTGGCGCTGAAAGTACTGGGATCCTTAAAAGATATCGATACGCTTCGCGCTTCCCTGATCGCTATCTCAGAAGACGGTGTGATCTCTGAGGATGAGCGTCCGGCATTTCAGGATATTCTGGATTCCCTCGAGAAGATCAGTACCAATGCCAAGGCATTAAAGCTCTGGGCTATTAAAAATATACACATTCAGGAGGAGGATGTCTGATCCTCCTCCTTTTTTAAACTATTTTTATGACACTCTTTTTGTTTTCCTTATTTTGCTGCCGCTTTCTCGGCAAATTCTGTGGTTACCAGTTTTTCATAGGGCACTCTCTCTTTCAGTACATCAGAGTCCTCCAGAATATTCTGTAACAGATCAAAGGCATCTTTGTGGAAGATCAGATCTTTTTTCCAGGTATCCTGCTCCTGGTATCTGGCCACGATGGCTGTCAGCGTATCACTCCCTGTCTCTGCGAACTGGGGTGCAATACATTTGGCGATTTCTTCCGCACTGTGCTCCTGCACATAATCCATACCTTTTTGCAGGGCATCGGTAAATGCCTGGATCGTCTCCGCATTTTTCTCTATATAACTCTTCCTGGCAGAAAAAGAAGTATACGGTACATAGCCGGATTCCTCGCCTAAAGATGCCACCACATAGCCGTCGCCCTTCTGCTCTAACAGCGTAGCATGCGGCTCGAACTCAATGGTAAAGTCTCCCTGTCCGCCGGAAAAAGCTGCTGCTGTGGAACCGAAGTCAATGCTCTGGTCGATGGACAGATCCGTTGTCGGATCCATATTATTTTTCTCCAGGATATATTCAAATACCATCTCCGGCATACCGCCAGCTCTACCACCTAAGACTATAGCACCCTTTAACATATCCCACGAAAAGTCATCGATAGGTTCTCTCGCCACCAGGAAATTTCCTGCCCGCTGGGTCAGCTGGGCAAAGTTCACCACATAGTCTTCCGTTCCTCCGGCATAGGTGTAAATCGTGCTCTCACTGCCCATGAAGCCGATGTCCGCCTCACCGGTCAGCACCGCTGTCATAGTCTTATCCGCGCCAAATCCCGTTACGAGCTCCAGGTCGATCCCGGCATCGGCAAAATATCCTTCCTCGATAGCCACATACATCGGTGCATAAAAAAGAGAGTGGGCTACTTCATTGAGCACCACTCTTGTCTTCTTTGGTCCGTTCGTCTGTTCTGCATTGCCGCAGCCCGTAAATGCACCTGCCGCAAGCAGTACAGCCAATATCGCTGCCATTACTTTCTTTGTTTTCATAATTGTTTATCCTCCCTGAGATTACATATCTATTCTATGTAATCCCGGGGAAAATGTTCCGGGTATTTACAGATTCGCCTTGATCTTGTCGATCATCTCCTGATATTCTGCATCCGTCAAAAAGGTCTTGCCGGGATTCATCTCGAAAGTGCCGCCCCACTCGAAACCGTCCTTGTACTTCGGGCACAGGTGCATGTGCAGATGGCAGCCGGTGTCGCCGTATGCTCCGTAATTTAACTTATCTGGATGGAATGCTGCATGGATGGCTTTCGCTGCATGCGCCACATCCTCAAAAAATAATCTTCTCTCTTCCTCGCTGATGTCCACGATCTCACTGACATGGTCCTTGTATGCTACGATACATCTGCCGGGATGGCTCTGTTCCTTGAACAGGATCAGGCTGCTCACCTTCAGGTCACAGATGAAAATACCGAACTTATCTAACAGTTCCCCTCTCATACAATATCCACAATTTGTGTCTTTCATTTGTTCTCCTATCTGCCCGCTTGCGGGGCGTGCCTTCTCCGGCTGTATTCTTATTCCGGTAACACCGGGTGGTATCAGCTACAGTGTGATGTTGATCAGCTTATGAATATTCTCCGGGGCGTAATTCAACACCAGCTCCGTAGGGAAATCCAGTTCCCTCATCAGCTGTTCGGTCTCGACAAATTTTCCTATGGCAAAACACATATGGCTGTCCGTTCCCATTATAACAGGCTGTTCATATTTCATGCAAGTCTTTAACAATTCTATGATATTTTCCCTGCCGCCTTGTCTTGACGACCGGGGATTTAGAGAAGAATTGTTCACTTCCAATGCAACATGCGCCTGCTTTGCTTCCCGCACCAGTTCCTCGTAATCTAAAGGGAATCTGCCATCATCGGGATGTCCCAGTATTTTCACATAAGGGTTCTGAAATGCTCTCACGGAAGCTAACGTATTCTCCTTACGACTTCCCGCAGTAAAAGCAAAAGGATGAATGCTGGCAAGCGCATAATCCATCTTCTGCAGATAACGTTCCTCCAGATCCAGCTTACCGTCCGCGTCACAGATATTGGCTTCCACACCACACAAAAGATGGAGCCTTCCACCTGTCACCGGTACCACTCTGCCGCTAAGCTCTTCTCTGTCATACTCTCTGGGAATCACTTTATAATTGCTAAAAAAGAACTCATGCGGTCCTCCGGGAGATGTGGGACCATGTTCACTCATTCCCAGGTATCTGATCCCGACTGCCAGTGCAGCGTCAATATTTTCTAATAAAGTACTATACGCATGCCCTGCTGCCAGAGAATGCGTATGAAGATCCATAAATGCTTTCATAAAATTTTTCCTGTTTCTGATTTTGCTACTTGTTTTTATTTCTCTTTATTTTTCTTGTGGGTTTCCTTTTCTGGCTCCCTGGCTTTCGCATCGTTTGCCAGTTCAGCTACCAGCTGTTCCACGATCATTTTCTTCATGTAGACATCAAAACTTAAGAGACAGATCAAGGCAAATTTCTGTAAGAATTCTCGTTCTTCTCCGGAGGTCTCCGTAAAGGAATTCTCTGCTCTGCGGAATTTGTCCACTACGTCTTTTTTTAAGTCCTCCAGCTGTTCCTTTTCCAAAGATACGACTTCTTTATATAAGCTTTCCAGGTCAAATGCCTGTCCATTTTGAAAATAATGATCGGTGATCGGCTGCAACAGAGTCTGAATCTCATTCATGGGAATCACGCCCTTATAGTAATAGATGAAAATGAGCATCAGAACATGTTCCTTGGAATATTTCTTCTTCACCGGAGGAGGAAGCAGATCGTTTTTTGCATAATTGTTGATCATGGTCTTGGTCAGGACGCGATCCTCGGTCTGTGGGCGTACTGCCGAACGCAACTTGCGATCCATAAAAGTCAGCACCTGATCCATATACAGATCAATATTCGGAATGTCTTCTGACTTGATATATTCCACTTTCTCCAGACTCTGTAAAATCGTCTGAAGTAATTCTTCTGTTGTTGCCATACTAATCTCCATTCCGCAGACGATTCCTTTCGTCGAAGGAATCGCGAATCAAATTTCTAATTTGGATTCTGCGATAAGGGCTACTTTGTGACGCCTGCGGCACAAATAGCCGTGCTTCGCACTCTGCTGTCTGTTTCGCAGCTACTTGTTTTCTCTATGTGGCTATTATATAGTATCCAAAACTACATGTCAACACTTCCATCTTTTCAACACTTTTTGAAATTATGAAGATTTTATAACTATTTTGTTTCACACCTTTACTTTAAAACTTTAGTATGCTAAAATACAGATAGTTGCGTTGTACGGATTACAACTATGGAAAGGTGTGTCGATCATGAATAAAAAAATCAAAACGGATGCTGTGGATTCTCTGTTTGATGCAGTATTGTGTCTTCAGTCCCGGGAGGAATGTTACAGCTTCTTCGAAGATCTGTGTACAGTCAATGAATTATTGTCTCTGTCCCAGCGTTTTGAAGTAGCTGCCATGCTGAAGGACGGCAAGACTTATCTGGAAATCGCCGAGAAAACCGGAGCCTCCACCGCTACCATCAGCAGAGTGAATCGTTCTCTGAATTACGGCAATGACGGTTATGAACTGGTATTCGGACGTATGGAGAAAAAAGACGTTGGCAAATAATCCCCAACGTCTTTTTCTTGTATCTTATTTTGTTGTTTCTTCTGCCACCGTATTTTGCGTCTGTTCCGGCACTGCTGTATTTTCCTGATTTTCTCTCTTTTCTTCCTCTTCCACTTCTTTCAGTGCTTCTGCAATTGCAGCCTTTGCACTCTTACGTCCCACACGCGTCGCTTTGGCTGCTTTCGCTTTTCCCTTTTTACCCGGTACCGCCTGGTTCATATCGATCTTACCCTGAAATATGGCATGCTCATCAATCACAATGACCTTGGTGGCGATATCTCCCAGTACCTTTGCAGAAGCCGTCAGTTCTGCTTTCTCCGGAGCCGTAATATTTCCGGTCACTTCTCCGCCGATCAGTACGGAGGCCGCCTGTACTTCTCCGGTGACCACACTGCCGGCACCAAGAATCAGACTGCCCGTTACCGTTACATTGCCGCCGATCTTACCGTCAATTCTTGCAGAGCCATCCAGCGTAAAATCACCGTTCAATTCCGCACCGGCACCGATCAGTGTATTTATTTTTGTATCTGTACTCTTTTTACCTAACATGTATTTTCCAAACCTTTCCGCAATCAGCCGCTGATTGCCAACATATCCATAGGATTGATATAACTTCCGTCCTTCTGCATCTGGTAACCCAGATCCGCATTGTCTTCTCCTATCACAAACAGAGTCGTCCCCTGCACCACGGAATCTCCGACAGCTACTGTGGCATCTCCCTTATTCCGATAGATTGTGATATATCCGTTACCATGATCCACCCACACACTGTGTCCATAGGTCTCATCATCATTCACTGCCATTACCGTACCGCTTGCTACAGCAACCACCGTTGTGCCTACCGATGCATGGAAAATGCACATAGGCTCACCTTCCGTTACTTCTTCCATGGATGCCGAACCGGTCAGCGGGAATTCCGTAGGAAGACTCTGCTTCTCCAGGGTCGCCGACAACTCGTTCTCACTCTGCACCTTCTGGCTTACGGTATCACTCAGTATCTGGATTTCTTCCGCCTGTTCCGTTACCTGAGCCTCCAGCTTGCTGTTCTGCTCCGCCAGTGTCTTGTTTTCCTCTTCCAGGGCTACCACCTGTTCATGGCTTCGTCTGCCGGCATTTTCCCATAATTGACCTTCATAGATAAAATAGCCGATCACTCCGCCAATGAGTATACACAGCATAATTACAATTACTTCCGCGAGCCATGCCCGTATCCGAAACTGCTTTACATTTGCATCTGCTGCATCGGATGTAAGGATCAGCACATGGTTCAGTTTCCGCTTATGTTTACGTTCTTTCATAGAGTCACCTCCAATAGATATCACTCCATTTTATCATATGAAATCCCTTACAGCAATCATTTCTTAACAATTTTGTAATAAATTCCCAATATTTTCTTTCATTTATCTCTATTTATAAGGGAATTCCCTGTATTTTTTGTGCAAATTCAATAATACTATATTTACTTTTTATATGGGCTGTGCTATTCTTATGCTGTTGTCGGGAAGATCGACAGCACAGCTGTTAGAAAAGTGATTTTTGGAGGTATGTATTATGAACAAAGGTACCGTAAAGTGGTTTAACAATCAGAAGGGTTATGGCTTCATCTCTGATGAATCCGGCAAGGATGTATTCGTACATTACAGCGGACTGAACATGGATGGTTACAAGACTCTGGAGGAAGGCGCAGCCGTTTCTTTCGATATCGTAGATGGTGAAAAGGGTCCCCAGGCTGTTAACGTAACCAAACTTTAATTTTATAAAACTACAGCGTACAAAATGCCGCAGACATTATTTGCCTGCGGCATTTTTATATTCATTAAACTTCCCCGCTGCATATCTTCAGTACGTCTTCCCACTTCATACTGCCTCCGAACAGGTCCAGTGCACTTCCGATGGTCACATTCATCCGGTTTCGTCCCAATTCCTTCAGAAGGAGCAGATCTTCCATGGAATGGACGCCACCCGCATATGTGACGGGATTCCCGGTGTAACCTCCGAGGTCCTTTACCAGATCCTGTTCGATCCCCCGGGCCTTCCCTTCCACATCCACCGCATGGATCAGAAATTCCCCGCAATATGCTGACAGCTTTTCCAGCAGCGACTCATTCACGATCTCTTCCGTCAGCTTCTGCCAGCGATCCGTCACCACGAGATACTTTTCTCCCACACGTTTACAACTGACATCCAGCACCAGCCGTTCTCTGCCTACCACGTATACCAGTCGCTCCAGTCTGTCATAATCGATCCTGCCCTCTCTGAATACATAGGAAGTCACGATCACATGAGAAGCTCCGGCATTCAGATAATCTCCGGCATTTTCCGGAGTGATACCGCCTCCCACCTGCAATCCTCCCGGATACGCCTGTAAAGCTGCCAATGCCTGTTTTTGGGTCTCCTCATAGTAGGGACTGTCATAGGAATTTAACAGAATAATATGACCACCTTTTAACTTATTTTTTTGATAAAGTGCTGCGTAAAAGGCTGCATCCTGCTCCGACACAAAATTTTCCTGTGCCTGATCGCCGCTGTCTTTCAGACTTCCGCCGACGATCTGTTTTACTTTTCCATTATGAATATCAATACAGGGCCGAAATTCCATTTATTTCCTCATTTCTGCAGACACCTCTGCATCTGTCTGTTTTGGAATCCATACGTATATTTTTTCCAAATCCTCACATACTACCCTTAAACCGGTCATTTCTGTCCGGATAGAACATTCCCGCAATGGGACATTTTGAAATGGAGGACATTATGAAAAATAGCGCAAAATCCAAGTTAAGTAAAAAGTTACTGGTGTTTGGAATCCTTACTGTTTACCTGTGCATGGCAACAGCCTGCGGTACGAACAAAGGAAACGGCAACGGAAATGGCAGCAGCATGGCTGCCACTCCGGAGAGTACGGTTACGCCGCCCGCGGAGAAAGGCACCTCTGCCACAGACAACATGGGTGATACCAATGGCAACGGTAATACGGTATCCGAGAATGATTCCATGCTGGATAACGCCGGCAATGCGGTAGATGAAGCCGGTGATACGGTAGGCAATATCGTGGATGATGCTGCAAACGGTATATCCGATATCACGAACGATCTGGTAGGCAATGATAACGCTACCACCGGAACCGATCAGCGATAACTCAGACTTCTTCCATGATCGTACCTTCCCGGTAAGCTTCCAGGAGTTCTTCCAGATAGAAGATATTCTCCTGGATCTCCTTGCCGGTATCGGTATCCGCCACCATTTTTCTCCGGGAAAAATTCTCCACTACAATGGAATCCGAGAAAATATCTGACTCCTTTAAAATAGCCGCTTCTGTAGATTCAAAAGGTTCATGGGCCACCAGACGCATTCCCCGGGAATTGCATACCAGGGTATATCCGGCGATTCCCGTCTTTTTCTGATAGGCCTTAGAAAATCCCCCATCAATGATCAACAGCTTTCCTCCGCATTTGATGGGTGACTCTCCGTGAATCTGCTCTACGGGAACATGGCCGTTCACGATGTGTGCATCCGCCTTGTCCAGGCCGAACTCTTCCAGAATACTGCCTATGACTTCCTCATTCTCCAACAGCTTATAATAACTGTTTTTTTCTTCTATGTGTGTTTCCTTATCCTCCAGAAAATAACGTTCGAAAGTAGCCATTTTGGCCTTGCCGAATACCGGGGAGCCGGGGCCTGCCCAGATATACCAGATCATATCCTGTCCTAACGCACGTTCCTTAGCATCCTTGGCGTAATAACCTCTTCTGGCATAGTATTCCAAAATATCATACAGCGCTTTCCCGGAATATTCTTTTCCGCAGATTTCCACCTGTTTGAAGCTTCCGTCCGGATTCAGAGGCACACAACCGTGATATAACAGATTTCCATTGTAGATCTTATACATTCCGCCTTTGGAATAGAGGAATTTTACATGTCTCTGTAATTTTTCACAGCGCATGAACACCTGCTGCAAACGCAGCATGACCTTGCTCTCTTCCTCGGTGAGTTCATAGGGGTGTTCCGGATCCAACGTAGGAAAATCCACATCCTTCATAGGATAGGTTTTTCCATCCACGCAGACCGTCTTTTTCTGAAAATCTATTTTATCCAGCAGCATCCGACTCTCCATGTGGAATTCCGGGTGCCGCATGATCAGCTGTCCCTCCAGTTTGAACTGTAGAATGGCAATGGCTTTATGCATTTTCGTATCCAGTCCCAGATCTTTGGTGTTATAATCTGTATTGAATTTTATGGCAAATGCATCACAGTCGGTATTTTCATAGGTCTCCAGTGCAAAGGTGGCCAGTGGAAGCAGGTTAATGCCGTAGCCATCCTCCAGGGTTGCCAGGTTTCCATATCTGGCAGACATCCGTATCACATTGGCGATACAGGCCAGGCTTCCGGCCGCTGCACCCATCCACACCATGTCATGGTTCCCCCACTGTACATCTACAGAATGGTATTGGCATAGTGTATCCATAATAATATGAGGCCCTGGGCCTCTGTCGTAAATATCTCCCACGATATGCAGATGATCAATGACCAGGCGCTGGATCAGATGGCTTAATGCGATGATAAATTGCGGTGCCCTGCCGATCCGGATGATGGTATGGATGATCTCATTATAGTATGCTTCTTTATCCTGAATTTCTTCCTTTTCCGTAATCAGTTCTTCGATGACATAGGCGAAATCCTTCGGCAATGCTTTTCTGACCTTGGACCTTGTATATTTTGAAGAGACACGCTTAATGACCTGTACCAGCCGGTGCAGGGATATTTTGTACCAGTCTTCCAGATTGTCCTCTTCTCTCTCAACGATCTCCAGCTTGCTCTCCGGATAATAAATGAGAGTGGCCAGACTTTTTTTATCCTTACTGCTGATGGTGTTGCCGAATTCCTCGTCGATCTTACGGCGCACGGAACCGGATCCATTCTTTAAGACGTGATTGAACTGCTCGTATTCGCCGTGGATGTCAGTGAGGAAGTGTTCGGTGCCTTTGGGGAGGTTCAGGATGGACTGGAGGTTGATGATCTCCGTGGAGGCTGCCGCTTGTGTTTTATATTGGTGTGAGAGGGTCTTTAGAACCTTCTGTTCCATTTCGTTCATAAAGTTCGCCTTTCTCTGTCCCCGTGGTCCACATTGGAGTAAGAACCGCAGACCCGCTTTCGCTTCGGACGCTTAACCGTAACGGTACATAAGCGGTCAAAGTACGCCCGCTAAGTACCGACGGTTGCTTAGAGTCTGCTTGTCCTTACCCCAATGTGTCCCACTGGTTTCTTGAAAAATTCAGCAATATACTGATTACATCGCTGCATCGATCACGTTGGACATGTTGTACATGCCGGCGGGTTTGCCTGCCAGGAATTTGGCAGCCTGTACGGCACCTTTGCCGAATACAGCTTTGGAGTAGGCGGTATGGGAGAAGGTTACGACTTCGTCTGCTCCGGCGAAGATGACGTCATGGTCGCCGACGATGGTACCGCCTCTGACGGAACTGATACCGATCTCTTTCTTGGGTCTGCGTTCTCTGCGTGTACTGCGGTCGTAGACGTATTCGTATTCGTTATCGAATTCTTCGTTAATGGAGTCCGCCAGTGCCAGTGCGGTGCCGCTGGGAGCGTCTAGTTTCAGGTTATGATGTTTTTCTACGATCTCAATATCAAATCCCGCAGGTGCCAACACTCCGGCTGCTTCTTTTAACAGTTTTAACATCAGGTTGATACCCAGGGACATATTGGCGGATTTTAAGATAGCCACCTTTTTCGCTGCTTCGTCTACTTTCGCCAGCTGTGCCTCGGACAGGCCGGTGGTGCACAGCACGCAGGGGATTTTCTTCTCTACGCAGTAATTTAACAGCTTGTCTACTGCTACTGCCGCAGAGAAATCAATGATGCAATCTGCAGCCACATCGCATTTTGCAATATCCGTGAATACAGGGTAAGGATTGTGTCCATCGTCTCTGGCATCGATTCCCGCCACCAGTTCCATATCGGGATCTGCCGCGATCAGTCCGCTGATCACCTGTCCCATTTTTCCGTTACATCCATGCATGATTACTTTTACCATTTTGTTCTCTCCTATCTTAATATTCTGATGTCGGGGTCAAAAGCCCCCGACCTTGATGCCTACGGATTGCTCCGTGCTACGCACTCCCACAATCCTAACCAATATTCGCATATTGTGGGATTGTCATCCCACTTTTATGCTCATATCGGGGCGGGTCCTAAGGTCTTTCACCCACCTATGAGCAAGCTCATGTGGGCTTAGACCTTTTGACCCTGGCATCATATCCTTATATACTTAAAAACATCCCGCCTATGATAAAAATTTCACAGGCGGGATTCTTCCACTCTTGCTTTTTAATTTCCAGCCTACAGGATACCATAATCCTTCAGGGCTTTTTCAAGCCTCTTGGCATTTGCCTCATCCATTTCGCACAGAGGCATACGGAACGCTCCGGCTCCCATTCCCATCATATTCAGTGCTGTCTTCACCGGGATCGGGTTCACTTCGCAGAACAGTGCATTGCACAGATCCATAGCATCCAGCTGCATCTGACGGCTGCCTGCCACATCTCCGTCGAAGAACTTCTGGCAGATCTCGTGAGTCTGTGTAGGTGCTACATTGGAAAGCACGGAGATAACTCCGATACCGCCCAGAGACAGAATAGGTACGATCTGATCATCATTGCCGGAATAGATATCCACGACGCCCTGACCGATAGCTGCCAGATGTGCGATCTGGCTGATATTGCCGCTGGCTTCCTTGACACCTACGATGTTCTCTACATCCTTACACAGCTTCACCACAGTCTCCGGCAGGATATTGCAGCCGGTGCGGCTGGGCACGTTGTACAGAATAGCAGGAACCTTCACGGAATCCGCAACGGTCTTGAAGTGACGATACAATCCCTTCTGGGTTGCTTTATTGTAATAGGGGCTTACCAGCAGGATGCCGTCCACACCGTATTTTTCCGCTTCCTGGGACAGATATACTGCGGTATCGGTACAATTAGAACCGGTACCGGCCACTACGGGGATTCTCTTCGCTACTTTGTCTACACAGTATTTGATGGTATCCAGATGTTCCTCATGGGTCAACGTTGAGGACTCTCCTGTAGTACCGCATACGATAATGGCATCTGTGCCGTTTGCAATCTGGAATTCGATCAGTTCACCGAATTTCTCATAGTTGACAGATCCATCTTCGTTCATGGGTGTGACGATTGCCACGCCTGCTCCTTTAAAAATAGCCATATGTTTCCTCCATTTGCAAAACGCCAGCGCACAATGGCGCCGGCGCTGATTATCCAAGCTTATTTGATAGCGCCCCATCTGCTTACGAGATGACAGTCATACGTTTCTTAAACGTATGCCCAAGATAACAATATACAGGATACCTTATCTTTCGGCGTGTTCCCCTTTCTTCTTCCCTCAACGGTACCTGTTACCTCCGAAAAAATACTCTTGAAAAACGCAACCTCTATCTTCTTAAATATAATTTTATGATAGCATTAACCCATGTGACTGTCAATCCCAGACCTTGAATTTTACGGTCTCGATCCTGGATACTTCATCTGCCAGAACGCATATTTCATCGTTCAAAGTGATTCCTGTCAGGATCACATCCGTATCTCCTCTGCATTCCAACAGTGTCTTCAGAGTATCCACTGTAATGATGTCCTTTTCCACCAGTCCCAGCACTTCATCTAAGATCAGCAGATCGCATTCTCCGGTGGTCAGCACCTTTTTAGCAAAGCCGATTCCGTTACGGATGTTCTGGATTTCCTCCTGCTTCTTCTCCTCCGGCAATTCTACAAAATTGCTGTCCGATTTTTCGAAACGGAACAATTTGATCTCCGGTTCCATCCTGCGCAGGAAATCCGAATCCTCCAGTCCCCTTCCCTTCAGGAACTGAATCATAACAACTCTCTTCCCCTCTACTGCTGCCTGTACTGCTCTTCCGATCGCTGCCGGTGATTTGCCTCTGCCATCGCCGGTATAAATATAGATGCATCCTTCTGCCATTACACACCTCATGGTCTATCTGCGTTTGCGCAGGTAGCTGTCCGCAGTTGTCAGTTACTTATGCATTTCTTTATACCATATATTGTAAATTTTTGCAATCTTTTGTCGTCAGACTATGGATTCCCGGGCTTCCTCCAACAGCTCCAGTTTGCTGACGGACACTTCGAATGCGACACGTTTCTCCACATTTTCTTCATCCAGTTTCTTCATATATTCACGGCTTTGGATCCGTCCCCAGATAGCACAGCGCTCGCCCACTTTGAAATGTTCTGCATAGCGTGCATTGCGTCCCCAGCAGATGCAGGGAATGTAATCAGACTTGCCGTAAGGGCGGTTCACGGCAAGCAGCAGGTCTGCGATCTCCCTTCCTAACGGTGTCTTGCGGTATACCGGCTCCTTACATATATATCCATCGAGATAGATCTGGTTCGTCTTGGAACTTTCTTCCATCTCCTCAATAAATTTCACCTCTCTGGCAAACACAGACAATACCAGTCTGTTCTTACGCTCCTCATGACGGTTATAGGACCGAAACTGCCCATTAACGCACAAAAGCATTCCAATATAGCTCGCTGTCACATCTAAAAGTCTCTCCGAGACCATCACCGGTATGATGTCAAAGCTGTCACTCAGTCTCGTACACCTTAAGTCCACCATGTAGAATCCTTCCCCGTAGATCTCATGGCTGTAGGAAAAATCGCTTACCACTTCCCCCATCACCGTTACCTGATTGTTTTCAATAACCTTATCTGTCATTTTTGTTCTCCCTTCTACATCTTCTGACTCTTCTACAACAATCCTTATGTATTGCACTACTATTTATACTCTATTTTTTATCGTTTGAGTACTAAAACCCATCGCATAAAAATGCAAATACCGCCCAAAAGTTGTTAGAAACCACCAAAAACGTTGATTTTACACGGTTTTTTCTTGCGTCCGGAAATGATAAGTGCTATACTGAAACAGTTTGAAAAAAGGATAAATCAGCTGCACGCATTTTTAGAAAGGCAAGGATTTTTATGAGACAAAAAAGAGAAGATGTCAGAAATGTTGCAATCATTGCTCACGTAGACCACGGTAAAACTACCTTGGTGGATGAGCTGTTAAAACAAAGCGGTGTATTCCGTGAAAATCAGGAAGTTGCTGAGCGTGTCATGGACTCCAACGATATCGAGCGCGAGCGTGGTATCACCATTCTGTCCAAGAACACTGCTGTTATGTATAAGGGTACCAAGATCAACATCATCGACACCCCGGGTCACGCAGACTTCGGCGGCGAAGTAGAACGTGTCCTGAAGATGGTAAACGGTGTTATCCTGGTAGTAGATGCTTTCGAAGGTGCTATGCCCCAGACCAAATTCGTACTCCGTAAGGCTCTGGAATTAAAGCTTCCCGTTATCGTATGTATCAACAAGATCGATCGACCCGAAGCAAGACCCGATGAAGTCGTAGACGAAGTACTGGAGCTGTTTTTAGAGCTGGATGCGGACGATTCCCAGTTAGACTGTCCTTTTGTGTACGCTTCCGCCAAGGCAGGTATTGCTTCCCTGGATGCCGACGAGATGGGTACTGATATGGAGCCTCTGTTCGAGACCATCATCAACTACATTCCCGCTCCCGAAGGTGACCCCGAGGCAGCTACCCAGGTACTGATCAGTACCATCGATTATAATGAATATGTAGGACGTATCGGTGTCGGTAAGGTAGACAACGGTACCATCCGTGTGAATCAGGATGTGGTCATCTGTAACCACCACAACCCCGACAAGATCATCAAGACCAAGGTCAGCAAGCTGTACGAGTTCGACGGTCTGAATAAAGTAGAAGTCAAGGAAGCAGGCATCGGTTCCATCGTTGCCGTCTCCGGTATCAGCGAGCTTCACATCGGTGACACCATCTGCTCTCCGGAAAATGTGGTACCCATTCCTTTCCAGAAGATCAGTGAGCCCACCATCGCCATGCAGTTCATGGTCAACGACTCTCCTCTGGCAGGCCAGGAGGGTAAATTCGTTACCAGCCGTCACCTGCGTGACAGACTGTTCCGCGAGTTAAATACCGATGTATCCTTGCGTGTGGAAGAGACCGATTCTCCCGACCGTTTCAAAGTATCCGGCCGTGGTGAGTTGCATCTGTCCGTGTTGATCGAGAATATGCGTCGTGAAGGTTTCGAATTCGCCGTAAGTAAGGCAGAGGTTCTGTATCATACCGATGAAAACGGTAAAAAGTTAGAGCCTATGGAGCTGGCTTATATCGATGTCCCCAACGAGTTTGCCGGTGCTGTCATCGAGAAGCTGGGACAGCGGAAAGGTGAGCTTCGCAACATGGGTTCCATCTCCGGCGGCACTTACACCCGTCTGGAGTTCTCCATCCCCGCAAGAGGACTGATCGGTTACCGTGGCGAGTTCATGACCGACACCAAGGGTAACGGTATCCTGAACACCGTATTCGATGACTACGGCCCCTACAAGGGAGATATCCAGTATCGTAAGATGGGTTCCCTGATCGCTTTCGAATCCGGTGAATCTATCACTTACGGTCTGTACAATGCGCAGGAACGCGGTACTCTCTTCATCGGACCCGGCGAGAAAGTATACTCCGGTATGGTCATCGGTCAGACCGGCCGCAGTGAGGACATCGAGATCAATGTCTGCAAGAAAAAGCAGCTGACCAACACCCGTTCCTCCAGCGCCGACGAAGCTCTGCGTCTGACACCGCCCAGGATCCTGTCTCTGGAGCAGGCTCTGGACTTCATCGATACCGACGAACTGTTGGAGGTAACTCCCACAAACCTTCGTATCCGTAAGAAGATCCTGGATCCGACCCTGAGAAAACGTGCCATGATCAATAAAAAAGCTTAACTTCATAAGACTGGAATTTAAAAATACCTCCCTGTATTCCGGAAACGGTAACAGGGAGGTATTTTTGTAAGCTGAAAAGCTGTTTCTATTTTTGGCTGTTGATATAGTTGATCAATCCCTCTGCGGCAATGATCTTCTGCATGAACTCGGGGAATGCCTGTCCCTGGAAGCTCTCGCCGGTGGTGAGATCTTTGATCAAGCCGGTATTGAAGTCTATCTCGACTTCATCGCCATTGTTGATCTTGCGGGATGCCTCTGGACACTCAATGATGGGCAACCCGATATTGATGGCATTGCGGTAGAAGATTCTGGCAAAGGTCTCTGCGATGACGCAGCTGACGCCTGCCGCCTTGATGGCGATGGGGGCATGCTCTCTGGATGAGCCGCAGCCGAAGTTTTTCTCCGCTACGATAATGTCACCTTTTTTCACATTTTTGATAAAATCCTTATCAATGTCCTCCATGCAGTGGGTAGCCAGTTCTGCGGGATCGGAGGAATTCAGATATCTTGCGGGAATGATAACGTCGGTATCCACGTTATCTCCGAATTTAAAAACCGTTCCTTTTGCGTTGTTCATTTTCTATTACCTCTTTTATTTTATTTGAGTTCACAGGGGCAGGAAATCTTGCCAGTGATGGCGCTGGCTGCTGCCACTGCGGGACTCGCCAGATAGATCTCACTCTTTACATGTCCCATACGTCCCACGAAATTACGGTTGGTTGTGGAGACACATCTCTCTCCCTCCGCCAGGATACCCATATATCCGCCAAGGCAGGGGCCGCAGGTAGGTGTACTTACCACTGCTCCCGCTTCGATGAAGGTCTTAAGAAGTCCCTCTTCCATCGCCTGCATGTAGATGGACTGGGTGGCGGGGATCACGATACAGCGCATTCCCTTTGCCACATGTCTGCCTGCAAGTACCTTCGCTGCGGTGCGCAGATCGTCGATACGTCCGTTGGTACAGGATCCGATCACTACCTGATCAATGGCGATGGGTTCCATCTCGTGGATCTCATCGATAGTATGTGTATTCTCCGGCAGATGCGGGAATGCCACGGTAGGCCGTAAAGTGCTCAGATCAATGGTATATTCTGCATCGTACTGTGCATCCGGATCTGCTTCAAATACCTTATAGGGGCGTTTTGAATGCTCTTTCATGTAAGCAATAGCCTTCTCATCCACAGGGAAAATACCGTTCTTACCGCCGGCTTCGATAGCCATGTTGGCAATGGTGAAGCGGTCATCCATGGACAGATTAGCAATACCGTCTCCCACAAATTCCATAGACTTATACAGTGCACCGTCCACACCGATCATGCCGATGATATGTAAGATCACATCCTTACCGCTGACCCATTCTGCGGGTTTGCCGGTCAGATTGAATCTGATCGCCGCAGGTACTTTGAACCATGCCTTGCCGGTAGCCATACCGGCTGCCATATCCGTGCTTCCCACACCGGTGGAAAATGCACCCAGAGCGCCGTAAGTACAGGTATGGGAATCCGCTCCGATGATCACATCTCCGGCTACGGTAAGTCCTTTCTCGGGAAGCAGTGCATGTTCGATACCCATCTCTCCTACTTCGAAATAATTGGTGATCTCATTGCGTCTTGCAAACTCACGGACACATTTGCAGTGCTCCGCAGATTTAATATCCTTATTGGGAACAAAATGATCCGGTACCAGTGCGATCTTATCCTTATCAAACACTCCCTGTACCTTCATTTTATCCATTTCCTTGATTGCCACCGGACTGGTGATATCGTTGCCCAGCACCAGATCCAGCTGTGCCTCGATCAGCTGTCCTGCCTGTACCTGCGTAAGACCTGCTGCCTGTGCAAGTATCTTCTGTGTCATTGTCATTCCCATTGTCTACTGCTCCTTTTTCTCTTCATACAGCTTTTCTATTTCAGAACCCGGGATCAAAATCTGCCTCTTTCAGGCTTTTCTCCGGGGTTTGGAATAGATACATTGTAGCACACTCATTTGTAATTGAAAACATCCACATTTAACGTATTTCTACGCAAATGTGGATGTTTTGGCTTTTATTTATTGATCTATTTTAATATTGCGATGTAATACTTTTTATGATTACAGTGGTTGTTTTTCTTTTTCTCCGGCCGTCACTGTGTCCCCGGAATTGCCGTGGTTCCCGCTCTCTGGCTTTACTTTCCAGATCAGCACCACCTTGAATAAATCTCCGTCCAGTTCGATCCGGAACTTTCCGCCTTGAATTTCTGTAAAGCTTTTTGCAATTGCCAGTCCCAGTCCGCTTCCTTCCGTGTTACGGGAAGCATCCCCTCTGACGAATCGCTCGGTCAGTTCCTCTCCCGATACGGATAATTCCTGCGCTGTGATGTTTTTTAAGATTATGGTCACCTCATCCTTTGCCGTAAAACCGCTGACATAGACTCTGGTCCCGGGCAAAGCATATTTTGCAATATTGCCAAACAGATTTTCAAAAATACGGAAGGTCTTCTGACTGTCCAACGGCACAATGACCTTCTCTTCCGGCAGGTTCATCCGCACATCCAGTCCGGCATCCGCGAGCTTATCTTGCATCTCAAATTCGACCTGTTTCACCATGCTTACGATATCCACATCGCGGATATCAAGCGTGATATTCTGGGAATTTGCCTTGCTGACTTCGAACAGGTCCTCGATCAATGCCTTCAGGCGCAACGATTTACGATCCAACGTCTCTAAGTACTCTTTCCGCTGTTCTTCCGTCACTCCCGGCTCCTGTAGCAGCTTTACATAAGTAATGATAGCTGTCAGTGGCGTCTTCAGATCGTGGGATACATTCGTGATCAGTTCCGACTTCATCCGCTGGCTCTTCACTTCCTCCGCCACCGCATTACGGAAGCCTTCCTCGATCCGGTAGATCTGCGGTTTAAAGGGTTCAAACACACCCAGATCTTCCTCTATGGTCACGTTCAGATTACCCTGAGCGATCTCATTGGTGGCCTTTAACAGCAATCCGTACTTTTTCTGCAATTTGCTGACATAACGCCGCAGTACAAAATACAGTACCACAGAGTAAATGACTGCGATCGTCACTCCTCCCAGAGGAAGGCTGCATACGATCACCAGGATCAGGGCATTCCACAATACGATCCGCAGGATCAGCTTCTTGCCATCCTTCGTCACATCAAAATGCTCTGCATCATGATAGACATCCACCACCTTATCCCTGCCAATGGAAAATCCCTTCTTCATTCCTCTCCATAGTTTTTTCCAGAGAGGCACTAACAGATAGCACAAGCTGTGCTGTCTCAAATACGTTCCGGCTCCCTGGACCCGCATTGCCCGCAGGGACACACCCAAGCACCAGGCAATGAAAAACAAGGCTGCCACTGCCAGAACATTTAATGCATAGGTCAGTATTGTGGTCAACATCTGTATCTGCGCATTGTTTCCCTGTAAAACCGTGCTCAGCGCATGACCGCTTCTCACCCAGGATACCAGTCCTACCACCTGTTCACTTCCAATGCCGGCGATCACCACAAGGATCACAACAATCGCCTCGACAGGCAGCTTCAGCAGCATCACCTTCTCCCAGGCTCTCTCTTCCCCAAGTCCCGGAAATACAAGCGCCAGCAGGAAGATCAACAGTGCCAGGATCAGAAACATCTGCTGACATCCGGACAGATAATAGGATGCATACTGCTCTCCCATGGAAAAGTAAACACTGACATTATTCATGTCCTGATCATAATAAATATACTGACCGTTCTGTCCCAGGCTCTGTGCCGCCTGTCTGGAGATGCAGAAGGTGATCTCACAATTTTTCGGCATTTCCAGCCGGAACATGGTATTATGACCGGCATCGATCACATTGCCCATATTGGCATCCACCATGCGCGTAAGACCGCAGTTACGGATCACTTCCGCCGCTGTCTTACGAAGGGTTGTCGTATCCGATCCGATCACCGTATTTCCTAAGGTGGCATCATTTCCATAGGCGTCAAATACAAAAGTCAGATAAAAGCTCTGTTCCTCCGCCACGATATCTGTATCCGCCAGATTACTTAGGGTCTCTCCGGTCTGAGTATCCCGGATCCTGTAATCATACAAATTATTCAACTGACTGAAGGAGCTTTCCAGGGTATTGAAGTGTTCTTCCAGGTATTCCCGGGTCTGTGCCGCAAAGCTTCCCTGGGCTACATAGTCTTCGGGATCTTCTCCTTCCGGTATGGTGAGGTCCTCCATATCTCCGTTCGCCATTTCTGCCCGCTTCTGGTCATCATTGAGCCATTCATTCCCCTCCGTGGGCTGCATATATAATTCTCCATAGCTTAAGGAAGTCTGATGCTCTTTGTTGTACAGATCGCGGTAGAGCAGATAGCAGTTCTGATACAGATAAGTAATCGTATTCGACGTCTCCAGCGGATCCGCAATGTATTGTTCGTTCCTCCTGCTCTCCGCTCTACGCTCGAAGATTCCGTAGCAGGCGGTAAAAATACCGGAAGCTGCCAGACTGACAATCAGTCCGATGATCAGCCATTTGACTGCAGGCTTTCTGTTTTCTCGGTTTTCCCGTTTTTCCGTTGTCTCCGCTTTCACAGCCTCTGTTACCTGTTCCATTCTTACACCTCTCCGGTCATTTCCCTCTGTCTGCCGAAACGCTTTGTTTCCCACAGCCGCATTTATTGTTTGTCGATCTTATATCCTACACCCCATACCACTTTCAGATACTTGGGATTTCGCGGATCGATCTCGATTTTTTCGCGGATATTCCGCACATGTACCATAATGGTATCGGTGTTGACCGCTTTCTCGTTCCAGATACGCTCATAGATCTCATCTGCGGAAAATACTCTGCCCGGATTCTTGATCAAAAGCTGTACGATCTTGAATTCCATGGGAGTCAGCTTCACCGCTTCTCCGTCCACCGTCACTTCTACGGTTTCTTCGTTCAGTTCCAGTCCGCCGATGGTATACACATGGGATTTCTCCTGTTCTTCCCCACTGACTGCCGTCAGATATTTGGAATATCTGCGCAGATGGGAATTTACCCTCGCCAACAGCTCCAACGGTGTAAAGGGTTTGGTCACATAGTCATCCGCTCCCATATTTAATCCCATGATCTTATCCACTTCCTCGGACTTGGCGGACAGCATGATCACCGGGAACTCGTGATTCTGCTCCCGCAGCTTCATTAACATTGTCACACCGTCCATCACCGGCATCATAATATCCAGAATAGCCAGATGGATCTCTTCCTGTGCTACGATCTCCAGTCCTTCCTTACCGTTGGCAGCTTTCCATACCTGATACCCCTGATTTTTCAGGTAAATCTCCACACCATCCCGGATTTCCTTATCATCCTCCACGATGAGAATATGATATTTATTGTTCTCCATGACTCCCTCTCATTCTGCCACATGCGGCAAGGGGATCCTCTCCCCTGTCTGTTTCTGATTCTAATTTATAATTTCTAATTTCACCTACTGAAAAAACGAAAGATTTTCTAAAGATTTTTTTCGTAAAAACACCAAGGAGGTGGACATTCGGTGCCACCTCCTTGATCATCTTCGAAGCGTACATTCCGGCTTACATGGTTATACTTCATCCTCATAGTACCGGATCATGCATACCAGTTCGCCGTCCTCTACGGACACTTCCGCTTCCTCTCCCAGGAATTCATTGCTGATCCCGATGGGGAAATCATTGGTGATCACGGCATTTTCCAAAGGATATTTCATGCCGCGGATATTCACGCCTTTTGCCTCCTTCGTCAGGGCAAACAGCGACATGGTGCCCTCCAGCTCCTTCCGGAAATGCACGGCTTCGTTCTGCAGTACCAGCACCATTCCCGTACCGTCTACCAGGTACCCTACCGCACCGTGATTTTTGAGATACAGCAGACACTGGATATTCGCCAGGGTATGGTCAAATCTCCCACCGGTGGCCGCATAAATACGGAAATCGTTATAACCCAGCTCCAGCCCCCGCTTGATAGCTGCCAACATGTCTGTGTCATCCTTACACTCCGGCAGGCGGCAGATCTTCTCCGGAACGGTCTGTTGTAACTGTTCCACAGCAAGCTTCTCCTGTTCGCTCATCGAGTCAAAATCTCCGATGATCAGGTCCGGCTCAACATTCAGGATCCCGCAGTAGCTTAAGCCGCCGTCCACCGCGATCACATAATCTTCCTCTGTCACAGACAGCTCTCCCATCGTGAGATCTCCTGCGCCGATCAAAATACATTTACCCATAGTATTTACTGTTTTCCTTTCCTGTAACGGTTCCGTCCACGAGCCGTCACGCACTATTCTACAATTTCTGCGTTTACTTTTCAAGCCATACGCAGTATATTTAATCTGTTCAAACTTACAAAGATACCCAGAGGATCAACACCCCTGTATGCGAAAGGCACTCTCATGAATCTATATGAAAATCAGCCACTGACCGTTGCGGAGCTCCGCAGGCTGCAGGCTTTGGAAAACCGATATCGGAATGCTGCCAGAGAAGTGTTTACGAATCGTGTGGAATACTACCACCGCTTCACCGGCGGGCACTATACCTCCATCACCATAAGAGATCAGAAGACCCGCTGGGGAAGCTGTTCCTCAAGAGGGACTTTATCCTTCAATTACCGTCTGATCTACGGTCCTGCCGGTCCTCTGGATTATGTGGTAGTCCACGAACTCTGCCACCTGACTCATATGAACCATTCGAAGGACTTCTGGAACATGGTCGAGCGCATCATGCCGGATTACCGGATCTATAAACAGTGGCTAAGGGAGCACGGACAGGAGCTTACCCTGACGACACATCTGAAAAAGCAGGGCATTCCCATCCGCCTTAGCTGAAGCAACTTACTATAAATGGCGGCCTGTTTTTCAACAGACCGCCATCTTTTACTATTCTGCTCTACGCAGTGCTATCTTCCGTTTATCTGTTCTCGTTTACATAGACCTGTACACGGCTCTGAATGACACTTGCCACATCCCTCGCACTCTTCTGTCCTGAGAAGTATGCACCGGCTTCTTCCGAAATGATATTGGAGATTGCCTCATTATAGTATCCCCTCTTATTCACACTTTCCACAAAGCTTACGATTCTGTCCACCTGCTCCTGTGTCAGTTGCGGCAGCAGTATTTCCTCACCGTTGATGTAATAGGTCTCATCGTATTCCACTTTGTTGCCGTTCTCATCCATATAGTACGGCTTCTTCGTAGCATCCTGCACATTCTTCTCAAAGGTGCTGCGAAGTACCGGAAGATTGTATTCCTGTTCCTGTATCTTATCCTGATATTCCTGTGTCAGATAGTAGCGCAGGAATTCCCATGCACCATCCAGATTCTTGGATTTTGCAGACAGGGCATACATCCAGTTACCTGCCCATAATACAGATCCCATATCTCCATCGGTCGGGAAGCCTACAAAGGAGATATCCTCACCGAAGACACCGTTGATCGTACCGTTCAGGTCACGGATGTTGCTGATGGAAATGGTATCCAGCAGGGTTCTGTCCTCGCGGTACTGGGATTCATAATTATTCCAGTAATCCTCTCCCCAGTAATCCTCTCCATATTCTACCGGCAACTCGCCTGCATAGGCCAGCATTGCCACGAAATTATCCGTATCAAATGCACATTTTCCTGTGGATACATCCACGAAATCACTGCCGCAATAGTTCATCATGGTATACAGGAAGCTGTCTCTGGTAATATCACTGAAGAGTGCGGTTCCTTCCGGCATGGAATCCCGGATCGTCTGCAGCTCTTCCATAGTAATGGAGGTGCGGTCACCGAAAATAGATTCTTTTCCTACCATAGTAGAGATATAGAAGGAAGGAATCACATAGTACAGTTTACCGTCCACACGGTACGCATCCCAGACATTCTGCAGATAGTCGTTTTTCGATAATTCCTCATCCCCCGCAATGAGATCATCCACATTTGCCACCAGTCCCTTGGCAATATAGCTGTCCATTGACATATTGCTGTCCACGACCAGAATATCCGGCATTCCTCCGGAGATGATATCATTATTTAACTGCTTCACACCGAGAGTATAATCCTCTGAAGTATTGTAGGTATTGTATTCCTTGACTACAATACGGTAAGTGTCACCGGACTTATTATACTCTACCACTTTTCTCTTCAGATCATAGTCAATATAGTTACCGGCCAGTGTAAGGACGATCCGGTCCTTGATATCCTCCGGCTTCACGTGGGTGAACAGACCTCCGCACATTTTACCTTCGTTGTTATCATAGTAAAAGCCCAGGAACTGTTCCTCGTCCAGTACCAGGAAATTGTTCAGGCTGCCGGCAGCCAGATCCGAATTGATATAACTCATGATCTGCTTCGATTCCTGTGTCTGCACATTATAACTGAACAGGCCGTTACTATCGGCATAGTACAGGATGTCACCGTCTCCGGGCACCATATTATAATAACCGCCGCTGGTCAGTGTCGAGGAAAACTTTATTCCTTCTGATACCGCATCTGTTGCAGGATCATAGGTTGCGATATACATATCCGTGTAATTGCTCTCATCATAATAGATGATCTGCACCTTGCCATCCGGCGTAATGATATTCGAGCTTGCATTGTTGAAAAGTGTTGCGACTGCCTCCGGCAGATCCTTCCGGTCTGTGATACCCTCTTGCGTCACAGTGCATTTCTCTATTTTATCACCGCTTAACAGCAGTGTCAGGGTTCCATCCTCATTGGGAATGATACTATATACCCAGGAATAGCTTTCTTCTGTATTCATATCATTCAGATCAGCTTCCCATACGATGGTCCCATCTGCGCTCCAGCAGATCAATGCATAATCATTCGTACTGCTGTAATCATCGTCGGAATATGTCTCACTATAGTAATTACGTATTCCGTAAACATTCCCATCCGAACCGACCGTACAATTGTTGAGCGATGTGTAAGTATAACTGCTGTTCCCTGCCGGTGCATCTACCACATGCATATCCGCTGCCGTAATATCCTGTGTGCTGGTCTCCTGCTCTGTAAGCGGCACTGCTTCACTTCCGTCCGCTCCATCCGCAGGTGTATCTACAGGATCCTCACCGTCCTGTGCAGGTGCCGGAGTCGCCGGAGCCTCTCCTTCCTTCCACATAGGCAGTTCTACGGTGTCGATGACGGTACCGTCCGGCTTCATTGTCATAAGATGCAGCTTACTCTGATTGCCGTTCTCGAAATATTCATAGGTCTCAAACAGAAGGTAAACCGTATCTCCCTTTCTGGTCAGCAGATCAATATTCATATTGTCTGCATCCATATTAAGATCCAGCGCCTGTTCCTTAAATACATACTGTTTTGCAAGGCTTGCATCAGCCGTACTGCTTCCACCGTTTCCGTTCCCGCCATTACCCTTTCCACAGGCAGTCAGACCTGCGATCATTGCCACTGTCAACGCGATACTGATCAGTTTTTTCCCTTTCTTTTTCATTCTCCCTCTCCTTTTCTTGTCTGTGTCTGTTGTTTTACGACTGCTGTTCCTCTTTTGTCTCTGCTCCCACCGCCGGCTCATCCGTCAGCCAGGAGAATTCACTGTCAGCATAAGGGTCTTCCTCCAGCTCCCGTTCCAGTTCCTCCAGGACATCCCTCTCTTTGTGGGAGTGCTTTTTCTCCCTGCGGCGTTCCACAGCCCGCTCTGCCTTATCCTTACCGGTATGCCATACATCCTTCAAAGTCCAGCCCTTATGGCGCCACCAGTGTACAAAGCACCAGATAACGGTCACTACCGGATATAATAACAGAAACAGCATAAATACTGTAAGTAATGCAATAATGTCTTCATAGCCTCTCGCCAGATTCTCCCAGTAGGGGTAGATGATGGCTTTGCCGTTCATGGAACGTGTTCCGAAGGCAAGGATTGTTTTGATCCGGTTGGGCAGGGAATAACGTCTGCTGTTTTCCACGATCTCGACGTTTTTCTCGTCTATACCGATCCCTTCTTTTACTTTGCCGTAGGCGAACTCATCCACAGGGTTCGGCATCACGATCTCATAATGATTGATACCGTTGTTGGTCCCATAGGCCTCCAGGGTCTCATAAGATACATAGACTACCGTGGAAGTTAAGCCTGCTGCCTTTTCCATTCTGCCCTGGGGTCTGCGTACCACTCCGGTCACAATGTGCGGGACATTACCGATATATACGGTCATTCCCACCACATCATTGGAGCCGAACAGTTGCCATGCCGCATCCTGATCGATAATACAATAGTCCTGCATCAGATCGTTACCGGAAAAATAGGAGCCGGTGATCAGCTTTAGCGGATGGAACAGGAAAAAATCCCCTCCGATCCCAATCGCATTGGCATCCAGTGTATTCCTTCCGTTCACCAGGGTGATCTTACCGTCTGCGCTATAAGCATCCACCCAGAGTCTGGCACCTGGATTCTCTGAGGTCTCTGTAATAGAGGCCTCCTGCAGCACATTTTTCAGTGAATATTCAAAGCTTTGAATGGTATCCTCCGTCACTTCCGCTTTGGAGGAAAAAAAGCAGCTGACCTGTGCCACATCCTTTTTTTCACTCCAGCGTCCGGCCATCTGCTGGGCGTCCTGCATATTGACCAGATGATCACACCATAGATTCAATAGCAGGAACAGTAGGAAGGATACTGCCGCACTGCAATACCATATGCACTTTTTTTTACTCTGTATCTGCATCCGAAACATATAGTCTGTTTCTTCCTTCCTGTAAGATTAAACGCTTATGAATTATTTGCCAGTCTGACCAGCTTTCCTGCCTCTACCGGCTGGGTAGATGTCGTAATGACAAATTCATAGCCATATAAAGCTCCGCTCACTGCGGACTGGGTATCATCACTTGCCAGTACCTCCACATCCACACGGGTTGCCACATAACGATTACCTAAGGGGCTGCTCTTGGATTCCACGATCAGGATAAACTTGCCGTTACTGTCCTCACGGATGGCACTGTTGGGTACAATCAGATCGTAATTGGCACTCTTCTGTCCTACGGATACATTCAAGGACTGTCCGGGTGTCACTTCATCTCCGGTGATATCAAAGGTCAGCAACTTCTTCTGTCCGGGATCTGTGGTATCCGGCTTGATGCTGGCCAGGGTAATATCCATATCACTGTATCTCCAGGAGTTCACCAGGTCTGCCTTATCTCCCACGGAAAGTCTCTTCGCCTGATCATTAGTCACGGAGAAGCTCATGGTAAAGCCCTTACCCTCCGGCTGCATGGTCACCAGTGCAGTATCCGGCTGTGCCTCGTCTCCTGCCTTGACTGTTACACTGGTAATAGTTCCCGAAATGGGGGCATCGATGCTGGCACCTACCGCATTCTCCTGCAATTTTGCAATATCATCTCTCTGCTTCTTGAGGCTGTCTAACTGGTAATCCAGATTCAGCTCTGTGGAGATATCCTTCAATAGCTGTGCCTTAAAGTCCTGTGCTGCCTTCAGCTTTGCATTTCTGCTGTCCAGTTCATTCTGCCAGTTCTGGGTCTGTACCGTCAGGGAACTGGTGGCATTTGTTTTGCTGTCCTGCTTCTCCGCCAGTTTTTTGTTAGCTTCTGCCAGGGCATTCACTTTATTATTATATGCTGTCACAGCTGCAGGATCTGCATTGATCTGTGCCTGTTTTTCGTCGATCAGTTTCTGATAGGTTGCACTGTTAACCACTGCCACATCGTACTCTTCCTTAGGTACCTGATTCTGACCGTCATTTCCGGATACGGAACTTAATATTCCCTCCTTGTACTTTGCGATGGTGGCATCGCAGGCTGCCTTGGCTGTCTGCCACTCACTGATCTTATCCTTTGCGATCTTGACCCAGTCATTATTCAATGCTGCCTGGGCTTCTGCCACTTTTGCCTGTTCCGAGCTGGTATCAGGAGCTCCGCCGGCACTCACATTCACCTGTGCAGTCTTTAACTGATTGATAGCTGTCGTAGCTTCATCCACCTGCTTCTGCCATTTGTCAATCTCCGCCTCTGCAGCAACGATCCGGCTCTGATAGGTACCTACCGATGCTATCTGACCGGTCTGGACATTTGTATAGGCCGTATTGGAAATATCCCCGGACAGAAGCGCCAGTTCGAAATCCAGCATAGCCTTATCCAGTGCTGTCTGGGCATCGGTCAGCTCCTTGCTTTCCTTATCCTCCAGTAACAGCAGGGGAGCTCCCTTCTCCACCTTATCCCCGGTCTTCACCAGGACACTGGAGATGGTACGGGTTTCCGTTATCTTCACATTATAGGGATCTCCACTCTCCACCGTGCCGGTTCCGCGGATCTTCGCCGTGATGGTGCCGGACTGTACATATTGTGCCGCCACCTCCGGAAGGGAATAGTTCATAAATGTGTTGGAGAAAAATGTCAGCACCAACATTACAGACAAGAATATAATGGCTGCATTTTTTACCCATTCTCTTCTCTTTTTTCCACCGTTCTCGTTCATCTTGCTTCTCCTCTATACTTCTCTTTCTATCTGTACTCCGACAGTCGGATCCATGCCGGTATATCATCAAAAATCAGTGATCCTAGCCTTTGACACCGCCCTGGTAAGTAATTCCGTCTACCAGATATTCTTCCCCGTAGAGAAATACCAAAAGGCTGGGCACCATGTAGATCGTAGCCACGGCGAATGCCAGTCCGATCTCTCCGGAATTGATCTTGCTTAAGAATACGGACAAGGGATGCGTCTCCGCATCGGATAACAGGATCAGCGGCTGTTCCACCATATTCCAGTAATCGATAAATACAAGGATGGCCGCGGAACACAGCGCTCCTTTGCACAACGGCATGCAGATCAGCCGATAGATCTGCCACTCTCCGGCACCGTCGATCTGTGCCGCTTCCATGACTCCCACAGGAATTCTCTTCATGAACTTCGTCAGCAGATAGACTGCAAAGGGTGAAAAGATCCCGGGCAGCCAGATGGCCCAATACGTATTTAGTATGTTCAGCTTTTCCGCCACCAGATAATTGGGTACCAGCGTTACCTGATAAGGCATCAGCATCAATATCACATAGGAGAAAAATACCAATGACCTCAGCTTCCCCGAGTACCTGGCGAATCCATAAGACGCCAGCGATGCCACGATCAGCTGAAACAGGACGATCGGTCCCACCAGGATCACGGAATTCCAGAATTTCAGCAGATATTCCGGGCTTTTCAAAAGTACCGTAGTATACTGGCTGAAGGATACAATATCCGGAATAAATTTCAAATTCACTTTTTCGGAAATATAGACCTTGCCGCCCTTATCATTTGTGGCAAATACCGAACCATAGTTCGCTGATATCTCCGAAGATGACATGAAAGAGTTGGTGATCGTCAGAACGATCGGCATCAGGAACAGTATGGCAAAAAAGGCTGCGATCACTGTTGCTATGCTGATGCGCATATTCTCAAATATCTTCTTTCTCTTCTTGAACCGGATCGCCCTTCTAAGTTCAGGCGGAACAGGTTTTTTAAGCTTCTGCTCCATCAGCCTTCCACATCCTTTCCGAAATGATTTTCCACTGCGAACAGAAGTCCGATGATCACGACCATGACGAGAGACATCAGTATCGCTGCTGCAGACAGCGTCTGATAATCCAGACTCTTGAACTTATTGTTCATGAAGTGCTGCAGCATATAGATGGAATCGTAAGGATAATCCGTTGTCAGCAGATAGATCTCACGGAAGATCTTAAAAGAGCTGATCAGGGACATGATCGTCACAAACAAAAAGGTGGAAGACAAATACCGGATCTTAATATAGAAAAAGGTCTGTAACGATGTGGCATTTTCCAGTCTCGCCACCTCCAGCAGATCCCTGGGTATGCTGGCAAGTGCTGCCATAAACAGGATCATATTATATCCCAGATTCTTCCATAGGAATAAGATCACTATTACAATAATAGAGTAGCCAGACTTCAGCCAGTCGATCTTCTCCACACCGAAGACTCCCAACAGATCATTGACCGCACCGTTATAATGGAACAATACCTGCCAGATCAATACAATGGATGCCACCGGCACCATCATGGGACTTAAGAAAAAGGTACGGAACTGACTCCGGAAAGGAAGCTTTGCTTCCAGTACCACTGCCAGAAGCAGGGACAAAACCACGGCCAGTGGCACCGCAATTGCGGAAAATACCATTGTATTATGCACTGCCGTACGGAATGCCGCATTTTTTATTACACTTACAAAGTTGTCTAAAAATACAAAGTTCATGCTGATAGGGTTATCCACCAGCGAATAAAATATCACAACCAGAAAAGGAAGAAAAAAGAAAGCAAGTACCCCAAGAAAGCTTGGGGCTATAAAAAGCCCCGAGCTTCTCTTCAGTTTCCGCATTCTCTTATCTAATTTGTGATGTCCCTTCCGCTTCTGATCCACCTGCTGCCTGCTCACAATAATCAAGCCTTTCCTTATCTGTTTTCATTTACATAGACCTTAACACGGCTCTGAATGATATTCGCCACATCCGCTACTGATTTCTGACCTTTAAAGAATGCTTCTGCTTCCTCCGTGATGATATTGGTGATCTCATCATTACCGGTTGTGCTGGAAGGCTCAGCCACGCTGATCAGATCTTTAAGGATATCGATCTCTTCCTCGGTAGGAGTATGATAGGTGTACTCCCAGTCTCCGTAACTGATGCCGGAAGTACCGTTCTCCGGAATCGGATTCCCGTTCTCATCCAGGATCTGCTCACCGTTTTCATCTGTCATATATGTCACATTCAGCGCCTTCTCCACCATATCATCCAGTGCAGACTTTCTGGCGGGAAGTCCATAGGAATATAAATCATCAAACGGCTGATTCAGGTAATTCTCAATAAATGCCCATGCGCCGTCCTTGTTGGAGGATTTGGCGGTAATCGCATACAGCTCACTGGCCTGCATATAAGTACCGCTGCCACCACCGGAGGTAGGATATCCGATATAGGTTACCGGCTCACCGAATATAGCTTCCTCCTCCTGAATACTGTTCAGCTGATAGATGCCTGTCATATTCAACAGTACTTCACCGGACTGGATCTTCGCCGGTGTAGATCTGTCGTCATTCTGCCAGTCATACTCTTCGGGGAAGGTATTGACAAATTCCAGTACCTTCTGGAAATCTTCCGAATCAAAGCTGCACTTTCCCGTCTCCCAGTCAATATAACTGTCCAGATCATAAGCTAACAGTGTGTACAGCATACCGCTCTTGGTCATACCCTCAAACAGGGAAGCACCTTCATGCTGGCCTGCATAGGCTATAATATCGTCAATGGTCCAGCCCTTCTTATCGCCTACTTCGGAGGTCTTACCGACGATTGTGCTTAAGGTGAAGCTCTTCGGAATTCCCACCAGTTTTCCGTCAAAGGTATAACTGTCTACAATATTTTCAAAGAAATCGTCCTTGCTTAATACACTGCTCTTCTCCAGATAGGGTGTCATATCCTCAAATACACCCTTGGAAGCCAGTTCCTTGACATCCAGGTTGGACAGATCCAGGATATCCGGGCACCCGGCTCCGGAAGTAATATCATTGTTCATGGCTGTAATGCCATCCGCCCAGGAAGTTTCGGTCCAGTTATTATCATCGATATATGTTTTAATATTGACATGATATTCATTACTCTGCTTGTTGAAGGCTACGGCTGCTGCCTGAAGGCTCTGGGAGGTATACAGAGTTCCGATCGTGATCTGGGACTTCTGTGCCACCTCACTGGCCTTGGTTTTGGTCAGCTTCACCAGGTCAGTTTCCCCTGTGTTCCAGTCATTGACCACTGCCAGGATCTTACCGTCTGCGGTGGCTGCGGCATATGTGACATAACTGCCGTTAATATCACTGTCCAGCCAGTTCAATATTTCGGTAGTCTTCTGGTCTGCGAGACTATAATCATACAGGGCAGTATCCGTATTCACCAGGAGATCATTTTCTATTCCGGCACATAACGCTCCGTTACCGTTCGTGTTCGGGAAGTTATCGTACGTCTGTCCCAATGCTTTGCCGTCAAAGTCGATCTGCGATAGCTTCACATTGCCGGATTGATCGTAATAAGCCAGGTATACCTTGCCGTCTTTTGCTTTTCCCATGCCCTGGATCCACTGGCTGTCCGTCTGCACAGCTCCCTGAAATTGTCCGTCACTGCCAAACAGCCGGATCAGTGAATCAGAGCTGATATAAAATCTGCCCTGGTCGTCCAGGCACATGCTGCCCACATAAGAATTATTCTCATCCTGCTGCATGATGTCCGTGATATCCTGTGCCATCAGCTCCGTACCGGATGCATCGTACTTGTGCAATACCGTTGTCTGCTGTGTATAAGCGTCATCACCTTCGGTGGCATTCCACTCAAATTCCGCAGTATAAATATTACCTTCTGCGTCTGCCTGCATGGAATAGATTCCACCGCCGTCCGCATTAATGGTGATCGGCAGGTCCTCCCTGGAACCGTCTGTCAGCGAATAAGCTCCAATCACGACCTTGCTCTCACCGGAAGCTTCATCCCATTGGTAATTTGTATAATACAGCTTATCCCCCTGTACTGTCATGTTACTGTAGCTGGAATTCGTATTATCGTCCAGCTCCAGATATTCGGGAACATATACATATTCCTTCTGTTCTGTCTGTCCCCCCGGATTCGATCCATCCTGCTTACCGCAGGCTGCAAGTGACATTGCCATAACGGATGCCAGTGCGATCGCGGTTGCTTTTCTGCCCCTTAAATTTTTTCTCATATATTTCTCTCCTCTTAATTACGTTTATTGTGGTCTGTAATCTTAAAGATTCGCCCTAATAGCAAGTTCTACGGAACATTCCATATTGCTTACTTATTTATGCATATTATACCCTATTTCTATTGTAAAAGCATCTTAAGAATTTATGAACTAAGATTACGATTTGTATAAAAAAAGGTAACTATTCAGAATAGTTACAAAAAAGTATAGGCCCAGGGGACCTATACCATCTTATGCATTTCCGTTTTTCTTCTGTGATGCCGGTACAGGCTTCCCAGTCTGTTGTAGAACCAGAAGGACTGCACCAGAATATTATTGGCTTTTCCGATCTTCTCTTTGGTAGTACCCCGGTAATAAGATCCTCCGCATTTGATCCCTTCTCCAAGCTTCACCGCCCGGATCAGATCGGATTCACAGTGGATCTGCTCCGGAATGTCTGTATACGCCATACCGATACAGTCCGTTTTGTGAGCATCGCTTCCACCGAAGGTTGGCAGCGCGTACATTTCCGCCAGTACCTTGGCGCAATGGTTGCTCTCTACACTCTCACAGGCATTGAAGCCTTCCAGGAAATCAAACTGATTCATCACAGCCATCTGATTTCGCTTCTTCAGGGTATTGGTGAAGCTTAAATATTTCTCTCCGCAGGGGTGTGCCGGTCCTAATATCCCACCGTTCTTATGCACGATATCGATCAGGATCTGTACCGGCAATCCCCGAAGCTCCAGAATTTTCAGCTTAACATTCTCAGGCATGATCACCAGGATATGTCCGGCATCAATGGTATCGTATTCAATTCCCTTCAGCACTACAAAATCTTTATATTTTTGATCCTTGATGTTTCGTTTCCACGCGCGGTAACCATTATATGAATTATGATCACTGACCAACATACCGTCAAAACCCTTGCGGATCAATTCCGCAATAAAATCGTCAATAGGAACCTTTCCATCCATAGATCCTTCTTTTGTATGACAATGCATATCAAATTTCATCTGTTTTGTTCCTTCTTTCTCTTGTGGCTTACGTCTTTGGCCCATGCCAAGTATAACAGATTCCCTCATAGCATACAACGCTTTTGCGAAAAATAAAACAGGCACCGGATATATTCCACCCAATGCCTGTCTGTAACTTTCCTGCATGTTTTATTTGATATTCTATTTTACCACACGTACACGGAAGACACCGTCAATCTTCTGCAAAGCCTCTACCAGATCCTGCGTTGCCGCACTTTCAATATCCAGCATGGTATATGCCACTTCACCGCGGGATTTGTTGGTCATATCGGAAATATTGATATTCTTCTCACCGATCACTGCAGTAAACTGATTCAGCATATTGGTAATATTTTTATGGAAAATGGCAATTCTTCCGGCCTGGCTGCATACGCCCATGTCACAGGCAGGATAATTTACGCTGTTACGGATATTGCCGTTCTCCAGGTAATCCATCATCTCTTCCACAGCCATCTTCGCACAGTTATCCTCGGATTCCTCGGTGCTTGCGCCCAGATGAGGGATCACGATACAGCCGGGCTGTCCTGCTGTCGTAGGATTCGGGAAATCAGACACATAACGGGCTACCTTGCCACTCTGTAAAGCCTCCAGGACATCTGCCTCATTTGCCAGAAGATCTCTTGCAAAGTTCAACAGGACCACGCCATCTTTCATTTTGCTGATGGCTTCCTTGTTGATCATACCCTTTGTAGAATCCAGAAGCGGTACATGTATCGTAATGTAATCACAGTCTGCATAAATTTCTTCCACATTCATCACATGCTTGACAGAACGGCTTAAGTTCCAAGCAGCATTGACGGATACGTAAGGATCATAGCCATAGACTTCCATACCAAGGCTTACTGCTGTATTGGCCACCTTGACGCCGATAGCACCCAGACCGATGACACCTAACTTTTTGCCCATTACTTCCGTACCGGCGAATTTCTTCTTTTCTTTTTCTGCGGCTTTGGCAATGTCAGCGTTGTCTTTGGATGCCTTGACCCATTCGATACCGCCTACCACATCACGGGCAGCTAACAGCATGCCTGCGATCACCAGTTCCTTCACGCCATTGGCGTTGGCACCGGGAGTATTAAATACTACGATACCCTTTTTGGCACATTTATCCAGAGGAATGTTGTTGACTCCGGCACCGGCTCTCGCTACTGCCAGCAGGTTTTCCGGCAGATCCATCTCATGCATGGAAGCACTGCGGACCAAAACGCCCTCTGCGTCATTCATATTATCGGTTACTTTATAGTCTGCTGTCAGACGATCCAGTCCCACTTTGGAAATGGGATTCAGGCAATTGATCTGAAACATTTTTCTCCCCCTTAAGCGTTCTCCGCTTCAAACTTCTTCATAAACTCTACCAGCTTCTCCACACCCTCGATGGGCATTGCATTGTAGATACTTGCTCTCATGCCGCCTACGGTTCTGTGACCCTTCAGGTTCTCGAAACCGGCTTCTTTTGCTTCTTTTACGAACTTGGCATCCAGCTCCTCATTTCCGGTAATGAACGGAACATTCATCAGGGATCTGTCTTCCTTGCGGACGGTACCCTTGAACAGCTTGCTTTCATCCAGATAGTCATACAGGATCTTCGCCTTTTTCTCGTTGCGCTCCTTCATTGCTTCCAGACCACCCATCTTCTTCAGCCATTTAAATACCTTGCCGCAGATATAGATGCCGTATGCGGGAGGCGTATTGTACAGAGAATCCGCATCTGCATGGATCTTATAACGAAGCATGGTCGGTGTACCGGGAAGTACATCTTCGGTGATCAGATCCTCACGGATAATTACGATAACCACACCAGCAGGTCCGATATTTTTCTGTACGCCGCCATAGATCACACCGTATTTTGTCACATCTACCGGCTCGGATAAAAAGCAGCTGGATACATCTGCAACCAGGGGCTTACCCTTGGTATTGGGCAGGGTCTTGAATTTCGTACCGTAAATAGTATTATTCTCGCATATGTACACGTAATCTGCATCCTCGCTGATGGGCAGATCGGAGCAATCGGGAATATAAGAGAAAGTCTTATCCTCGGAAGAAGCGATCTTATTTGCCTTACCGTACAGGGAAGCCTCCTGGTATGCCTTCTTCGCCCACTGACCGGTTACGATGTAGTCTGCCACACGGTTCTTCATCAGGTTCATGGGGATCATGGCAAACTGCTGGCTCGCACCACCCTGTAAAAACAGTACCTTATAGTTGTCCGGGATATTCATCAGCTCTCTGAGATCAGCTTCCGCTTCCTTAATGATCGTATCATAGGCTTTAGATCGATGGCTCATCTCCATTACGGACATGCCGGTTCCTCTATAATCCAGCATTTCATCGGCTGCTTCCTGTAATACCTCCTCAGGGAGTACTGCAGGGCCTGCGGAAAAGTTATACACTCTTGCCATTTTCAAAGACCTCCTCGATATTTTCTAAATTTTTTATAAAAAGCATAGGTATAGAATAAGCTTTTCATTTGCTTTAGTCAACTACATTGTTAAATTATTTTCAATTTGTTCGTCTAACAAGGACAATTTGTCTGAAAATGTCTGTGCCATTAATAAAACATTACGACAGGGGTGCCGATCTGCACGCAATCAAACAATTCTTCCATTTTGTCCTTTGGTGTATTGATACAGCCGTGGGAACCGGCAGTCTGGTAGATGTCCCCGCCGAATTTTTTGCGCCATCCGGCGTCATGAATACCGATACCGCCCTTCACAGGCATCCAGAATTTCACAGGAGATGCATACCCCGGTCCCCGTAAGACACGATTTTTCTGCTTATTATAGACAAAATTGACGCCTTCCGGCGTTCCCATGCGCCGCCGCATATTGCCTGTCACAATCTCCGTCTCCAGCTTCAATACACCTTTTTCGTAATAGTACATTTTCTGTTCTGTCATATCCACTTCGATATAGGTGTCACCAATATCATTTTTACCATAGCAGAAGGCTTCTCTCTCATAACTAGGGATATGTGACTGCGGCGTGCCTGTATGTACACCGGGATCCAGCAGATGCTCCAGCAGGTAGGCAGTCTCCTTTTTCCGGTCCATCTTGCTGCCATAGGTTCCGCCATCGATAGTGATCACATCCCCACGGGTACTGTGAAACTGTCTGGTTCGTCCATAGCCGTCATATTCTTCCGCCAGGCTCTGCACATACGCCGTCACAGCCTCCTCGTCCAGTACAAAGCTTCCTTTCTCATCCTGCACCGGCAGTCCGTTCTCCGCTGTCAGAAAAAAAGCACAGTCCGCTGCTGTCATCGGATGTCTCTCTTCGCCGAAGCAGTAGACAATATCGCAGGTCTGAAATCTCTCGATCTCTTTCCACAGATTCCGCAGGGCTTTTTGACTCTCATCCGGTGTTATCTCATAGTAACATCCGCTCTCCTGCAGATTCAGTGTTTCCTGCCCATTCTCCACGATTTGTTTTAACGCCAAAAAAGCCTTCTCCAGATCGATACGGTCGCTCAGTCCATCCGTGAAGACATAGGCACCCTCCGCATCCCTGGTAAGGCTGTAATCTTTTATTCTCTTCTGTTCCGTCTGTACGAAATCCAGGGCGTTGTAGGCTCTGCGAAGCGCCTCCTCATCCACAGTCACCACAGGTGCCAGGGTCCGCCTGGAATGAAACAGAACATTGTCCACCCACAGATAAGGATTCTGTTCCTGTCTGTATGCTTCCAGTGCGCTGCTAAAGTCCGCGCGATAATCCACATCGGCGAGAGCGATCGTGTATTCCTCTCCCGCTTTATCCACGATGACAACATCCGGAGCTTCTGTATGTGACAAAAGCTCCGAATTCACTTCTTCCACCGTTTTTCCGGTACAGTACACTCCGTTGATCCAGGTATTCAGAGAAAAGCCTTCCCTGTAATAAAATGCCAGGACAAAATATACTGTCAACAGAAACAGTAGTAATATCAACACCGCAAAAAGTAATCTCTTCGTCGTCTTATTCATCAGGACTGCCTTTTCAAATCATCTCCGTCAAATACTTCACTGATGGGGGCTCCTGCCGGAACCATGGGGAATACCTTATCATCCTCCGGGATCATACACTCGATCATTACCGGCGCCTTCAGGGCAATGGCTTTCTCGATAGCAGGTGCCACTTCTTCCTTTTTAGTCACGCGGATGGCGGTACAGCCCAGTCCTTCTGCCACCTTGCAGAAATCCACCTTATCCTTCAGTACTGTCTGGGAATAGCGTTTCCCATAGAACAGTGTCTGCCACTGTCTTACCATGCCCAGCACCTGATTGTTGATAACTACCTGGATAATGGGAATGTTATAACGGCTGGCAGTAGCCAGTTCGTTCATGTTCATGCGGAAGCATCCGTCGCCTGCAATATTGATGCAGATCTTATCCTGCTGTCCGATCTGTGCACCGATGCAGGCTCCCAGACCGTAACCCATGGTGCCTAAGCCCCCGGAAGACAGGAAGGTACGGGGCTTCGTATAATGATAATACTGTGCTGCCCACATCTGATGCTGTCCCACGTCCGTGGTGATGATGGCTTCTCCGTTCGTCACACGGTCAATCTCCTGCATGATATAAGGACAGGACAGATTTTCGTCATCGTATTTCAGGGGATATTTTTCCTTCAGTTCCGTGATATGCGCCATCCACTCCGGATGCTCCTGCTTGGACAGGCAGGCATTTAATTCTGTCAGAGTTTTCTTCAGATCTCCTACCAAAGAAGCGTCCACACGGATATTTTTATTGATTTCCGCAGCATCCACATCCAGCTGGATAATTCTTGCATTCTCCGCGAATTTTTTCGGGTTACCGGTTACACGGTCGGAGAATCTGGCTCCCAGTGCCACCAACAGATCGCATTCGCTGACTCCAAGGTTCGAAGTCTTGGTACCATGCATGCCGATCATGCCGGTATAGCGGTCACTTTTTCCATCAAAGGCTCCCTTACCCATCAGGGTATCACATACCGGTGCATCGATCAGCTCTGCGAATTCTGCCACCTCAGCACTTGCCTCGGAAATGATGGCTCCGCCGCCCAGATAGATGTATGGTTTTTTCGCCTTGTGAATCATCTCCGCTACCAGCATCAGTTCTTCCCTGGTGTAACGGGTCACTCTCTCCTCCGGCTGAATCGTCATGGGAGTATATTCACAGGTAGCTGCTGTCACATCCTTCGTAATATCGATCAGGACAGGCCCGGGTCTTCCGCTTCTGGCGATATGGAATGCCTTGCGGATAGTCTCTGCCAGGATCTCCACATTTTTCACAATATAACCATGCTTCGTGATAGGCATGGTCACACCGGCGATATCCACCTCCTGGAAGCTGTCCTTACCGAGTAAAGGTAAGGTAACATTGGCGGTGATCGCTACCATCGGTACGGAATCCATGTAAGCCGTAGCGATACCGGTGACCAGGTTCGTGGCGCCGGGGCCGCTGGTAGCCATGCAGACACCTACTTTTCCCGTAGCTCTCGCATAACCGTCCGCCGCATGTGCCGCTCCCTGTTCATGGGAAGTCAGAATATGTCTGATCTCCCCACTGTGCTTATAAAGTGCGTCATAAATATTAAGGATTGCCCCGCCGGGGTAACCGAATACGGTATCTACCCCCTGCTCCTTCAGACATTCTACCAGAATTTCCGATCCTGTTAACTGCATTGCAAAATCCCTCCGGTTATTTTAATGATTTCTAGTTTTTCTGAGAAGGTGCTTCCAGTACCGCACCGCGGTTACCGCTGGTCACCAGTTCATGATATCTTGCCAGATAGCCGGTCGTGATCTTAGGCTCTCTGGGCTGCCATTTTGCTCTTCTGGCTGCCAGTTCTTCGTCAGATACCAGTACATCCAGTTTGTTCTCCGGGATGTTGATACGGATAATATCGCCCTCTTCCACCAGGGCGATAGGTCCTCCCACCGCTGCCTCCGGAGACACATGTCCGATGGATGCGCCACGGGAAGCTCCGGAGAAACGTCCGTCGGTGATCAGTGCCACGCTGGAGCCCAGCCCCATGCCTGCAATAGCAGAGGTGGGATTCAGCATCTCTCTCATGCCGGGACCGCCCTTAGGTCCTTCATAGCGGATCACTACTACATCACCTGCGACGATTTTACCGGACTTGATAGCATCAATCGCATCTTCTTCACAGTCAAATACTCTGGCAGGGCCTTCGTGCACCAGCATCTCCGGTGCCACAGCAGATCTCTTGACCACGCCGCTGTCCGGTGCCAGGTTGCCCTTCAGTACGGCAATACCGCCGGTCTGGGAATAGGGGTTCTCCACAGGACGGATGACTTCCGGATTCTTGTTGACACAATTCTTGATATTCTCTCCTACGGTCGTACCGTTGGCAGTCAGGCAGTCGAGGTTCAAAAGTCCCTTCTTGGACAGTTCATTCATTACCGCATAGACACCGCCTGCTTCGTTCAGGTCTTCCATATAAGTAGAACCGGCAGGTGCCAGATGACACAGATTCGGAGTCTTGGCAGAGATCTCATTGGCGATCTCCAGGTTCAGTTCCACACCTGCTTCTTTTGCGATAGCGGGCAGATGCAGCATGGTATTGGTAGAGCATCCCAGTGCCATATCCACAGTCAGGGCATTTCTGAAGGCTTCCGGAGTCATGATGTCTCTGGGACGGATATTTTTCTCTACCAGTTCCATGATCTTCATGCCGGCATGCTTTGCCAGACGGATACGCTCGGAATATACGGCGGGAATCGTACCGTTGCCGCGAAGTCCCATACCAATGGCTTCGGTCAGACAGTTCATGGAGTTCGCGGTATACATACCGGAACAGGAGCCGCAGGTAGGACATACCTTTTCCTCGAACTCAGCCAGTTCATCCATAGTCATGGTACCGGCTGCCACACTTCCCACTGCCTCGAACATAGAGGATAAGCTTCTCTTCTGTCCGTGTACATGTCCGGCTAACATGGGACCGCCGGATACAAAGATAGTAGGGATATTCACTCTGGCTGCCGCCATCAAAAGTCCGGGAACATTCTTGTCACAGTTGGGAATACATACCAGACCGTCAAATCCGTGTGCCATAGCCATGCACTCGGTGCTGTCGGCGATCAGATCTCTGGTCACCAGGGAATACTTCATTCCCACATGTCCCATGGCAATACCGTCACATACAGCGATGGCGGGGAATACTACCGGCATACCACCTGCCATGGCTACGCCCATTTTTACAGCTTCTGTGATCTTATCCAGATTCATGTGTCCGGGTACGATCTCATTGAAGGAGCTGACGATACCGATCATGGGGCGTCTTCTCTCTTCTTCGGTAAATCCCAGGGCATTGAACAGACTTCTGTGAGGTGCCTGGGCAGTTCCTGTCTTAACGGAATCACTTCTCATAATTATATCTCTCTTTCTCTTCCTTATTTTCTCTATACCGGATAAATGTGCTTCCTGGGCAAATGGCATCAGATTCTCTCTGCCAGAAGGTCGCCCATCTCGGTACATCCTACCCGCGTGCAGCCCTCAGACATGATATCACCGGTGCGGAAGCCGTCCTGCAATACTTTCTTCACCGCTGCCTCGATAGCATCTGCTTCTTCGTCCAGATCAAAACTGTAACGAAGCATCATAGCCGCGCTTAATACAGTGGCGATAGGGTTTGCAATATCTTTGCCGGCAATATCCGGAGCGGATCCGTGGCTGGGCTCGTAGAGGCCGAACTTTGTATCATTCAAGCTGGCACTGGCTAACATTCCGATGGAACCGGTCACCATACTTGCCTCATCGGAGAGGATATCTCCGAACATATTCTCTGTCAGGATCACATCAAACTGTGCAGGATCCTTCACCAGCTGCATGGCGCAATTGTCTACCAGCATATGTTCCAGTGTCACATCGGGATAGTCCTTTGCTACCTCCTCCACGACTTTTCTCCACAGTCTGGAAGAATCCAATACGTTAGCCTTATCCACGCTGGTTACCTTTTTCCTGCGCTTTCTGGCAATATCAAAGCCTTTGATGGCGATCCTGCGTATCTCGTTCTCATCATAGGTCAGGGTATCGATAGCTTTTCTCACGCCGTTCTCTTCGATGGTCCTGCGTTCACCGAAATAAAGTCCGCCGGTCAATTCTCTCATGATCAGCATATCAAATCCCGCTTTGCTGATCTCCTCCTTCAGCGGACACGCCGCTGCCAGCTCATCATAGAGTACTGCCGGTCTTAAATTAGCAAACAGATTCAACGCCTTGCGCATTGCCAGAAGTCCTGCTTCCGGGCGCTTCTCGGGAGGTAATTTGTACCAGGGGGAAGTGGTGGTATTACCACCAATGGATCCCATCAGCACCGCATCTGCCGCTTTGGCATCCGCAATAGCTTCCTCTGTCAGAGGGACTCCATGGACATCAATGGAAGCTCCACCCATTAAAATATCCTTATAGATCATTTTATGACCATATTTATGCGCAACTTTGTCTAAAACTTTTTTCGTCTCCCTGACGATCTCCGGTCCGATGCCGTCACCGGGAATACAGGTAATATGTAACTCCATAGTGTTATTTTCCTCGTTTCCTGTGATATTTCCTGTATTTTAACGTAAAATACTTATTTCATAATAACTGATACTATATGAAATTTCAACATTGAAAATTAACATAAATGCAATTATGCACATTAAAATAGATCAAGTTATAAAGTGTATCCTACACGTAAAAAGGAGCAATACCTTATCCCGGCATTGCTCCTTTTTCACTTCTTCTTAGTTCTCTCCAGCCTTTTCAACCTTGCTGATGGCAGATTTCTCCATAGGAATACGGCAGTTCTTGTTATTGCCGAACTCTACGATAACGGTATCATCGGTAATGTCGATCACGATGCCATAGAAACCGGAAGTGGTCAGAACGCAGTCACCTGTCTCTAAGTTGGACAGCATTGCAGCTACTCTCTTCTGTTCCTTCTTCTGCGGTCTCATAAAGAAAAACCACATTGCACCGATCAATACTGCATATACAAGAAGCATAACGATCATGCTGGTTCCGGAACCTGCTGCAGCAGCCTCTGACTCAGTTAATAAAATACCCATTTGTTCCTCCATTCCGGCGTGTTACGCCTGTAAAACTTTCTGTACAAGTAAGTATGATACACAAAAATAGCTTAAGGGGCAAGTCTTTTTGCATAAAATTGTATGAAATAACTCTAAACTCCGACAGTTGCAACTTATTCTAACGGTGTAGCCATGGAATCCAGCTTGTGTTTTTTATATTCTGCAAAGCGACCTGCATCCAAGGCATCACGGATCTCCGTCATCATGGTATTATAAAAATACAGATTGTGGAGTACACAAAGACGCATGCCCAACATCTCCTTCGCTTTTAACAGATGTCGGATATAAGCTCTGGAGTATCTCTGGCAGGCAGGACAGTTACAGCCCTCTTCGATAGGTCTGTCATCCAGTTCATATTTGGCATTGAACAGATTAATCTTTCCATGGTTGGTATATAAATGTCCATGGCGTCCGTTTCTCGTCGGATATACACAGTCGAAGAAATCAACACCACGCTCTACGCCCTCCAGAATGTTGGCCGGGGTACCCACTCCCATAAGGTAGGTCGGCTTGTTCACCGGAAGATAAGGTACCACCTCATCCAGAATGTGGTACATTTCCTCGTGGGTCTCGCCCACCGCCAGACCACCGACCGCATAACCGTCCAGATTCATCTCCGCGATCCGTTTGGCATGCTCAATACGGATATCTTCATAGATGGCACCCTGATTGATACCGAATAACAGCTGGTGCGGGTTCACCGTGTCCTCTAAACTATTCAGGCGTTTCATCTCTGCCTGGCATCTTTGCAGCCATCTGGTAGTACGCTCCACAGAATTCTGTACGTACATCCGGTCCGCCTTACTGGGCGCACACTCATCAAAAGCCATGGCAATGGTAGATCCCAGATTCGACTGGATCTGCATGCTCTCCTCCGGTCCCATGAAAATCTTATGACCATCAATATGAGAACGGAAGGTAACGCCCTCTTCCCTAATCTTACGAAGTCCCGCCAGGGAAAACACCTGGAATCCGCCGGAATCTGTCAGGATCGGCTTATTCCAGGACATGAACTTGTGAAGTCCGCCCATCTGTTTGATGATCCTATCACCGGGTCTGACATGCAGATGGTAGGTGTTGGATAATTCCACCTGGGTTCCGATCTGCTCTAAGTCTGCTGTTGATACGGCGCCCTTGATCGCCGCTACCGTTCCCACATTCATAAATACAGGAGTCTGGATCACACCATGTACTGTGGTAAATTCTCCTCTTTTGGCGCGTCCTTCCTGTTTAATCAATCGATACATCTTCTACATATTCCTCCCAGAATTCTTCTAATGTTATGCCCTGTTCCATGATCACAGGCGCAGCAGTTTTCCCTACATAGCGGAAATGCCACGGCTCATACTCGATCCCGGTGATATCTTCCTTCCCCTTAGGATATCTCAGAATAAATCCAAAACGACAGCTGTTGGCTGCCAGCCATTTTCCGGCTTTTGTGTCTCCAAAGCCCTCGTCCAGGGACATATAACTGTTACATACAATATCAAGTGCCAGTCCGATCTGATGCTCACTGGCTCCCGGTACCGTCACTGCCTGGCTGGACAGCTGATAAGCTTCCATATAGGACATTCCGCGGTTCATATAGCGCTTGATCTTCCGGTTGAACAACATCTGCTGATACTCCAGATCCCGGTAAGGCGAGCAGATCGTCAGGTTCACACCATCCTCTTCCGCTGCTTCCAGCATGGCAAGAAGGTCTTCTAAGATTCTCTTGTCACACTGCATGGAACCCCTGATGGTGCCCAGCTGGAACGTATAATCCTCCGGAATGGAGTTCTGCTTGTTGATCAGAACCAGTCTCCAGTCGTCGGAGCGGAATTCCTGCTGTTCTGTAATCTCCCGCGCATCACTGCCTGTTCCGGTCTCCCGGGCATTTTCACTCACAATTTCCTCTGAAGCCCGTAAAATATCGGAGGCATCGTATTTGTCCACCAGTGCATAGCCGTGGGAAATACTGTTGTAATCCGACTGTTCCAGAACATCCTCATCCTCTAAGAGTTCCAGCCCCGCCATATCCGGTTCCTTCTCCTCCGCCAGAGAGATGTCAGCAGTCTCGGCATTTTTCAATTCATAGTCATTCCCTGCATCCTCTGTAATAAACGCCGGGAATGAAAAACTGCTGTATACCGCAAACAGGAAGAAAGTTCCCGCCATCACGGCAAAACGTTTTCCATTATTCTTGCAATAATTACAGACATGAAAAAAAAGCATCACAAAAAACAGCAGCGGTACTGCTACCGCCCTGTTCCATCGGTTCTTTTTCCCAAATTTCAGAAGTTTTGCCCTGGCTTTCTCTTCCGTTGTTTTTTCCATTTGTATATTCGACCTTTTACTTCCCGTTAGCAACTATATAATATGATAGCATACTTTATATTCCGTTGCATCCTTTTTCTATAAAAAAGTTGCGATTTTTTCAATAATTACGTATAATCTATGATAAAAAGGTAACTATTCGAGTCACCGCCCCATAATGAACAAACTGAGCTGCATAGCAGCAAGAAAGCACGATTCATCGTGCGTCTTTGCGAATGTATGGGTGGGTGCTGAACGGTTGGAAAAGGAGAACTGCCATGGCCGGTTCAACATTGGGAAACATTTTCAAGATCACTACCTGGGGAGAATCCCACGGGAAAGCTTTGGGTGTCGTTGTAGACGGCTGTCCCGCCGGACTGCCTCTCTCCGAGGAAGATATACAGAAATACTTAGACCGACGTAAACCCGGCACCAGTGCCATTACCACTCAGCGTAAAGAGGCCGATCAGGTGGAGCTTCTCTCCGGCATCTTTGAAGGAAAGACTACCGGTACTCCTATCTCCCTGATGGTACGTAATACCTCTCAGATCTCTGCTGATTACACGGAGATCGCAGAGAATTATCGTCCCGGCCATGCGGATTATTGTTTTGATGCCAAATACGGTTTCCGGGATTACCGGGGTGGCGGACGTTCCTCCGGTCGTGAGACCATCGGACGCGTGGCTGCCGGAGCCATTGCTGCGAAGATCTTAGAGCAGATGGGCATTACCGTATTCGCCTATACCCGCTCCATCGGTCCCGTAGATGCGGATCTGACAAAGTTCAACCGTACTACTGCCCGCTCCACGATCACTGCCATGCCGGATGCAGAAGCTGATGAAAAAGCCTGTGCTTATCTGCAGCAGGCAAGAGAAGCCTGCGATTCCGTGGGCGGTTGCATGGAATGTCTTGTCGAAGGACTTCCCGCAGGCATCGGAGATCCGGTGTTCGAGAAGCTGGATGCCAACCTCGCGAAAGCTATCATGTCTATCGGTGCCGTGAAAGCCGTAGAGATTGGCGATGGTGCAGAAGCTTCCCGCCATACCGGCAGTGAGAATAACGATCCCTTCCGCATGGAGAACGGCAAAGTCACAAAGATCAGCAATCATTCCGGCGGTATTTTAGGAGGTATGAGTGACAGCAGTCCTATCATCGTCCGTGCTTATGTGAAACCCACTCCTTCCATCTTCCGCCCCCAGCAGACCGTGAACCGCTCCGGTGAAAATACCGAGCTTACCATCCGCGGACGCCACGATCCCATCATCGTCCCCAGAGCCGTCGTCGTCATGGAATGCATGACCGCCATCACTGTGTTGGATGCCATGATGATGAATATGTCGGCGAAGCTGGATTCCCTAGTGGAGTTCTATCGATAAATTGAGAGTTAGTTAATGAATCTGTTTTCAAATCTCCGTAGCCCTTGGCAGGGTATAAGAAACGCGACACGCTCGCGCTCTGTCGCAGAGCGTAGCGGTACATAAGCGAGGAAAGTACCCTCGCTAAGTACCGACGTCTGCTTACGGTCTGCTTATTCTTATACCCAGCCAGGGCTACTGGTTTTTTGAAAGCTTTCCAAAATGCAGAACTCCCGGAATATGCGGTGCCATGTCGAAGATGTTTGTCGGAGGATGTTGATATTTTCTAGAAAAGTGCTGAAAGACAGGGGGAAAGCGGACACGATGTCCGCGTCAGCCGATTGTCGACATGGATGTCGACTGTAGGCGGCCCCGTCATGACGAGAACCACTCATCACTTTTCGTAGAAAATTCACATCCGGAGACCTTACATCGAGACATGTGTATCGCATGCTCCGGGAGTTCGTGGATTTTGCCAATGTATTTAACTAACTCTCAATTACTCTGCCAGTTCTTCCCACTGTTCATATAATTTTTCCAATTGTTCCTGGCAGGAAGTCTGCTCTTTGGACAGCTCCTGCAGCTTTGCCACCTGGGTACCGATGGCGGGATCGGACATTTCGGTGTCGATCTCGGAGATGCGGGCTTCCAGTTCGGCAATCTTTTCTTCGCATTTTTTCAGGTCGTTTTCTTTTTTTCGGAGTCTTGCCTGTTCTTCCTTCTGGGCTTTCCAGTCCAATTTGACTTCGGATTCTGCAGCCTTAGTGGCAGCCGTGTTATCTGCATCCGCACTCTGCGGAGTACTGGCTTCTATGGCAGCCATCACGGTGTCGTGCTTTTCCAGATAGTAGTCATAATTTCCAACATAACTTACGAATTGTCCCTCCGTCAGATCCAGGATCCTGTGGGCGGTACGGTTGATGAAGTACCGGTCGTGGGAGACGTACAATATGGTCCCTTCGTAACCGTTCAGGGCGTCCTCCAGTATCTCCTTGGACATGATATCTAAGTGGTTCGTCGGCTCATCCAGGATGAGGAAGTTTGCGTTGGAGAGTACCAGCTTGGCAAGAGAGACACGTCCGCGCTCACCGCCACTCAGATCACTGATACGCTTGAACACATCCTCCCCGGTAAAGAGGAAAGCCGCCAGTACATTACGGATCTGGGTATTGTTCAGGTACGGATAATCGTCCGAGATCTCTTCAAACAATGTCTTCTCGCTGTGGAGCACGTGATGCTCCTGATCGTAATAGCCGATCTCAACATTGGAACCTAGGCGGAAAGTGCCCTGATCTGCGGGGACGAGACCGTTTAAGATCTTAAGCAAAGTGGTCTTACCGCTGCCATTATCACCGATGATCGCCACATGCTCGCCGCGTTTGATCTCGAAATTGACATCGGTAAAAAGCTTATGGGAGTCAAAGCTTTTGGACAGATGCTCTACAGTCAGCACATCATTTCCGCTTAAGATCCGGGGCGTCAGCGTCAGCTTCATATCCGTGCGGACCTCGGAGGGCTTTTCGATGACCTCGATCTTGTCCAACATTTTCTCCCGGCTTTCCGCCCGCTTGATGGACTTTTCCCGGTTGAAGGACTTTAATTTTTCGATAACTTCTTCCTGATGCTTGATCTCACGCTGCTGGTTCATATAGGCATTCCAGGCAGCGACGCGCAGCTGTTCCTTTTTTATGGCATAATCGGAGTAATTCCCAATAAAGGTCGTAGCCTTGGATTGATCGATCTCGATGACTTTCCCGGCAATCCGGTCCAGGAAATACCGGTCGTGGGAGACGATGAGAACGGCTCCCTTGTAATTCAACAGATAAGTCTCTAACCAGGCGATGGAGTTCATATCTAAGTGGTTGGTCGGCTCGTCTAAGATGATCAGATCCGGATTTTGTAACAGGAGTCGGCCTAACGCCACCCGGGTCTTTTGACCGCCGGAGAGTGTGGCAACCGGCTTGGAGAATTCATCTTCGGTAAAGCCCAGTCCCTTTAACACTCCGACCAGCTCACTGCGGTAGAGATAGCCGCCGCCGGTCTCGAAAGCGTGGGTGAGAGAGGTGTACTGCTTCATCAGGTCTTCCAGAGCGTCCCCATCAGCATGCTTCATATTGTTTTCGCATTCCCGGATCTTTTCCTCCAGGCGCAACAGATCCGCCTTGACGGATAACAGTTCCTCGTAAATGGTGTGAGAGGTGTCCACGGTGCTGTTTTGGGCGAGATACCCAAGTGTCTTGTCTTTCGCCAGAACCACCTGTCCGTCATCGGGAGTCATTTCTCCTACGATGATGCGGAGCAGCGTTGTTTTTCCGGCACCGTTGATGCCCACAATGGCAGCTTTTTCATGATCCTCTATATGAAAAGAGACATTTTTTAATACTTGATTTTCCACAAATGCTTTTGAAATATTCTGACAAGATAATATCATGGTAGTAAGTATCCTTTATTTCCAGCCCACACAGAACGGACTTTTTAAATTTTATTGTAACGAAAAGAAGAAAACCTGTCAATTCATTGACAAGTTTTTAACATATGGTGTATACTTAAATAATCGGAGGTGAAAGTATTGGAAGCAAAAGGAATTTCACAGGCTGTGATCGGCAGACTGCCCAGATACTTTCGATATTTGGGGGAACTTAAGGATGAAGGTGTGGAACGAATCTCTTCGCAGGAACTTTCCGGACTGATGAAGGTGACCGCATCCCAGATACGACAGGATTTCAATAATTTCGGCGGATTTGGTCAGCAGGGATATGGATATAATGTAGAATATCTGTACCGTGAGATCGGTAAGATATTAGGACTGGATAAGCAGCACAATTTCGTTATTATCGGAGCTGGTAACCTGGGCAGAGCCCTGGGTAATTATTTGAACTTCGAGCGTCGTGGTTTTATTTTCAAGGGAATGTTCGATGCGAACCCGGAGCTTGTGGGGAAAGATGTCCGTGGTGTGAAGGTTATGCCCATGGAGCAGCTGGAATCTTTTATCCGGGAGAATGACATTGATATTGCAGTACTGACGATTCCCAAGACCAGTGCCGTAGAAGTGGCTGACAAGCTGGTGGCGAACGGGATCCGCGCCATCTGGAACTTTGCGCATGTGGATCTGAACGTTCCGGAGGGAATACAGGTGGAGAATGTACATCTGTCAGACAGTTTAATGAAACTTTCGTATAACATTAACCGTTACAGTTCAGATATAAAATAATGAGCCTCAGGGAAAAACAAGCGGCTGCGAAGCGGGATGAAGAGTGCGATAGCACGAATTCGTGAGCTTACGAGAGAGTAAGGCATAAAGGGAGTGATATTATGGGCAACGATAACGCAGGAGAAAATGCGAGGAACCGGCAGGAAGCTTTTAAAAGTGCACTTGTTGGGAAACATTTGCCCGTACTCACCCTGGATAATAAGTGGTACAAGCTGCTGAATAAGACTGGTTCTGTTCCGTTAAAAGAGACGGAGGATGCTCTGAATCAGCTGTTAAAAAGACAGGGAAAGCTGAATACGGAGTCGAAGGAAATCCGTAATCTGAAAAAGAAGCTGATGAAAGAGATCGTTCCCATGGTGAACGAAGCGGATCAGCAGGGTGAGAACAGCAAGCTGAACAGGCAGATCGAAGAACATAAGCGACTGATCGAAGAATGTAATGAGAAGCTGGAAGCTTATGAAGATGAGCTGAAAGACATCCCCCAGGAGATCGAAAGATTAAATCTTCAGCTTATGATGTTTACTATGGAGTGCTGCTATGATATTATGAAGGATAATGACAAACAGATCAATGATACTGCGGAGTGGGTGAGTGCTATTCGCATTGAACTGAAAAAACGTCTGATCGAGAAACAGCAGATGGAGCAGCAGAATCAGGAAATCTATAACTACATGCATGACATCTTTGGTGCAGAGGTGGTCAATCTGTTTGACATGAAATATAATCCGGAGCAAAAATAGTATGAAATATCTGGTAACTGCACAGGAAATGAAGCAATACGATAAGAATACCATAGAGTACCTCGGCATACCGGGGCCGGTCCTGATGGAGAGAGCGGCTCTGGCAGCGGAGGATTTTATAAAAGAGCGCTTTGATGCCGTGAAAGAACGGACGAAAGTGCTCATTTTTGCTGGTATGGGGAACAATGGCGGCGATGGCCTGGCGTTAGCAAGACTTCTTGCGGCGGACGGATACGCAGTCGCGGTAAAATGCGTGGGAGATATGCAGAGAGCTACCAAGCAGTGGAAATCGCAGTGGCAGACTTTGCAACATTTTCCGGTGAAGACAGACAGTAATATTGCGGTGAATGAATATAATGTAATTGTAGACGCCCTCTTCGGCGTGGGATTAAGCCGCCCTGTGGAGGGAAACTATGCGGATGCCGTAAAAGAGATGAACAAGGCAGAAGGATTTAAGCTGGCACTGGATGTGCCAAGCGGTATCTGCTCAGATAGCGGCAGAGTGCTGGGTTGTGCATTTCTGGCGGATGCCACGGTCACTTTTGGTTTCTGTAAGAGAGGACTGGTACTGTATCCCGGTGCGGAATACGCCGGAGAAGTCCGGACTGCGAATGTGGGGATCGGACAGGAGAGCTTCTTAGGACAGGAACCAGAAATGTACACTTATGAGAAAGGCTCCGTACAGTTACTTAAGAGAAACGCTGCGGGTAACAAAGGAACCTTCGGCAAAGCACTGCTTGTTGCAGGAAGTAACGGCATGGCGGGTGCAGCCATTTTGGCGGCGAAAGCAGCCTATCGTACCGGAGCCGGCATGGTAAAGGTGATTACCGCGGAAGAGAACAGACAGATCATACAGCAGGGGATTCCGGAAGCGTTGTATGGCTCCTGCAGACAGCTGACAGAGAGCTTAGACTGGGCGGATGTCATCGCCATTGGTCCCGGCATCGGCAGAGAAGAACAGGCACTGCAATGTCTGAAGACCGTGGTGGAGAGAAGCAGGAAGCCGCTGGTGCTGGATGCAGATGCCCTAAACCTCCTGGCAGAGGAGAACGGCAGGATGCTGGCAGAAGAACTGCGCGCCCAGGGTGCGGAAGGCAGAGTGATCCTTCTGACACCTCACGTGGGGGAATTGTCAAGACTGCTAAAACGGACGACCTCAGAGTGCAAGGACGACCTCCCCACATGTGCGAAAATACTGGCCAAACGATTTCATGCCGTAGCAGTTGCCAAGGATGCGAGGACTGTGGTATGTAAGGAACAGGGAGCCTGCTATCTGAATACCACAGGCAACAGCGGAATGGCTACGGCAGGCAGCGGAGATGTGTTGACCGGCGTGATCCTGGGATTGCTGGCGCAGGGAATGGATGCCTTAGGGGCTGCGACCTGTGGCGTATATATGCACGGCATGGCAGGTGACCTGGCGGCCGGACTTCATACCGAATATGGTGTGATGGCGGGAGATATCGCCGAATGTCTGATGAAAAATCAAAATAAGAAAGCGTGAAAATATGACGAGAGAACTGCAGGAAAAATTAGAGTCCTATCAACGGGTATGGGCGGAAGTGGATCTGGATGCCATCTGGGAAAATATGGTCCATATGAAAGAAAACATTGCGGAGAAGACGAAAATACTGGCTGTCATTAAGACGGACGGATATGGTCATGGTGGTGTTCCCATCGCGAAAATGTTAGAGCAGCTGGACTTCATGTTCGGCTATGCGGCAGCTACTTATGAAGAGGCACATGTACTCAGAGAAGCAGGCGTGAAGAAACCGATCCTGATCCTGGGATATACTTTTCCCTATTGCTACGAAGAATTGATCCGGGAGGAGATCCGCCCGGCAGTCTACCGCAGGGATACGGTGGAAGAGCTGGCCGCAGCAGCGGCAAAGGTCGGACAGAAGGCAAAGGTTCATATCAAGGTAGATACCGGCATGGGAAGAATCGGCATTACGCCGGATGAGGAAGGACTGGAGTTCGTCAGATTCCTTATGGGACATCCGGAGCTGGAAGTGGAGGGCATCTTCACCCATTTTGCCAAATCCGATGAAGAAGATAAGACTTCTGCATACCATCAGCTGGAACTTTTTCAGAATTTTATCGATAGAATACAGACAGAGCTGGGGCTTACTATTCCCGTCAAGCACTGCTCCAACAGTGCGGCAATCTTGGAAATGCCCCAGGCGAATATGGATATGGTCCGTGCTGGTATCACTACTTACGGTCTGTATCCTTCCGAAGAAGTGAGCAAGGATATTGTACCCTTACGGGCAGCCATGTCTCTCTACAGTCATATTGTATACTGTAAGACGATTCATGCGGGACAGAGCGTCAGCTACGGCGGGCTGTTTACGGCACAGAAGGATACCAGAGTAGCCACGATCCCTGTAGGTTACGGAGACGGTTATCCCAGAAGTCTGTCCGGAAAAGGCTATGTACTGATCCGGGGGAAGAAGGCACCGATCCTCGGAAGAGTCTGTATGGATCAGTTCATGGTAGATGTTTCGGAGATTCCGGGAGTTATGGAGGGCGACAAAGTAACTCTTCTCGGTGTGGACGGTACAGAGCGGATCACCGCGGAAGAATTGGGAGAACTCTCCGGCAGATTTAATTATGAATTTGTCTGTGATCTGGGGAAAAGAATTCCCAGGGTCTACATACAGCATGGTGAGATTACAGAAGTAAGAGACTATTTTGAAAATTTCTGACGGATCAAAAGTGTTCGTATAACTCCGTAAGAATCGGCAATACTTATCCTAAATCGCTGATATAAGGAGTAGAAATGAGAAGAGGAGATGTCTATTACGCGGATCTGCGGCCGGTGATCGGCTCGGAACAGGGCGGGATCAGACCGGTGCTCATCATCCAGAATGATGTTGGCAACAAACACAGTCCTACCGTGATCTGCGCTGCAATCACCTCAAAGATGAATAAGGCGAAGCTGCCTACACACATTGAATTAAATGCCCGTCTTTATGATATGGATAAGGATTCGGTAGTGCTTCTGGAACAACTGCGCACCATTGACAAGAAGAGATTAAAGGATAAAGTATGTCATCTCGACGGTGACATTATGCGGAGAGTGAACCGGGCACTGAAGGTAAGTCTGGAACTGGATACATAGTCTGATACCCTGCGTATCCAGAGGATATATAAAAGAATTAAAATACGAAAGGATGAAATGAACGATGGATATCAGTGGGCCTGTGGCCATATTTCTCTTTTTCCTGCTGCTATTGGTAGATATGTTTTTTTACGGATTTGATGCTGCCATTGACAACCTCAATGAAAAAGAGATCTTACATAAAGCAGAGGAAGAAAAGGATCGCCGGTCGGTGCGGCTTTCTGAGATGGTCAGCCGTCCGGGGATCTATATCAATACGGTACAGTTAGTCATTACGCTGATCAATATTCTAATGGGTGCCTTTTACCTGAATATCTGGCTGCAGACGATCGACGACGGCCTGCATGTGATCAATGTCGGCGGATTGTCGCTTCAAAATGTTCCCACGGGAGTGATCTCCGGGATTGCAACGGTATTGTCTTTTGTTGCCATGATTTATATTCTGCTGACCTTCGGAGTACTGATCCCGAGAAAAATGGCATCCAGAAAACCGGAAAAGTGGGCATATGCCTGCATTGATCCGATCTTTTGGATTACGAGACTCTTATCTCCTTTGACGGGGCTGGTAAATCTGACTGCAAAGGGAATATTATTCCTCTTTGGTGTCCGCAATAACACAGATGAAAATGATGTGACCGAGGAAGAAATCATCAACATGGTACAGGAAGGTCATGAGCAGGGTGTCATCCAGGCAAGTGAAGCAGAGATGATCTCAAATATTTTTGAATACGGGGACAAGGAAGCCCAGGACATCATGACACACCGCGGAAGTATCGTAGCTATCGACGGCGAGACAAAGTTAAAGGATGCCATTGCATCCATGCTGGGAGGTAAGAACAGCCGCTATCCGGTGTATGAAGAGAATATTGACCATATCATCGGTATCTTACATCTGAAGGATGCCATGAGGTTCCACATCAGCGATGACAAGCTGGATGTGCCCATTGCGAAGCTGGATGGGTTGCTCAGAGAGCCTTATTTTGTGCCTCAGACCAAAAATATTGATGAACTGTTCAAAGAGATGCAGTCCCAAAAACTTCAGATGGTCATTGTTGTAGACGAATACGGTCAGACCGACGGCTTGATCGCCATGGAGGACATCCTGGAGGAGATCGTCGGCAATATCATGGATGAATACGATGAAGACCAGGAATATATCAAGAACCGCGGTAAAGGCGAATATGTCATGGAAGGTAAGACACCGCTTAAGGAAGTGGAAGAGCTTTTAGACATTACCTTTGATGAGGAGGAATTCGAGACGTTAAACGGCTTTTTGATCTCCAGACTGGACAGAATCCCGGAGCCGGACGAGCAGTTTGATGTGGACTATAAGGGATATAATTTCAAGATCCTTTCCGTGGTCAAAAAAATGATCGGAAGTGTCCTCGTCAAAAAGCTTCCGGAGATAAAAACACAGGAGAATGCAGAAGACGGACAATCAGTGCTTGAAGAAAAACAAAAATAATGCTATGATAAAAAAAGCGTTATTGCGCAGGCGTTGCGCATACAAAGAGAAAGAAACTTTAAGTTCAAAGGAGTAACAAAGATGTCAGGACATTCAAAATTTGCTAATATTAAGCATAAAAAAGAGAAAAACGATGCAGCAAAGGGTAAGATTTTCACGATTATCGGACGTGAAATTGCAGTCGCTGTAAAAGAGGGCGGTCCCGATCCTGCTAACAACTTTAAACTGGCTACCGTTATCGCCAAAGCTAAGGCTAACAACATGCCAAATGATACTATCGATCGCGGTATTAAGAAGGCAGCCGGCGATGTAGGCAATGTGAACTACAAGTACGTGACTTACGAAGGTTACGGTCCCAACGGTATCGCCATCATCGTAGATGCACTTACCGACAATACCAACCGTACCGCTGCAAATGTCAGAAGCGCATTCACCAAGGGACAGGGTAACGTAGGTACTCCCGGATGCGTATCCTTTATGTTCGATAAAAAGGGCCAGATCATCGTGGACAAGGAAGAGTGTGATATGGAAGCGGATGATCTGATGATGACAGCACTGGATGCCGGTGCGGAAGACTTCTCCGAAGAGGAGGATAGCTTCGAGATCCTGACCGATCCCGATAGTTTCGAAGAGGTACGTAAAGCACTGGAGGATGCCGGAATTCCCATGATCAGTGCGGAAGTCACAATGATTCCTCAGAATTATGTAACTCTGACCGATGAGACTGCAGTGAAGAATTTACAGAGAACACTGGATCTGTTAGAAGACGATGATGACGTTCAGGCAGTTTATCACAACTGGGACGAATAATTCGAAAGGGTAGGGGTAGCAGCATGGAGAAACTTGCTATTGTAGTTCCTTGTTATAACGAAGAAGAGGTGCTGAAGATCGCTTCCGAAGCACTGAGGGGGGTACTGGATGATCTGATCCGCAAAGGGAAGATTGCGGAAGACAGTTTTATCCTGTTTGTTAATGATGGAAGTAAGGATCGCACATGGGAGCTGATCGAAGAAGAACATCAGGCGCATCCGGTACAGGTATGCGGCGTGAAGCTGGCAGGCAATGTGGGACATCAGTTCGCACTGACCGCCGGACTGATCACGGCGATGGATCTGTCCGATGTGACGGTTTCCATCGATGCGGATCTGCAGGATGATGTGGCTGTGATCGAAGAGATGATCGATAAGTTCCATAACGGCTGTGACATCGTATACGGTGTCCGTAAGGAACGTAAGACCGATACTTTCTTCAAACGTACCACTGCGCAGGGGTTCTATAAGGTTATGGAGATGATGGGCGTCAAGACGGTTTACAATCATGCGGATTTCCGACTGATGTCCAAGCGTGCGGTAGAACAGTTCTCCAAATATCAGGAAACGAACCTGTTCTTAAGAGGTATGATGCCTCTGATCGGTTACCAGACCGACTGTGTATATTATGATCGTAAGGAAAGAGTGGCCGGGGAATCCAAGTATCCGTTAAAGAAAATGCTGGCATTGGCATTTAACGGGATTTCTTCTTTCAGTGTGAAGCCGATCAGCATGATCCTGGGAGCCGGTGTGATCATTGTAATATTAAGCATTCTTGCGGCAATCTATGCACTGATCTCTTATTGCACCGGACATGTGGTACCGGGATGGACTTCTTTGATTCTGTCCATCTGGTTCTTGGGTGGTATTCAGCTGATGGCCGTCGGACTGGTAGGTCAGTATATCGGCAAAATCTACATTGAAGTAAAACATCGTCCCAGATATAACATCGAAAAGGTACTGAAATAATGAATTATAAAAAAAGCATTTTAAGTGTTGTATTGTGGTTCATTTATGCAATAATAGTGGGCACCGGAATGGTAGGCACGGCTATGGCCGTGACCCTGCCTGCGTACGGTGCCCTTATTATCACAGGGGTTTGGCTTGCGGTGACAGGACTGGCTGTGTTTCTGCTACATAGATTTTTGGAGAAAACAAAGCACCCATTTTCGGAAGACGGACAACAGATAAAACTGATCGCGGAAAGCCTGTTGGTGGTTGCGCTGATCGCAGCTGGCATTGTACTTCGTACCGGAGAAATCATGCGGTATGATCTGTCCGCAGGGGGCGGAAATATCTGGTTTGATACCGTCATGGTTACTGAGAATACACAAATTCCGCAGGTGGTGCATGGAGCGGTATATTTTTATCTGCAGGTATTACATGGTCTGCTGGTTTTTCTGGGCAATAAAATGACAGCGGCTCTGATCCTTCAGGTGATATTGCAGATTCTGTCCGGAATTTTTCTCTATTTTGCATTAAGAAAAATGTCGGGTGCGGTAACAGCAGTGGTGACATTCGCATATTGGATGCTGTGCCCGGTGATCTCAGAGGTGGTTATTCTGGGACCGGAAACGCTGTACATACTTCTGTGGATGATTGGGTTGTGCATAACAGCAGAGTCCCTGGATCATTTTGTACAGTCGGGAGCTGAACCGGGGATCCGCTCCGTAATCGGTTTCTTTTTTGCCGGGGTAGCTACGGGCGTTCTGGGATATCTGGATGTTATGGGTTTTTTATTATTGCTACCGATATTTTCTGTGATTTTTTTGGTAACACAGGAGAAGATTCGACTGGCTCGTAAAATCGGTGCGGCTATCCTTGGAATTGTGGGAAGCCTGGCGGGCTTTTTGCTTTCCATAGCTTTAGATGCCGTAGGCAGCGGTAAAATGATGGAAAATGTACTGGCAGCATGGGGAAAGGTCTATCTTCCGGAAAATTTTGTATTACCGGTAACCATTGAAAACGATAATGCGATAACCATTGCAGTAGTTGCGATTCTCGGAATCGGAGTTTTTGGATTTTGGTGCCGGAAGAGCCTGGAAAGACAATCCGTGTGGCTGGTAATTGCCCTTTCCCTGGGTGGGATGATCTGTTATGGAATGACGAGTGCGGAAATGCAGGGATTTACTTTGCTGTATCTGATCATAGCTGTGGTGGCCGGTGCAGGAGTACAGGCTGTCCTGCCGTATGAGCTTACACAACAGAATGCATTGCAGCAAGTCCGGGGAGCAGTCGAAGAACCTACGGCGGAAACCAAGCCGAAGAAACGACAGCTTAAGATACAGGATCTGGAGGAAGAAGGGCTTCCTGCAGAAACGGACAATAAAGTGCAATTGATCGAGAATCCGCTTCCGGTTCCGAAAAAACATGTTCCCAAAGTGTTGGATTATAAATTGAATGATGATGTCTCCGATTTTGATTATCCTGTAGCGGATGATGATGATTTTGACCATTAAAATTGTGTGATGAAAAGCAGAAAAACGGACACACTAAAGGCGATACTTTAAAAAAGGTATCGTCTTTTTTATTTTTAAGAAAGGCCGGTAAAAGTATGAGTGATATGAAAAGTGAAAAAGAAAAAGCGGAAGCGGAAGAACACAGAGATGAACGGATCGAAAAAACCGGACAGATCACCCTGCAGGATCATGCGGGGGAACAGAAGATACATTTGCTTACGATCATCGGAGAAGTGGAAGGGCATGAGAATCTTGCAGGGAATTCCAAGACGACGAAATATGAACACATTCTTCCTCAGCTTGCGGCAATCGAAGACAGTGAAGAAATCGGCGGTGTGCTGGTGCTGTTAAATACTATGGGTGGAGATGTGGAAGCGGGACTTGCCATTGCTGAAATGCTGGCGTCGTTGAGTAAACCTACGGTATCTCTGGTCCTGGGAGGCAGCCATTCCATAGGCGTTCCCATAGCAGTCAGCTGTAAATATTCTTTTATTGTCCCAACGGGAACTATGGTGATACATCCGGTACGGACGAACGGTATGGTGATCGGTGTTCCACAGACTTTTGAATATTTTAAGCTGATCCAGGACAGAATTACGGGATTTGTGTGTCAACATTGCAGGATCAGCCGGCAGAAGCTGGAAGATCTCATGATGGAGACCGGATTCCTGACGAAAGATGTCGGCAGTATCCTGGTAGGAGAAGATGCTGTGAAACACGGTATCCTTGATGAAGTGGGCGGGATTGACCGCGCAATCCGAAAGCTTCGGGAGATGATGGACAGCAATATAAAAAAGGATGACAAGGCAGTGGAAAAATGATATACTTCTAATTATGACTATTAGGCTAACGTAAAAGAAAAGCATCGTAGATGCGATTTTACTAATGCGGTTCTGAATAGTTATATTCGTATTAACATTAAAGTTAGGGGTATGATGACATGGCATCTTCATCAGGCAAAAGAACATCATCTTCCGGCAGGACAAGAAAAAGTACGACGAGCAGCCGCAACAGGCAGGCGCGGAGATCTGCACAGGACAGTGAACTTTTTCACGAGATTGGTCTGATCGTCCTGTTTGTTGCGATGTTGATATTATTTTGTTGCAATTTTGGTATTATCGGTCCGGTTGGCAATGCAATCAGTGGGGTCTTATTTGGCATTTTCGGATTCACTGCGTATATAGCGCCTATTGTAATATTTCTGGCGGTGGCTTTCTGGTTCGCCAATGAGGGGAACCCTACCGCAGTCCGAAAAGTGATCGCCGGTGCCGTATTGTTTTTAATGATCGGTGTAGTATGTGATCTGATCACGAAGACTGCCGGCTCTATGGAACAGTACGATATCAAAATGTTATATACGAACTGCAGCACAGGTAAAAAGGGCGGCGGTATTTTCGCAGGCAGTATCTGTTATCTGTTGTTACATTATCTGGAGACCGTAGGAACAGTGCTGGTAGTGCTTTTGTGTTCATTGATCAGTCTGATCCTGGTAACGGAGCGATCCTTCTTAAACAGTATGCGTAACGGTGGCGACAGGATCCGTGAAATGTCCAGAGAAGACGCGGTGCGTAGACGAGAGAATGCCGAAATCCGCAGGCAGGAGCAGGAAGAGCGTACTTCCCAAAGAGAGGAAGCACGCCGCATCCGCGAAGAGGAGCGTCGGATCCGTGAAGAAGAGCGAAGACTTCGCGCTGAGGAGAAAGAGAACGAACAGATCCTGAATGCTGTCCCCCGCAGAGAGAAAAAGGTGACAGGAGTTATGATGGATACCTCCTTGAAAAAGCAGGATACACAGCCTGCCGGTAGACGGGATGATATCCATGAGATCGTATACGAAGAGGATGCACAGGAAGCTCCTGAAGTGGAAGAGACCCGGGTGACTTCCAGTGATTTTGATAAAATCAATGTGACGGATATGCATCAGGTGACGATGCAGGAAGCAGTGGGGGAGGCTTCTTATGAAGATATACCGGTGGAGGAAGTAAGCAGCGTAGCTACGTTTAAAAAGCCTTTTGAACGCAGAGAGTCCTGGCAGGAGGAAGCGGCGCTTCTGACGCCCCAGGCGGAAGCTATCCGGATTCATAAGGAAGACATTCCGGAGCATGAGGAGACACCTGCAGAACCGGCTGAGAACCCTGTACGCCCGAAGATCACGGCACCGGAGCCTCCTAAGGGGAATTCCCTGGCGGAAGACCAGATACATAAGGATATTGCAAAGGCAGCCAAACAGCCCGCGGCAGAATACCGGATCCCTCCTTTGAGTCTGTTACAGAAGGGAAAGGCGTCTACGGGAGATTCTTCCAGAGAATTAAAAGAGACTGCCATGCGCTTGCAACAGACACTGAATACTTTCGGTGTGAAGGTAACGATCACCGATATCAGTCAGGGTCCTAGTGTTACCCGGTATGAATTACAACCGGAGCAGGGGGTAAAGGTATCTAAGATCGTAGGTCTGGCAGACGATATCAAATTGAATCTGGCAGCCACGGATATACGTATCGAGGCACCAATCCCAGGCAAGGCTGCCATCGGTATCGAAGTCCCGAACAAAGAAAATATGACAGTAGCACTCCGTGATCTTTTAGAGAGTAACGAATTCCGGGAATTTAATTCCAACATAGCTTTTGCCGTAGGTAAGGATATTGCTGGCAAGACGGTAGTAGCGGATATTGCCAAGATGCCCCATATGCTGATCGCCGGAGCTACCGGTTCCGGTAAATCCGTATGTATTAATACTCTGATCATGAGTATTTTGTACAAGGCACATCCGGATGATGTAAAACTGATCATGGTAGACCCTAAGGTCGTAGAACTGAGTGTGTATAACGGCATTCCTCATCTGCTGATCCCGGTAGTGACAGATCCCAAGAAGGCATCTGCTGCATTGCATTGGGGTGTCAGTGAGATGGAGGACCGTTACCGGAAGTTCGCGGATTATAATGTCCGTGATCTGAAGGGCTATAATAAAAAGATAGAGACCATGCCTGTTTGCGAGGGAGAGGAACGGCCTAAGAAGATGCCGCAGATTGTTATTATCGTAGACGAACTTGCGGATCTGATGATGGTATGTCCCGGCGAGGTAGAAGAATCTATCTGTCGTCTGGCACAGCTTGCCAGAGCGGCAGGGATCCATCTGATCATTGCTACCCAGCGACCCAGCGTGGATGTCATCACCGGTCTGATCAAGGCGAACATGCCCAGCCGTGTGGCATTCTCCGTGTCCAGTGGCGTGGATTCCCGTACAATCCTGGATATGAACGGAGCCGAAAAACTTTTGGGAAAAGGAGATATGCTGTTCTACCCTCAGGGCTATTCGAAGCCGGCCCGTGTACAGGGAGCTTTCGTATCGGATAAGGAAGTATCCGATGTGGTGGATTATCTGAAAAATCAGACCCTTGGCAATGTCTATAACAGCTATGCCGAGGATATAGAAGAAAAGATTAAAAATATCGGCTCATCGGGAGGCTCTTCCGGAAGCGGATCCGGCGGTGGCAACGACAGAGACGAATATTTTGAGGAAGCCGCGCGTTTTATTATAGACAAGGATAAGGCATCCATCGGAATGCTGCAGCGTGTGCTTAAGATCGGCTTTAACCGTGCCGCCAGGATCATGGATCAATTGTGTGAGTACGGCGTGGTCGGCGAAGAAGAAGGCACAAAGCCCAGAAAGGTACTTATGAGTATGGAACAGTTTGAACAGTTGTTAGAGGAAATCTGACATGGAGAACTGTCTGAATAAACGGAGGGAAAAATATGAAAACAGATATTGAAATCGCACAGGAAGCGGTCATGGAACCGGTCACGAACGTTGCGGCAGGTATTGGCATCGATGCAGATGACCTGGAGCTTTACGGCAAGTACAAAGCAAAACTTTCTGAGGAATTTCTGGAAAAAATACAAGCTCGTCCCAACGGAAAATTGATTCTGGTAACAGCAATCAACCCGACTCCCGCCGGAGAGGGCAAGACGACCACCACGGTAGGATTGGGAGAAGCTTTCGGACGAATGGGGAAAAAAGCAGTGATCGCTCTCAGAGAGCCATCTCTTGGTCCCTGTTTCGGTATCAAAGGCGGTGCAGCCGGCGGTGGATATGCTCAGGTAGTACCTATGGAGGAACTGAATCTTCATTTTACCGGAGATTTCCATGCAATTACTTCTGCAAACAATCTGCTGGCAGCACTTTTGGACAATCATATCCAGCAGGGCAATGAACTTGGCATTGATACCAGACAGATTATCTGGAAGCGCTGTGAAGACATGAATGATCGTGTCCTGCGTAATATCGTAGTGGGGCTGGGCAATAAGACAGACGGCTATGTCAGAGAGGATCATTTTGTCATCACTGTGGCCAGTGAAATTATGGCAATTCTGTGCCTGGCTGACGATATGAAGGATCTGAAGGATCGTCTGTCCCGTATCGTGGTGGCCTATAACTATCAGGGAGAACCGGTAACGGCAGGTCAGCTGAAGGCAGTAGGCGCTATGGCAGCTTTGTTAAAGGATGCTATAAAACCGAATCTGATCCAGACACTGGAGCATACCCCTGCTCTGGTACACGGCGGACCGTTTGCCAATATTGCACATGGATGTAATTCTGTCAGAGCGACCAAAGCTGCCATGAAGATGGCGGATTATTGTATTACGGAAGCCGGTTTCGGCGCCGATCTGGGTGCGGAGAAGTTCTTTGATATCAAGTGCCGTAAAGCCGGACTTACCCCTGATGCGGTTGTACTGGTAGCAACGATTCGCGCATTGAAATACAATGGCGGTGTAGCAAAAGCGGATCTGGGTGCAGAGAATCTGGATGCCCTGAAAAAGGGTATTGTCAACCTGGAGAAACATATTGAGAATCTGCAGAAATATGGTGTACCCGTAGTTGTGACCCTGAATTCCTTCATCACGGACAGTGCGGCAGAGACTGCTTATGTCAGAGATTTCTGTGAAGCAAGAGGTTGTGAGTTTGCACTCTCGGAAGTATGGGAGAAGGGTGGCGAAGGCGGAATCGCTCTGGCTGAAAAAGTATTAAAGGCAATGGAAGAGAAAGAGAATGATTTCCATGTCCTCTATGAGGATGAAATGCCTCTTGCGGATAAGATCACAAAAATCGCGAAGGAAATCTACGGTGCATCCGGCGTAAACTTTGCGCCTGCTGCTGTAAAGCAGTTAAAACGACTGACGGAGCTGGGCTTCGGTAATCTGCCGGTATGTATGGCGAAGAATCAATATTCCCTGTCGGATGATCCCACACTGTTAGGAAGACCATCCGGATTTGAATTAAACGTAAGAGAGGCTTATGTATCTGCCGGCGCTGGTTTTGTCGTAGTACTCACCGGTGCGGTCATGACCATGCCGGGACTGCCCAAGGCACCTGCTGCCTACAATATTGATGTGGATAACAATGGGAAGATCACAGGATTATTCTAGTAAGGAGGACTGGTGTCCCATGGCACAGTTGATAGATGGAAAAGCTATTTCCGCACAGATCAAAGAGGAAGTAAAAGAAAAAGTTGCAGCTTTAAAAGAGCAGGGGCGTGAAGTGACTCTGGCTGTGATTCAGGTAGGAGCCGATCCGGCTTCTTCCGTATATGTTCGAAATAAGAAAAAAGCATGTGAATACGTGGGGGTTCGTTCGCTGGCGTATGAACTTCCGGAGGAGACCACAGAAGAAAAGCTTCTGGAGCTGATCCGAGAAATGAATGACAGAACGGATGTGAACGGCATTCTGGTGCAACTGCCGTTACCCAAACACATTGATGAGGAAAAGGTACTGGATGCCATTTCTCCTTTAAAGGATGTGGACGGATTCCATCCGCAGAATGTCGGTGCGCTCTGTATCGGAAAACCGGGATTTGTATCCTGTACACCTGCCGGTGTGATCCAGCTCCTTAAGAGATCCGGCATTGAGATTGCCGGTAAGGAATGTGTTGTTGTTGGCAGAAGCAACATTGTAGGCAAACCGATGGCACTTTTATTGTTGCGGGAGAACGGTACGGTTACCGTGGCTCACAGTCGCACAAAGGATCTGAAGGAAGTGACAAAGCGGGCGGATATTCTGGTAGTTGCTGTAGGCAGACCGAAAATGATCACCGCTGATTATGTCAAAGAGGGTGCCGTTGTGATCGATGTCGGCATTCACCGGAACGAACAGAATAAATTATGTGGCGATGTGGATTTCGACAGTGTGGAGCCTGTATGCGGAGCGATCACCCCGGTTCCCGGTGGCGTAGGCCCCATGACCATAGCCATGTTGATGAATAATTGTCTGGAATCCGTTTCTTTGCAGGCAATAAGAGGATAATCGTATGAAGTGTCCGAATTGTGGGGCAGAGATGGAGGAAGGAAAGCTTTACTGTGAGCATTGCGGTGAAGATATTCATATTGTCCCTGATTTTGAACCGGAAGTAGAATACAATATGGAACAGACGCTGAGTGACATCGCGAAGGAAATGGAGCCGAAACCTGCGGAGGAGGAAGAACCTGTTCATTCCGAATCACAGGATTGGGATGAACTCCCGGAAAGCCATGTTTCACAGCACCCATTCCGATGGAAATTTATAGTCCTTGTGCTGGTTCTGCTGGTGGTTGCTGTGGTATGTACCGGTTTTGGGATTTCTTATTCCCATTATCATTCCGCAGACTATCAGGCAAAATGCGCCAAAGATTATGTTTCATTAGAGGAATATGATCAGGCGGTCGCCTGTTATGAAAGAGCACTGGAACTGGAACCCGAAAACATTACTTTTAAATTTGAACTGGCAGATATTTACTTCCGGAAAAACAATAAGATAGAGTACGAATATTTACTCAGGGAAATCGTGGCAGATCCCGAGGCTAATTCCGAACAGCTGGAGACTGCTTACGGAAAACTGATTGCCATATATGCGGCCAGAGAAGATTATAAAACCATAAATGATCTTCTGCAAAGCTGCGGTAATGTAAACATTATGAGTAAGTACCAGAGTTATATGGCCATGGAACCGGAATTCAATCTTCAGGAGGGATATTATACCAGTATTCAGCCGCTGAAATTGACTACTTTCGGAAGCGGGAAAATTTATTATACCATGGACGGAAGCAAACCCGGAGAGAACAGTTCCCTGTATACCGCACCTATTTTGCTGGAAAATGGGGATTATTGTATTAAAGCAATATACATCAATGAGAACGGAATTGAAAGTCCGGTGGTGACCAAAAATTATCATATTGAGATTGATGAATTGAGCGCACCGGAGGTCACGACTGTCAGCGGTGACTATGAGTTCCCAATCAACATTGAAGTGACAGATGGAAATGATGTCTATTATACGACGGACGGTTCCGATCCTACGCAGAATTCTGCCGTATATTCCGGACCGATTCCCATGCCTTTGGGAAAATCGACTTTTCGTTTCATACGGATCGCAGAAGGAAGAAAAAGCGATATCGTTGAAAAAAGTTATAATCTGGTTATGAATACAGACTTCATGCCGGAAGATGCCGTTAAAAAAGTTGTGAACCATGCAATACAGAGTGGTAAAATAACAGAGGAGTCCGGCAGCTTTGATGAGTCCGGAGCAGCATATCTGTATCAATATCAGTATGTGACCAACATAAATAAAATAGATGATTTTTATGTCATCGCAGAAATCTACAGAGGTGAAGACGGAACCGACACAAAGACAGGAAATCTGTTTGCCGTAAATGCCTATAATCAGGAACTGTATAAACTGCAGGTGGACGAAAGTGGTCGCCGTTATACTCTGGTGGCTGTTTCAGATATATAAAATCCTATATAAATCCTAACAGAAGGGACGGAAAAGAGAAATGTATAAGATCGTAAAAAAACAGGAGCTGACAACCAACATCTATCTGATGGAGGTAGAGGCAAAAAGAGTGGCGAAGACCTGTGAACCCGGTCAGTTTGTCATCGTAAGAATGGACAGTGAAGGAGAGAGAATCCCTCTGACTATCTGTGATTACAACAGAGAAAAAGGAACCATCACAATTGTGTTCCAGACGGTAGGCGCGGGAACCAAAATGATGGCACAGTTAGAAGAAGGGGAATATTTCCATGATTTTGTAGGCCCTTTAGGACGTCCTTCCGAACTTGTGGAGCAGCCTCTGGAAGAAGTAAAATCCAAAAAGATCCTCTTCGTTGCAGGTGGTGTAGGAGCAGCACCGGTATATCCCCAGGTGAAATGGCTGCATGAGCATGGAATCGCTGCAGATGTTATCGTAGGAAGCAAGACCAAGGATCTTCTGATCCTGGAAAAGGAAATGGAATCTGTAGCCGGAAATCTTTATGTGACCACGGATGACGGTTCCTACGGAAGAAGTGGTATGGTAACCCAGACGATAAAAGATCTGGTAGCAGAAGGCAAAAAATACGATCTGTGTATTGCTATTGGCCCCATGATCATGATGAAGTTTGTATGTTTATTAACCAAAGAACTGGAGATTCCGACCGTTGTCAGCCTGAACCCCATTATGGTAGATGGAACGGGAATGTGTGGTGCCTGTCGTGTAACGGTCGGTGGCAAGGTGAAATTTGCCTGCGTGGACGGCCCCGAGTTTGACGGACATGAAGTGAACTTCGACGAGGCAATGAGACGTCAGCAGATCTACAAGACCGCAGAGGGACGTGCAATGCTGGCCCTGGAAGAGGGCGAGACCCATCACGGCGGCTGTGGCAACTGCCAGTAAGCTTTTAGACGGAAAGTCTGAACACGATAAAACAGAAAGGCATGGTTAAATAAAATGGATGTATTAAAGAGAATTCCTGTCAGAGAACAGGATGCAAAGGAACGTGCTACCAACTTCAAGGAGGTATGTCTCGGATATAATAAAGAGGAAGCAATGGAAGAGGCTTCCCGCTGCATTAACTGTAAAAACGCACAGTGCGTAAAAGGCTGTCCCGTAGCCATCCAGATCCCTCAGTTCATTGAACAGGTGAAGAACGGCAATATCGAAGAGGCTTATCGTATCATCAGCGAATCCAGCGCACTTCCCGCTGTCTGCGGTCGTGTATGCCCGCAGGAGAGCCAGTGTGAAGGAAAATGTATCCGCGGTTTCAAGGGGGATCCCATCTCCATCGGTAAACTGGAGCGTTTCGTTGCAGACTGGGCAAGAGAAAACGGTATCAAACCCACACCGGCAGCACAGAAGAACGGCAAAAAGGTAGCTGTCATCGGTTCCGGCCCCGCGGGTCTGACCTGTGCCGGAGATCTGGCAAAAATGGGTTATGATGTCACCATCTTCGAGGCACTGCATGAGGCAGGCGGTGTACTGGTATACGGTATCCCTGAGTTCCGTCTTCCAAAGAGCGGCGTTGTGGCAAAAGAGATCGAGAATGTTAAATCTCTCGGTGTTCATATTGAAACCAACGTAGTGGTAGGTAAATCCGTGACCATCGATCAGCTGATGGATGAAGAGGGCTTCCATGCCGTATTTATCGGTTCCGGTGCAGGACTTCCGAAGTTCATGGGTATCCCCGGTGAGAATGCCAACGGTGTATTCTCTGCCAATGAGTATCTGACCAGAAGCAATCTGATGAAGGCGTTTGATCCCGATTCCAGAACACCTATCATGCACGGTAAAAAGGTAGCTGTGGTAGGCGGCGGTAACGTGGCTATGGATGCTGCAAGAACCGCACTTCGTCTGGGCGCTGAGGTACATATCGTATACCGCAGAAGTGAAGAGGAGCTTCCTGCCAGAGTGGAAGAAGTACATCATGCAAAAGAGGAAGGCATCATTTTTGATCTGCTGACCAATCCTATAGAAATCCTGTCCGACGATAAGGGATGGGTGACCGGCATGAAGTGCATCCGTATGGAACTGGGCGAGCCCGACGAGAGCGGCAGACGTCGTCCCGTGGAAGTACCCGGATCCGAATTCGTGATGGAGTTAGATACCGTGATCATGTCTCTTGGTACCTCCCCGAATCCTCTGATTTCTTCTACCACCAAGGGACTGGATACCAATAAGTGGAAGTGCATTATTGCGGATGAAAATAACGGCAAAACCACCAAGGAAGGTGTCTATGCCGGTGGAGATGCGGTAACCGGAGCAGCTACCGTTATTCTGGCGATGGGAGCAGGAAAGGCTGCTGCCAAGGGTATTGATGAATATCTGAGTGCAAAATAAAGTGTTGCGAATATTAAGGATGGTGTTAGCATATGGCATGGTGTCCGAAATGTAAAAATGAATATCGGGAAGGAATCACCGTATGTCCCGATTGCGGAGAAGCACTGGTAAGTGAGGAAGAACTGACGGACTGGGTTTCCGTGCTGTTCGGTGAACAGGACGAGATGGAGAAGTTAAAAGACTTCCTTACATATAATGGAGTGGGAAAAAGTAAACTTGTCTATGATGAGACAGAGCAGGTTTATGAACTGTTTGTAGATGCCAAGGACGAAAAAAAGGCGAAGACCATCGCCAGAGTTTTCTTAGAGCAGCAGGAAAAGGAACGCAAGGAGAATGCCGCAGAGGAAGAAGCAGCGGTAGACGAATTCCTGATGCCGGACGGAGATGAAGCATCGGAAGAAAAGCCAAATTCTGTGGAACTATTGAAAGCTGCATCCACGCAGGGCGGGCTGACCTATATGAACAGTGGTGCCAAAGCAGAGGAAAACAGATCCTCCGCCTGGGTACTGTTGATTGTGGGTGCTTTAGGAATACTGGTGATGGCTCTTGGAATTACAGGGGTACTACCCTTTAACATTGGGAATCCGTACATGTTCTACGGGGTCATGAGTGCTGTATTTATCCTCTTCATCGTTATGGGCGTGGTGTCCATGCGTAATGCAAAGCTTTTCGAGAAAAAGGCAGAGTCCGAGAACTCTCTGGTAGATACCTTGCTTAAATGGAGCAAGGGAAACCTGACTGCAGAAAAAATCGATGCGCAGATCGAAAATGCCGCCGATACTCCCGAAGAAGCCTTGTATTACAAGAGATTTGAAGTGATCCGCAGCCAGATGAATCATCAGTTTATGAATCTGGACCAACAGATGCTGGAGAATCTCATCGACACGAAGATTTACGAACAGATCTTCCCGGATACTGACGGAGCAGCGGAAGAATGATCAAAATATCCATCGTATGTGTAGGGAAGATCAAGGAGAAATTTTTCCGTGATGCCATTGATGAATACAGCAAACGGCTGAGTCGTTACACGAAGTTGAACATTATCGAAGTGGCGGATGAGATGACACCGGATGGGGCAAGCGCCGTTCTGGAAGATCAGATCCGTGAAAAAGAGGGAGTCCGCATTCTTGCAAAGCTACCCCAGGATGCTCTGATCGTGACATTGGAGATCGCCGGCAGAAATTATTCTTCCGAAGAATTTGCTGCGTGGATCGAGGACAGCAGTGTCCGTGGAAAAAGCCACATCTGCTTTGTCATCGGCGGCTCCTTAGGACTGCACAATAGCGTCTGCAAAAGGGCGGACCTGGCACTCAGCTTTTCCAAAATGACATTCCCGCACCAGCTGATGCGTGTGATCCTGTGCGAACAGATCTATCGGGCGTTCCGGATCATTCAGCACGAGCCTTACCATAAGTAAAAGTATTGTGATTTAAATAAAAGTGGCGAAAATATGACAAAAAAACAACGAGCATTAGAAATCATAGAACGTCTGAAAAAAGAATACCCGGATGCCGGATGCACTCTGGATTACGATCAGGCATGGAAGCTGCTTGTCAGCGTCCGCCTGGCGGCCCAGTGTACCGATGCCCGGGTAAATATCGTGGTGGAGAAGCTTTACGAGAAATTCCCGGATGTGGATGCCCTGGCGGATGCACCGGTGGAAGAGATCGAGGCAATCGTAAAACCCTGTGGCTTAGGTCGCAGCAAGGCGAGAGATATCAGCGCCTGCATGAAGATCCTTAGGGATAAATATCAGGGGAAAGTGCCGGATGACTTTGACGAACTGTTATCTCTGCCGGGTGTTGGAAGAAAAAGTGCGAATCTGGTCATGGGAGATGTCTTCGGTAAGCCCGCCATCGTGACGGACACTCACTGTATCCGCCTGGTGAACCGCATGGGACTGGTGGACGGTATCAAGGAGCCTGCCAAGGTGGAAAAGGAGCTTTGGAAGATCATTCCGCCGGAGGAAGGCAGCGATTTCTGCCACAGACTGGTATATCACGGAAGAGAGGTATGTACTGCCAGAACCCATCCTTATTGCGAAAAATGCTGTATCAGTGATATCTGTAAAAAAGTCGGTGTATAAGAGCTGGTGGTAATGTTGCCGCAGACAGGAGGAAGCCTATGAGAATGTATGATATTATCATGAAAAAGAGAAACGGCGGAGTGTTATCCAAAGAAGAGATTCGCTTTTTTATTGAAGGCTACACGAAGGGAGAGATACCGGATTATCAGGTGTCTGCTCTGATGATGGCAATTTATTTTCAGAAGATGACAGAGAGGGAGACTTACGAACTGACCATGGCCATGGCACACAGCGGGGAGATGCTGGATCTGTCATCCATCCATGGTCGCAAGGTAGACAAACACAGCACCGGAGGTGTGGGAGATAAGACTTCTCTGGCATTGACACCCATGGTGGCGGCCTGCGGAATTCCCGTAGCCAAAATGAGCGGTCGGGGTCTGGGACACACCGGCGGAACCATTGATAAGCTGGAAAGTTTCCCCGGATTTTCTACTTCACTGACTACGGAACAGTTTATTGAAAATGTGAACAAAATCGGTATTGCCATTATGGGACAGACCGCAGATCTGGCACCGGCGGATAAAAAGCTGTACGCCCTGCGGGATGTGACCGCTACGGTAGACAATATGTCGCTGATCGCCAGCTCCATTATGAGTAAGAAACTGGCTGCCGGTGCGGATGCCATTGTATTGGATGTGAAGACCGGAAGCGGGGCATTTATGAAGAGCAGGGAGGATGCTTTTGCCCTGGCGGAAGAAATGGTTAAGATCGGCAAAAATGCAGGCCGCAGGACCATTGCCGTAATTTCGGATATGGATCAGCCTTTAGGAATGGCAGTGGGAAATGCCCTGGAGGTAAAAGAAGCAATCGCAACATTGCGGGGCGAAGGTCCGAAAGATTTTACCGAGCTTTGCATGGTGCTTGGAAGCCAGATGCTGATGGCCGGCGGAAAGGCACTGAGTGTAGAACAGGCAAGAGAGGCACTTACAAAAGTCATTGAAGATGGCAGTGCCTTACGGAAACTGTCCGAGTTCGTGGAAGCACAGGGTGGTGATCCGACAGCGGTAACAGATCCTTCCTTACTCCCGAAGGCATCCATGGTAGTGCCGGTCTGTGCGGACAGGGATGGTTTTGTGGGACGGATCGCCTGTGAGGATGTCGGAATCTGTTCTCTGTTGTTGGGCTGCGGAAGAGAGACCAAGGAAAGCAAAATTGACTTGTCTGTAGGTATTCTTTTAGAAAAGAAAAAAGGCGATGCTGTAAAAAAAGGCGATGTGCTCGGATATCTGCATGCAAATGACGAACAGCGCCTGGAAGCGGCGAAAGATAAGTTCTTAAATGCCTATGCTATCACTGACAGCCGGCCGGAGACAGAGCCACTGATCAAAGGGATCCTGCAATAACATATTCTGCGGATTCCGTTCATATAGTTTTATATGAAAAAGAGAACACAGCCGTACCAAAAGGAAAAATGGATCAATTCTTTGCAGCTTCCGAAAGATGTCTGTATGGGAGCACTGAGGGTTACGCTCACCGGCAATTCGGAAGTCTGGATTGAAAATTATCGTGGTATCCTGGAGTACACCGGAGAGCGGATCCTGTTACAAGCCAGGACCTGCCAGGTATGTCTGGAAGGAAGCAGACTTTCCATCGACTATTATACCAATGAAGACATGAAAATCAGTGGTAACATTGTATCGCTGACTTATATATAACAATGGGGGAACGATGGAAGATGACAGAATGGCTGAAACGGCTTCGGGGATATGTGAAAATTCGAGTGTGGGGATTTGCACCACAGCGTTTTATCAATTTATGCAGTAATAAGGGAATATTGTTATGGAATATTGAAAAGCAGGATGATGTATATATCATGTGTGTCAGCCTGGAGTCTTTTTACCGGCTTCGTCCCATTGCCAGAAAAACAAAAGTAAGGGTAGTCATATCAGAAAGATATGGACTACCTTTTTTTCTGCCGCATCTGCAACGGAGAAAAGCATTCCTGGCTGGACTGGTGCTGACGGTCATGTTTTGGATCGTTTCTTCCATGTTTGTATGGGATATCCAAATATCCGGCAATTGTGTCATCACGGATGACATGATATTTCAATTCCTGGAACAGGAAGGAATACAGATGGGAATGCGAAAAAGTAAGCTGGATATCGGAGAACTGGAAAAGCAGATCCGCAGACAGTTCCCACAGGTCACATGGACTTCCGGAAGGCTGATGGGCACCAGACTACTGCTGGAATTAAAGGAAAATGATGCACCGATTCCGGAAGATACGCAGGGTGCGGATGCTATTATTGGCCGGGATCTTGTGGCAGAGTATGACGGTGTCATCACCGATATGATCGTGCGAAGCGGCATTCCCCAAGTGACAATTGGCAGTCAGGTGGCCAAGGGAGATCTGTTGGTGGATGGAAAGGTGCCTATCTATGCCGAAGACGGTACGATACGGGAATATCGTATGGTCACTGCTGACGCGGATATCCGGATGGAGCATTCTGGTCACTTTCGAATTTTTTTACCGGCGGATTATATTTTAAAAAAATATACCGGCAGGGAAAAAACAGGATATTTTATGCGTCTGGGTGACAGAGAATGGAAACAGGATCGAAAGGTTTCGTTTCTGCAATATGACAGTATTCTGAATACCCATAGTATGAAAATATTAAAAATGTTTGGAATCAACGGTACATTTGGAAAAATTACATACAGAGAGTATCAAAAAACAGAGTATCTCCATGATGACAGTGAGGCAAAGGAAATACTGCAGGAAAAAATATCGGATTTTCTTGAAAGTTTAGGTGAAAAAGGGGTACAAATAATCTCGAAAGATGTTAAAATAGAAACAAAGTGTAATGGCTGGGTGGCGCATGGGGAACTCGTGGTGCAGGAAAAAGTCGGAACACAGGTGGATACTACGCAGAAAGAGGATTAAGACATTCATGAGCGTGACAACAATCAATCTGGAAATGGATACAGAGCAGATGCGGAAGATCTTCGGGATGCAGGATGCTTATATAAAAAAGCTGGAGCAGGATTTTCAGGTAACGATCGTAGATCGTAATGGGAGTATTATCATTACCGGAGAAGAGGAAAATGCCGGAAAGGCTTCCCGGGTATTAAGGCAATTGACGGCACTGTCGGATCGCGGAAATGACATAGAAGAGCAGAGCGTGGATTATGCCATTGAGATGGGCAAGGAGGATCAGGAAGACAGACTCATGGAAATGGATGCCGACTGTATCTGTCATACGATCAACGGTAAACCCATCAAACCCAAGACACTGGGACAGAAAGCCTATGTGGATGCGATCCGCAAGAATATGATCGTGTTCGGACTGGGACCTGCAGGTACCGGTAAGACTTATTTGGCCATGGCTATGGCCATCACTGCATTTAAAAATAACGAAGTCAGCCGGATCATACTGACCAGACCGGCGATTGAAGCCGGGGAGAAGCTGGGATTTTTACCGGGTGATCTGCAGAGTAAAGTAGATCCGTACCTGCGGCCTTTGTATGATGCCCTGTATCAGATCATGGGAGCTGAAAGTTTTGCCAAAAATATGGAAAAAGGACTGATTGAAGTGGCACCTCTTGCATATATGAGAGGACGAACCCTGGATAATGCCTATATTATTTTGGATGAAGCGCAAAATACCACTCCGGCTCAGATGAAAATGTTCCTGACACGAATCGGTTTCGGTTCCAAAGTAATCGTAACCGGGGATTCTTCCCAAAAGGACCTTCCGGTGGGAGCAAAATCTGGTCTGGATGTTGCTGCCAGGGTATTGAAAAATATTGATGATATCGCGTTCTGCAACCTGACGAACAAAGATGTGGTAAGACATCCGCTGGTGCAGAAGATTGTAAAGGCGTATGATGATTATGAAGCACGAACGAAACGAAGATAAAAACGGCTTCCTGCTTTTTTTACTGCCGGAGATTTTTACCGTGATCGCGGGAAGCACGGCAGTATATGCTATGGGTATTTTCGGCAAACAGCTCTCCGTTGAAAATGCTCTGCGAAACGCAGTAATGACCGCAATGGGCCTGGCTGTAGCCGGTTTTTTTCTCAGAAGAGAACAATTGGATTCTCAACTGGATTATGACAACGATGAACACCTGATGCGTTTTTGGATAGCAGTATGGAGCTGTCTGCTACTTTCACTGGCTTGTACATTTCTTCCGGTAGGAGGCTGGCCCTTTTTACCTGTTTTTGTGGTATTATCTCTGCTCAGCAATCTGCCGGTCGGAATTCTTTTCTCCTCAGTGTTTCTTATGATTGCTTCATTTGAAGGTCAGACTCAGGGAATTTTCTTCCTGTATTTTATCAGCGGTATTTTTGCTGCCTGCCTTTTTCAGCATCTCGAGCAGGAATTTGCAATCGGTATACCTTTATTCTTGTCTTTGTTCTGCCTGTTTTTATGTGAGATGGCCAATATTGTGTTATTGACCAATGAGCATCTGAGCCTGGAGCAGTTTTTAGTGCCGGCAGCTAATCTGGTCGTCTCCGGAATCTTATTGCTTGGTATCCTGAAGTTTTTTTCCGGTGCAGTGGTATTCCGGGACAGAGTACGCTACCTGGACCTGAACGATTCGGAGAATCAGATACTGGCGAAATATCGGCAGACGGATCGCACAGAGTATTTTCAGTGTATTCATACCGCATATTTCTGTGAACGGATCGCCTTAAAACTTGGATTGGACAAAGATGCTTTAAAATGTGCGGGGCTGTACCACAAAAAAGGCTGGGAGCTTATGAATCTTCAGGGCGAAAGCTTTCCGAAGGGCGCGAAGGAGATTTTGGAAGAGTATAAGGAAGATCAAAAATATCGACGGAAGGAAACAGTGGTTCTCTACTGTTCGGATGCCGTTGTCAGCGCCATTTTACTTTTATCGCAAAAGGAGCCGGATAAAAAACCGGACTATGATCAGGTGATCGATAAAATTTTCGAACGGATCCGGGTCAAAGGATTTGTGAATGAATGTGATCTGAGTCTGCGGGACTGGAACAGAATGGAGAAGATATTTAAGGAGGAAAAACTATATTATGACTTTTTACGTTGAAAATGAAACAGAGGAAACATTTGCGGAGGGTGAGGTTTCTTTTTCTGTGGAGGATACCGTGGAGAAGGTTGCAAATGCTGTGCTGGAAATGGAAGGCTGTCCTTATGAGGTACAGCTGAATGTCCTGCTTACCGACAATGATGGGATTCATGCCTACAATAAGGAATATCGTAATATAGACAGAGAGACGGATGTCCTTTCTTTCCCCAATCTGGACTTTGCTGCCCCCGGTGATTTTGATATTCCGGAGGACAGAGAGGCTGATTACTTTGATCCGGATACCGGAGAACTGATTCTCGGAGATATTATTATTTCCGTGGACCGTGTCAGGGAACAGGCGGAAAGTTACGGTCACAGCAGAAAAAGGGAATTCGCATTCCTCGTGGCTCACAGCATGCTGCATCTGTGCGGATATGACCACATGGAGCCGGAAGAAGCAGAGGTAATGGAGGCAAAGCAGGAGCAGGTCCTCGCATCCCTTGGAATTACAAGAGATTAAAAAGGGCGTGGATACACGTATAGGTAACCGAAATGAATCAGGTAGAGATAAAAAGAAAACAGATACAGTTTTTTTCTTATTGTCTGGCAGGGATAAATGTCTGGGTGTTCGGAAAACAGCTTGGAAATAATGGCCTGGCTTATTTGGCGGCCGCTTTTTTGGTTTTTTTGTTTTTTTGGATACTTACCGGTAAAAATGTCCCTGATCGTCTTGGCCGGCTTCTTAGGAGCAGAAGTGCCAAAGGACAATATAAAAACGTATCCAAAATGCGAAGGAATATGATGATTTTCCAGATTGCTGCCGGGCTGGTCGGTGCGGTGCTCTGTGCGGCAATTGGATATTTTGTGCTGGAAAAAGCGTTTCGGATTCCCTACGGAAGTATGATCCTGTGGATTCTGTGTCCTGCGTTGATACTTAGATGTATGCAGTCGGTACTCCTGGGAATTTTTCAGAGTGAAGGATCGGAAATGCCTTCTGCGGTATCTGCTATCCTGCGACAGGTATTTTATTTTGGACTGGGCCTTTTGTTTTTGGGTATTTTTCGTACCTATGGGGAAAAAGTCAGTCTTCTCCTGAAAAAAGATGACTTTACTGCTATGTACGGTGCCATGGGTGTCGCATTGGGAATTGTGATCTCTGAGGTATTGGTTCTGATTTTTGTATTTGTGATTTATCAGGGAAGCGCATCCGGAAGAAGAGAGGCGGAAATAGGCATGAAGGGGACTGATACTTTTTTCAGTCAGGTCCGGGTTCTGCTTTTCAGTATGGGCGGTGATATCATCGGCGATTTACTTTTGTATCTGCCGTTATGGACAGGGCTCGTTTTATTTGAGAAAAATGCGTCGGATATTTATGCAGCTGCAGACAGCTATGGCGTGTTTATCGGAAGATATCTGGATATGATGCTTCTGGTTGTGGTTCTTTTATGCATGGGAATCCTACCGGGAGTAGCCAAAGCCGGCGCACATATCCGGAAAAAAGAAGAACGCTATGCCCAAAATGCAATACAGTCGGGAATCCAGGGTGTATTTCTACATGGAATGTTTTTCACCGTATGGCTTGCCGTTCTGGCGGTACCCCTGGCGCAGACAATCGATAACTCTGTCGGAATCCTGCTGGGAGAAATGTTCACCACAGGATCCTCCGTGGTCCTGTGGGCGCTCTTGCTCTTTTATTGCTCACAAATTTTAAAATTATCCGGAAAAAAACATTTGGTCCTGTTGGGATACGGTGTGATGGATCTCGTATTTGTCATAACGTCGACTGTTCTTTTCAAAATGGAAAATGCCGGGATTCTGAGCATCGTCCTCGGGAGTGTCATCGGAATGGCTGCCGGCGCTGTGTGTCTGTGTGTTATATTATCTCTGCAGAGGAAGACCCGGCCCGACGCACTCAGAGGACTGGCGATTCCGGCCGGCTGCTGTTGTGCCTGCGGTCTGCTGGCATTCGGTCTGGAAAAACTATTGTTCCCCCATGTGGGAGCAGTGATAACGGTGATTTCGGAACTGATCATTACGTTGTTGCTGTATTGGTTCCTTCTGCTATTGTTGCGTTGTCTGCGGGGACAGGATTTTCAATATATTCCCGGCGGCAGGCTGATGCGTATGCTGGGGAAAATGTTCCGGCTGTAAAATTTGCGTCAGATGTATATTATTCCAAAAATAACTGATACTGATACAAAGAATGAACATTGACACCACAGATGTGAGGCAGTATGAAACTTGTAAAACGTATCAGTTACTTTTTTGTAATTCCCATTTTCTTTTTGAGTCTTGGTATTTTTATCGGGGTGTGGGGAATCCGTTTTTTCTATCCGGGATCGTATCCCGGACGGTATTCCGAAGTCCCTGCGGATAGAGCAGACACTTCGGAGGTACCGGAAAGTGTTACGGTTACCGTGTCAGAAGAAACCTTATGTGCGGATACGGAATATGTATTGAAAGAGACGGACATTCTCAGAAATACCTCCGTAGAGACTTCCTGGCAGATTCCACATAAATATATTGGCATGACCAGGGAGAGGTTTCTGGAAACGATGAATCTGTATGCGGAGCATCCTCCGCTGTCAGAGCTCGAAAGAGGTTTTGTGGGTTTAGAGGTATTATCCTTTTCCAGGGAAAAAGTTGTGGTTCGTATGGATTATCGCTATCTGCAGCCAAGCGATGGCTTTTATCTGGCAGTATGTGACAACGAGGTTGTGGTATACCTGGAGGATCGGTCTACCATATATATCAATACAGGGATTGCCCTGGACAGTCTTCCGGAGAAAATACAGATGCAGATTATGGACATGCTGTCCATTCCTGATGAGGAAACACTGTATGATTTTCTGGAGACATATTCTTCCTGAAGAAAGAAACAGGTGAAACAGAAATGAAAAAACACATTGGAATCATCGGCGGCGGTGCAGCAGGTATGATGGCTGCGGTCACAGCTGCCCGAAAAGGTACCAAAGTTACGATTTTGGAACGAAATGATCGAATCGGGAAAAAAATATTACAGACAGGAAACGGAAAATGCAATCTGGGCAATAAAAATCTCACGGTGGAATGTTACCATGGAGGAGATGCTGCATGGATAAAGCAGGCGCTGGAACGCTTCGGTACGGAGGACACCGTTTGCTTTTTTCAAAAAATAGGGCTTCTGATCAAGGAAAAAAACGGATATCTGTATCCGGTCAGTGAACAGGCAGCGTCGGTACTGGATGTGCTTCGCTACGAACTGCAGACGCTTGGAGTTGAAATCATCTATGGATGTAAAGTGCAGAAAGTGGAACGAACACTATCCGGGAAACTTGTGGTAAACGATGGTGACAGAGAATGGCAATTCGATGCGGTGATCCTGACCTGCGGCGGAAAGGCTGCCCCCGGTACCGGCTCTGACGGAAGCGGATGGAAAATTGCCAAAAAAGCTGGTCATACCTGTATTGCTCCCGTACCTGCGCTGGTGCAGCTCCGGTGTCTGGAGACAGATCTTCTGAAGGGAATAGCCGGTGTTCGTGCTGACAGCAGAGTGCGTATTTTGTGTGACGGACGTGAAACAGATGTCGAGCGCGGAGAATTACAGCTGACGGAATACGGCATCTCCGGAATTCCCATATTTCAGTTGAGCCGAGATGTGAATTATTTACTCAGGGACCAGAAAACTGTAATGGCCGAGATTGATTTTCTGCCGGATATGACGGAAGAATCCTATGAAAATATGAAGAAAACCCGCCGGATGCTGCAGGAAAAGCGGACGGCAGAAGAGTTTTTTACGGGAATCCTGAATAAAAAGCTGATGTCTGTATTTTTGAAAATTGCAGGCATAAAACCGACAACTCCGGCAGTGGAAATTCCGGAAGATAAAATAAACACTTTTTATGAACTGTGCAGATGTTTCCGGTTACATATTACGGAGAGCAATCCCTATGAGAATGCGCAGGTAGCGGCCGGAGGAATTGCAGTAACGGAAGTGACGGAAGACATGGAATCAAAACTCTGCCCCGGGCTGTATTTCGCAGGAGAGATTCTGGATGTGGACGGAAGATGCGGCGGCTATAATCTGCAATGGGCCTGGAGCAGCGGGTTTATTGCGGGGTGTTCTGCTGCAATCAAGACAGAATAAGGAGTTATTATGATCAGATTAAACCAGTTGAAACTTCCGGTAAATCATACGGAGGAACAGCTTGTACATAAGACGGCACAAAGCCTTCGGATCCCTACAGAAGATATTCTGGAACTGGAGGTCGTAAGACAGTCTCTGGATGCAAGGAAGAAGCCGGAACTTTTTTACAGTTACAGTATCGATGTCATCGTGAAAAAAGAAGAGAAAGTATACAAGGATGCCTGTCGCAGACTCGGTAAGGCAAATGTTCTGCAAACGGAGAAAAGGAAATATCATTTCCCTGCAGGCGGCACACAGCCGCAAAAGCATCCAACGGTGATCGTCGGATGCGGACCGGCTGGATTATTCTGCGGATATTATCTCGCACTACACGGATATCGTCCCGTGATTTTAGAGCGGGGCGCGGATGTGGACACGAGACAGGCGGATGTGGAGCGGTTCTGGGAGACAGGGAAACTGCAGCCCGATTCCAACGTTCAGTTCGGAGAAGGGGGTGCCGGAACTTTTTCGGACGGTAAATTAAATACATTGGTTAAGGATAAATACGGCAGAAACACAGAAGTTCTCAGGACTTTTGTAAGGTACGGTGCGGATCCTTCTATTTTATATCAGGCAAAGCCCCATATCGGGACCGATGTACTGAGCAGGATCGTGAAAAGTATGCGGGAAGAGATCCTGCGTCTGGGAGGCGAAGTTCATTTTCACAGCCAGGTGACGGAAATATTGACTGAGGGTGGTCATGTTACGGGAGTGAAAATTAACGCTGCCGAAGAACTCCCATGTGAGCAGCTGGTTCTGGCTCCCGGACACAGCGCCAGAGATACTTTTTCCATGCTTTATGAAAATCAGTTCCCAATGTCGGCAAAACCTTTTGCCGTAGGATTTCGTGTGGAACATCCGCAGGCTTTGATCAACCGGAGTCAATACGGTGCGGAGCAGGTTAAGGGACTGGGTGCAGCTGCCTACAAGGTGACGGCGAAGACCGGTACCGGCAGAGGGGTATATTCTTTCTGCATGTGCCCCGGAGGATATGTGGTCAATGCGTCTTCAGAACCCGGAAGACTGGCTGTCAACGGCATGAGTTACAGTGGACGTGACGGTCAAAATGCCAACAGCGCCATTATTGTATCGGTGACGCCGGAGGATTATGGATCGGAGCATCCGTTAGCCGGAATCGAATTTCAACGGGTACTCGAGAAAAAGGCATATGATCTCTGTAATGGAAAACTTCCGGTACAGCACTATGGAGATTTCCGCAAAAAAGTGACGGGAGAAGATCTACCGGAAAAAGAAATAGATTCCGACGAATGGGACAGAATGGAACCACAGTGCAAAGGAGCTTATGAATGGGCTGATCTGACGGGGATCCTTCCGGAGGAATGCAATCATGCTTTTGTGGAAGGAATGGACAGTTTTGGCAGACAGATCCTGGGATTTGATTCTCCGCATGCGATTCTGACCGGAGTAGAAAGCCGCACCTCGTCACCGGTGAGAATTGATCGGGATGAAAAATTGCAATCCGCGATCCGCGGATGCTATCCCTGCGGAGAAGGGGCAGGGTATGCCGGCGGAATTACTTCGGCGGCGATGGACGGTATCCGTGTGGCGGAGATGATTGCATCACAGTTTGCTCCATCACAGCGTTGACGTACAGAGCAAAATAGTATATCATTCAGATATTCGAAAGTTTTTATTTTATAGTCAGAGAGGCAGTCACGTGAATAACATAAGGGAACAGATAAAAGATAAGAAGAAAATCGTCGTTAAGATCGGTTCCTCTTCTTTACAACATAGCGAAACAGGAGATCTGGATTATATCCGGCTGGAAAAGCTGGTGAGAGAACTCTGTGATATCAGCAACCAGGGGAAGGAAGTCGTACTGGTGACTTCCGGTGCCATTGCCGTGGGCAAAAAAGCAGTGAAACTGAAGACAATTGAGGGACAGACCCAGGCAGAGGCCATGGCTGTAAAACAGGCATGCTCGGCAATCGGTCAGGCCCGTCTGATGATGGCTTATCAGAAACTGTTTTCGGAATACAATCATGTAGCGGCACAGATTTTGATGACTAAAAATACCATTGTGGATAATCTGAATCGTTATAATGCTCATAACACCTTTACACAACTATTAAAAATGGGGGTGATCCCCATTGTGAATGAAAATGATACCGTAGCTACCTACGAGATCGAAATTGGTGATAATGATACGCTGTCCGCAATCGTGGCAGCCCTGATCGATGCGGACCTGTTGATCCTGCTGTCGGATATCGACGGACTCTATACCGATGATCCCAGACAGAATCCGGATGCAGAATTTATCGAACAAGTGGATGAACTTACGGATGAATTCATGAATATGGGCAAGGCTTCCACCGGCAGTAATGTAGGTACCGGCGGCATGAATACCAAGATGATCGCAGCTAAAATTGCCACCAGTTCCGACGTGGATATGCTCATTGCCAACAGCAGAGACATCGGCGTGCTGCATCGGTTGTTAGAAGGAGAGAATGAAGGTACTCTGTTCGTAGCACACAGGGATGAAAGCTTTGATCTGCCGGAATTTGTACAGAATCTGCATAAAAATTGATCCGGCAAAAAGGAGAATACATTATGAATATGGATGAAAGAATAAAGCGCATCAATGAGCTTTATCATAAATCTCAGAATGAGGGACTGACCGACGAAGAAAAACTGGAACAGACCATTTTACGTCAGGAATATGTGGACAGTATCAAACGTAATATGAAAGCTCAGCTGGATAATATAGAGATTGAGAGACCGGACGGCACCATTGAGAAATTAAAGCCGGTTTATAAAAAGAAAAAATGATCAAAGAACAGAAAAAACAGATTCGAAGAAAAGCGCTTGCCTGCAGAAATGCGCTTACCGAACCGGAGAGGGAACGGGGAAAACTGCTGATCACGGAGCGGATTCTGGGACACCAGTGGTATTATCTGTCGGATACGATTTTAGGTTTTGTAAGCTACGGCAGTGAGATCTGTACGACGGAGATTCTCGAAAGTGCTCTGCAAGACGGAAAAAATGTCTACGTTCCCAAAGTGGAAGATGGAAAAATGGAGTTTTATCGGATGTTCTCTCTGTCAGAGTTGAAAAACGGTTACAAGAAAATCCCGGAACCGGCAGGGGATACGGACCGGTATGTGTTTGAACCGGAGCATGCAGACAAAACCTTACTTCTGATGCCGGGAAGCGCCTTTGACCCGCTGGGAAACCGTATGGGATACGGCGGTGGATTTTACGACAGATATCTTGCGGACAAAGAAAACTTAAGACTGCGGAGCATCGGTATCGGTTTCCGCTGCCAGCAGGTAGAACAGGTACCTGTGGAAGTGACAGATGTGAAGCCGTATCAGGTGATTCTGGTTTAAATTATAAATATCGGATAGAAAGTAGGGGATAGCTATGGCAGAGTTAACGGAATTGGGAAAAAATGCATGTGCTGCGAAATATATATTGCAGAAACTGACTACTGAAGAAAAAAATAAGGCACTGGACACTGCGGCAAACTATCTGTGTGACAGGCAGGCGGAGATTCTTGCTGCCAATGAGTCTGATCTGGAGAACGGCAGAAGAAACGGAATGAATCCCGGACTTTTGGATCGTTTAAAACTGACACCCGATCGGATTGCCCAGATTGCGGAGGGACTTCGCCAGATTTCCGAACTTCCCGACTGTATCGGAGAGGTTATGGAACATTTCGAGCGTCCCAACGGATTAAAGATCGATAAGGTGCGGGTTCCGTTAGGTGTCATCGGCATTATCTATGAAGCGCGTCCCAATGTTACTGCGGATGCCTTCGGATTGTGCTTTAAAACCGGTAATGCTGTGATCTTAAAGGGCGGCAGTGATGCCATTCATTCCAATATTGCAATTGTAAGGGTATTGCAGGATGCCCTGGATGTCTGCAAAATGCCCCGGACAGCGGTACAACTGATTGAGGATACCGATCGGGCGGTTACCGCACAGTTCATGAAGATGAAAGAATATGTGGATGTACTGATTCCCAGAGGTGGTGCGGGACTGATCCGCAGCGTGGTGGAGAACAGTACGATCCCCGTGATCGAAACCGGCACCGGTAATTGTCATGTTTACGTAGATCGGGACGCAGATGTGGATATGGCAGTAAAAATTCTGATGAATGCTAAGACCCAGAGGATCGGCGTCTGCAATGCCTGTGAGTCGCTGGTGGTACATCGGGCGATCTGTGACAGGTTCCTTCCCAAAATGGCGGAGACCCTGAAAACCAAAAATGTGGAACTGCGAGGGGACGAAAGTACCCGTGAAATCCTGCCGGACTGTATTCCGGCAACGGAAGAAGATTACGGTACCGAGTATCTGGACTATATTTTATCTATTAAAACGGTTGACAGTGTGGACGAGGCGATCGCTCATATTAACCGATATAATACGAAGCATTCCGAATGTATCGTGACGGAAAATGTGCAGACGGCGGAAAAGTTCTTAAACGAAGTGGATGCTGCCTGTGTCTATGTCAATGCATCCACACGCTTTACGGATGGATTTGAATTTGGATTTGGTGCCGAGATCGGCATCAGCACACAGAAGCTGCACGCAAGAGGCCCCATGGGTCTGAAGGAGCTGACCTCCTATAAATACAAGATCCACGGAAACGGTCAGATCCGCGGATAATGACCTGTGTATTCTCTGGATCTTTTGTCCGGAAATAACTATAGAGTAGAGGAGAGAGATTATGAAAGAAGTAAACGGAAGCATTTGGCACACCATGAGCACTCAGAGAGTGACTCCCACAGATTTTGTCTGTGTTATTGAGATTTCCAAGGGTAGCAAGAACAAGTATGAACTGGACAAGGAGACCGGTCTTCTGATCCTGGACCGTATCCTGCATACATCCACCCATTATCCCGCAAACTATGGTTTCATTCCCAGAACCTACGGTGATGACGGTGACCCTCTGGATGTATTGTTACTGTGTTCCGAGCCGGTACAGCCTATGACTCTGGTAAGAGCGTATCCGATCGGTGTGATCTCCATGCTGGATAACGGCAAAAACGATGAGAAGATCATTGCAGTACCTTTCAATGATCCTAATTATAACTGCTATCATGATATTTCCGAGCTGCCCAGTCATGTGGTGGACGAGATGGAGCATTTCTTCACAGTATATAAAGCACTGGAGAACAAGACCACCGCAGTCAATGAAAAAGGCAACAGAGAAGAAGCCATCGAAGTCATTAAGAAATGTCTGGATAACTACATTGATACCTTTATCAAGAGCTGGTAAATGCTGCAACGTAAGAATATGGTGTCGTTTCATAGAAACTAATGAAAAAAATGTCAAAATCCACTAGATTTTTTTGGGGAAATATGAGAGAATGAACACGACCATTATGATATTATTTTATCAATAGTATTATAAGTACATATTGAAAGGAGATTTCACATGATTTATTCAAAAGAAGTTGAAGAAATGTGTCCCGTTGCACAGGGCGTACATCATGGTTGTGCTCCCATTCCCGAAGAGGCAAAATGGGTGCAGGCAAAAGAAGTTAAAGATATTTCCGGTCTGACTCACGGTGTGGGCTGGTGTGCACCTCAGCAGGGTGCATGTAAGCTTACCCTGAACGTTAAGGAAGGCATCATCCAGGAGGCTCTGGTTGAGACCGTTGGATGTTCCGGTATGACCCACTCCGCAGCTATGGCTGCTGAGATCCTGCCCGGTCTGACCGTTATGGAAGCTTTAAATACTGACCTTGTATGTGATGCAATCAATACCGCTATGAGAGAGCTGTTCTTACAGATTGTATACGGACGTACCCAGAGTGCATTCTCTGAGGAAGGTCTGCCTGTCGGTGCAGGTCTGGAAGACCTCGGTAAGGGCTTAAGAAGCCAGGTTGGTACTATGTACGGTACTCTGAAGAAGGGTCCCCGTTATCTGGAGATGGCAGAAGGTTATGTAACCGGTATCGCTCTGGACAAGGATGATCAGATCATCGGTTACCAGTTCGTTAACCTTGGCAAGATGACTGACTTCATCAAGAAGGGTGACGATGCTAACACTGCATGGGAAAAGGCTAAGGGCCAGTACGGTCGTGTAGATGATGCAGTTAAGATCATCGATCCCAGAAAACAATAAGATACAGGAGGACAGAAAAAATGGCTTTATTTGAATCATATGAAAGACGTATTGATAAGATCAACGCTGTACTGAACAGCTATGGTATCTCCTCTATCGAAGAAGCAGAGAAGATCACGAAAGATGCTGGTCTGGATGTATACGATCAGGTTAAGAAGATCCAGCCCATCTGTTTTGAAAATGCTTGCTGGGCTTACACTGTAGGCGCTGCAATTGCAATCAAGAAAGGCTGCAGAAAGGCATCTGAAGCAGCAGCAGCAATCGGTGAAGGCTTACAGTCCTTCTGTATTCCCGGTTCCGTTGCGGATACCCGTAAGGTAGGTCTTGGTCATGGTAACCTGGGCAAGATGTTACTGGAAGAGGATACCGACTGCTTCTGTTTCCTGGCTGGACATGAGTCCTTCGCAGCAGCAGAAGGTGCGATCGGTATCGCAGAGAAGGCTAACAAAGTTCGTCAGAAGCCTTTACGTGTTATCCTGAACGGTCTTGGTAAGGATGCTGCAAAGATCATTTCCCGTATCAACGGATTTACTTTCGTAGAGACCTCTTATGATCCTTACACCAATACCGTTACCGAGGTAGAGAGAATTGCTTACTCTGAGGGACTTCGTGCTAAGGTTAACTGCTACGGCGCTAACAGCGTTCCCGAAGGTGTAGCTATCATGTGGAAGGAGAACGTAGACGTATCCATCACCGGTAACTCTACCAATCCTACCAGATTCCAGCATCCCGTAGCCGGTACTTACAAGAAGGAGAGACTGGAAGCAGGCAAGAAGTACTTCTCCGTTGCATCCGGCGGCGGTACCGGACGTACTCTGCATCCCGATAACATGGCTGCAGGTCCCGCTTCTTATGGTTTCACCGATACTCTGGGCCGTATGCACTCTGATGCGCAGTTCGCTGGTTCTTCCTCTGTACCTGCACATGTTGAGATGATGGGTCTGATCGGTATGGGTAATAACCCTATGGTAGGTGCTACCGTAGCTGTTGCAGTATCCATCGAGGAAGCTGCTAAGGCTGGCAAGTTCTAATAAATCTGATTTTCAGAATTCTGAGACTCCCGATTTTTTCGGGAGTCTCAGACTGTAGACAAAACGCTTTTGGTCAGCACTCCAGAAGCGTTTTTCTTGTTTTCGGTTCAAAAAGTGTGTACTTGATCAATAATAAACACTTT
>OGHO01000132.1_pt1 | contig 106694 bp, 89 predicted proteins | sample 1571421 | NCBI WGS metagenome assembly OGHO01 (sample SAMEA2581937, study PRJEB24529) | metagenome | biome: Human gut stool | place: China | collected 2011
GCGGGAGGTTCTCCCTGCGGGCCAAGGCTCCGCAGTTCGGCCCCCTTGGAGACGCCCAGCTTTTCCAGCGCCTCCAAAAGCTTTGAAGCCCCAAAACCGGAAATGTCCACGGCTACCTCCGCCGGATTACACCAGCCTACGGTTCTTGCCGGAGTTTTTCAAGCAACCCGGCGGCCAGCTCCGCTCTCGGGCCTTCGCCGGCGGCCAGCGGGGCAAGCACAGCTTCGGCTTCGCCTTGCCGCCTCGCCAAGGTGTAACACAGACCAAGCAGCGCCTGCGCGTCCTCATCTTCCGGCATGGCGGCCAGCACTTCTTCTTTCAGGAGCCGTTCCGCCTCGTCAAAATCATCCACCACAATATGGCTCAGGGCCTTGCCCATGAGAGCGGGCGCAAATCCCGGGCGGAGCGCGAGCACCCCCGCGTACATGGCACGCGCATCCACCACGTTTCCTCCGTGACATGCAGCGTTGGCGACATCAAGCAAACGGCTGATCTGGGTATCGGACAGCATGGCGTTTCTCCAATCGTAAAAAGATGCGGGCAGCTCGGGCACCCCCGGCTAAACGCAAAAAGGGGAGAAGGGGACAGCCCCTTCTCCTTGTCCGTCATCCCGTCCGACGCGCCATGCGCGGGATGGAGCCACGCAAAAGCATCCGGGGTGCGGTCCCGGAACATGATTCCGGACGGGAGACAAACTCAACCGGTACGCTGGGCAAGGCTCTTCATCATATCCGTCATGCTCTTCGTGACGGACGAGAGCGATTCCAGCATGGCATTGTACTGCCCGACTTCGAACTGGAGGGCCATCATGTCCTCGGGGCTGACTTCGTCCTTGCCCAGCATCTCGGTCATCTTGGCCTGCAGGTCCTTGCCCTTGCTGCTGATCGAATCCAAGCCGCTGTTGAACAGCTCATTGACGTTCAATCCCGGCGTTCCACTCGTGCCGTTGATATTCATGGCAAACTCACTTTGGTTAGAAATCCTTTTACTTCGCCATGTTGTCCATAGAATGCAACGCAGCCTGCGTCGCTTCCCGGACGGCCTGCGCCACAGCCCATTCGTCGGGGGTCAACCCCCTATCCATATGCCGTTTGACAGCCAGATCCATTTCCAGAACCTCATCCCGGATGCCCTGCAAGGCGCGGGGATCGTCAAGGGCATCCAGCACGGAAACCATCGCGTCACTCATTGGAACCTCTCAGTCGATACACGATTATCCGCCCATCCTTACGGAGCTTCAACTCCTTCACGCCGATGGACTCGAGCACATATCCGCCGGGGAGCAGACCGCCCTCAAAGACACGCTGCCCCGTAGCCAGACTGATGAAACGCATGGGCGTCAATGTTACCCCGGTCACCCGGATCTCCGGCATATCATCGGCTTGCGGCGCGGGAACGTCTCCCGCCTCCGCCTGCTGCGGCGCCGCGGCTTCACGCCGGACTTCGGCTTGAGGCCGCTTTTTCTCGAACGACGCAACCACATCGAACACGACCGGGACGCCGAGTTCCGCACGGGCCTTGTCCAGCACGCCGTCCAGACGGATACGCTGGGCCACATCGAACCGGCCCGCAAGCTCCACCTTTCCGGGCAGGAACCGGACCTGCACAAACGCCAGATCCGCCTCCTTCAAGAGCGGCAACAGGACCGCTTCAACCGCGTCGGCGTGACGGATGGTCCGGTCCAAACGGCTCCAGACGGCCTGGTCCCGCAGTTCCGGGACATCTTCGCGGACGGCGGAAAAGGCCTGCTCTTCCACGAGCCCGTCCTTCATGTACCCGGCAAGGTCCAGGCCGTCGTCCGGGTTATCCGTCTTCTCCTGCACGGAGAGGGAGAATCCCCGGCTTGCGAAGGCTGACGTTACGGCATCGACCCTGTCCCCGCGGAGCGTCACATCAAGATAAACAGGGTACTGCACACCTTGTGCCAAGCGCAGGAGATCGGCCCTTTCGGCATCGTCGCGCAAGACTCCCTGCACGCCGACGCCTTCATCCTGCGGAGATACGACCAATGTGCGAAAACCGTTTTCGTCAATAATGGTTTGGATTTCCTTGACTCTCGTTTCCGCATCCGGGGTTCTGCCCGCATAGGAAAAAGTCAGCCCGCACAGGCCCAGCAAAAGAAAAAAGGACAAGGCCAACCTCTGCGGCGGCAAGGAGCGCAACCGCTCCCAAAGCGTTTTGCCAACGCCGTTGGCGCCTACAGAAGTCCCTTCTTCCAACAGTATCATCGGATCACCGAGATCCATGACCGGCTCTTCGCGCTGCGGCTCCACAGGTTCCGGGCGTTCCTGCACCGAACGCCGCTCCTGCAAGCCGGACGCGACCTGACGCCATGCGTCCGCCGGCTCGCCGGGCTCCGACCATGCCATGCAGGTCAAGCCCAGAAAAAACGGCGTACGCGCGGGGATGTCCGCACCGTCGGACGGCAAGGGAGCGCCATTGAGCAGTATCTCGCCGTCGAGCGGCGTCACCCGCACGGACGGGGCGCCGTCCCCGGAAAAGCCTATGACGATGTTCGCGTGCCGGGAAGCGACTGAACTGTCTTGAAGAATGATGTCGCAAGAGTCGTCGGACCCTACAAGCTGATTCCCCGCGGGCAAGACAAGTTCCGCCCCCATGTGGGGGCCGGAAAAAAGACGAAAGACAATCAAGCCGGAGGCACTCATAGCGCTCCCGCAGGCCGTGCCTGCGCCTGTACTCCGGGCGATTGCCGCGCCGCGGGCGGCGACAACGGGATCGCCGTGGCGGGCGCCACCGTCTCCAGTTCGGGCCGTTTCCGGGAGCAGCCGCTCTGCGGGGCCGCCGGAACCCGTTCCTCATAATCGGCCTGCGTCGGCGATCTGTGGAATGTGGGTTCGTCCACGCGGGGGGGCGTCGTCGGGATCTCATCCAAATGGATGACCTTCGGCGTAATGAGGATCAGGCGCTCCATGCGTTTGGTCCCCTTGCTCGTCGTCTTGAAGAGGTTTCCGAGCACGGGGATGTGCATGAGGATCGGTATGCCGCTGGCATCCGTGGACTTCTGCTCGTAGTAGTACCCGCCGATGAGCAGGCTCTGCCCCGCGCCCACGATGGCCTGCGTGTTGATCTTCGTCTGCTTGATGGGCGGAACGCTGTTGTCGCTGACCGGCGCATCCTTGCTGTCGTTCTGGTCGTCCTGCACGCTGACCGCGAGCTTGATGGAGGTTTGGCCGCGTTCGTTGCGGATTATGTGCGGGGTCACGCGCAAGACCGTTCCCGCCTCGACCTTGAACAGGTCCACCGCCTGATAGCCTTCCACCTGGATGTAATAGGTGCTGGTGTTTTCCAGCGTGGCCTGCACATTGTCCACTGTCAGCACAGAAGGCCGCCCGAGCATCCTGGCTTCGCCTTCCGCCTCCAGCGCCTGGATGCGGGCAAGGAAGAAGTCCGCGCCGTGCGTATAGATGGTGGACAGGTTCATGCCCGTTCCGGACGGGGTGCCCATCGTGGGCAGAGGCGAAAATTTGTCTCCGGTGCCGGAAAACTCGCCTCCGGTGCTCCAGCCCTTGTCCCGGCTGTTCGCGCCCTGATACGTAACGCCGAGATCTCGTTTGAAGTCGGAATCGATGTCCACGATGGCGGCATGGATTTCCACGAGTTCCACAGGCCTGTCGAGATCCGCGATAACCTTGGCGTAGTACGGCATCCGGTATTCGGCATCATTGACCAGCACCGCATTGACGCGCGGATCGGCCATGATGTTCACTTGCGTGGCATTCTGCGGAGCGGCCTGTCCGCCCTGCTGCGCGGCGGGGGCGGGGGCATCGGGAGCCACGGGCGTCATCCGTCCCTGCGCGATGAGCCCGGTGCCGGACAGCTTGTCCACGGTGGCGGTGTCCTGCGTCACCCGAGTCGCGGAATTGGGCGAACCCGTGACCATGGCCCTGAGGATGCTCGCCACTCCGGGGATGGTCACCGTTTTGTCCATGCTGTTGACGGACATGTCTTCCGCCCACGCATATTTGAGCGGAAAGACCTTCATCACGAAATTGGTGATCTGCGCCTCTTCAAAGGCGGTGACGGCGGCTGAAATCTGGGCAAGGTAAGTGGGCGGGCCGGACACGACGATCATCGCGCCGCCGGGGGCGAGCGTCGCGGGCAGTTGCGGGGCGAACACCGCCGATTGCCTGAGCATCTGGTACAGACGCTCCGCGGTCATGGCCCGCGGGGTGATGAACGTCCGCGACAGTTCCGATTCGCTGTAAAAATAGAGGGTGGAGCCGAGCCGATACCATGTCACGCCAAAGGCGGCCTGCATCCCCTTCAGGAAGGTTTCCGGGGGAACGGCATCAAAGCGCCCGCTCACCTTGCCGACCACGCCGGGAGAGAACGAAGCGCCGAGCCCCTGCGAGCGGGCGAAGTTCGTGAGGATGACTGTCAGATCCTCATCGTCCGCATAGTGCGTGTACGGACGGGAAAATCCCCCTTGGACGGCAAACGCCGGGCAAGAAACCAGAAGCACTCCGAAAACGAGTGCAAAAACCATCAAGAGCGAAACGCCACCACGACAATGCATCAGCGCCCCATATTCCAGGCTTGCATACCGGAGAAGAAAGAAAACGCCGACGCGCCACCGCCCTGCACCTGTCTTTTCCACCATGCCAGATCATTCAAAAAATCCTTGGCATACCCCGGCATGGAGGCAACGCTCTCGGCCAAAGGCACAACAAGGTGCAGCGAAAACCTGCCCTCATCCACCGAAAGGACCGTCCTCCGGGAGCGCGAGGCCGCGACCATACGGGAAGCGCACTTCCGCAAGAGATCATCCGCATCCTGTTCCGCAGCGGGAAGCGGGCCAAGATCGGCCCGCAGGATGCCCGTCCGCCCATCAGGCGAAAAAAACTCCATGTCCAAATCGCCTTCAAGGCGAAAGCGGAAGACGCCGTCCGCGCCGGGAGAGGCCTTTTTCCAGCCTGCAGCCGCCGTCAGTGCGTCAACGGATTCCTGCAAAAGCGACATGTTGCCTCCTTGGGGGAACTATGCGGTCTTCCACAACGCCTTGTCAATCATCAAACGCGGAGACCCCAAACGTGCGGCATGGGGCCCTTCCCGCACGGAGGCGTATCCTTCAGGCATTCGTCAAGCTGGCGGTCACAACGCTCCACCCGTTTGCCGAGAGCCTCGATTTCCCGTTGTTCGGCATCCGTCAGGGCCTCCAAGGAACGCCCTTCCGCTTCGAGCTTCTCCGCGATGGCCGACAGCGCCGCCGAACATACGCTCAATTCTTCCAAAAGCCGATCTTGCGGTTCGCTGTTCGTTACCATGATCCTCCCCCTAATTATACTGCAACGAAGGGACGGCTATGCCCCTTCTGGAGCAAAGGGATTCGAGCTGTTCGAGTTTAAGCGGCATATGGGAAACGACTCCGGACGCCGAGCGGCTTTCCAGATAGACCATTTTATTGCCGTTATGGTCGTGGTACGGCGTGAAGCCATAGGTGGAGCCCCGGCTGTCCCGTTCCGTCACCGTGGGCCCCGCAGGCGTGATGCCCTTGTTCGCCGCCGCGCTGATGGCGTTCGACACGCTCTCGATCGACGCGCCCCCGTTGGCGGATACGCCCGCATTGGGGGAAATTCCCGAAACCTGTTGCGTGGAAATGCCGTTGATAGCCATACGACCTCCTATCCCAAAATCCGTGAACGGGTCTGGTTCATATTCTGCTGGATGGCGTCCTGCGTGGAGATCGACTTCTGGATCAATTCGGACAGGCTGTCGTTGATGCTCTTCAACGCATCGCGGCTGGCCCGCATACGCTCCTGATCGGCTTCCATTTCCTTCATGGCGGCGTCGTACTGCGCTCCGATGAAATCCCCGACGGAACCGACGATGCCTCCTACCCCCTGTCCGAGCTGGGACATGGACTGCCCCATGACTCCGTAGCTCTGGGACTGAGCCCCCAAAGCGCCGGACTTTGCATCCAGCGTCTTCATTTGCGTCTTCACATCCGTCATATCAGCCTTCAGCGACGCCTTCCGGCTTGAATACTCCGCATTGAACTGCTTCAGCTCATCGCCGGACAACTTCGCCCCTTCGCTCCGCAGGGATTTGAGATCGGCCTGCTTGTTTGCGATGTCGGTCTGCTGCTTGCCGAGGACGCCCTGCTCCTTAGCCAGCGCCCCCTGCTGCTTGCCCATGTTCAACTGCTTCATGCCCATGCCGAACTGGACAGCGCCCATGCCGATGTTGATAGCCCCGGACACGACGCCGCAGACGAGCTGCGCCACGGCCTTTTTGCGGATTTCATCGGCCTGCTGCTCCATCGACATGGCGATGCTGTCGGTTTGCGCTTTCATGACCTCACGGTTTTCCTTGCGCTGTTCGGCGCTCATTTCCGTAATGAGGGCATTGATGCTCGCCATCGGGGAGGCCACGCCCACCCAGCCGCCGAGTGATCCGGAAGAACTTTTCGGCGGGGTGAGCGTCGGCAAATCGTTGCGGACCTGCGCGGCGGCCTCCTGAAAGGAAAGCCCCGCATCCATCGCAACCTGTAGCTCCTTGTCCACGGCAGCCCGGGAAACATTGACCGTCCCCGCATCGTTTATCAGTTGATTGTAAACCTGTTGTTGATCGGATGACAACCCTTGTATGCCTGACATATGCGTATCCTCTTACTGCTTACGGCCTTCCCGTATACGATTTGGCCACCGCTCATCCCGGTACGGGAAAACGCGGACTGCCCTCTCAGCCACTCACGAAACGCCGCATCCATCACGCGGCACAAGCCTCTTCCTCCGCGCCCATCAACCGGAAAAACCGGAGTGTGGCGTGAGAGCACCGCCTTCCACCGCGCTAGGCCATCGTCGGCGCGACATTGGTCAAGATAGCCGTCTGCGATTCGGTACATCCTTCAATAATGTTGTTGACGTCTTCGAGCATCTTTTCCGCGCGCTCCATGACGCCCTTCAGAAAATCAAGCTCCATATCCTGCGCCTGCTGGATGCGTTCCAGAATGGCTTCCAGCTCCTTGGTATCCGCATAGCTGGTGGAAATCTTGTAATCGTACACGGAACCGGCGATGTTCGTCGCCCCACTGCCCATCTGCACGACGCTGCTGGCGATGTTCGACGACTTGAGCGCAATGTCGGCCACCTTCGACAAGGTCTGCGCTGAGGTCGTGGCGGCGGAGCCGAAGGAGCCGCCCATAGTCAGCCCGATGCCCACGATGGTGATCGCAAGCTCGCAGGCCATGCCGACATACCCGGCGATGTCTTCCGGAACCCCGCACGCCTTCAATCCGGCGGCAATCCCGGCGCTGATGCTTACCTTGCCGTCGGTCGCCATACTCACGGCACTGTTGATGGACATAGTGAGCATTACGGCCCCGCCCGCGATAAGCAGCGGGTTCCCGGTTGCCGCCCCGGCCACGATTGTGGCGACGCTGGCTATCGCCCCGACGATCACGCCGACCCAGCTGAAAATCTTTTTGAAGACATCGAGGATACCTTTGGATTTCATGGAGTCGAGGCGATCCATGATCTCTTCCAGCTTCTTCTCGTTGATCTCGGCGCGCTCTTTTCCCTTGGCGTCGATGGAGGCCACGCCGTCTTTGGTGGCCTGCGTGCGCGTCTCGTTGCTGATCATCTGGGCCAGCGTTTCGAGCGAGAGCCCTCCCGCCGTGGGCGGGGCCAGCCTCGGCAAGTCTGAAGATGAGGATGACGCATTGGGGGAGGAAGACGGCAGATCCGGCAGCGTGATTTCCTGCAGGGCCTTCTTGATGGCCTCCTGGAGGTTGTTTACCTCAACGCCGCCGGCAAGCTCCATGAACTTCGAGCCGACCTGAAAATCAATGGAGTTGGGCATGGGAACCTCACTTCTCGGCTTGTTCGAGAATGGCGAGCATGGCCGAAGCTTTGCCTCGCGCGGCATCGTGTTCGGGATTGCCCTCTTCGCCCATCGAGAGCGCTACAACGAACGCGCCTTGGGCCTTTTCCCGATCCCCCATTTTGAGGTAACACATTCCGGCCTGAAGCACGGGCACGGGGCTGGCGAGCGCGCCCATCGCCGAACAAAGCCCGTAGGCGTCCACGGCTTCCTGATACTTGCCGTTGGCCTGACGGCTTCCGGCGAGCCCCATCCAGAAACGGGGATCGTTGTGATCGTACAGGCACAGCCCGGAAAAGACGGTTTCGGCGTCCTTGTAGTTGCCGGACGTGTACAGGTTATATCCAAGGCTATACAGTGATTCCAACATATCCTGAGAGACGTTGCATACGTCCCCGATGGTGGCGCCGTTCAAGACGGCTTTGGTCATCGTTTCAAGTTCTTCCTGCGTATATTCGACCGCCGCACGTTTCTGTTCTGTCATGAAAAGCTCCTCGGGAACCGCCCCGCAACAGCGGGAAAAAGGGTGTTGGCGAAAGGTCAGCCCGCAGATCCGGGTACCCCCAAGCAACCGCCATCCGGTGAAGGGGCATCCCCCACATGTACGGGAACCATCCAGACGGGGCTGCCCCTGCGAAAGGGATCTTTACTGGCCGCGAGCCACGGCGGTAAGCGTCTGCATACCGGACTGGATAGCCGAGTTCGCGCCCTGCGTATACGAATTGTACTGGCCCATGAAGTCCTGCACATACACCATCTTGGTCTGGATATCCGTGCCGATGGTTTCCTGGTAGGCTTGCAGGGACTGAATGGCCACGTCCCACTCATCCTTATTATGCAAGCTGTCCGCGGTTTCCTTTGTAGGCTTGCTGACTCCACCGGTGGTCAAATCATAGGTGAGATTGTTTTTATCCATAAACTCCCGGACATCCGCGGGCATTTCAGTGCATCCGCCGCTGTCCTTGGCCTGATTCTGGAGTTCGCGGCACCTCTGGAGCATATCGGCAACTTCCTTCTGTTCGGCCTGAGCCCCCTCGATTTGCTTGATGTAACCGAGGGCCGAATCCTTGGCCGAGGCGGCCAATTCCATCTGGAGCTTGGCGAAAATGAAGTTGACGCTTGTGCACGTGCCGAGGCTGCCTACACTGGAGACACTTCCCGAACCGCTGTTTCCGCTAACTGGATCCATATATCATTCTCCTTGGATACGTTATTTATTGCCCGCGGGCCACGCTGGTGAGCGTCTGCATACCGGACTGGATGGCCGAGTTCGCTCCCTGCGTGTACGAGTTGTATTGGCCCATGAAGTCCTGCACATAAACCATCAGCGTCTGGATGTCCGTACCGATGGTTTCCTGATATGCTTGAAGGGATTGGATTGCGACATCCCACTCGTCTTTGCCCAAAATATAATCTTTATCCGTGTTTGGGAAAGTTAATTCGTGCTGTTCCATAAACGTGGCCAGCTCTTTCGACATAGGGTAGCAATCTTTACCTGTCACGGTGACTCCATTGATGCTTTTTTGCCCTACGCCCGTACCATTTTCCCCCTCGTTCTGAGCTTGCCGAGCCTGCTGGAGCAAATCAGCTACTTCCTTCTGTTCGGCCTGCGCACTCTCGATCTGCTTGATGTAGCCGAGGGCTGAATCCTTGGCCGAGGCGGCCAGCTCCATCTGGAGCTTGGCGAAAATGAAGTTGACGCTTGTGCACGTGCCGAGGCTGCCTACACCGCTGACGCTTCCCGAACCGCCGACTCCACCGATACCTTGACTCATACTTCTCCTATATCGTAAAAGAGTTAAAGACGGACGACTCCACGGCGGCCCGCGCCGGGAGCTTTGCCGGAAGGACGGTTATCCAGGGAGGCTTGCGCCTTGCGGGCTTCCCCGGCGCGCTTGGCCTCTTCCTTCGCTTTAGCGACGAGCGCTTCCACTTCCGGCGTCATCGCCTCCTGCTGCTTGAGATCGTCTTCCGTGAGCCCCATGCCCTTGAGCTGCGCATCAAATTTCTGGTTGAGGCGGGACAGCTCGTCCTTGAGGGCGCTGAGCTGTTCTTCCTGAGCCTGCATGTCTTTTTCCGTGAATGCCATGTCGTTGCTCCTGTTGTTGGTGCTTCATTTTTAGCATGTTCCGTGCCAAACAAACAAATACGGGGAATTTCGGCTCATCAAGCCTTTTTGCATGGTTTTCCGTGCGCAGAAAACAAACAATATTGGCACTATTTCGCCTTTACATCTACCAACATTGTTCTCATCCATTGATAAATCTTCTTTGACAACTACTACAGGCTATTACCCAAATCAATCAAAAAGGAGGCGCTTGTAAGACGTTGCGGCCTATGATACTCGCTAAGCGATGATTGGCATATTTCTCGCATGATTTCTTGCGGGCCGGTATGGATCGGTTCCCGGAATCACGTGTTCCCGCAGCCTCCAGGCACGGGGGCCGACTCATTTCCCGGCGGGGAGCCGGGCAGGAGGAGGCATGTCCATAGATTTTTCCGTCACCACTATGAGCCAGATGGCCGGAGGCGCAACCGCGTCGGCGGCGAGCTCTCTCGCCACGGGCTCACTCATGGGGAACGCCGCCGCGCAGGTGGAAGACCCCATGTCGCTGCTCGCCGATGCGGCCGAAGAACTGACCTTTGCGGCTGACACCACTGACGAATACGAACTTGAGGACCGCAAGGAACGGGAACACGCTGAAAGCGCCTATGCCGAGCGCGTCAAGCTCTATCAGGATCTCATGCATGAGGCGGGCAAGTCGCAGAACATCGATCGCCTGAAGGACAGCCTGCGCGCCCGCGAAGGCCGGGAAAAGGCCTCACGGGAGGCGCTTTACCGCTTTCCGGACCCGAGCGACGCCTATGCCGCCCTTTCCGATGCGCTTGACGCCTTTTCGGATGATCCGTCCGTTGATTCTTCCGTTATTGAAGATATCCGGCAAGGGCTCGCCGAACTCGAAGCCGAACACGGCCCGCAGATCCGTTCGGGCATCCAAGGCGCGCTCGCCGCTGCCGGATATCCCGAACTGGACAGCGCGGACGGCCTGCGCGACCTGTACCGCCAGACCGTCTGCGACTTTACGGACGTCAACGCCGCCTTCGCCCACATCCACGAGAAATACGGCGATGTGGGCTTCGGCAAGGCGATGGATTTCCTTTTCAACGCGCTGGGCAACGACCTCGCCACGGACGTACCGAGCATGGAAACCACCCATCTCGAAAGCGTCCACGCCACCCTCGAACAGGTGCGTCTCCTGCAAAGCACGCATGTCCAGTGCGAACGCCTGCTCCAGCGCTGGCAGGATGTCCACGGGGTCCAATGCGGGCTTGCTCCGATGGAGTTGCTCGGCGATTTGGTTGACCTGCGCAAAGAACATTTCCTCGGAGCCATGCAGATCGATCGCATTGCCTCCAAGGCCAAGGCCCCGGATATCGAACGCGAAGTGCTGTTCCTTCAGGAACTCCTGAATATGGCCCGCAACCTGCCCGTCCAGCTTTTCGACGGCGAACAAGGCCGCATGAAGGTCATCGACGCCGTACAGGAATCCGTGGACGCCGCCATCCGGCGTGAAGACGAATACCTCGCCAGTTTGGGAGACGCGTGATGATCGAACGTGAAATCGCCGAATTCGGCAGACGCATGGGTATGCCCGCCTTTTCCCTTTCCCCTGCGGGGCTCGCCGCGCTCGACGTGGAGCGCCTCGGGCGGCTCCATCTGGAGCTTGCCGAAAACGCCGGGGAGCGTGAGCTGCTCGTCTACCTCGCGCGGGCCGTGCCGGAGTATGACGTGAAAGCCCCACGCCGCGTGCTCGAGCGCTGCCATTACCGGCACGCCGATCCCATGCCGCTGTCCGGGGGGGTGCACAAGGGCAATATTGTCCTTCTCACCCGTTTCCCCGAACGGCAGGCGACGGCGGCGGGCATCGAAAGGGCCGTCCAGTTCCTCAGCGGCGTCATGGATACCGTCGCCAAAGCCTGATTCCGCAACCTCGGTTTTCTTTACCGGCAAAGGAGGACAGCCATGCCGAGCATCAACCTTCTGGATCCTTCCCTCGGCATCCAGACCATCATGGAGAGCCCGGCGGCAACGCGCGGCGGCATCCCCGAGGCGAGGCCCCTCGCCTCCAATGTCCTGCGCGAGGCCGGGCTTGAGGAACTGTATTCCCCGTGCAACGCGCACCACCTCGTGGAGCAGGCGCTCTGCCCGGATGCGGGCGACGGCGACATCCTCCGCCCGGAGGTGTTTTCCGGCAACCTCGCGGGATGCCTGGAAGCCTTGAAGGATTCCGATGATCCCGCCGTCCGGGCGCTGGCCGACGGCGAACTGGCCCCGCTGCTTCAAAACAAGGAACTCCTCAACGCCTACATGGGCCTGATGATAGGGGGTTAAGGTGGCGCTTACGCAGGAACAGCGCAACACTCTGTCCATTCTGGGATATCTGTATTACCGCATGGGGCGTCTGGACAATGCCGCCACGGTCTTTGAGGCGCTGGACAAGCTCGCCCCCGAAGGCATGGACGCCATTTCCCGGAGGGCCGCCGCCACGCTCGCGGCCATTGAAACGGATCGCGGCAATGCCGAAAAAGCCCTCCAGCTGCTGCACCGGGTCATGGACGGGCAAACCCTCTCCACCCGCCATGCCGCCCTGCACCTGCTCCGGGCACGCGCGCTCTGGCAGCAGGGGCGCAAGGATGAAGCGAGGGCCGCGGTCAACGAATACCTGTACCTCGCCGGCAACGGCCCGTCCGCGCAAGCGCTGGCCGAGCCCCCCTTCAACAGCATGGGCAAACGCGTATGAGCCTGTTCACCACGGCCCGTTCCGCCGTCGGCGTGGTCACGCGCCACAACGACATCAACATCGTCTTCCTGCTCGTCACCGTCATCGCGCTGATGATCATCCCGCTGCCCACGCCGGTGGTGGATACGCTCATCGGCGTGAACATGGCCCTGTCCTTCACTATCCTGATGATGACCATGTACGTGCGGACGGTGCTGGACTTCTCGGTCTTTCCCACGCTGCTCCTGTTCACCACCCTGTTCCGGGTGGGCCTCAACATCACGACCACGCGCCTGATCCTGCTTCAGGCGGACGCGGGCGAAATCATCTTCACGTTCGGCGAATTCGCCCTTGGCGGCAACTTTGTGGTCGGCGCGGTGGTCTTCCTCATCCTGACCATCGTGCAGTTCCTCGTCATAGCCAAAGGCGCGGAGCGCGTGGCCGAAGTCGGGGCGCGCTTCACCCTCGACGCCATGCCCGGCAAGCAGATGTCCATCGACGCCGACATGCGCGCCGGGGTCATCGACATGGAGGAGGCGCAGCGCCGCCGCGAGCGCATCAGCCAGGAAAGCCAGATGTACGGCGCCATGGACGGCGCCATGAAGTTCGTAAAAGGCGACTCCATCGCCGGGATGATCATCGCCGTCGTGAATATCGTGGGCGGCACGATCATCGGCATCACCCAGAACGGCATGACCGCCGGGGACGCCCTGCACACCTACGGCATCCTCACCATCGGCGACGGGCTGGTATCCCAGATCCCCTCGCTGCTCATCTCCATTTCGGCGGGCATCCTGATCACCCGCACCGGCGATTCCGACGACAACGTGGGCTCGCAGATTGGCCTCCAGATATTCGCCCAGCCCAAGGCGCTGCTCATGGCGGGCGGGCTGGTGTTCCTCTTCGCCCTCATCCCCGGCTTCCCCAAGCCGCAATTGTTCACGCTGGCGGCCCTCCTCGGCGGGCTCGGCTATGTGCTCAAGCGCGTCAACGAAACCCCGCAGGCCCCGGACGCCAAAGAGGAACTCTCCAAGTCGCTCACGCCCACGGCCCGCCCCAAGTCCCGCCCCGGCGCGGCGCGGGACGAGTTCGCGCCCACCGTGCCCATCATCCTCGATATCTCGGAGGACATGGGCGCATCCCTCGATTACGCTTCGCTCAATGAGGAGCTGGCGAACCTGCGCCGCGCGCTCTATTTCGATCTCGGCGTGCCCTTCCCCGGCATCAACATCCGGCCCAACCCCGGCCTGCCGGAACTTTCCTACGTCCTGAACGTCAACGAAATCCCCATGTCGCGGGGGAAACTCGAAAAAGGCATGGTCCTCGCCCGCGATACCAGCGAAAACCTGTCCATGCTTGGCGTGGAATTCAAGCTCGGTGAACGGTTCCTGCCCGACGTCGAGCCCCTCTGGGTCCCCGAGTCCAAGGCCGCGTCGCTGGAGCGCGTGGGCATCAGCATCATGAACCATGCGCGCATCCTCGCCTACCACCTTTCGCTGCTGCTCGCCCGGCACGCCTCATCGTTCCTCGGTATGCAGGAATCCAAGTACCTGCTCGACAAGATGGAGGAACGCGCCCCCGATCTGGTCCGCGAAGCCACCCGCCTGCTGCCCACGCAGCGTATTGCGGAAATCTTCCAGCGGCTGGTGCAGGAGCAAATATCCATCCGCGACCTGCGGAGCATCCTTGAAGCGCTCATCGAGTGGAGCCCCAAGGAAAAGGATACCGTCATGCTCACCGAGTACGTCCGCAGCGCCCTGAAGCGCCAGATCAGCTACATGTATTCGAAGGGGCAGAACATGCTGCCCGCGATCCTGCTGGACCCCTCGGTCGAGGAGACGATCCGCAAGGCCATCCGGCAGACCTCGGCGGGCGCGTTCCTTGCGCTTGATCCCGATACGACGCAGCGGTTCCTGCGCGCCGTGACCGAGTCCGCCGGGAAGTACACGGCCAACACGCAGAAGCCGGTACTCATGGCTTCCATGGACATCCGGCGGTATGTGCGCAGGCTTATCGAGGGCGAGCATTACGGCCTGCCCGTTGTTTCGTACCAAGAGGTCACGCCCGAGATTTCGATCCAGCCCGTCAGTAGGATCAGGTTGTAGAGAGAATCGGGTTAGGGGAAAGGGCCCCTTTGCAATGGGTCCCTTTCCCCTAACCCGTACCCCTCCCCTATCCCCCCAAACTTTTTGACTGGTGGGGAGGCCGCATGGCGGGAGTCCCGTCGGCGGAATCCCCGCGCCGGACAGCACTATGGAATCAGCCGCCATCGATTACGCCATGAAAGCGCTCTATCTGGTGCTCATGTTGTCGATGCCGCCCATCATCGTGGCCTCGCTCATCGGCATCCTGTTGAGCCTCATTCAGGCGATCACCCAGTTGCAGGAACAGACGCTGACCTTCGGCGTCAAGCTGCTGGCCGTGGTCCTGACCCTCTTCATCATGGGGGGCTGGCTCAGCGGCGAAATTCTCCGTTACGCCGACGATATTTTCAGCCGTTTTTATATGATACGCTGATTGGGCGAGGGCCGGGGAAAGCCCGGGACGAAGAATACGGCAAGAACACGAGGAGGCCAACGGCATCGCCGGACGGCACGTTGCAGAGCGGCCGGCATCCTCCACGGAGGCTTCATTTGGATTATCAGGCACTGTTCAACGAACTGCACCTTTTCGAGCAACTGCTGGCGCTGCTGGTGGGGATGCCCCGGCTGTTCATGCTCGTGCAGGTGGCCCCGTTCATGGGCGGGAACATCCTCACGGGGCAGTTGCGGACCACCGTGGTTTTTGCCTGTTATCTCATACTGCACCCCGCCATCGTCGCCAGCCTCCCCGAAACGCAGGGCCTCTCCCCCTCCACGTTCGCCCTGTACGGGGCCATCCTTGTCAAAGAAACGCTCATCGGGATGCTTCTCGGCTACCTGTCCGGCATGTTGTTCTGGACCATCCAGTGCGCGGGCTTCTTCATCGACAACCAGCGCGGCGCGTCCATGGCGGAAGGGGCCGATCCGCTGTCCGGCGAACAGACTTCGCCGCTCGGTTCGTTTTTTTTCCAGAGCGCCGTCTACCTGTTTTTTTCCACCGGCGCATTCCTCGCCCTGCTTGGCGTGGTTTACGCCTCTTACGAAATCTGGCCGGTCACGCAGCTCATCCCGCTCAGCGTGTTTAAGGACATCAACCTGCCGTTGTTCTTCGCCGGGCGCGTGAGCTGGCTCCTGCTCATGATGCTTCTGCTTTCCGGCCCCATCGTGGTGGCCTGCCTGCTCACCGACGTTTCGCTCGGGCTCATCAACCGCTTCGCTTCACAGCTCAACGTGTACGTGCTTGCCATGCCCATCAAGAGCGGCGTCGCGGCTTTTCTGATGCTGTTCTATTTCATGATGCTGCTGTCGAACGCGACAGGATTGTTCGATGGGGTCAAGGCCGATTTCGAGCAGCTCAGGAGGCTGTTGCCGTGAGCGACAAAACCGAACAGCCAACACCGAAACGCCTCCGCGAATCGCGCGAGAAAGGGGATGTGTGCAAAAGCCAAGACGTGCCGTCGGCCCTGACCGTGCTCGCCTTGTCCGTCTATATTGTCGTGATGGGGGGGCATCTGCTGGAATCGCTGCTGGCGATGATGGAGCTTCCCATGAAGCTGCTGTCCACGCCCTACGCCGAGGCCGCGCCGCGCGCCGCCGAAGCCACGTTCCACGTAGCTGTTTCTATCGTCGCCCCGCTCGTCGGCCTCGTCATGGCCGTGGCCCTCGTCGCCAACCTCGGACAGGTGGGCATACTGTTCGCCTTCAAGGGAGCCATGCCCAAGCTCGAAAACGTAAGCCCGTCCAAATGGTTCCAGAAGGTTTTCTCCATGAAGAACCTTGTGGAGTTCCTCAAGAACATCATCAAGGTGACGGTGCTCGGCGTTACTGTCTGGGTTGTCATGCGGGATCATCTGCCGACGCTGTTCGCCATCCAGCGGGGGACGATCTGGACCATGTGGGAAGTCCTCGGGATGGCTGTCAAAGACCTGTTGCTCATGGCGGCGGGCGTCTTCTGCGTCATCGCCGCCGTGGACTATCTTTTTCAGAAATGGCAGTACACCAAGAACCATATGATGTCGAAAGATGAAGTCAAACGGGAGTACAAGGAGATGGAGGGCGACCCGCAGGTGAAGGGCAAGCGCAAACAGCTCCATCAGGAAATGCTCTCCCAAAACGCGCTGGGCAACGTGCGCAAAGCGAAGGTGCTCGTGACCAACCCGACCCATTACGCCGTGGCGCTGGATTACGAAAAAGACAGGACGCCGCTCCCGGTTATCCTTGCCAAGGGCGAAGGGTTCCTCGCCCAGCGCATGATACGGGTGGCGCAGGAAGAAGGCATCCCGATCATGCGGAATGTGCCGCTGGCCCGCAGCCTTTTTGAAAACGGGACGGAAAACGCCTACATCCCCAAGGATCTCATTGGCCCGGTGGCCGAAGTACTGCGCTGGGTGCAGTCCCTCCAGCGGCAATGACGAACGCACAGGAAACGAACGTGAAGCAAGAACCTCTCTCCGAACAGGCGTTTCTGGATACCCTGATCAACCTTTGCGACGATCTGGCTTGGGGCCGCCCCGCCAGCGAGGACAGGCTGTTCGCCCTCACCAAGGAAGGCGCGGGCCCAAAGAATTATGTCCGGCTCGCGGAAGCCTTCGGTATGATGCTGGTCAAGGTGGAAAGCCGGGAGTACCACCGCTCACAGCTCATTGCGGATCTGAAAACCCGCAACGCCGAGCTGGAGGAAGCGCACAGGCTCCTCGCCGAGCGCAACACGCATCTGATGCGGACCATTCAGGAAAACTACCAGACCAAGAAGATCGTGGGCCAATGCGAGGCCATGCGGAAGGTCATTCAGCTTGCCCTGACCATCGCCCGCCGCCCCATCAATACGCTTATCCTCGGCCCCACCGGGGCTGGGAAAGAAGTCATCGCCAAGGCGATCCATTTCAACTCGCCCCGGCGCGAAGGGCCGTTCGTAGCGGTCAACTGCACGGCCATCCCCGACTCGCTGTTTGAAAGCGAGATGTTCGGCATCGAAAAAGGCATCGCCACGGGCGTCAACGCGCGTAAGGGCCTCATTGAGGAAGCTTCGGGGGGCACGTTGTTTCTCGACGAGCTGGCGGACATGACCTTGCCCAATCAGGCCAAGCTGCTCCGGGTTTTGGAGGAGCGCGAAGTCCTGCGCGTGGGCAGTTCCAAACCCGTGAGCGTGGACATCAAGCTCATCGCCGCCACCAATGCCAATCTGGAAGAAGCCGTCCGCAAGGGCAACTTTCGGGAAGATCTCTATTACCGCATCAATGTGGCGGAAATCAGGGTTCCTCCCCTGCGAGATCGCGGAGATGACATCCTTTTGCTGGCACAGCTTTTTCTTGAGCGCCATTGCGCCTATATGGGACGGCCTCGGCTTTCGCTCTCTCCCGCCGTGTGCAGGCAGCTTCTGCAATACGGCTGGCCCGGTAATGTACGTGAATTGAATAACGAAATGGAACGCGCCGCCTCTCTGACGATCGGCAACCGTGTGGAGCTTTCCGATCTCTCCACGCGTATTGTGCCGGATGAAGTCAGATGCCACCTTCTCGAGACGGAACCGCTCATCAGCCGGGATGGGGCAGATCCCCCTCGGGAGGAAACGCCAACGGCGCAGAACTACAACCTGCAAGAAATGGAGCGCAAACTCATCCTTGATGTGCTGAACAAAACCGGCGGCAACAAGAGCAAGGCCGCGGAACTGCTTGGCATCACACGGGAAGGGCTCCGGAAAAAACTCCTGCGCATGGGCATCAACGACAAAGAACTCCCCCACGATGACGGCAAGGCTTGACATTCACCGGCCAGAACACCTAAAACAACACGTCCCTAACGCGCGCCCGTAGCTCAGTCGGATAGAGCGACAGCCTCCTAAGCTGTAGGCCACAAGTTCGATTCTTGTCGGGCGCACCAGAATTATATCAGGCAGTTATAGATAATAATCTATGGCTGCCTGTTTTCTTCTTTTCTCCCCTATTTCTCCCCTTTACTGCTCTTTGTAGCTTATTTCTCCTCCGAGTTTCCATAACACACGGAAGTGTCTTACTTTATGCTCTCACGTCGCGCCATCAGTCCAAATCCCAAACAAATAGGACTGCGCTATGACCGAGATTTCTTCACTTGTGCCCATCATCAAGGAAGAGATTGAGAAGGAACGTCAGCAAACTTTGAGGCCGCCAAGGAAAAAGACAAAGTTAGAACAATCGTTCCTGACGCATCGCTTCCGGATGGGCCCGCGACATGGTCCATACTCAAGCCTTCTCCTCCTCCGGAAAGGCCCTCTCTCGCTGCGCTTCTCAAGTATTGCTATCGCAATGAACTCGGAGATGCTGAACTTTTTCAGTATCTCCATCGGAACCAGTTTATTTACGATCACAATATCGAACAATGGTTTGAATTCGATGGAATCCGGTGGGTGCGGGACAAGATTCAGAAAACCCAGCGATGTGTGATGGAAATGGCGGAAATCTATGAATCCGCCGAGTACATCAAAGCCGATGAAGCCGAAGTCGGCAATCCCCACGCCCTGCGGATCGGCCTTGGGCAGAGGAACCACGGCAAGGCTCGACTGCCATTGTCCAGACTCCGCATGGGTGAGCTTGGTGACGAGTCCTGGACATCCCGGATCGGCTGGAACGGGATACTGGCAGACATATCCCATTGGAAAGTAAAACGTCACGGCACGAGTCCATGACGCTGTTGAGAGTGGCGTACCTGCTCTTGGTGAAAGGATTGTTGGCATCCTTGGTTGCCGGTTGGAGATGTTCCTGAACTTTGATAAGTGCCTGGGCCAATTTATCTACTTGCTCCGAACAAAATGAGTCCATCTTTTTCCTTCTACTAAAACATGGAAAAACCTGTCCGAAATGTCTCGGACAGGCCTCTTTCAAGAAAAAATATGCCAGTCCAATATAACAATATCTATTTAAAATCATTTTATAAATAAAATATTTTTTCTAAAAATACTGACGAAATGGAAACTAAACGAATCCTTTCTTCCTGTTTTCCTAGCGGAAGAGGATTGATGCTGTCTGCAAGATAGTCAGGTCTCGCCCTTACGGAGTCATTTTTCTTGAAAAATTCCGTCATGGAACTGTTCAGCACCTCAGCTATTTCCCCGATTCGGTTGAACCTAGAAGCAACGTATCGGTTCCAGATACGCCCAGTATATCATATTAAATAACTAGTAAATATAATTGGCTCTATATAGCAATATTTGTACATGAGCAGTCCTTGATTTCGATATTTTTATTTACACACGTAACTATTCGTGTTATTATATTAAACTGAAATCAATTATAAAAAATTATTAATATTTTCTCAAATAAGAAAATAGGGGTAACCTTGGGAATATTTTATTCCTCGTCTCGCTGATAAAACAAGCGACAATATATCATTAAATATTTTATACATTTTTTCAAATAATTATGGAATACTCATTCATGCATAAAATAGTTGTTCCTAACACAATTCTTATTGTCGATGATGATGAAATGAACCGTGATGTGTTGGGAAATATTTTTTCTGCGTCTCATTCCATTGAAATGGCTGAAAATGGAAAAGAGTGTCTCAATAAAATACTAGAATGTGGACAAAAATTTTGTGCTGTCCTTCTGGATGTGGTCATGCCTGTAATGGGCGGTATTGAAGTATTGAAAAAACTTAACAGAGATGGTGTTGTTGATCATATTCCCGTCTTTCTTATTACTGGAGAAACAGATACGAGAATCATCAAGCGAGCATATGAACTCGGTGTGATGGATGTCATTTCTAAACCTATTTCTTCGTATATGGTGCAACGCCGGGTTAATTCCGTTATTGAATTGTTTACGGCACGTAAACGACTCTCCAGTGTGGTGGGCCAGCAAAAAGATCAGCTTTTAAAACAGGCCAAAAGAATCCTGAGGCTGAACATGGGGATGATAGAGTCTCTTTCAACAGCCATTGAATTTCGCAGTGGCGAGTCCGGTGAGCACATCCGGAAAATACATGACATCACTAAGCTGTTCCTTGAAAATTCCCCACTGGGCAGAGATTTTTCGACGGAGGAAATTGAGCATATTTCTTTGGCCGCGATTATGCATGACGTTGGGAAGATTTCCATTCCTGACGCCATATTGAGCAAGCCAGGACGCCTTACCCCCGAGGAGTTTGAGATCATGAAGACGCATACGACACAAGGAGGACAACTTCTGGAGAGAATTCCGCAGATGAGGGAACTGCCGTTTTTCACGTATGCCTACGATATTGCCAAATACCATCATGAGAGATGGGACGGACGCGGATACCCGGAGGGGCGCAAGGGCGACGATATCCCTTTATGGGCACAGATAGTCTCCATTGCAGACGTATATGACGCGCTGGTCAGCCCACGGTGTTACAAGAAGGCTTTCAGTTTTGAGGTGGCCCTTGGCATGATTGTCAGCGGCGAATGCGGCGTGTTCAATCCAAACATATTGGCATGCTTTCGGGAAATTGAGGGTAAGCTCCGCACTCTCTACGGTAGCGGCCCGGAACGATTGTACGAGTGAGGCAAAAAAATATGGATCAGACAAGAAAGGCAAGACTTGAGGCGGGCGGAATTATGGTGGACGAAGCTCTTGAACGCTTTATGGGAAACGAGGCTATGCTTGAGCGCTATTTACAGAAATTCCTCAGCGAAAAGAGCTATGCCATGCTGCGGGATTCTCTAGCCTCAAACGCTTGGGAAGCGGCTGGCAGAGCAGCGCACACGCTGAAAAGCATATGTGGTACCATAGGATGTGAGGCCATGCAGGAGCTTGTGATTCTGCAGGAACGTCATATCCGCGCCGGAGAATGGAAAGAAGCCGTTGGTATGATGCCAGAGATATCCAACAGCTACGAGAATATTTGCGGTGTGATCCGGGCGTAGCGTACAGGGTATTGAACAGAAGGACGTATAAAGGGATATTGCGTACTGCTGTATATCTAAATAATACTAGGTAATTAAATGAAAAGCTACAGCGGAATACCATATACGACGGGAAAACAGGCCGCAGACGATGTAAAGACACAGCTTGTTGGTTTTATAAAAATACCCAAATGGCTGCTTGGGCTCTGTCTTATTACTGTTTTCTATATTTTGTTCGTCTGTTTCTCCATGTATAAAATAGGCGATTCAACAACGCAGCTCTATGAGTATCCCTATACTGTCTCACGCAAAGCGCAGGAAATGAAAACCGCCCTCTATGGCATACGAATCTCTCTGCCATCTCTTCTAGCCACGCCCGACATCACCGCTGCCCAAATTAATGACCTCCTTCAAAAACAGAGGGCTATGCAGGACAAGTCGTTGGAAGAGATCACGCTCAAGTTCCGGGGGAATGAGAAAGAACTGGCTTATCTGAAAAGATGTATGGCTGAATTGCGGGAAGCCCGAAAAAATATGGTCAATAACCTATTGGGCAATCTGGATTTTCAGTACATCAATGCCTATTATGCCCGTGAGGTTCTCCCACATTTTGAAAAGGTGGATAAACTGCTAGGTAACTTGGGCGATGCCGCCGAACACCGTGGCAATGCAATCTTGGCAGAAATGGACAAGCTGAGAACCTTTTCCATCATTGCTACGCTGCTTATGGGAATAAGCATCATCTTGCTGATTCTCCACACCCGCAAACTGGAATGGGATAAATACAAGGAGAGCGCATACCGCGAAAAACTCCTCAATCTGCTTGCAGCCAACATAGATGAAATCTTTTTCATTTCACGCGAAGATAAATCTTTTGAATATGTGAGCTCAAATAGTGAACGCGTCATAGGCGTACCGCCTGAAAAATTTATTCATGATTACAGAAAATTATATTCTCTTCTAGCGTGTAAGGACAGCGACTGGTTGCGCGCAGTGCTCGACGATACGTCCTCAAATATGAAGGAACGGGACATCGTGCTTGGTGAAGAGGGACGCCGCTTCAATATCCGGGTGTATCCCATATTCCTAAATGGTGTTCTGAGCCAGCGCATTATCGTATTATTCGATCAAACTAAGGAATTTGCCTATCGACAGGCACTGAGCGACGCTCTTGAGAATGCCCGCAACGCAAATACCGCCAAAAGTAATTTCCTCTCCCACATGTCTCATGAAATCCGTACGCCGATGAACGCCATTATCGGTATGACGGTCATTGCCCTGACCCGGCTTGACGATCGATCCCGCATGGAGGATTGCCTCACCAAAATAGCTCTGTCCTCACGCCATCTGCTCGGCCTTATCAATGACGTGTTGGACATGTCCAAAATCGAAGGAGGCAAGCTCACCATTGCTCATGAGCCGTTCAATTTTAAAATATCTCTACAAGGAGTTATCAACCTTATCCAGCCTCAAGCGCTGGAACGCGGACTGGATTTTGAAGTGTCCCTGTCCGGGGTTGATGAAGAAGAGCTACTCGGCGACGCACTGCGACTTAACCAGATTCTTATCAATATTCTGTCCAATGCACTCAAATTCACCCCGGTCGGGGGCTCTATACGGCTGGAGGTACACCAGCTCCACAAAAAGAACAATAATGTGCAGTTCCGCTTTGTTATCCGTGATACGGGCATTGGTATGAGCCAAGAGTTCATAAAGCGGCTTTATACCCCCTTTGAACAGGCCACATCCTCCACCGCTTCAAAATTTGGTGGTACTGGGCTCGGCATGGCCATTACCAAAAATCTTGTTTCTTTGCTGGGCGGCACGATATTCGTGAAAAGCGAGGAAGGCAGGGGAACCGAGTTTACTGTGGAGCTCCCCTTTGGCCTGAGCGGACGGCAGTTAGAAAAAGGCAAAGGCGAGCTGGAGCCACTCAAAGTGCTCGTAGTGGATGACGACTACGATACCTGCGAGCACGCCTGCCTGTTGCTGGATAAAATGGGACTTCGTACCCGATGGGTGCTCAGCGGTGCGGAAGCCGTGAAGGTTGTGCAAGAATCCCATGTCAGTGGTGATGGTTACGACGTATGCTTCATAGACTGGAAAATGCCGGACATGGATGGCATGGAAACCGTCCGCCGTATCCGTAATGAAGTCGGGCCGGAAACTCTTATCATCATTATCAGCGCCTATGACTGGGGAGCGATAGAAGAAAAGGCCCGTGCCATTGGAGTTAACGGATTCATCGCCAAGCCCTTTTTCGCTTCCAATCTTTACAATACGCTTACTTCATTAACACGGCGCACGGCTCCGAAGAGAGAAATAGAAGTTTCCGCCACCCAGGAATCAGAGGCGGAAACTGCGCATCAGCATTATGACTTTACGGGGAAGCATATACTGCTGGTTGAAGACAATGAATTCAACCGTGAAGTCGCCCAGGAGTTTCTTGAAATGACAGGGGCCACGGTCGAAAGTGCCGAAAACGGATCAGAGGGAGTAGCTCTTTTTACGGCCTCGGAAACCGGGCAATACGACATTATTCTGATGGATGTGCAGATGCCGGTCATGGATGGCTATGAGGCGACACGAGCCATTCGCGCTTCGGTACACCCCGACGCGAACTCCATCCCCATTCTTGCCATGACGGCCAACGCCTTCAACGAGGATGTAGCTGCCGCTGTGGCGGCAGGCATGAACGGGCATATAGCCAAGCCCATTGATGTGACGGCACTTTATCGGCTACTCGCTTCGCATTTTAAGTAATAATGCGTAGTAAGGGAAGGAAAACAGAGTATGCAGGAGGCACGGAGGTGTCCCATGCGTACCCTGTTTTCCTTTCTTTGAGAATAACGAGTCCTGACCCTAAAGCCGTAATTCAAAGGGATGACATCCTATGGATGTCATCCCTTTTCTCGTGCCGGGCTATCGCTTCATCTTCGCCCGCAGCGTCGTGTAGTGGATTCCGAGAAGCGTTGATGCCCCGCCCTTTCCGGTCAGTTTTCCATCCGTCTTTTCGAGCACGGCCTCAAGGTAGTGCCTTTCCAGTTCTGCAAGCGTAGGCCAGCCGAGCTCCTCAAAGAGCGACGTTGGTTTGCGCCGTTTCCGCTTTACGCCAAAAACAAGGGGGCGCATCACCGACCCGGAACGGCTGTCGATAAGCGCCCGCTCCACTTCGTGTTCCAGCTCCCTGACATTGCCGGGCCAGTCGTAGCCGTACAGTTTGTCCAGTTCGGCCTGGCCGGGCTCCGGGGGCATCGTCGTGCCCATTTCCTGCGTCTTCGCGGCGATGAAGTGCCGGACGAGCGGAAGAATATCCACCTTGCGCTCTCGGAGCGGCGGAATGCTGAGCGGGTATACCGACAGGCGGTAATACAGATCCCGGCGGAACGTCCCCTTCTCCACCATCTCTTCAAGGTCGCGGTTCGTAGCGGCGACGACACGCACATCGACGGGAATGGCGCGCGGATCGCCCACACGCTGGATGATCTTGCGATCCAGTACCCTGAGGAGCTGTACCTGCGCCGTCAGCGGCAGCTCGCCGATTTCGTCGAGAAAGAGGGTTCCCCCGTTGGCACACTCGAAATAGCCGCTCCGCCGGGATTGCGCCCCGGTGAACGCCCCTTTTTCATAGCCGAAAAGTTCGCTCTCCAGCAGTGTGGGAGCGATGGAGCCGCAATTCACCCGCACAAGCGGCCCCCCGCTCCTGCCCGAAAGCTCATGGATGGCCTCCGCAACAAGCTCTTTGCCGGAGCCGGTTTCCCCGGTCACGAGTACGGTGGTCCGTGTGGGGGCGACTTTCTCGATACCCTGCCGCAAGGCGGCCAGCCCCGCGCACTGCCGTATCCGCTCGTAGCCCGTGAGCCGTTCCTGAACCTCCCCCACTGCGATCGGGATATCCGTAAAGGCAGCGGCAAGCTCCTCCGCAAGCGGGGCGATGAGGCGGCTTAACGGCTCTATCTCCTCTTCTTTGAAACTGTTTTTTTCATTGGACCAGAAGTTGATCAGGAATGTGAACGATCCGCGCGCGAACAGCGGAAGGCGCAGCAGCGCCGCATGGGAATAGAACGGCAGCTCGGTAACGGACGGATCGATCTTCAGCGCTTCCCGCTTGAACGATTCGAGATCGTTCAAGAGGAGCGGCTTCGAAAGATCGCTCCCGTGCGCGATGATGGGATAGCTCTTCCGGCCCTTCCCGGCTTCACGCACCCGGGTCAGGCCGTTGGGCAAGGTGTCCGCAATGGGTACGAAGACCCGCAGATCAGAGGAACCGCTCACAATATTCAGCCTGATAATGGGAAATATTTCCCGTACAAGCTGAAGGAGCAGATGGATCGAGCCGTCCAGCCCGCTCGTCCGATAGAGCAACCGACACGACAGCCCGCCGGAATCAAAAAAATCCATTGATCCCTTTCCTTCCATCATCTGAAAAGAACTGTCTTTTTGTTCTGATATGCCCATATCCACCCCCACGCTCTGTTTTTGAAGCGAATGCCCTTTATATTGCGTTTCGCTAACATTATCTATTGCGAAATACAATAAAAATGAAGGCGCACCCTCTTTAACCCATTGTTCTTTTTTATACAAAAATAACGGCACGGTCATTGCTTTATCAGAATCGAATCATCCGTAAAGAGCAGTTATCGTACTGCGATATATGCAAAACATTCCACAAAGGAGTTTTCCTATGCCTCCGCTGATCGACCGGGAGAAGTGTACCGGATGCGGCACTTGTGCCGAAATCTGCAATTCGAACCTTTTCGTCTTTGACCGCAGCGTCGACAAATTCCCCCGCATCAAGTTCCCCGAAGAATGCTGGCATTGCGACTCCTGCGTGCTCGACTGTCCCGTCGGGGCTATTTCCCTGCGCATCCCCCTGTCGTACGGCCTCATGCATGTCGACGCGTCCACCCTCACCACCAAGGAGGTCAAGTCATGATCCCCGTCAAGCCTGTAATCGAAGCGGATCTCCTCATCGTCGGCGGCGGCATCGGCGGCCTCATGGCGGGCATCGCGGCGGGCAAGGCCGGATGCAAGAACGTCGTCATCATGGAAAAGTGCCATGCGCGCCGCAGCGGTTCCGGCGCGACCGGCAACGATCACTTCAACTGCTATATCCCTTCCTATCACGGCGATGACATCGAGCCCGTATTCAAGGAAACCATGCAGAGCCTCGTGGGCCAGCTCAAGGAACCGAGCCTCATGCACAAATTTCTGGAAAAGAGCTTTGAGCTGGTGCAGATGTGGGATGCTTGGGGCGTAAACATGCGCCCGACCGGAGACTGGGAATGCAAGGGGCACGCCCTGCCCGGCAAGCCCCGCGCGTTCCTGAAGTATGACGGCTCCGACCAGAAGAAGGTGCTTGTCCGCGAGGCCAAGGCGGTCGGCGTGAAGTTCTACAACCATCATCCCGTGGTGGAACTTGCCCGCGTCGGCGACCGCATCGCCGGGGCGCTCGCCGTGGACATCAGCACGGAACAGCCCGCCTTTGTCCCGGTCCGGGCCAAAACCGTCCTGCTCGCCACCGGGCTGACGCACCGCCTGTACATGAACGCGTCCACGCCGGGCTTCATGTTCAATACGGGGCACTGCCCCAACTGCGCGGGCGGACAGGGCCTCGGCTGGCGCGTGGGCGCGCGCATGGTCAACATGGAATTCCCCTACACCCATGCGGGCCCCAAGTATTTGCAGCGCTGCGGCAAGGCGACGTGGATCGGCGTCTACCGCTATCCCGACGGCAAGCCCATCGGCCCCTTCGCCACCAAGTCCGATCCGCAGTACGGGGACGTGACCAGCGACATCTGGAATTCCGTCTTTGAAGACGTGATGCGCAAGGGCACCGGCCCCGCCTACATGGACTGCTCCGACGCCACAGACGAGCAAATGGCGTACATGCGCTGGGCCATGACCGGCGAAGGCCTGACCGCCCTGCTCACCTACATGGAAAAGGAAGGGATCGATCCGCAGAAGCACGGCGTCGAATTCATGCGCTACGAGCCGATCCTCCACGGGCGCGGGCTCGACGTTTCCGACGAGGGCGAAACTTCCGTACCCGGCCTTTTCGCGGCGGGCGATCTCGTGGGCAACGGCGGCTGTGGCATCGCGCTGGCGGCCTATCTCGGATGGGAAGGCGGAATGACCGCTGCGGCACAGGCCGCCACGGTCGATTTCCAGCCCGCCGAGGAAACCGAATCCATCAGGAAGCGCATGGAGCTGCTTTCCTCGTTCATGGATCGCCCCGAAGGCGCGGACTGGAAGGACGCGAACATGGCCCTGCAACAGATCATGAGCGACTACGCCCCCGCCGGGCCAGCCAAGGTGCGTTCCGAAACGCTGCTCAACGCCGGACGGGATTACCTGAAGCAGCTCCGCCATTCCGCGGAACGGCAGATGGGCGCGACGTGTTCGCATACGCTCATGCGGGCCGCCGAAGTGCTCGATCTCATGGACTGCGGCGAAGCGATCATGAACGCCGCGCTGGCGAGGCAGGAAACCCGCGCCAACCATGTCCGTTCCGACTTCCCCTTCACCAACCCGCTCCTTGCGGACAAGTTCCTCACCGTGGGCCTTGAAGGCGATGAGGTCGTCGCCCGCTGGCGCCCCATCCGCCAGCCGGTTTCCCGCTAGCTCCGAAAAAACGGGGAACGCCCCGGCGGCGTTCCCCGCACGGCAAAAGCCTCCCCCACGCCGAGCCTTCCCGCCCCTCCGCAATCATACACTTGGAGCCGCCATGTCCGCCCCAGCCACTCCCGCACTCTATAGGCAGATCGCCTTCTTCGCCCTTGGCCCGCTTCTCTGCTTCTCTCTGAAAGACCTTCCCCCGCTTGAGGGGATGAACCCCGACGGCATGGTCTGCCTCGCCGGGTGCGCCTGGCTCATGCTCTGGTGGATGACGGAAGTCTTGCCGCTGCCGGTCACCTCGCTCATGGCCGTTCCGATCTTCGGTTTCCTCGGCGTCATGGCCCCGGACAAGGTTTTCGCCACCATCGGGCATCCGGCCATGATGCTGATCTTCGGTGCGACCATCATCGTGGGCGTCTGGAAGGAAAGCAACCTGATCGAACGCTATGCCTACTGGTGCTTCAACCTGCCCTTCGTCAGGGGCAACCCCGTCCGTATGGTCCTCATCTTCACTTTCGGGGCGGGCGTCATGTCGGCCATAGCCCCCAACATCCCCCTGACCATCCTGTTCATTTCCATTGCTGTAGCCATCGGGAAGTCCTGCAACCTCGCGCCCGACAACAACATGATGCGTTCCCTGTGCACGCTCTCGGCCATCGCACCGGCCCTCGGCGGCGTGGGCACGCCCCTCGGAGGCGCGCCGAACATCGTGGTCATCGCCATCGTGGCGACCGTCCTCGGGCACGACATCACGTTCTGGGAATGGTCGGCCCTCGGTATGCCTCTGGTTTTCGTCACCCTGTTCGCCTGTTTCGCCATCACAGCGCTCCTGTTCCCCGTGGGCAAGGCCGGGAAAGGCTTTTCCATGCCGGAAGGCTACCTCAAGAAGAAGATTGAGGCCCTTGGCCCGGTCTCGGCCCACGAGCACGCCGCCATCTGGATCATGGTGGTCGCGCTGGTGCTCTGGTGCTCCGGGCCGCAGATTTTTTCCGCGCTCGGGCTGGAAGAGGAAGCGCGGATGATGACAGCCCCGGTGATCGCCGTGTTCATGGGCGCTTCCGCCTTCCTCGTGCCCATCCGCCGGGACCGCGAATCCGGCAGGCTCATCTTCGCCATGAACTGGGATCAGGCCGTCCGCAACATCGGGTGGGGCATCATCGTGCTGCAGATCGGGGCCATCGCCTTTGGGCAGGTGCTCCTCAAGGGCGGCGTGGACAAGTGGATGGCCCAGTGCATCCAGATGCTTCTGGGCGACATCCACGGCTTGCTGGTCTGGTTCGCACTGGTCTTCATCACCGGGTTCTTCTCACAGATCATCATGAGCCTGGCGGTCATCCCGCTCATGCTGCCCATTACGGCGGGCCTTGCCGGGATTTACGGATTCGATCCCCTGCTCGCATGCATCTCCGTCGGCTTCGTCAGCAACCTGACCACCATGTTCCCCTTCTCCTCCGTCCCCGTCGCGGCGGTCATCGCGGGAAGCGAAGGTTACGCGCAGCCGAAGGACTTCATCATCAGCGGATTCCTCAATACGACCATCGTCACGGTGATCACCTTCGGCCTGTGCTGGCTCGTCGGCCCGATGGTCTTGTAGGCGCGCGGGCTTTCGGCGGGACCAACCGGAGTGGCCCGCCCGATTCGAGGAACGGAAAAGGCCGTTCCTGTGATGGGACGGCCTCCTGTGTTTTCATTGTCGTTTGGGAACCGTAAACAACACGGTGGAGCTGAGAGGCCGGCGTCCGTGGCGCCCGAAGGGCAGCCTCCCAATACCCCTCCGGCTTCAATCCTGAACGGATAAGTCCTTCGCGGCGTCCGCTTCGAGAACCCGCCTCAGGCTGCTGTAACTGATTCCCAAAGCCCTGGCCGCTTTTCTGCGGTCGCCCGCACAGCGCCGCATCTCCTTGCGGACAATCTCCAGACGGTACGCGGCAAGCTGTTCCCCCAGCGTCCCCCCCTGCGGGGCCTTGTCGAAGAACTGGTTGCGATGGCGGAATATCTCCTCAAAACAGGCGAGGCTGGAACTGTTGTCCCCGAGCAGGACAAGGTAGCTTTCCATGACCGACATGAGTTCGCGGATGTTCCCCGGCCAGGAATAGCGCCGGATGGCATCCAGAATGGCCGGGGTGACAACGGAGGCGTTTTTCCCATACCGTTTGAGGACGTTGGCGATGAGGAGCGGCACGTCTTCCAAACGATCCCGCAGGGGGGCGACTTCAAGGCAGACGCCCGCCAGACGGAAATACAGATCCAGCCTGAACGAGCCCGCCTTGACCAGATCCAGCAGCTGCTTGTGCGAGGCGCAGATGACCCGCACGTTGACGGGAATGAAGCGATCGCCCCCTACGTGCATGACTTCCTTTGCATCCAGCACGCGCAGGAGGCGGAGCTGCACAGCATGGCTCATGTCCCCGATCTCGTCAAAAAAGAGGGTGCCGCCGTTCGCCAGTTCGAAAAGCCCCGCTTTGCCGCCGCGCTTGGCCCCGGTAAAAGCCCCCTCCTCATAGCCGAACAGTTCGCTTTCCAGCAGCGGGTCCGGCAGGGCCGCGCAGTTGACCACCACAAAAGGCTGCTTGGCCCGTTTGCTGGCGGCGTGCAGGGCGTGTGCGACAAGCTCCTTGCCGGTGCCCGTTTCGCCGTGGATGTAGACCGAGATGTCCGTGGGCGCGTAGCGGGCGATGTTTTCTTTCAGCTTCACGACGCTGGCCGACTTGCCGATGATGTCCCGTGCCGTGTAGTTGGCCACGAGCCCGCGTGAATGGAGATCCGTGTCGATCTTCCGGTTGATTTTCTGGAGGTTCTGCACATCATGGATGAAGCAGACCGCGCCCGTCGTCGACGACGACATGGCCAGTGGGAACGTGTTGATGAGCAGCTGCCTGCCGTTGATGGTCACCACCCGGTCTATGAACGGGGAAGAGTGTTCCAGCACTTCATCGAGAAAGAGCGGCGGGAAGAAGCGGGCAAGCTCATGCGGGGCCTCCACGCGCAGCAGCTTGAGCGCCTGCGCATTGTGGAAAACGATGTCCCGCTGCGCACTGAGGCAGATCACGCCCTCTTTCGAGTAGTGAAGCATGGCCTGGATGTTGGAGCGGTTCGTCTGCTCCATGCGCATGTTTTCGGCTATGGTAATGGCCCGGCTCACCGCGTTGCGGATATTCACGGGCTGCGGCTCGTCCAGAAAAATCTGCCCGCCGAGGCGGCTGACGATCCGCGCCGTCCCGCCCCCGCCCACGAAAACCCGAACGCCGCGCGCCATCGTTTCCCTGATCCGTTCCTCGAGTTCTTCCTTAGTGTCGTAACGGACCGGGATAATGCGCATACCAAGCAGGGATTCCATGAACTCGATGTCGCGGGCCTCGTTGATGTGCGCGGTGAGGGCCACCGTATCCGAAAGCTTCCTGGCCCGGCTCAAGCCTTTGATGATGTCGATCTCCGAACGCTCGACGAAGACCGTGCGGCGTCCGAATTTTTTGAAGACGGCCTCACGGAACCCGCCGTGGCACAGCAGGACTTCGTATCCCTCTTCGAACAGGCGCCGTGCGTCTTCGAGCGCCGTCTCGTAGCTGGTCACCTCAATGGATATGTTCCACCCGAGAAGCAGCGTTTCCCGGTATACGATATCGGCGACGAGCTTGGAATGGACAAGCGCCGCAATCCGGTATTCCTGTTTCACATTCGGCTCCTGCATGGCAAAAACGGCCTTTGATTTGAAGGGGTACGGGGAAATGATGCTCAAAATTGAGCATCATTTGCTCAATTATGGATCTACACGCCCGATTATCTGATTGTCAATAAACTCATAAACATACAATATATCATGCAATCGGTTCCCGGGAGGGCCTTGGCACGGTTTCTGCTTGTTCAAAAGGGAACAGGATACCGCCGCCGGACGCAACCCGTTGCGCGTACGGCTCAAACCAGTCAAAGGAGCCTCCCCATGAAGCGTTGTTTTGCCTTCCTGCTGACGGTTTTCGTGGCCCTTTCCCTGACGGCCTTCGCCCATGCCGGAACCTATCCGGACAAGAGCATCAAGATCATCGTCCCCTTCAATCCGGGAGGCGGCGGAGAGCAAGGCGCCCGCCTTCTCGAAAAGGATTTCAAGGAAGTGGTCGGCCAGCCCCTTTCCTTCATCTACAAACCCGGCGGCACCGGGCTTATCGGTATGGTGGAGCTCAGCCGCCAAAAGCCGGACGGGTACACCATCGGCATCCACTCCTATCCCCTGCTCATGCTCGACATCATCACCGGCCGCGCCGGGTACACGTTGGACAGTTTCGATTTCATCTCCCTGCTCTGCCTTGAGGAAGTCTATCTGGCCGTCCGCGCCGACAGCCCCGTTTCCAGCGCCAAGGAACTCATTGAGCGCGCCAAGTCCGAGCCCGGCAGGATCAACCTCGGCATCTGCGAAATCATGGGCCCCACGCATATCCCCGCCCTGCGCCTGAAGGCCGACGGCGTGCCTTTCAACCATGTGCCCATCGACGGCGCGGGCAAGGTCGCTCCCGCGCTCCTCGGCGGACAGGTCGACGCCGCCATCGTCCCTTCCGGGGGTGTTTCCGGCTCCATCAGCAAGATGAAGATACTCGCCGTGTTCGCGCCCGAACGCAGCAAGCGCTTCCCCGGCGCGCCCACCATGAAGGAGGTGGGGTACGACATCAACAGCGCCGTGGGCCGCTACATCGCCGCTCCCAAGGGCGTGCCCGCCGAAAAGCGCACGATCCTCGAAGACACCTTCAAGACCATCCTTTCCAACCCTGAAGTGATCGCGCGCTATGAAAACGCAGGAACCGTGGTCGCATGGAAGTCCGGCGAAGAATTGCGCAAGATGTTTGAAGAGTACGAAAAGGAAGGCCGCGCCATGGTCGAGTTCTATCAGAAGACGCAGAGCAAGTAGCCAGCCCGGCGGAGCGGCTTTGGGCCGCTTCCGGATCCACCTTCTTTCCTGAGAGACGTCCCATGGATGCAGTCCCTTCCATGCTTGAGTATATTGTGCGGGGCGCGGCGAGCGCCGTGCTCCCCATGAATCTGCTGGTGATGTTCATCGGGCTCGTCGTCGGCATCGTCGGCGGTATGCTTCCCGGCATCACCACCGTAACGGCCGTGGCCCTGTTTGTCCCCTTCACCTTTTCCATGCCCCCGGACATGGCGCTTATCGGGCTCGGCGGCGTGTTCTGCGGGGCCATGTACGGCGGGGCCAACGCCGCCATCCTCATCAATACGCCGGGAACGCCGGGGTCCATCGCCACCTCGCTGGACGGCTATCCGCTGGTCATGCAGGGCAGGGCCGAGGAAGCTTGTTACATCGCCCTGATCGCTTCGGTCCTCGGCGGCATTTTCGGGACCGTCGTACTCATGCTGTTCTTTGAGCCGCTGTCCGTCATGGCCCTGAAGTTCGGCTCCGAGGCCTTTTTCTGGATGGGACTGTTCGGCCTGTCCACGCTGGCGGCGATGTTCCCCGGCAATATCGCCAAGGGGCTGCTCGGCGGAGCCATCGGGCTGGCCCTGTGCACGGTGGGCCTTGACCCTGTGATGGGTATGCCCCGGTTCACCTTCGGCTGTTTCGATCTGGTTCAGGGCCTCGACATGGTCGCCCTCATGATCGGCCTGTTCTCGCTCTCCCAGATGTTCGTCATGCTGGAATCCGACGAGAAGTATATCGTCAAGATGGAGCGGCAGGCGCACGCCTTCAAGCTCGCCGTCACCGATATCCTCAGACATTTGAAGCTGCTCTCCGTGGCCTCGGCCATCGGGACCTTCATCGGCGCGCTCCCCGGTGCGGGGGGCAGCGTGGCTGCGCTCGTCTCCTACAATGAGGCCAAGCGGTGGGACAAGGACCCCGACCGCTACGGCAAGGGCGCCGTGGAAGGCATCCTCGTGCCGGAAAGCGCCAACAACGCGAGCGTGGGCGGTTCGCTGGTCCCCCTGCTCTCCCTCGGCATCCCCGGCAGCGCGGCGGCCGCCGTCCTCGCCGGCGGGCTCATGGCACAGGGGCTGACGCCCGGCCCGCAGCTCATGGAAAAGAACCCCGAGATCGCCTACGCCTTCATCGTGAGCATGATCATCGCCAACATCGGGATGCTGCTCATCGGCTACCTGCTGGTCCGCGTGTGCACGCGTATCCTCGATGTGCCCAAGCTGCTGATCATCCCGGCTGTCATCTCCATCTCGTTCCTCGGGGCCTATGCCCTGCGCAACAGCATGTTCGACGTCCTGCTCATGATCCTGTCGGGCGGCATCGCCTATCTGCTGCTCAAGGCGAAGATCATGCCCGCAGGCATCGCCCTCGGGCTGGTGCTCGGGCGGATCATCGAAGAAAACCTCATCGTGACCCTCTACCGCACGCAGGCGGAGGACTCGCTCGCCGATCTGCTGGTCTTCTCGCCCCTCGCCGCCGTATTCATGGCCGCGTGCATCCTCGCCATCGTCATCCCGCTCTGGCTGAACCACCGCAAGCAGGGCAAGGGCATCGCCCTCTCCAGCCTGCGCCCGTCCGGAGCGTGCCTGCGCCGCTACGACTTTTGGGTCGTCCTTGCGATCACCGTCGGCGGGGCTGTCCTCCTGCGCCAATCCTACGCCATCGAAGGCATTTCCGGCTATTTCCCGCAGGCCGTGTACGCCTCCATCGTCGGCCTGGGGATCTTCATCATGCTGATGCAGATCTTTTCCGGCACGGCGCGGAAGCCGGAAACCGTGCGTCCGGGCTGCTACTGGAGCATCTGCCTGTACCTCGGGCTCATGGGCGTCGGCTATCTGCTCATCGAACCTCTCGGCTTCTACGCCGCCACGTTCCTCTGCATCGTCGCCATGACCGCCTACGGCACGTTCTGGCTCTCCGGGCGCAAGGCCGACTTGCGGGGCATCGGTTCGGTACTGGCCTATTCGCTGCTCCTCATCGCCGTCGAGTACGGCTGTTTCTCGCTGATCATGGAAGTACAGACCCCTACGGGGCTTCTGTTTTGACGCTCCGCCCAAAGGATATCTCGTATGGACATAATGGAATTGAGAACACGGCTTGAAGAGGCCCCGCGCATCCCGCTCGGCGTATGGCCCACGCCGTTCATGCCGATGGACGGGCTGCGGGCCCGCCTCTCCGCCCAAGGGATCGAATGCCCCCGGCTCTGGATCAAACGCGAGGACATGACCCCCCTCGGCGCGGGAGGGAACAAGATACGCAAACTGGAGCACGTGCTCGCCAAGGCCCGCGCGGAAGGTGCCGACGTGCTGCTGAACACGGGTGAGGTACAGTCCAATCAGGTCGTACAGACGGCGGCCTCAGCCGCACACCTCGGCATCCCCTGCGAGCTGTTCCTCGGGCGGACCGATCCCCCGCTCTCCGAGGACGATCAGGAAACCGGGAACATCCTGCTCTGCCGCATTTTAGGGGCTCAGGTGCACCTCGTACCGCCGGGAGCCGACCGGGACGCGGCCATGCGCCGCCGGGCCGAGAAGCTAAGGGCCGAAGGGCGGCATCCCTACATCATCCCCCGCGGCTCCTCCACGGCGGAAGGGGCGCTCGGTTCCCTGCGTTGCTTTTTCGAGCTGCTCGACCAGGCGCAAGCCAGCGGCTTCACGCCGAACGCCATTGCCGTCACCGTGGGCAGTTCGGGCACCACGGCGGGGTTCCTCGCCGGTGCGCACGCCCTTGCCCTTTCGGGCGGGCCGGACATCCCCCTCTACGCCTTCGACACCTTCGGCACGGACTACCCGGTGCAGGCCCGTGAACGCATCATGGAACACGCCGAGGAGTGCTGGGCTTCGCTTTCCCTGCCCGGAAGATGCGGGGAAAGGCTGCTGCGCCTCTCCTGCGATTTCGTGGGGCCGGGCTATTCCCGGCCCTATCCCGGCATGATCGAGGCCGTGCGCCTCGTCGCCCAGAGCGAAGGCGTCATCCTTGATCCCAACTATACCGGAAAGAGCATGGCGGGCCTGCTCGACGCGATCCTCAAGGGCGCGTTCACGGCGGACCAGCATGTCGTCTATCTGCATACAGGCGGACTCCCGGCGCTGTTCGCCATGCGCCGCCATTTCGCCTAACCGCTTTTACGATAAGGAGCCTTGCATGAGCCTTACTTCCAAAAACAACGAAAAAATCGGTGCGGTCAACCGCGGCACGCCCTGCGAATCCGGGCTGTGCAACTTCTGCCGCACGGACTGTCAGGGCCGCTGCGAAACGTGGCTGAGTTCGCTTCTGGGGCGCAGGACGCTGGTGCCCCGCGACTACGGCAACGCCACCATCGGGACCGAAAACACCACGCATGTGGGCGTTTCCTACAATGCCCTGCGCATCCGGGGCCGCGTCTTCGGCGGGGCCGGGCTCGACCCGGAAAAGGCCCGCACGGGCGACGCGGCCTATTGCGACGCCGATCTGACGACGGCCGTGGGCTCCAACGCCAAGTACCCTTGCGACTATCCGTTCCTCATCGGCGCGCTGAGCCGCAATCCCGTGGTCGACAAGTACTGGGACAGCTTCGCCGTGGGCGCGGCCCTGTGCGGCATCCCGCTGGTCATCGGGGAAAATGTGGGCGGCGGGGACAACAAGACCGAATTCAATCCCGACGGCTCCATCCGCGCCCTGCCCGATCTGGACCTCCGCATCGCCGTGTACAGGCGCTATTACAATGGCAAGGGCGCGCTGTTCGTCCAGCTCAACGCCAACGACGCCTACAACGGCGTGGCTGATTACGTCGCCCGCAAGTACGGCGACTTCGTGTGCGTCGAAATCAAATGGGGGCAAGGCGCCAAGCCCATCAACGGCGAAGGGCTGATCCGCGATCTCGACTACGCTCGGTTCATGAAGAGCCGCAGCTACTGCCTGCGCCCCGATCCCGAGGATCCGGCCGTACAGGAGGCCTTCCGCGCCGGGCGCGTCAAACACTTCACCCGCTATACCGGCCTCACGTATCCCGCCCTGTCCACGCCCGATGAAGTGCTCGCCGAAGTCGCGGCCAAGGCGGAACAGCTCCGGGCCAACGGCGCGGCACGGCTGGCGCTGAAGACCGGGGCGTTCGGGATGCCCGATCTGGCGCTGGCGATACGGGTGGCCTCCGAGCTGGATTTCGAACTCCTGACCATCGACGGCTCCGGCGGCGGAACGGGCATGAGCCCCAACGACATGCTGGACAACTGGGGTGTCCCCTCCGTCCTGCTGCACGCCAAAGCGCATGACTACGCCTTCCTGCGGGCCGCCGCCGGGAAGAAGGTGGTCGATCTCGCCGTGGGCGGCGGGCTCGCCAAGCCGAGCCAAGCGTTCAAGGCGCTGGCCCTCGGCGCCCCCTACGTCAAGGCTGTGTGCATGTCGCGCTCGTTCATGATCCCGGCCTTCCTCGGCTGCAACATCGAAGGGGCCCTGCACCCCGAACGCCGGGAACGCGTCCACGGCGCGTGGTCGGCGCTTCCGAAGACGGTCCTCGACATCGGCGATACGCCCGAAACCATCTTCGCCGGATACCATGCCCTCAAGGAACGCCTCGGAGCCGACGAAATGGCGCATATCCCTTACGGAGCCATCGCCATGTGGACGATGTGCGACCGGCTCGGCGCGGGGCTCCAGCACCACATGGCCGGGGCCCGCAAGTTCGGCGTCGAGCACATCGACCGCACGGACATCTGCGCCGCCAACCGCGAAACGGCTCAGGAAACGGGCATCCCCTTCATCACGGAACAAGACGACGAGCTGGCGCGCCGCATCGTGCTCGGCTGACAAGGAGAGGCGTTCATGCTGGATCTGCTCTTGACCAACGCCCGCATCGTGGACGGGACGGGCAACCCCTGGCGCAAAGGCTGCGTCGGCGTGCGCGACGGGCGCATCGTGGCCGTGGGTTCGGCCCACGATATGCCCGAAGCCCGGACGGTGCTCGACATCGGAGGCAACATCCTGTGCCCCGGCTTCATCGACAGCCACAGCCATTCGGATTTGAGGATAATAGATGAGCCGTTGGCCTTGCCCAAAATCATGCAAGGGATTACCACAGAGAACGTAGGCCTCGACAGCATGTCGGTGGCCCCCATCAGCGACAAGAACAAGGAGCCGTGGAGCACGAGCATTTCCGGGCTCGACGGCGTAGCCCAGAAACCGTGGGGCTGGAACGGGTTCGCCTCCTATCTCAATGCGCTCGACGCCGCGAAACCGAGCATCAACCTGAGTTCCTATGTGGGGCTCGGCACCGTGCGCCTCGACGTCATGGGCATGGAGGACAGGCCGCCCACCGCCGAAGAACTGCGCCTTATGGAAGAAAGCGTGGCCCGGTGCATGGAGGAAGGCGCGCGCGGCATTTCGGCGGGGCTCATCTACACGCCCAACAAGTACCAGTCCACGGAAGAACTCGTCGCGCTCGCCAAAGTCGCGGCCCGCTACGACGGTATCCTCGACGTGCATATGCGCAATGAGGCCGACCACATGGCCGAGGCATTGGAAGAGGTCATCCACATCGGGCGCGAAACCGGCATCCGTATTCTGGTGACCCATTTCAAGCTGCGGGGGCGCAGGAACTGGGGGAACGCCCGCAGGCATCTCGACACCATCGACCGGGCCCGCGGGGAAGGCATCGACATCGGCATCGCCCAGTATCCGTATACGGCCAACAGCACGTTCATGCACGTCGTCGTTCCGCCGTGGTACCACAGCCGGGGGACGGACGGCCTGCTCAAAGCCTTGGCGGAGGAACGCGAACAGGTCAAAAAGGACATGCTCACCACCGAAGGCTGGGAAAATTTCTCGCAGGTCATGGGCTGGGAGAACATCTACGTCTCCTCGGTCGCCAGCGAAAAGAACCTCTGGTGCGAAGGCAAAAGCGCCGTGGCCCTTGGCGAGGCCCTCGGCAAGTCGCCCGAGGACGCGGTGCTGGATCTGCTGATCGAGGAAAACCTTGCCGTGGGCCTGCTTGGGCACGGCATGTATGAAGAGGATGTAATGGAAGGCATGAAGCACCCGACCATGTGTCTGATCACCGACGGCCTGCTGAGCGGCGGCAAGCCGCATCCGCGTACCTATGCGGCCTTCCCCCGGTTCATCGCCCGTTACGTGCGGGAAAAGCGCCTGCTCACCCTTGAGGAGGCCGTGCGCAAGATGACCTCCAGCACGGCGCTCAAACTCCGCATGAAGCGCAAGGGCTTCATCATGCCCGGCATGGATGCGGACATGGTGGTGTTCGGCGAAAACCGCATCCGCGATGTGAATACGTTTGAAAATCCGCGTGTCTACCCGGAAGGCATCGATTACGTGCTCGTCAACGGCGAGATCGCCGTCGATCACGGCGTCCATACGGGCGCGCGTCCCGGCAAGACCATACGCGACTGACCATGCCACCGACGGCGCGGCCGTTTCCCATCGCGGGGGACGGGCCGCGCCGTTTTTTCGTTCTTCAAGGAGGAAACGTCCATGTCGTACAGCCCCACGCTCGGCTCCGTGTTCAACCGCACGAAAATGCGCGATCCGTCCCATGTCTGTTCTTTTTCCGGCATGTGCGCCATGTGCACCGCCGACTGCATCGGCAGCTGCGAGATCGGCCTGTCCGCCGTCCGGGGCATGGAGACCGTATATCCCACCACCACGGGGGAAAACCAGATCGCCTCGGAAAAGGTCTATCCCGTCGATTATTCCCATTTCAACATCAACGGCAGATCCTTCGGGGCAATGGGGGCTCCGCTGGACGCCGATCGCGCCACCATCTACCATGTGGGGCTCGAACGGGAGATCGGCACCCTCAACCCCGTAAAGCTGGCGCTGCCGATCATCCTGCCCGCGCTCATCAAGCTCAACTGGCCCGACTACTTCGGCGGCGCGGCCATGGCGGGCGTCAACGCGGTCATCGGCGAAGGGGCCGTGAGCAAGGACCCGACGCTCGCCTACGAAAACGGCAAGGTCGTCCACGCCCCGAAGCTCCGGGAAATGCTGGACGCCTTCAACAAGTATGACCGGGGATACGGGCAGATTATCCTTCAGGCCAACTATGACGACGACGCGCAGGGCGTGCCGGAGTACGCCATCCGGGAATGCGGGGCCAAGGCCATCGAATTCAAGTTCGGGCAGTCCGCCAAGGGCACGCAGCCCGCGAACCTCGTCCCCACGCTCGAAGAGGCGCTGAAGAAGTGCGAACAGGGTTTCCTTGTCCTGCCCGATCCGCGGGATCCCGGCGTACAGGAAGCCTATGACCGCAAGGCGTGCCCCGCCTTCCACGTCTACGGCCGTCTGCCGATCTGGAGCGACGACTATCTGATCGGCCGCATCGCGCAACTCCGCGACATGGGCATGGCCAACGTGTATTTCAAGATGGCGGGCTTCGATCCAGAGGATCTGGAGCATGTCCTCCGGCTGGCTTCCAAGGCGCAAGTGGATATGGTCACCTTCGACGGCGCGGGCGGCGGCTCCGGCTACAGCCCCTGCAAGATGATGAACGAATGGTGCCTCCCCACGGTCGTCATGGAAAGCATCCTTTACGGCATTCTCGACAAGCTGGCCGCGGAAGGCATGGAGCTCCCGCATGTGGCGATCACGGGGGGCTTTGCGACCGAGGATCAGGTGTACAAGGCGCTGGCCCTCGGCGCACCCTACATCTCCGCCGTGGGCCTGTGCCGGTCCAGCATGGCGGCGGCCATGAGCGCCAAAAAGATCGGGGATCTCATTGAGGCGGGCAAAGTCCCCCCGGAACTCGCCCGTTTCGGCACGACGAAGGAAGAGCTGTTCAGCGATCTTCCCGAGCTGCGGGGGCTCTACGGCAGCGCGGCGGACGGGTTCTCCACCGGGGCCGTCGGGGTATATTCCTACCTGAACCGCATCGCCTACGGGCTGCGCCACTTCGCCGCCCTGAACAGAAAATTCGACGTGAAGCACATCGGGCGGCGCGACGTCTTCCCGCTCACCCGCGATGCCAAGGAACTGCTTGACGGGACGTGGCTGCGGTAGCCCCCTTCAGTTCCCTTTTCCGCGCAGGCGGCACCGACACTTCCCTCGGTGTTGCCTGCCATTTTTTTGATACCATCCGTATGAAGCGAAGAAAGAGGCCTCCGTGCGCCTTGCCCTCCAACGCGGATAACGATTCGACGATACCGAACAAAGGATACTCCTCCGCAAGATGCGCAAAAGTATTGCCGAAACGTCCGAGTTCCGGCACATTTTACCTGACGCCGTTTCGAGCGGCGGGGAGGGGGTCCATGAATCACGAGCAGGCCATGTTGATGAAGTCTTCGCGCGTAAGCGATTTAAATACGCCGTGGGCACAGGTGCTGCACCTCGCCTCCCGGCGCGTCTTCCCCAAGCGGCACACCATCGACGTTTCGAATACGGAATCGCCCTATTTCTACTATATCCTTTCGGGGACCGTGCGGCTGGCCTATGTCGGAGCCAACGGCGAGGAACGGACGATCCTGTACGCCGGGGCGGGCACGCTCATGAACGTGCCGACCATCATCGCCGGGGACATCAAGAACACTGTGGTGACCTGCACGGAACGGGTGGAAGCCGCGATTTTCGACGCCGGGCTGCTGACGGATCGCGCGTTCGCCGCCGCCCATCCGGATTTGCTGCTCAACCTCATCCACTCGCTTTGCAGGATGGGGCTGCCCCGGCATGAACGGCATCACCAACAGCGGCGCGAAGGGCATCAACGCCCTCGGCCAGCGCTATATGGGCAAGTACCACCCCCTGATGGAAATCGGCCCGCGCTACCTGCTCATCCAGGGGACGCACCGGGAACTCACCGAGGGGAACGGGCCACCCTTCGCGCTGGACGTCGCCCCCATGCTGGTCCTGTTCGCCATCGTCATGACCTTCTGCATCCTCGGCTGTTTCCTGCCGTCCATGCCGCTGCTGCTCATCTGCGTGCCGATCTTCGTGCCCATTGCGAAGGTTTTCGGCTGGGATCTGATCTGGTTCGGCGTCATCATCACGGTTCTGGACAACATGGCCTCCATCACGCCGCCTTTCGGCATCAGCCTCTTCGTCATGAAGGAAGTGGCGGGCGTGACGCTCGGCGCCATGTACCGCTCCGCCGTTCCTTTCGTCATCGCCCTGTTCGTCTGCCTTCTCCTGATTGTCCTGTTCCCCCCGCTGGCAACCTATCTCCCCACGCTCATGAACGGTTAGCGTACGGCGGACCAGCCTGAAACAGCGGAAAGCCCCGTGCAGTGCGGGGCTTTCGTTTTTGCCCGGCGGCGGAAGCCGCCCCGATCCCCAGCAGGCTCCCAAAGGCCCGCGCAAGCTGGACATGGCCTTTCCCCCCGCCTACAATGGGTTCTCAACTGAACAGGGGGTGACCATGGCGCTTTCTCAATCCCAAAAGATCATTGCTTTTCTCGAAAAACATCGGGGCGGGAGCTTTACGGCCCGGCAGATTGCCGAAGCCATCGTGCAGCAGTACGCTTCCGACTACGCCAAAAAGCGCAACAATCCCCGTTTTGCGGATGACAAGGCATTTCTTTCGCAAATCATTGCGGAAATCGGATCACAGAAAGACACGCTCAAAAGGCTCCGTCCCACACTCGTATGGCAGGACAGGCCCAAGCCCCGCCGCTACTGCATTCCATTGGAAGAGACGCAGGAGGCGCTGGATACGGCCCAAGGTGAAACCTGTGAACGCGATGAGGAGATCTGCGCCTGTGAAGAACGGGCCCTGCTGGAACAGGAGCTTTACCCGCTTCTCACCAGTTATCTCTGGTCGGAGCTGCACCTCTACTCCATGCGCATCCGGGAAGGCCGCTCCCACAATGCGCGGGGAAACGGCGGCAACCAGTGGCTCCACCCCGACATCGTGGCGATGGAGCCGATGGACAAGGCATGGGGGAAACACGTCAAAGCCTGCGGGCACGCCAGCGGCAGCACCTGCGTCCGGCTCTGGTCGTTTGAAGTCAAAAAAACGCTCACCGTCGCCAATATCAGAAAATGCTTCTTTCAGGCCGTCAGCAACTCGTCTTGGGCGCACGAGGGGTATCTCGTCGCCACGGCCATCGCCGACGACCGGGTGGAACAGGAGCTCAGGATGCTTTCAGCCCTGCATGGCATCGGGGTTATCCTGCTCGATCCCGAAAATCCGTCGGAAAGCGAAATCCTGCTCCCCGCACAGAAAAAGCCGGATGCCGACTGGCAATCCATTGATCGCCTCGCCAAAGAAAACGGAGATTTCCACGAATTCATTGAGCTGGTTTCCGTCTACTTCCAAACCGGGACGCTGCGGGAAAAGGATTGGGACAACAAGACGGCCTGACGGGATCTTTGTTTGAGTGGAGGATACCGAACGGCGTTTTGGCTCCGCCGGTTCTCTCCGCAAAAAGAAAAGGCAGGCACGGCGCCGTATCCGTTCAGCCGTAAAAGCCCAACAGCCTTGCGCCGCCGTCGATCGCTTGCCGGTTTTATCTATCCGGTGAAAGGCAGCGTACCCAGCAGACAGCCATACCTTGTAGCGTTATTGATAAACATGGAGAAAAAAGATGCGCGACGAACTGATGTCCGAAATCATCAAGCTGGAATGGGACATGTTTTCTCATGTTTCGAACGTGGGAGGCCCGGCCTCCTGCCAGATGCGGCCCGACACCTTCAAAATCATGCGGAAGAGCCAGGCCGCCACATGGTCCGATGAGCTGCTTGCCAGCTATCTGGAAGATCTGAAAGCCGCCACGCGGGAAGGCAGAAACATCATGACCGAGAAATACGCCCGGATGATGGAATCCACTTTCCCCGAAGAATACCGGAAGCTGGCGGCATCCCTTCCGCCCGTCGACAAGGAAACCTTGCAGAAGATAGAAGAAATCGTCGCGATCAACGTGGGATGGAAAGCCGAGCTGTTCGACCGTTATCCCCGTCTGAGCGGCAAGGGCCGCCCGCTGCGCACCAGCGAAGACTCCACCGGGGAAACGTCCTTTGAAACGTATCTGCGGGGAGAATTGAAGACGTATTCAGCGCGCACGATCACGCTCCTGCATGAACTTACCTTGCGGCAACAACAGGATGGCGTGAACGGCGCGGCGCTGAATCTCCTCAATCAGGTGCAGCAGTACGGGTATGCCACGCTCGAACAGGCCGAAGGCCATCGCGCGTGAGCCTGACGGCGTTCCCGGCTTCCTTACGGGCGCGGCTTTACCTATCCCTTGCCCTTTCCGGCATGGCGTGCCTTCAGAAAGGCAAGCCGCTCGTAAAGCGAACATCCGAGATCCCAAGGCTCCTGACCGTAGGGGACGCCGGCGGCCTTGGCGGTCATGGCGGCTTTCAATTTTTCCGGAGTGACGGGAAGCGTAGCCACCCGCACGCCCACGGCATCGGCTATGGCGTTCAGGATGGACACGTGACCCGCACTCTGGAAGCCTTCCGCGCATCCGGTCGAACCGTGCGGCCCGTTCTCGCGGTACGTCTCGTGAAACAGCACGTTGAACGTGTCCGGAACGTCATTGCAGCGGGGAACCCCCGCCCCACGCATGGTCGCGTGCTTCTTCATGTCCTCGTAGTTTTCGCTCAGGGCGAAGCCGATGGAGTGCGAAAAACCGCCCCATGCCTGCCCGAGCACGGCCTGGCGGCTTCCGATCACCCCAACGTCGGCCACAATCGTCGCGCCGAGGACACGGGTCCTGCCCGTGGCGGCTTCGACAGCCACTTCCGCCATGAACAGCACGTAGTTCTGGGCAATCGCGCCGTACCCGTGCCCCGTATCGGGATCAATGTCCGACCATTCGGCGGTATGGACGCCACGGTATCTGGTCGGAATGCCCGCATCGCGCATTTCCCGCCATGTGCGATACGTCCCGTCTTCCTTGCGCATGGCGGCGAGCAGCTTGGAAGCCGCGTCCAGCGTAGCCATGCCGACGACATGGTGCGAACGGCTGCCCGACGCCGATCCCGTATCGGGGCAGCATCCCGTATCGTTGCGGACCAGGCGGATGGCCTCCATCGCCTTTTCCCCGCGCATCACGGCGGCGGCCTCCATCACGGCGTCCACGATGGGCTTGTACCCGGTACAGCGGCAGACGTTGCCGTGCCGGGTAAACCATTCCCTGACCTCTTCCCGCGTCGGATCAGGATTGCGCATCAGAAGCCCTTTGGCCGACATGATGAACCCCGGCGAACAGAAGCCGCACTGCACGCTCGCATACGTCATGAACGCCCGCTGCAACGGATGAAGCCGTTCCGCCGAGCCGATGCCCTCGATGGTTTCGACTTTCGCATCCGCCTTGACCTGTTTCATCTTTTTGACGCAGGAGCGCGTGACCTCCCCGTCGAGCAGCAGCGAACAAGCGCCGCAGTGCCCGGTTCCGCACCCGACTTTCGTCCCGGTGAGCCCAAGACGCCGCACCACGTCGGCAAGGGAGTCCTTCTCCGGCTCACAAAAGATTTCCCGATCTACCCCATTGATGTTCAAGACGATTCTCTGAATGGACACGGTTCCTCCTCTGTGAAGGGGTTGGATATTTTCCAGACAAGGCGGATTGCCCTTCTCTCCCGGAAGCTGGAAAGAAAGGCAATCCGCCTTCGCCGCGCCTCAAGCGGCACGGCTGTCCTCCAGCGGACGGGCGCTACTTGCCCACGAAATCCGTGATGGGCGGACAATCGCCGGAACACATAACCTCAATGAGGGTCGACGTTTCCGACAGGCGGGCCTGTTCAAGGGCGGGCAACAGTTCTTCGGCATGTTCGACGCGGATGCCCTGAAGCCCGCAAGCCTGGGCGAGCGCCACATGATCGATGGGAAAGATGTCCACCGAAGTGCTGTTCTTGCCGTAACGGAGCTTTTCGGAACACTTCACGTATCCCAGAATGCCGTTGTTCAGCACAATGGTGGTCACTTTGAGGTTGGAACGGGCCGCAACTTCCATCTCCGACCAGACATGCGCAAACCCGCCGTCGCCGGTAATGCAGTAGATGGGGGCTTCCGGTTCGGCGACGGCGGCACCCAGCGCCATCGGCAGGCCCCAGCCGAGCCCGGCCATGCCGCGCGGCGTGATGAACCGCATCCCGCTGCGCAGCGACACGAGGTTGTTCGTCGCCCAGATGGACGAGAAGCTGGCGTCCGCCACAACAATGCTTTCCGGCGTGAGCACGGCCTGCAAGGCCGCCATGACCTGCGCGGGATGGAGTGGCTCACCGGCGTTGCTCAGGAAGGAGGCCATTTCCGCATCGTGCGCGGCGCGTCCGGCGGCGATACGCGCCTTGAGCGCCGCGCGTGCCGTGCGCCGCTTCCAACCATCCATCGTTTTCATGACATCCGCAAGGGCTTCGAGCGTGAGCCGCGCATCGCCCACAAGCCGTATGGCTTCGTAATTACGGCCTACTTCGCCGCTGTCCATGTCGATATGGGCAAACACGGCATCGGAGGGGTACAGCGTCCACGAGTCCGTCGCGTTCTGGTCGGTCCGCGTGCCCACCAGCAGGATAAAATCGGCCTCCTCAAGGATGGGTCGCTGATGGCGTCCGGCAGAACCGGGGCCCGTGGCGTTGGCGAGCACGCCGAGCGAGAGCGGGTGCCGTTCGTCCACGCCTCCCTTGCCCATCACCGTGATCGCCACCGGCAGGGAGAAATGTTCCTGAAGCCCGGCAAGGGCCGCGCACGCCGAGGAGAGGTGCACGCCGCCGCCCGCGACGATCACGGGGTTACGGCTGGAAAGCAGACGTTCCGCCACGCCGCGCACGGCATCCAGAGGAGGCATGACCGGATCAAGCGGATAATGGCCGAGCGGGATGCCCCGCTTTTCGGGCTCCGCAGGCATACCGAGCATGTCGTTGGGGAACAGGAGCACGACGGGACCGGGCCGCCCGGAACAGGCCACCGCGAAGGCCTGATCCACGTAGTCCTCCACGCGGTCCGCCGTATGTACCCGCCTCGTCCACTTGGAGCAGGCCGAGAACAGACGGACATGGTCGAATTCCTGAAACGCATTGCGATCCTCATTCTTCAACGGGATCTCCTGAAGCATGACCACAAGCGGAATCGAGGATTTCAGCGCTTCCGCAAGAGGGGCCACCACAAGCGTCGCCGCGGGGCCGTTCTGGGCGATCATGACGCCGGGGCGCTTGCTGACGCGGGCATAGCCGTCCGCCATGTAGCCGCCGCCGTTTTCGGTACGGTAGGCGATCTGGCGCAATCCAAGTTCCTCAAAGGGCAGGCTGAGGCCCTGCGGGAGCCCTTGTCCGAAAAACTCATGGATGCCGTGCCGCAGGAGCATCCTTCCGATGCTGTGCCCAACCGTATTGTGCTTTTCAGTACACGATGCCATCTGCTGTTCCTTTCGATGCCGGACGCGACATCCGGCGTTTTGGGGTATGACTCACTGAAAACAAGCCGCCTTCGACGGCGAGAAGCCATGCTTTGGAAATCGGAAAACCTCAGTGCGTGTATTCCAGTACGGAAACCTCCTTGCATTTCTTCCGCAGCGCCTGAAGGATGGAATCCCTGTTCGGACAGGGAAAGCCGTCCGGATTTCCCTTTGTGATGCATGTGGCGAGAGCGATGGCCTGCGCCCCGCGATCCATGAGGGCCTGCGCCCTGGCAATGGCTTTGCTGCCGGGACAGCCGCCGCAACTCACAAAACCGACGATGGTGCAGTCACCCAGCGTTTCGAACGCGCCGGACTTCTTTTCGACTGCGGCGAAGTCGCCCGTTCCCGGACAGAGATCTTCCGTCTGCTGGCAGCGGATAATGCCTACTTTCATGTCAATTCCCTGATGTCTGGAGTGAAAAAAGAACGCGGATTCCCTCCCCTCGCTTTCACGGGAAAGCGAGGGTTCCCGATATGGCCGCAACAGTCCGGTCAAGGACGCCTACGGATGGTTACTTCTGGGGAAGGGAATGCTTCAGGATTTCGCCATAGGTGTTCAACTCTTCATCGTACAGTTTGCGGAAGGCTTCGGAGGACATCCAATGCGCCTTCGTCTTCAGCCTGAGGGCCTCCTGCTGGAACGCTTCGCTGTTGACCACTTCGGACATGGCGGTTTCGAGCGTGCGCAACACGTCCTTGGGGAGGCCGCGCGGCGCGATGACGCCCTGCCAGTGGGAGAAGCGGGCGTCCATGCCCAGTTCCTTGGTCGTGGGGATGTCGGAAAGGTTCTCGCTGCGCTCGTCGGCAAACTGCACCAGCCCGTACACATCGAACGTGGACAGCGACGCGGGCGCATCCGCATGAAGGTGAGTCCGGCCCGCCATGATGTCCTTAAAAATCTCCCCGCCGCTGCGGTAGGGGATGAAACGCAGCTTCAAGCCGAAGTGCTCGGCAAACTGCAGCATGGGCACATGGGTCATGTTGCCGGTCGCGGTGATGCCCACGACGTACTTGTTGGGGTTCTTTTTCGCCATTTCGATAAATTCGTTGATGTTCTTCCACGGGGCGTTTTTGGCGGTCATCAGAACCACGGGCTGGCTGACGGACGTGCCTATGAAGTCGAACGCATCCGTCCCGTAGGGAAGCTTCATCACATGCGGCTGCAAACACATGGTCCCTGTGGGCACATAGCCGAGCGTGTAGCCGTCCGGTTTGGCGGCGGCCACCTGCGCCACCCCGAGCGTGCCGCCCGCGCCGGAAACGTTCTGCACGACGATGGGCTGTCCAAGCCTCTTTTCCATCATCCCCGCCAGCAGACGGGCCGGGATGTCCGTGCCGCCGCCCGCGCCGAACGGGACGACCAGCGTGATCGGGTGATCCGGATAGGCGGCCAGCGCCCCGGTGGCCCCGAGCATGAACACGCAAAGGAAGAGAAGGGTCTTTTTCATCATCTGGCGGATCATACGGCTCTCCTTTTCTGTTACAGATTGTGGACCGTCTGGGCGGAAACCGTGCGGGCATCACCGCCTCGCGCGCAGCGCCCTGTAATTCTGGACTTGCGGGACGACGAGGAGCAGGAAGGCCATCCCGAGGAGCACCATCGCGATGGGGGACGCGGAAACGAAGGCCAGCCACGAATCGTCGCCCTTGAACAGCATCATCTGCCCTATGCTCATTTCAAACTGCTGCCCCAGCACAAGGCCGATGACCAGAGGCGGCAGGGGAAATTCCATGCGGCGCATGAAATAGGCCGCTATGCCCATGAACACGGTGACGAACACGTCAAACAGGTTGCCCCGCGATCCGTATGATCCGAGAATGCACAGCACCGCGATGAAGCCCATCAGCAACTGCTCGGGAATCCTGAGCAGGAAGGAAAACATCCGGGTGGTGATGATGCAGCTCGGGTACATGAGCAGGTTGGACAACATGAGCACGGCGAAGGTGGCGTACACCATCTCCGGATTCTCCGTCATCAGGCGCACGCCGGGGGTCACGCCGTGAATGGTCAGGGTCGCCAGCATGATGGCGGTAACGGAATCGCCGGGGATGCCGAGAGCCAGCGAGGGGACAAGCGCCCCGCCCGTGACGGCGTTGTTGGACGATTCCGCGGCGATGATGCCGTCGGGCTCGCCCTTGCCCATATTCTCGCGCCGGGGCGAGGAACGGCGGGCCTCGCCGTAGCTCAGGAAGGCGGCGGTCGCGGCGCCCGTTCCGGGGAGGATGCCCACGAACGTGCCGATGAGGGAAGACTTCACCAGCCCGGACATCCGGCCCCTCCATTCGCCGAGGGATGGAAGCTGAACCCGGCAGGAGGTGCCGTTTTCCACGCGGGCCTCGCGCCGCATCCGTTCGACGCGATCCAGAACCTCGGAAAGCGCGAACACGCCGACAATGACCGCAACAAGATCGATGCCGCTGTTCAGGGCGAAAATATCGAACGTAAAACGCGATTCGGCGGAAAACGGGGACATGCCCACACAGGCGAGCAGCAGCCCGAGCACGCCCATGGCCAGCCCCTTGAACTGGTTGTTGGCCGATACGCTGGAAATGCAGGTCAGGCCCATCAGGATCAGGGCGCACGTTTCAAGCGGCCCGAACTGCAAGGCGAAAACGGCGATCTGCGGCGCGGCGAAAGTAAGGATCACGCACGAGAACACGCCTCCGAAAATCGATGCCTCGTGCACAGCGCGGGCATCACACGCCCCGCCTGCTCCATTCTGGATATGCCCGTGGAAGAATGGGAGAACGTCATCAAGGTCAATCTGACCGGGGCCTTCTTTCTGGCCAAGGCCTGCATCCCTCCGATGCTGGAAGCCGGGCAGGGCGCCATGGTGCTCTTTTCTTCCCGGGCCGCCAAAACGGGCTTTGCCGCCCTCGGCAGCAACGGCGCGAAAACCAAAGCGCATTACTGCGCATCCAAGGCGGGGGTCATCTCGCTCGTCAAGTCGCTGGCAATGGAGCTTGCCCCCTACGGAATCCGGGTAAACGGCGTAGCCCCCGGCCCTGTGCAAGGAACCATGATCCCCAAGGAATCATGGCCGGTTATCGCTGAGAAAGTGCCCTTGAACCGTCTCGGGACGCCTGAGGAAATGGCCGAGGGCGCGTGGTTCCTGTGCTCGCCGCAAGCCGCGTTCATTACTGGGCACATCTTGGACATAAACGGCGGCACGCTCATGGACTAGCCGCCTGCCGCTCGGAAGGCGCACAGGCCACACCCAAAAACGGATTCAGGTCCGCTCCCGTTTCCTCCGAACAGCCGACACCCCGCTTGTACGCAAAAAGAGCGGTCCCTTCGTCTTTCAATCTTGGGGCCGCTCTTCCCATATGCAGATCCATATACCCCTTTCTTCGCTCGAAAGATAAATAGAGAGTGAAAAGTCAATAAGCTAGAAAGATTCCTTCGCTGAGAAAGCCGAAATCCTCATCAAATCTATTGATCCGCGCCCGGAAAACTGAGACGATGCCTTTGCTTTTCAATGTAGGCACATCCTTTGAGCCGCCATCTCATAACTATGGCGTAAAATCGCATAGTGGAATACAGTTATGGAGTTGGAAGCGCGACACATATACTGTCCCGAGGCGAGGTTATTTCTATCCTCGCCTTGTTTAGTCTATACTGTATTTGATTTTCGTTAAATAAAGCCATCCCGTTGTATACGGCAATAAATTATTGGAACACCTATTTTACTTTTTGTATAAAAACAACATATTTCTTTTATCCGTTATCAAAAACACTTTTTGTTAATAAGGTAAAAAAACAGATCATAAAAAAATATAATTCAAGTCAACGATTAACACAAAACATACTAGTTTTGTTAAAGCATACTTGCTCAGAGAATAAAAACATTACTTATCGCCATATTGGAGTTGTTTCCATTCTTCCTCTTCAGCCTTCAGCTACCAGCTGGAACAAAGTTTTTATCTATCAAAAGAATAAATATCTTTTATCCTGACAGAATCGTATGAGAGAAAAAATATTTTTTAAAAATATATTACCTATATTCATGGTTTTTATAAATCTTGCACTATCTGTCTCGGTAGTCTTTCTCATGCGTTATGTCCAAAATTTGCTGAATTCGGACGTAAAAATCAATTTGGTGGAGATTGTGACCCAGAACAAGGACGCCATCACCAGCAGGTTGATGATGAACGTCAACTCGCTGGATATCACCGCAAACAAACTTTCCGATAGGTTGAAGGCCGAGGAATCTTCCGGCAAGCTCAAGACACAGGACCTCATCGAACAATACGCCAAAGAAAACAACACGGATGATCTGTTCACTGCGAACAGGGACGGCATGGCCTTGTTTGATGGCGGCCGGAAGCTGGATATCTCGGGGCGGCATTATTTCCGCCTCGCCATCGACGGCATCCCCAATATTTCAGATAAGCTTATTTCACGCATCAACGGGGATGAGGTTTTCGTCATCAGCGTGCCGCTCTCGTATAACGGGGAAATCGTGGGGACCATACAAAAGGTCATTACATTCGAGGAAATGTACAAGATATGTTCCCTCTCCATCTTTTCCTCGCAGGGCTATATGTATGTAATCAACCGTGAAGGATACGTTATCCTTCACTCGGCGCATCCCAAGTGTGAGCAGAAGTCCGACAATTACTTCCGCGATCTCTATGGGGCGGGCAACCCTAAAGCTTCAGAGCAGATGAAACGGGATATCCGGAACAACCGCAACGGGTTCATCGAGACGACGATAGCCGGGAGGGAAATCTTCTCGGCATATACTCCCATAGAAAAAATCCACGACTGGTATTTGATTACAAGCGTACCGAACAATGCCGTTTCTCCCAACGGCAATACCGTCATCAGTATTTTCTATTTCATTCTGTTCGTCATCGTAGTTATCTTTACCTCAAGCCTTACGTATTTCTTGTGGTACAAGAACAAGCAGCGCGCGCAATTGGAAAAAATTGCCTTTGTCGATACGGTTACTCTGGGTGACACATACAATAAATTTGGCTGTGTCATAGTAAATGGTTGATGGCTTTTCAGTGAAAGCATATAACACGTTGATTTAACACGCATTAACGATGATGCCCGTTTCACCGCAGTGATTCGGGCATCGTCATTTTTCTCTGAGGGTATGAGAGTTCCAACGTGTGCTATCAGCCGCCATCACGACACGTTTTACGTGGGTATACGTTACACGTAAGACGTGGGTTAACGCCGTATTCCATGTGTCCGTTCACGTTCCTTGCTTTTGAAGCACTCGATTTCCTCCATCACTTCGCGCACGAAAACATCAGGCTTCATATCAAGAGCTTCACTGAGGTAAAACACTACGTTCATGGAAGGACACTGTGTGCCAGCTTCCAAGGCTGTAATGTGAATACGTGCGATCATAGCCTCTTCGGATAACTTCTTCTTGCTCATGGCAAGCTCGGCTCTCCTGCGGCTCAGGACGTGGGCAATCGCCTCGTTCAAATACGGATACTTTTCCATCCGTACCGGATAACAAATTTCTTGACAAAAACATGGAATAATAGTTCCATGCAGTTATTATTTCACCTACGAGGAGGATTCCTATGAAAGTCACAATGAAAAATCCAAAAACTGGCGAATTAAAAGAAGTAAAAATCGGTTGGAGTTGGACTCTCTTCTTGTTTTCTGGATTTTTTGGGCTGCCTCTATTTCTTCGCAAGCTCCACGTGTGGGGAGGGGTATTTCTCGCACTTTGGGTTCTTAACTTTGCTCTCCTCAGGAGTGATGTTGTGTCAGCAAACTTTATACTATCACTCGCTTTTCTTGGACTTGAAATTTTCGTGGGCATCAAAGGAAACGAACTTACCGCCAAAAATTACCTTGAACTCGGTTGGGAGTTCACTGAGCCCGACAGTGACGTAGTTAAAATGGCTAAAGGTAAATGGGGCCTTAAATGAGAACGCACATACAAATAAGAAAGTATCTCTTTACCCTTACATTTATCCTTGGCATGTTTCAATCCGGAGAAGTCTTTGCACGTGAACTCACTCAGGAAGAATTGAGGATAGCCGGTATTTACGTTCATTGCCCTAATAATGATGAATACGCCTGTGAAGGCGTGAGGGATATTGTGCAAACGGTGTACACAAAAGTAGGTTATAGCGATGTTGCCCAAAAGCTGTTAGGACAACTTGAGATACTAACCTTGTTGTCAGCAACCGAAAATGGCAACCCGACTGCAATACTTTCTTCTCCTGATAAGGGAGTCATCAACGATCTTCTTTGGGTGGCTAAAGACGGCAAGCTTGCTGTAACACGGCAGAGCACTAACAGCGTGTCAGTGTTTCGTGTCGATCCTGCCAACCTCGTCGGGGCTGACGGGCTGTACATTCGTGCCTTCAGTGACGCCGAACTTGACGAACTCTGCACGGATTACTGAAACCATTTCACGCTTGACACGGCCTCCTAACTTGCTACGGTGAGCTTAGGGGGCCGTGTTGTTTTGGCCTTGTGGTGGTGTGTATGAAATGGTTAATATGAATGGAGAGAACTATGACTATTTACCGTATAAGCTATTATATTCTTTATGGAGAAGATTATCCAGATACTGATTTTACTTATATATTTGACGGTACAGATTTCTTCTTTATTAAAGAAGATGAATACCTTGTTGCTTATGATGGCGATACAGAAGCTTTACAGAAACATATACTCAACAATTTTAATAAAATTTGCCCTAAATTTAAAAACAATAATATTTGTAAATTAAAATACTGTATATCGGAAGTGACTAAAGAAAATCTTGTAGTCTGCAAAATAGATACAAAGGATGATATAGATACATTGCTGTGGCTTGAGAAATACTGGGGAGTTAAATTTTGGGATCCGGATTCGGATAAGGAGCACGAATAAGCCCATATTTATCAAATAATGCCTCTAATTCTTCCACAAATTCTTCGCATTCCCCGGTATTCGTCCATTTAAAAGGAACTATATAGAAGTTTCTATCCAATGTGAATATACCGCTACAAGTCCTAGGTATAAGTATACATTCTTTTGTCCACTTATATACTTCGCGCATATCAATACCCTTTTACAAGAAGAGCCAGCAACACGAAGTTGCTGGCTCTTATGCTGAAAGTGGTACGGGAACCGCTGGTCGACAACCTATGTCGAGCCACCGGGTGAATACAACGGCTTTTAAAGCTTGTCGCAAAATTCCAACTCTGGTCATAGCAGTCTCCATTATAGCATTGTTCCACACCAAGTAGTTGTTCAGATACTTGGTGGCTACGCCTTTAAACCTTCCGATGAAAGCCTTCAATCGGGAGTGGTAAGCGTTGATATGCTGAATGTGATAGACCCCAAGTTTGGCAATACCAGACTCAATCTGCACAAGCTTGATACCGTTATGCCTTGTAAACGCCTTATAAGCCACTTCCTTATCCGTGCAGAGGATAGCGCGTTTTGAGATGCGCCTATTAAGGACTGCATGAAGCGACTTAATAGTGACCTTTCCAAGAGTCGCCACTTTGCTGACGGCTCTATTGTTGCGGTCAATGGCACAACTTACACATACTTTTTCACGAGAAATACCTCGCTTGCTGGTAGCTCCGCCGCGCTTATGAGATTTTCGCCCGGCGGGGTACCCGCCCTTGTACGACAAGGGGAAGAAGGTTTCATCGGCTTCGACTATGCCGCCCAAGCGTTTTTGCTTGGTAGCCAACAAAGCTAGGGCGTCAAGAATCTTGTGCCGCCACACGAACGCCGTGTTTCTGTTGATCTTACAGATCGCGGCTGACTTCCTCACAGAAAGCCCGTCCATCATACACTTCACGTAACGTTTCCAGACTTGAAAGTCTTTTCTCGTGGCCGAAAGAATCGACCCCGTCAAGTCTGAAAACATCTTGCCGCAGTCTTTGCCACGGCAGCGGTACCTTTGAATGCCGTTGCGCTGTCCGAAACGCACGGCTTCCGTACTTCCACAGTACGGGCACCTGATACCGTCATCACGTTTGCTCCTCAGCAAGTCTTCAAGCGTAACAACTTTCCCCGACGTTTTCACGGCGGCGATAAATTTTGCTTGTTCGGCTTCTGAAAGCTGGTTGAAGTAAAACAGCAAGTTATCAAGTTTTGATGACATAACGTTCCTCACTCATTGAGCAAATCATATCATGAGCACGTTATGCCGTCAACCATTTACTATGACACAGCCATAAATTTCTTGTCGATGCGCAAGGGATACTGACCCAGTGTCCCCATAAGAAATTCCATATTATCAAATTTGATATCGACAATTTCAAATACATAAACAATTTTTACGGATTTGAATTCGGCGATCGCATTTTACGCAAAATCAATGAAAGCATCAGCCAGCAGCTGAATGTCCATGAACAGATCGCAAGGATTTACAGCGACCATTTTGTGATCCTGCTTGAAAACGCCGCGGAAGGACGGCTGAACGCCCTGCTCTCTTCCATCGAGAATGAAGAGATAACCCTCTATTTTTCAGCGGGTATTTATTCCGTCACGGACAGCACCGAAAGCATCAACCTCATGGTGGATAAGGCAGGGACGGCCGCCCGCTCAATCAAGGGTGTGCTGAATAAAAAATTCGCCTATTACACAAACAAATTCGAACAGATAACGATCCATAACGAGCAGTTGAAACGCGCCGTGAAGCAAGCGCTGAAGAACGATGAATTCATCCCGTACTACCAGCCCAAGGTGGACATCAACAGCGGCATCCTCGTGGGCGGCGAAGCGCTGGTGCGCTGGAAGACCCGCGAGGGCAAATTCATCTTCCCCAACGAATTCATTCCCATGTGCGAACAGACGGGCCTTATCGTCGAACTCGACATGATCATGTACGAAAAGGTCCTCAAGTTCCTGAAATCCTTCCTTGAGCAGGGCCTGGCGTGTGTTCCCATCTCGGTGAACTTCTCGCGCCTCCACCTGATGGACAGCGACTTCCTCAGCAAAATCGTCAAGAAACAATGTGAATACGGCGTGCCCGCTCATCTTATTGAAATAGAACTGACTGAAAGCGCCATATTCGACAATATCGACACCATCTATGCCTTTACACGGAAAATGCACGCCAACGGATTTGCAATCGCTATGGACGATTTCGGTTCCGGCTATTCCTCGCTCAATATGCTCAAGGACATCCCCATCGATGTCCTCAAAATCGACAAAGGCTTCCTGAGCGAAGCGGCGGACAACAACAGGCGAAACATCATCTTCTCGTCGATTGCCGATATGGCGAGAAAACTGAATATCAAGGTTGTCGTCGAGGGCGTGGAGCACCTTGAGAACGTGCGCTTGATGAAGGAGTGCGGCTGCTCCATCGCACAGGGCTACTACTTCGCAAAGCCTATGGATGAGGAAAGCTTCCGTAACGTATTCAAAGAAGGTCGGATATGCTGAAGAAATGGCTGTCCTGCATATGTGCGGCGATTCTGCTTTTAGGCTTGGGCGGTTGCGAGGACAACAGCCGCAAGGTGAAAATCGGCGTTTCCATCGGTGCCGGAGGCGCGGCGCGCTGGCAGAAGGACATGGCGTTCATGCAGGAACGCGCCAAAGCGCTCGGGGCGGACATCGAACTGCGGCTCAATCTGCCGGACAGCTCCAAGACGCAGACCGAAGACTGCCTTGAAATGCTCTCCGACGGCATCGACGTTTTGATCATCACGCCGAACAACACCCGCAAGGTCGACGATGTCCTGATGTACGCCAAACAGAAGAACACCAAAGTGGTTTCCTACGCGCGGGCCGTCATGGGGGGCAACGTCGACCTTTTCGTCGGGTACGACTGCTATAAGATCGGGCAGAACATGGGGCAGCACCTGACTGAAAAAGTCTACCACGGGGACATCATTGTCCTCAAAGGCGACGTGAACGACTTCAACACGCCGTTTTTGTATTATGGAGCCATGAAATACATCAAGCCTCTGATCGAAAACGGCAAACTCAATATGGTTCTGGATGCGTACGTGCCCAAATGGTCCCCTGCTGAAGCCAAGAAGCTGGTCAAGGAGGCCGTCGCCGCAAACGGCAACCGTATCGATGCGATCTTCGCCTCCAATGATCGCCTCGCCGGGGCCGCCGCCGAAGCGCTCGAGGAGCTCCACGTCACCAACCATGCCGTCATCACCGGCATGGACGCTGAACTCGCCGCCATCAAAAGAATCCTCGCGGGCACGCAGGACGCGACCATCTACATGGACCTGAGGGAACTGGCGTATGCCGCCGTGGACGAGGCCTACAACCTTGCCACGAAGAAAAAGGTCAACGTCAATTCTGAACTGGGCAACGACGGTAGCAATAAAATCAACGCGTTCCTGATCAACGGTAAAGTCGTGACCAGAGAAAACATCAATAAGGTGCTGATCGAACCCGGCCACTTTACGAAGGAAGACATTTACTCGGAGTAAAAAACGCCTCCCGGTGCGGTGCGCCTATCCAGAACCGTCCTTTCTCTTTTGCACGAGAGCGGAAACTCTTGTAGGCCTATTCCTCCGTGCACCTATAAAAGGGGCGGGCCCAAGAGCGAACCCGCCCCTTTCACACATGTTTCCCTCCGCGTATTCACCGATACGTTTCCGTCAGGAAGCGGGGATGCCGCCGGCGAACGGCCTTCCTCCCCTGACAGCGTGCCGACACGGTTTTCATGCCCTGCTTCCGAGGGCATTTGGGAGGATTGTGAGTATCCCCTGATGATAAACCATACGGGAACATCCACCCCCAATGGTGCATCGCCTCCTCATCGCTCAAGATGATTTCCCGCCTCAACATGTCCCACGCGCTTGACCAAGAGGCCGTGGGCGAGCGACAACGGAAACCGCCGAAGCGCCGCATAGGTTAACCTGTGGCAGCGCACAGCCGTAAGAAGGAACCCGCTTTCCCGTATACGCCCTCATATGGCGAGGCTTGCGGCTTTTCCGGTGGACATTGCAAGGAGTTTTTGATGCAGCTTTCCGCGTTCCCTTTCTCGACCATTCTCTTTGACCTTGACGGCACGCTTGTGGATAGCGCGCCGGACGTTCTCGAAGCCATTGCCGCCGTCCTGCGTGACGCGGGCGATCCGGTCCCTCGGATGGCGCTCTCCATCATCGGCCCTCCGCTGGAAGGTATTTTCCGTGAAGTCTGCCCGGACGCCGACGAAGCGAAAATCGCCCGGCATGTGGCCGCATTCCGTGACCTCTATTTTGGCGGCACCTTCCCACAAAGCACTCCTTACCCCGGCATCTTCGCGTTGCTTGAGCGTTTGCGGGCCAAAGGCTGCCGCCTGTTCGTCGCCACGCATAAACCGGAGGCCGCCGCGCAAAGGATGCTTACGCTCAAGGGGTTCATGCCCTTCCTCGAAGGCGTCGGCTGCACGGATTCCCTGCCGGACCGGCAACTCTGCAAAAAGGATATCATCCGTCTCCTTATGGAGCGCCATGCCCTCGATCCCGCTTCAATGGTCATGGTGGGAGACACGGCCCTCGATATCAGAGGCGGCAACGAACAGGGCATAGCCACCATCGCGGCCCTATACGGCTATGGCGACAAGGCAAAGCTCCTCGCTGAGCGCCCGCGCTATCTGACCGACGATCCAGAATGGCGCACGCTCCGCAAGGCGGAGTAGCCCATACAAAATAAAGAAGCCGTCCTTTTTCCGTTCAGAGAAAGGACGGCTTTTCGTTGTTACGATGTATGACCCTGCCCTGTTCCAGCGGGCGTCGGTTTTGGAGGAGGAGAGGGATTTTCCGTGCAAGGATATGATACCCGGAGCCACTACCGGCCCTTCGGCATCCTCTGCTACCGATGCAACACCCCCGCATGGAACGCTACATGTAGGGGAAGCTCGTCAAGCCAATACGTCCAGTCGTGGAGGCCGGGCGCCTCGCGGTACTGATAGGAGAACCCGCCCCGGCGGAGCGTATCCCGAAAGGCGCGGTTCTCAGGCACGACATACGCGTCCTGCTGCCCTGTGGTGATGAGCATGGCGGGCATCCCGGCGGCCTTCGACCGTTTCAGCAGCTCTTCGGCGGAATAGGACTGCCACAACGCCTTGTTGGCGTTCATAGGGCCGAGCACGTCGCGGATCTTCCATTGATCGGGATGCCGGGTAATGTCCATAACGCCGCTCATGGAGCTGACCGAGGCAAAGGAGCCGGGATGCCGCAGCGCAAGGACAAAGGAACCGTGCCCCCCCATCGACATGCCCATGACGCCGCGCTTCGGCAGCACAGGGAAAGCCCGCTCCACATACGGCATCAACTCGCGCGCGAAAAAGCTCTCAATGCGGCTTTTCTTCAAATAGGGGCTGTCCGCATACCAGCCGGTGCGGCCGCATGACGGCGCGATGAACACCAGCCGCTCGCGGGTCGCCAGCTTCGACAGCAGCGCTCCGGCCCGCGTGTTCCAGACGCCCGCATCCTCGAATGCACCATGCAGCAGATACACGACGGGGAAACGCTCGCCCGGCTTGCGGTCGGCGGGAAGGAACGCGTAGCAAGGAATCTTCCCTCCACGGAACATGGAGTCCACAGTGAACGGAATGCCGCCCTGCTCCGCGGAGGCCTCAGCGACGGCGGGCAAAGGGGACTCCGCCGGTAGGGGAGAAGAAGATGCGGAGGAAGGCAGAGCCTGAGGCGCGGGACGTTCCGCCGCCTTGTTCTTGCCAAGAAGAAGTTCCTTTTCGACAACAGGTTCCACTGCGGCGGACAGCATGGCTCCACCGTCCTCGGTCACATGCACCATATCCTTATACCGCAGCCGGACGTGGCGTCCCTTGTCGTCGACCTTGAATGTCGTGTAGTTGCCCTGAGCGTCGGCCAGCACCTTGACCGTATCCACGAAGGCGGCATGATACGTCTCGCAGGCTTCCTTTTGCAGCTCGCTCAAGCGGCGGACGCGGGTCGAATACGGTTCCTTGCCCATGACGGGCAGGCCGACCCATACGGCCTTGGCACCCTTGGCCGTGGCCACGGCAAGCAGGCGTTCGGCGCGGCTCCGGTAAATCGTCTTCCACGATTCACTGTCGGCGTGATGGCGCTTGCGGTTCTCGTCGATGATGTCCTGCGGGTCATTGGCCCCCATGCAGATCACGACCATATCCGGGTTGTACTTCCCCACCAGCTTCTCAAGCTGCGCGGGCCAATCGAAATAGTCCTGACGGCTGAGACCGGTCGAATATTTGCCTTCGCGCACCACTTCCAGATCCGGGCGCTTGCGCAGAGTACGCTGGAGCACGGGCCCGAACCCTTCCATCATCATGGAGTCGCCCACGAGCAGCACCAGCGGCTTGCGTTCCGTTTCCGCCCGAACCGGAGGCGGCGGAATCCCTGTTTCCGGCTGCGCACCGGGAGTCCGCACGGCCTGTTCAGGTACGGCGGCGGGAGGGACGGAAGCGGGAACCTCCTCGACCGGGGGCTCCGGCTGTGCGGGAGAAGCCGCCTCACGGGAAAAATCCGCCAGCGCATCGGCTACGGGCCGCTGCGGGGCCGTGCTTGGAGCAGCGGCTACGGACGGCCCTTCGACGGTCCCAAGAGTTTTATCCGTGTTGAACGCGGTCACCAATCGGGTTTCCGCCTCCGAAAAGGCGGCGAGGCCCGTCGCTTCGGCTACGCCCTTCACAGTCTGCCCTACCACGGCGGCGGGCGGAAAATCGATGCCGGCCCGGTCCAGAAAGCTGGAGAAACGCGTCGCGTCCAGAAAAAGCATCAAAACGAAGGTCAGCGCGTATACGGCGCAGGCACGACCGGACGTGAGCGTTCCCCGCTCGGATCGGAAAGGGTTCTTCATACACGGCCCCTCATGAAATCAAAATTGGAAATAAATGAAAGGCATGACGCCATCCGGACCCATCTTCAGGATAAAACCGCCCACGAGCGCAAGGACCACCGCCTGCACAGCCCACGGCAGGCGCTCCTGCGCATCCACGAACGCCGCGAACAGCCTCGCCCCGAAAAGCTGCAGCGCCAGACCTATGAGCACCGCGGGGATCACCAGCAACGGGAAACCTTCGCCGGGCTGCCCGAAGACAAAGACGCGGCGCAGGATTTCAAGGCTCCGCTCCATGTCTTCCGCCCGGAAAAATACCCACAGGAAGGACACGAAGTGGAACGTCAGCAGCCATGCCGCGCCCACGCCGCACCAGTGCAAAGCCGGGCTGGGCGTGAACCCATCCGGCCAGAAACGCTTTTTCAGTTCATGGAAGGCATGGACGACGGCCAGCCCCACCCCATGCATGACTCCCCAGACCAGAAAACGGATATTCGAGCCGTGCCACAGCCCGCCGAGCGCCATCGTGATGATCAGGTTCAGGTAGCGGTTCCCCCGGCGGCTCCCGCCAAGCGGGATATACAGGTAGTCGCGGAGCCATAGGGACAGGGTGATATGCCAGCGCCGCCAGAAATCCTGTATGTTCAACGCAAGGTACGGTGAACGGAAGTTCTCCGGCAGGCGGAACCCCATGAGCCGCCCCACGCCGATCGCCATGTCCGAATATCCTGAAAAATCACAGAAGATCTGTATGGAGTAGGCGTACACGGCGGCGAGGATCGTCCACGAGGAGTAAAATTCCGGCGATTCGAACACGTCGCGCACGATATGCTCGGACAGGTAGCTGGCGATCACGACCTTCTTGAACAGTCCGCTGAGGATAAGCGCGAACCCTTCCTGCAAGTCGCGGGAATCCCATGTCCGGTGCCCGAGCTGCGGCAGGAACTGCCGGGCGCGCATGATCGGCCCCGCCAAGATCGTGGGGAAGAAGGACACGAACAGCAGCACGTCCAGAAACGCGCGCGGCGGCTCGTCCGGGCAACGGTAATGATCGATGGCGTAGGACAACCCCTGGAACGTGTAAAAAGACAGCCCCACGGGGAACAGGATCTCCATAGAGGGCAACGCATGGCGCAGGATGCCGGTGTCGAGCCCGGCGGCGCTTGCCAGCGATTCCAAGCCCAGAATGAGGAATTCATAATACTTGAAGAACGCCAGCAGGGCCACATGCAGGGCCACGTCCAGCGCGATGACGCCTTTCCGTTTGCGCGGCTGCCCCGAAAAACGGGACATCAGGTGGACGGCCCCCCAGTTGAGCACCGCCACGGCCAGCAGCAATGGGACAAAGGCCATGCCCGCGAGCGCATAAAAAAAGAGATTGCAGACGAGCAGAAACGCCCTGTATTCCCCGCCCCTCTCACGCAGCAGCCAGCCCGCGACAAGGACGAACAGGAAAAAGGTTGCGAACTCCAGCGTAACGAAATTCATCTGTGCCTATCCGGGCAAAAGGTCATGCGCAAGGGCGCGCGATCTCCGCACGATAGCGAAAACGCACGCCCCTTGCAAGCAAACCGCCTCGACGTTCTCACCTATCCGGCGAGAAACGCTGGCGTTTTCAAAATCCTATCGAGGAAGCAGCAGAAACACCGCTCCCCGGTTGTCCAGATAACTGGCCGTGTGCGTCGCCGTTTCGCCGTTGCCGCAGAACAGATCCACGCGGTTGCGCTTGATCGCCCCGCCCGTATCCTGCGGCAACGTCAGCGCGTTGAACGGGACACTGTGTTCGCCCCCCTCGTCGGGCAGCGTGACGTTCATCAGCGTCAGCAGGCCGTTGGGCAAGACGCTCTGGTCGGTGGCCACGCTCACCCACGGCGTGATCCTGCGGCCCATGCTGCCTTTGGAACCCGAAGTCCCCGGCTTACCGAGTTTGAAGAACACATAGCTCGGGTTCGTGTCCAGCAGGTCCGTCACCTGATCGGGGTGCGCGGCCAACCATTCCCGGATGGAGAACATGCTCACCTCTTCTCGTTTCAACAGCCCCCGATCGACCATGACCCGGCCAAGCGCGACGTACTTGTGCCCGTTCTGCCCGGCGTACAGCACAGGGCGCACCGAACCGTCCTCAAAACGCAGCCGTCCAGAACCCTGAATCTGGAGCATGAAGATGTCCACCGGATCTTCCACCCACGCCAGTTCCAGCCCGCGCCCCTTCAACGCGCCCTTGCAGTCGATGGCGTGACGGGTGTGATAAGGGCGCTTTTTGCGCAGATCCGGAGGGGATTTGTAGATAGGGTATTGGAAACGCCCCTTGCGGACGTGGGACGCCGGGATCTCCGGCTCGTAATAGCCGGTGAAGCCGAAGTCCGGGCCGATGCGAACCCAACGGAAGTCGGAAGCCAGCACTTCCGGGGCCTTATCAAGGAAAGGAAGCAGACGCAGCAAGCGTTCGAGCCCTTTTTCCATCTCGCCGTAGGTCACTTGAAGCGCAGGGTAGTTCACGGCCACACGGGACGAAGGTTTCGCCCGCACGTAGGCAAGGCTCTGCTCCACCGCAAAACGCATATCCTTCCATGAGCGCATACCTTGCCGGGCAGGAGCCAGCCCCCGCGAAAGGCGCTGCGCCTCAGCCTCCGAAACCGGGAATACGCCGGGGGTTTCCAGCGGCGTGACGCGCACGGCCTCCGGCACATCAGGCTGGACGACATCAGGCCGGGTTGACTTCCCGCCGCAGGCGGACAACAACAAACACAGCAGACAAGCCCCAAACAAGGAAAAACGGCGCGACACGGCGGACTATCCTCACGCAACAGGTTGAAAAACAACAAAGCCTTTGCTGTGTACAGCATCCTCTCACCCGATGCAACGCCTTGCCTCGCCGGGTCCGGCAAAAAAAGTTTTCTTTTTTTGCAAAAAAAGCTTGACGGAAAGCGCTGTCCGTTATAAACACTCCCTCGTTCTGCGGGAGTAACTCAGTGGTAGAGTGCAACCTTGCCAAGGTTGAAGTCGCGGGTTCAAATCCCGTCTCCCGCTCCATATATTTTCGCCCTTGCTCGCCTTAAGGCTGGAGCGAGGGTTTTTCTTTGGCTCCGCTTCCTCAAGGGAAGCGTTATGAAATAGATGCACAACATTCCCGTGTACGGCCTGCAACAATCCTGTTGCAGCGCCATTTCATAGACGAACATTTTATTACGTTCATGAAGAAGGCTCGGAAAGGCGACTTTCCGGGCCTTTTTCATATGGTGCGCAAAGAATCGGGGAAGGGGGCCGGTAATCGTTAGCGGCTGGCAAAAATGGGGAAAAGCGTTTATTCACCGCAAGATGGCAAATAAAAAGGGCCTCCCCGGAGGAAGGCCCTTGGAAACGTCACCGTCCGGCAGCCCGCTAGACGAGACGGCCGATGTTGTCGATGCGTTCGCCGGGCAGGAGCAGGACGGGCGGCACATCGATCAGCGTATACGCACCGGAACGCCCGGACTGGGCAAGGCGCACGGCGGCGCGGGCGCTGGACACGAGGACCTGAGCGGTCAAAGCCGGGTTGTCGATGCGCATGTCGAACGTGAAATGCTGGTTGGCGGTGAGCCCGGAAGCGCCGACGCGCTCCATCAGCACCCCGTGGGAGGCGTCCGCCACGCGGGGCAGCTCGTCCTTGGTCACCTGCCGCACATCCAGCGGATCATGGCTGAAATAGGGGTCGGCCTGAATCGCGGCTTTCACGACCTCAAACGTCGCGCCTTCCTCAAGCACCACATAGACGAGGCGGGAATGGCGCCCGCCGCCCAGAGGAATGGTGATCGAGGTGGCGTCGGCCACGCCGGCAATGGCGCGGGCGGCTACGGAGTGGCCCATGGAACGGCCGCGCCCGAAGTTGGTGAAGGTAACGCCCACAGGGGCCATCGCCTCAAACAGGGCGCGCATCACGGAGTCCGTGCCGGGGTCCCATCCGGCGGCGGTGATGGCCACGGCCTTGCCCTTCACGGCCTGCGCTTCAAGCAGGCCGATGGTTTCGACAATCCGGTCGTGGATGTCGAAGCTGTCCACGGTGTTATAGCCCCTGCCGAGCAGATCGCCCGCGACTTCGGGGATCTTGCGGGAAGGGGCGCACAGCAGCACGACATCCGGCTTGCCGGACACGGCTTCCAGATCCGCAAGACTGGCGTATTCCGGAACGCCGCGCAGATCGTGCGCATCCTTTCCAAGGGATTCTTTCCGGCGAATGACGCCCACGCAGGTGAAATCGGGCTGGATTTCCAGCGCTTCGATGGCGTAACGTCCGATATTGCCCAAACCCATAACGGCAGCTTTTATTGGCATTTTGGCCTCCAGATAATGTATATCTTCAAGTAAAACACGAAATTCCCGTCTTGTAAAACGGCCTAGATCAGGCGTTTTTCTTCAATTTGAAGCGGATTCTGAGGCGTCCGGCCTCTTCATCGCCCTGCGGCGGGGTAAAATCGTGCGAAACCAGCCGAAACGCGCCGACCTCGGATGTATTTTCAACATGCTCCCCGATGCAGGGGCAAATATCATAATCGCCCACGGTCACGATGCGGACCATCAGCTCCTCTTCGCCTTCAAGATGCGCCGGGAGCCGACCGAGATCGACCAGCTTGCCCGCCTCTTCGCGGGGGAGCATCTCCGTCCGCACCGGCATATGCTGTGCCAATACCTCGTTGATCCTCCGCTCAAGTTCGGAGGCCTCGGCGTCTTCCAGCGGACGCGGAAAATGATAGTCACATTTGGACTTGTCCGCATTCAAATGCGAACTGAACGAACGCCCGCACCCGAACATGCGCACCATCGTCTGGTTCAACACATGTTCCGCCGTATGCATGAACGGATCATATTCCTTGCTCACAGGAACTCCTTCTCTTCTAAAGTGCTTGAAACCGCCCCACCCTACCCGATCCCTTCCCCGGAAACAATCCGTACGCATATCCCCCGTCGCTTGAAATCCAGCGGTGTTCCCCGTATGCTGGACAGCCCAACATCAGGACGATCATGAGAAAAACCGACCTTTTTCCCGAAAACGACTCGCTCGGCTGCGAACTGCGCGAGCCCGAACGCCCCATTGACGCGCCCTACGCCGTGGATATCCCCGCCGTGCCCACCGCGCTCGGCGCTCTGGACGCCGCCTCACGCGCCGAATTCTGGGCGGCGCTGGCCCTTTCGCATACCGACGGGCTCGGAGCCAGAAGCCGCAAACGCCTTCTGGATGCGTTCGGCTCGGCATTCGAGGCCGTGCGGCGCGCCAACGACTGGTGCGAAGCGGGCTTGCGGGAAGACCTGATCCGCGAATTCCGCTCGGAAAAATGGCGCGAGCCCGCCCGGAAAGAATGGGACGCAACACGGAAACTCACTGGAACCGTCCTGCTCTGGACCGACAGCCGCTACCCCGCGCTGCTCAAGGAATTGCCGGATGCGCCGATACGCCTCTACTGCCAAGGAGACATGAGCCTGCTCGGAAATCCCTGCGTGAGCATCGTCGGCACCCGGACATGCAGCAGGGAAGGCATCCGCGCGGCGCAAGCCATAGCCAGCGGCCTCGCGGCCTCGGGCATCACCGTGGTTTCCGGCCTCGCCATCGGCATCGACAAGCAGGCACATCTCGCCGCCCTCGATCTGCCGGGCGGGACCATCGCCGTGCTCGGCGCGGGCTCCGATGTCTGCTACCCCAAAGAAAATGACGGACTGCGCCGGTCGATCATCCAACGGGGCCTGCTCATTTCGGAATACGCGCCCGGAACGCTTCCGGACCCCCGGCATTTCCCCATCCGCAACCGGATCATCAGCGGCCTTTCGCTCGGCGTCGTAGTCGTGGAAGCCGCCCTCCGCAGCGGCAGCCTCATCACCGCCCGGCTCGCGCTTGAGCAGAACCGCGCCGTCTACGCCGTGCCCGGCGGCATCGGCTCGAAATATGCCGAAGGTTGCCAGAAGCTCATCCGTGATGGCGCGCAGCCAATCTTTTCCTTCTCCGACATCCTTTCGGATCTTTCCGCCCAACTCAAAACGCTCCTCCCTCAGCCGGATTCCGCGCCACGGCCTTACAGCCTCGACGTGCCTCAGGAGCCTTTCCAGTCCGCTCCCGCCGCCCCCCCGCCTCTCAGGCAACCGGACCGAAGCACGCTTGAAGGCCGCATCCTGACGCTCCTCGCCCAAAGCCCCCGCGCCATCGACGACGTTTGCCAATCGCTTGGATGTGATCCCGGCGAAGCCGGTTCCACGCTCATCATCCTCGAAGTACGGGGCCTGATCCGCCAGCGCCCCGATCTCCGCTACGCGTTGACCTGATCGCCGGCCCGCCGTTTACCATTATAAGGAATCTTCGATGCCCACCCCCGCCCCCGCAATGCCCCCGCTTCCGCAGGATGTGGAACAGTTCCTGACGTGGATGACCGATCAAAAAGGATTTTCTCCGGCCACGATCTCGGCGTACCGCACGGATCTCCTCCAGTTCGAGGAGTGGCTCCACCGTGAGCAGCACTCGCTCTCCCGGCCCGGAGAGCTGGAAAAATACCACTTTCAGGACTATTCCGCGCATCTTTTTCATGAAGGCCAAGCCCGCAGTTCCATTGGCCGCAAGCTTTCGGCCCTGCGCTCGCTGTTCCGGTATCTCATGAAGATGAAGAAAATCGACAAGAACCCGGCAAAGCTCGTGCGTAACCCCAAGCGGGAACTCCGCCACCCCACGGCGCTGAACGTGGATCAGATGTTCACCCTGCTGGACGAGGCCAGCGTGGAGTCCGGCGGCGCGGCGGGCCTTGATGGTTCCCGGCAGGCCGAGCAGGCGGTTACGGACCGCGAGCACGCCGGGCACACCCGCGATCTGGCGCTGGCGGAACTGCTCTACGGTTCCGGGCTGCGTATTTCCGAAGCTCTCGATCTGGATGTGGACGATGTGGACCCGGCAAGCGGTTTCATCCGGGTCATAGGCAAGGGTTCCAAGGAACGCATCGCGCCGTTGAGCGACACGTCCGTCAGGGCGCTGTTCCTCTGGCTCAGGGTGCGCGCGCTCATCGCCTCGCCCGCCGAAAAAGCCCTTTTCGTGGGCAACAGAGGCAAGCGGCTCAACCGGAGGCAGGCGGCGCGGATTCTCGACGAGATCCGCAAAAGCGCCGGATTGCCGCAACATCTGTCGCCGCACACCCTGCGTCACACCTTCGCCACGCACATGCTGGAGAACGGCGCGGATATGCGCTCCGTGCAGGAACTGCTCGGCCATGCCAGCCTTTCCACCACCCAGCGCTACACGCACATCACCCTTGATCATCTTATGCGCGTCTACGACAAGGCGCATCCCCGCTCAAGCGTTCGGGGGAAAGGCGGGGAGGAAGGGGAGGATGTCTGATGCGGGGGAGGGGAGCCTTCTGCAGAAGGGTCCCCTCCCCCGCATCTCTCCCTCCCAAGACTTTCGACCTTATCGAATCCCTGTTGCCAGTTTTCCAGGATTATTTATCAATACAAACATATTGTTATCTATAAATAAAAAATGACATGCTCCGTCCGGAAACGAACGGAGCATGTCATTGGCTCATAGGAACAAAACACGCAGGGGACGGACATAAGGCCATCAGCCGCCTTGCCGCCCGGCCCACCATCTACCGTTACAAAAGTCTTTGGGGTTGGAGGGATGGGTTTTGGGGAAGGGAGGGAAGAGTCTTTCTCCAGAAAAGTCCTTCCTTCCCCAATTCTTACTCCTCTTCACTCACGCTTTCCCCCGTCCCCGCGAAACGGCGCAGCTCGGACCAGAGGGCATCGACGCCGCGCATGTCCTTGGAGGAAACGGGAAGAGGCATGATGCCGTTGAGCAAACGGCTCCACTCCTGCTGGCGCTTGCTGCGTTCGACCTGCGTGCACTTGTCGGCCTTGGTCAGGACGGGCAAAAGCGGAATACCGTGCCCGCGCGCGAAGTCCGCGAGATCACGGTCCAATGCCTGCGGCGGAATCCGGCAGTCGAGCAGCAGGGCTAAGGCCTTGAGCGTCGGGGTGTTCGTGAGGTAGTATTCAATAAGCTTGGCCCAACTCTTGCGCTCTTCCTGCGAACACTTCGCATAGCCGTAGCCCGGAAGATCGACCAGAGAAAAGCCGTCGGGGGCGACCCTGTAGAAATTGATGGAACGCGTCTTGCCCGGCGTCGCGCTGATCTTGGCAAGCTGCTTGCGGCGGGCAAGGGCGTTGACGAGGGACGACTTCCCCACATTGGAACGCCCGGCAAGCGCGATCTGCGCTTCCTGACGCTGCTCGAGCACGGAAAGCTGTTCCTGAAGCTGCGGCTTGTTGAACGTCGTCGCCTCAAGGGTCAGTGTGGGGGGAGTCTCTTTCATCATACGGGAACCTCCGGTGTATGTTGACAAGCGCGGCCTGATGTTCGACAATATCGAGTTGCAGTGGCAAGGCTATCCTGCCGCAGCGTGAAAAGCAATCGCGGCAGCCGTCCGATTGCTCCGGATAAGGAACAAGCGGGGGGCGCGGAGCACTCCCTTGGTACGTTTTGATATTCAGCACTGTTTTTGGAGGCAGCATGTATTCTACCACGGATTTCCGCAAGGGGCTTAAAATCGAAATCGACGGGACTCCCTTCGAAATCATCGAATTCCAACACTTCAAGCCCGGCAAAGGCGGAGCTATGGTACGTACCAAGCTGCGTAACATCCTCAACGGCCGAGTGCTGGACAACACCTTCCGTTCCGGCGAAAAGGTCGAACGCCCGAATCTCGAATCCCGCGACATGCAGTTCCTGTATCACGAGGGCGAACAGCTCGTGTTCATGGACATGACCACCTATGATCAGATGCACATGGACGCCGAAGCCACCGACGGCAAGGCCAACTACCTCAAGGACGGCCAGGAATGCCGCGTGCTGCTCTACAACGAAAAGCCGCTGGACATCGAAATCCCGGCGTCCCTCGTCCTTGAAGTCACCGAGACCGAACCCGGCGCCAAGGGCGACACGGTGAGCAACGTGACCAAGCCCGCCACCCTCGAAACCGGCGTCGTCATTCAGGTTCCGATTTTCGTGAACATCGGGGACCGCGTCAAGGTCGATACCCGCACCAACGGCTATCTCGGCCGCGAATAATGCCTTTTCCGGCCCGGGACCCGCTTCCGGGCCGGATGATCCCCCGCTTCAACTCATCGCCTTATATCTCTATCATGCAGACAAAACGGAGAGCGCCGGAGGAGGTTGCCATTACGGACGGACGCAAGATCGCCCGGGAACTGTTTGGGCTTTTTCTTATTTTCTGGGGACTGCTGGTGCTCTTGAGCCTGGTGTCCTTTGATCAGAACGACCCCAGCATCAACCATGCCGTGAGCAACCCTGCAATCGTCAAAAATTACGCCGGGCTCTTCGGCGCGTACCTCAGCGGGCTTCTGGTCGATATTTTCGGGTTCGCCGCGCTTGTCTGGCCCCTCGTCTTCCTCGCTTGGGGAGCGGGCTGCGTCTCCACATGGTTCACCATGCCGTGGTGGCGCTGGTTCGGCTTCACCCTTCTGGCGGCTTGCCTCATTTCCCTCGGTGCGGCCTGGAACCTCGGCATCGGAGACGTCCGGGGCGGAGGTATGCTCGGCATGAGCCTCTATACCAAGTTTACCACCCTGTTCAGTCCGGTGGGGTCTTCCCTGATCTGGCTGTTCTTGTTGTTCATCTCCCTTGAGATGGCCTTCGGCATCGCGTGGATCGCGCTTATCCGCAAGGGGTGGGCCCTGCTGAGAGAACAGCTGAGCGGGACGCCCTTCTCTCTCGACGACCTGCCGGAGCGCCTTTCCAAGGTATCCATGCCCAAGGTCGCCCTGCCCAAAATCGGGTTGCCCCACAAGGACAAAAAAGCGGAAGGGGAAACGGCCGCCGACGTCATCGCGCTGTTCGACATCCATGATGAAGAGGAAAGGCCCGCGCCCAAGCGCGAGGAGCCGCTCAGCATGGATCCGCCCTTCTCCCTGACGCCTGAGGAAACGCCCGCCGCGCCGAAAAAGGACGCAGGGGATCCGCTCAAGCTCTGGGAACCGCCGTCCGAGCACGACACCTTTGATTTTCAGCCGGAAGAACCGCGTGCGGGAACGGGAACATTCGCGCCGCAGGTGAACATCCACTTGGCTTCGCCGACGGATGCCGCCGCCAAGGCCGTGAACCTTCTCGCCGGGGAAAACCCGCTGCTGGCCCTCACCATTCCCGAAACGCAGCCCGCCCCCGCGCGGCCTCAGGCGGAACCGCAAGTTCAACCCGTGCAGCCGTATGCGGCGGAGCAGCAAGCTCCGGTTCAGCCTGCACAACCCCACGCGGAAGAGCCGCAACAGACGATTTCTTACGCCCCGGAGCAGCCTCGGGACACCTTTACGTTCGCGCCGCAGCAAGATGCCGCCCAGCCCGTTGCCCAGTGGCAGCAAGCGCCGCAGCCGGTACAGGCTGTCGCACAGCCGGCAACTCCAGCCGCGCCCGCTCAGCCCTCCGTACAGGCGGCTCCGGCAACGTCTCAGGCTCCGGCCCAAACCGCGCAGCCCCGCATCGACGCGCCCGTGGGAACGGTTCCCGCCGCAGCGAAACCGATCCTGCGCAAACGCTCCTATCCCATGCCTTCGCTGGACCTGCTCCAGCAGCCGCAGCAGAGCGATTCCCTGCCCTCCCGGGAAGTGCTGGAGGAACAGAGCGCCGGCCTGATGAACTGCCTCGCCGAATTCAATATTCAAGGCGAACTGGTCCGGGTGACGCCCGGCCCGGTGATCACGCTGTTTGAAATCCGCCCCGCCCCGGGCGTCCGCGTGGGCCGGTTCACCAACCTGACCGACGACCTTGCCCGCAGCCTCAAGGCCGAAGCCATCCGTATCCAGGCCCCTGTGCCGGGATGCGATACCGTGGGCGTGGAAATACCCAACCTGAACCGCTCCACCGTCAACTTCCGCGAGCTGATCCAGTCGGAAGCCTTCCAGAGTGCCCCGTCCTTGCTGACGATGGCCCTCGGCAAGGACATCGAAGGGCGCCCCGCCGTCCGGGATCTCGCCACCATGCCCCATGTGCTCGTCGCCGGTACGACGGGCTCGGGCAAAAGCGTGTGCCTCAACTCCGTGCTGGTGAGCTTCCTCTACAAGGCATCGCCGGATGAAGTGAAGCTTATGATGATCGACCCCAAACGCGTGGAAATGGCGATGTATGCGGATCTGCCGCATCTCGTGCATCCCGTGGTGACGGAAACCTCCCTCGCCAAGACGGCGCTTGAATGGGCCGTGGCCGAGATGGACGGCCGTTACGACTGCCTCGCCAAGTTCGGGGTCAAGAACATCAAGGACTACAATAAGAAACTGGCTTCGTTCGGCGACGAAAGGCCGCAGGAATACGCGGACCTCAAGCCCATGCCCTACCTTGTCATCGTCATTGACGAACTGGCGGATCTCATGCTCACGGCGGGCAAGGACGTGGAAGGCTGCCTCGTGCGCCTCGCCCAGCTCGCCCGTGCCGCGGGCATCCACCTCATCGTGGCGACGCAGCGCCCGAGCGTGGATGTGGTGACGGGGCTCATCAAGGCGAACTTCCCCTGCCGCGTCTCGTTTCAGGTCGCCAACAAGTACGACTCGCGCACCATCCTCGATACGGCCGGAGCCGAACAGCTCCTCGGCAAGGGCGACATGCTGTTCAAGCCCACGGGCGGCAAACTCCAGCGCCTGCACGGTCCCTTCGTCACCGACGACGAGGTGCAGGCCGTGGCCGATCACTGGAGACGCCAGTGCGCGCCGCAATACGAGGTGGATTTCACCGAATGGGGCACATCCCTCGCGGAAAACGCCAAGGCGTCCTCCGCTCCTGCTTCCGGGCCGGGCAGTTCGGATGAGGAATCCCTGTACGCCGAGGCCGTGGCCTTTGTGCAGGAACAGGGCCGCATGTCCATTTCCCTGCTCCAGCGGCGTTTCCGCATCGGCTTCAACAAAGCCGCGCGCTTCGTCGAACGTATGGAGGAGGAAGGCATCCTGCCGCCCGCTTCCCGCGCCAACAAAGCCAGAACCGTGCGGATGGATTGATTTTTGAACCGGGAAGGAGTGCGCGTTCTACACGCCCTTTCCCGGGCCTGCCCTCCTGCTCGCGCCCATCGGCAGCTGGAGAACGTGCGGCGAATGGCCCTTTTTGAGAAGGGAACGCACAAAGGGCACCCTTCACGGGCCCGAGCAGGTTTCCCAGAATACGGCGGCCATAGTCCGCCGATCGTTGCGGCAAGACAGTTGATGCGTTCCGTATCAGACACTCTTTTTCAGGAGATCATCATGCGTTTCCCGATCCTTTTTGCCTGCGCCGCGGCCCTGCTGCTGATCAGCGTGGGCGCTTCGCACGCGGCGGCTCCCGCCATTACGGGAGAGATGCAGAAAAAATATGAGTCGATGCAGTCCTTTACCGCTGAATTCACCCAACGCCTCGTCCATCAGGAAAGCGGCTCCGAGGAAACCCGCCAGGGCACCCTCGCCTTCCAGAAGCCGCTCCGGGTCCGCTGGGAGACCAAAGCCCCCCATGCGGAACTTTTAGTCATCACGGACAAGGACGTATGGGACTACCTGCCCGACGAGGAGCTGGCCTACCAGTATTCGCCGGAAGTGGTCCACGACTCCCGCTCCATCATTCAGGTCATCACCGGCCAGAGCCGCCTCGACAAGGATTTCACCGTCGAGGCCGAGCCGGACGACAACGGACTGGCCGTGCTCCGGCTCTACCCCAAAGATCCTTCTCCGCAGCTTGTGGAGGCGCTCCTCTGGGTGGACAAGGGCACGAAGTTGATCAAGAAGGCGCAGATTCTGGACTTCTACGGCAATACCAATGAAGTGGCCCTGACCTCGCTGACGCCCGACGCGTCCATCAAGGCCGGAACCTTCCAGTTCACGCCTCCTCAGGGCATCACCGTGGAGAACCTGATGAATCAGGACGCTCCCGAACGCCCGCTGCTGCAATAACGCCCTAGCCCTGCGAGGTGTCCATGTCCATCGGCTCCCGGACGCATGAAGAATTCATGGAAGAGGCCCGTGCCTTTCACGGGTATCCCGCTCCCGGCCTGATCATCGGCGGCTACATGGTGGAGCTTGCCAAGCGCCACATGCCGGAAGGCGTCCTGTACGACGCCGTCAGTGAAACGGCCCACTGCCTTCCCGACGCCGTGCAGCTGCTTACGCCGTGCACGTTCGGCAACGGCTGGCTTCGCGTCCTGCCCTTCGGCATTTACGCGGTGACCCTGTACGACAAAGCTACCGGAGAAGGCGTCCGCGTCGAGCTCGACAACGACAAGCTGGAGCCCTACGACGCCATCCGCAGCTGGTTCCTCAAGGAGCGCCCCAAGAAGGAGCAGGATACCGAACGGCTGCAGGCCCAGATCAAGGAAGCGGGCGAGTCGATCCTCTCGTTCCGCAAGGTCCGCATCCGTCAGGACATGCTCGGGCACCGTTCGTTTGGGGCGATCACCCGCTGCCCGCTCTGCGGCTCCCACTACCCCGCCTCCTACGGCGGGATCTGCCGCTCCTGTCAGGGACAGTCCCCGTATGAGGACGGCCCAGGCTTCGCCCTGTCGCAGCAGCCCCGTATGCCCGCTCCCGTCCCGATCCCGGTCGAGGAGGCGGTCGGCAAGCACGCCCTGCACGACATGACGCAGATCATCCCGGGCAAGGAAAAGGGTGCCGCGTTCGTCGCCGGGCAGGAGCTTTCCGCCGGAGACATCTGCCGCCTCCAACAAATGGGCAAAAACCGCGTCTACGTTCAGGAAAACACGCCGCATCCCGAGGGCTGGGTGCATGAGGACGACGCCGCCCGCGGCTTTGCCCGGCTCATGCCCGGCGACGGCGTGGAAGTGGAAGCCGCCCCGCGCGAAGGCAAGGTCAACTTCCGGGCCACGCGCGACGGGATGCTGCTGGTGGACACGGAGCGCCTTGAGCGCTTCAATCTCGTGCCCGACGTGATGTGCTGTACGCGCCACAACTACAGCGTGCTCACCGCGGGGACGCGGCTTGCAGGAAGCCGGGCCATCCCGCTGTTCCTGTCCCGCCCCGGGTTCCTCAAGGCGCTTTCCGTTTTAGAAGACGGCCCGCTGTTCAAAGTCGTGCCCATGCGCAAGGCCAAAATCGGCATCCTCGTGACCGGGACCGAAGTGTTTCAGGGGCTGATCGAGGACCGTTTCGCACCCATCATCACCCAGAAAGCGCAGCAGCACCACTGCGAGGTGGTCAAGACGCTCTTTGCCCCGGATGACGCGGATCTCATCGTTCGGGGCGTGCGCGACCTGCTTGACGCCGGGGCGGACTTCATCGTCACCACGGCGGGCATGTCCGTCGATCCCGACGACCTCACCCGCAAGGGCCTCACCGAGGCGGGGCTTACGGACACCCTCTACGGCGTGCCCGCGCTGCCCGGGACCATGACCCTCATCGGCCGCATCGGCGGCGCGCAGATCATCGGCGTGCCCGCGTGTGCGCTGTTCTTCAAGACCACCGTTTTCGACATCATCCTGCCCCGTATGCTCGCCGGTGTGCCCATCACCCGCCTCGATCTCGCCAAGATCGGCAACGGCGGCCTGTGCATGGAATGCAAAGTCTGCACGTTCCCCAAGTGCCCCTTCGGGAAAGTCTGATACACGGCCCAAAAGTATGAAGGGAAGCCTTTCTTCGGAAAGCGCTTCCCTTTTTTATGCGAACAGAGCGTCGGCGTTGCTGCAATAGCGGTCCAGATCCGCGTCGCCGAGTTCCGCCTTTTCCTGGAGGTGCATCATGGCGTCGCCCGGATCGTACAGCGGGTAATCGCTGCCGAACAAGATGCGATCCTGCGGATGTTTGCGGAGAATGGCCTTGAGAAGATCGGGCTGGATGAACGGGGTACAGCTTGAAGTATCCAGCCACACGTCGCGCCCCACGAGCGCCTTGAGGGAGTGTTCCCACTGATGATACCCGCCGAGATGCCCGGCGATGCAGCGGAGGTGCGGGAAACGATCCAACAGCGCCGCCAGCTTGTACGGGCAGGAAGGATTCTTTTCCGGCGGTACGTTGTCCCCGATATGGAACAGGAAGATGAAATCGTCCTGTGCGGCCTCGAACATGGGCAGGAGCCGGGGATCGTCCAGCCAGAAATGCTGGAAATCGGGATGGAGCTTGAGCCCGCGTATGCCCGCCGCCTTCAGGCGTTCCAGCTGGCTCTCCCACGCTTCGTAACCGGGGTGCAGAGTGCCGAAAGCCGTCACTTCGGGGTGATCGCGCTGGAGCGTGACGGCGTAGTCGTTGGCCGGGACGACCTGCCCCGGCGTGGTGGCCGCGCACAGCACCACACAGCGGCCTATGCCGGAACGCTTTTCCCGCAGCAGCAGATCGGCGATGGTCCCTTCGCCCACGCAGTCGAGCTGATAGGCTTCGTTAAGATGTTCCACCGCATGGCGGGCGATTTTCGGGTGAAAAGCGTGCGTATGAATGTCTGTAAACATGATCCTGTCCGAAGGCTGATTCAGGGAAAAAGGCCCGCGTTCTTTCGCGGGCGCGGTTCCTGAACATACGTTCGGCGCGGCCCGTTGTCCACAGGCCGCGCCGGACGGCCTATATCCCGAACAGCCGTTTCACCGCGCCAAGCTGCGTATCGTCGAGCGCGCCGCCGTATCCCCGGGAAACGGGCTCCAGCCCGCCGAACTTGGCGGCGACGGCGGCCTTGATGGTCGTCACGAAGTCGTCGCCTATCGTATAGATGGACGAAAGCCGCCCGATTTCCCTGTGCGCCGCGCACAGATCCTCGAACTGCCCCGAACGGAACGCCGTTTTCGCCTGCGTAAACAACTCGGGGACCACGTTGTTCAGCCCGGACAGCACGCCGTCCCCGCCGTTCATCAGGTTGGGGATGAAATACTCGTCGAACCCGCACAGCACCGAAAAATCCTCGCGCACCTCGGCCGCGGCCCGCACGATGGCCCGCGTATGCGAGGCGCAGTCCACCGTATCCTTCACCCCCATGAACCGGGGGAACCGGGCGGCGAGCTTGGCGATCAGGGCCGCGTCCACGTCGCACCCCGTGCGCGCCGGGAAATTGTAGATGAGCCACTCGCCCTCGAAACGCCCGCCCAACGTATCGAAATACGCCTCAAGCTGGCGCGGGGTCTGGGCGAAATAGTAGTGCGGCAAGGCCATGACCGCTTCATAGCCTTCCGAATAGGCGGCATCCGCCAGACGCGTCATGTCTTCCATGCAGGTGCCGGACACATTGGCGATCAGCGGCAAGTGGGTCATGGTCCGCGCCGCATGGATCAGGCTGACCCGCTCGTCCATGCTCAGGGCCGTGAACTCCCCGATGCTCCCCATCAGCAGGACGCCGTCGGTCCCGGATTCCGACAGCCGGGAAAAATGCTTTTCCAGCGCGGCAAGATCAAGCTTCCCGTCCGCGTCAAACGGCGTGATCGAAGGGCACCACGCTCCCGTATATTTTTTCTTGTTTTCCGGCATGATTCACTCCTTTGACCGCACTGTTGCACGAAGAGGGTGTTTCCAAAGCTTTCGGCTGATGGGGAGCGAGCGGCCGCGCAATCCCCCCATGCATGGGACGGCGCGGCGCGTCCGCGAAAACGGACAACTCCCCATCAGGCGAAAGCCTTGGAAACGGGAGGGGGAAGTCCCCTCCTCCCTGTTATTCCTTCACCAGCCGCCCGTATGCCGCACCGTACAGGACGACGCAGACGAAGCAGCACAGCGGCAGGAGAAACGCCGCCGCGGTGTGCGTGTAGTCCGCGATCAGCCCCATAAAATACGGCATGATCGCCCCGCCCACGATAGCCATAATCATGTACGAGCCGCCGAGCTTCTTGCGGGTCCCGAGGTTCTTGGTCCCCATCGCAAAAATGGTCGGGAACATGATGGAAATGAAGAAGAACACCGCGATGAGCGCGATGACCGACACGTATTCGACGGCCGTGAACACCACCCCCGTCAGGATCACGCATACGGCGCCGTACGCCGCAAGCAGTTTCGCGGGCGCGATCTTGGTCATGATGCCCGTACTCACGAAACGGCCTATCAACAGGCAGAGCATGGCGATGGACAGGAAGAACGCGCCTTGCTGCGCCGTGCCGCCGGGCCAGCATTCGATGTACAGGTTGATGAAGAACGCCCCGATGCCGACCTGCGCCGCCACATAGAGGAACTGCGCCGCCACCCCGGCGACGAATTCCTTATGGGCCAGCAGGGAATGTTTCATCATGGCCGCCTCGTCCGCCTCCTCGCTGCTCCGCAAATCGGGCAGTTCGGCCTTGGCGAACAAAATGACCAGCAGGATCACCACGCAGGCGATGCCCACATAGGTCATCCTGACAGCATCAAGCCCGCCTCCGCCGCTGGCCTCGTCGCCGCCGAAGAACAGCAGCCCCCCGAGCAGCGGCCCGGTGAATTGCCCAAGCCCGTTAAAGGACTGGGAAAGGTTCAGGCGGGTTTCGGCGGTTTCCGTGGAACCGAGCGCCGAGGAGTAGGAGTTGGCCGCCGTTTCCAGACATCCGAGCCCGAGCGCGATGACGAACAGGGCGAACAGGAAGAACGTGAAGCTTGCGACGCCCGCCGCCGGGACGAACAGCAAGGCCCCGATCGCGTACAGGCTCAGGCCGCACAGGATGCCCGCCTTGTAGCCTTTCCATTCCATGAACAGGCCGGCGGGGATCGCCACGACGAAATAGGCCCCGAAATACGCGGCCTGAATGAGCCCGGACTGGGCCTTGGACACGTTGAGCGTCACCTGAAAATGCTTGTTCAGCACGTCGATGAGCCCGTAGGACAGGCCCCACATGAAAAACAGCGTGGTGACGAGGATAAACGCCTTGCGGTATTGCGGACTGGTTATCTGGCTCACGGCGCACCTCCCTCAGCGGGCCGTCAAGGTACGGTCGAGATGCGTGTAGCCGCCGTCCACCACGACCCACTGGCCCGTGGTATGCGACGACAGCGGCGAAAGCAGGAACACCGCCATGTCCGCCAGTTCCTCCACCGTGGTCATCCGGTGCCCCAAGGGGATGTTGCGGACGATGGTTTCCAGCTTTTCCGCCGGGCGGGGGAATGTGTTCACCCACCGTTCATAGAGCGGGGTCCAGACCTCGGCGGGGACCACGGCGTTCACCCGGATGCCGTCCTTGAGATAGGATGCGGCCCACTCGCGCGTCAGGGACAAAATGCCCCCCTTGGCGGCGGTGTAGCCGCTGGTCCCGCCCTGCCCCGTGAGCGCGGTCTTGGAGCTGACGTTGAGGATGCTCCCCTTGCTCTTTTTCAATTCCCCGATGCAGTAGTGCGCCATCGTGTAGTAATGGACGAGGTTGCGCTCAAGCGAAACCCGGAATGCCTCCACCCCGGTTTCGAGGCTGACGTTGTCGTTGCCCCCGGCGCAATTGATCAGGCCGTCGATGCGCCCGTACATGGACACGGCTTCCTGAACGGCGTCCGCGCAGGCTTGCTCATCGGTCAATTCGATTTGGATGAAATGCATGAGCGGCTGGAGCGCCCGCACTTCGGCCCGGAAACTCTTTTGCAGCGGGCTGCGCCCCAGAATCACCGGAATCGCGCCCTCACGGGCCAGCGCAACGGATATGCCGCCGCCGATGCCGGAACCGCCGCCGGTCACGAGATACACTTTGTCCTTTATCCGCAAATCCATGACATGCTCCTGCGTTTAGAGATTGCCGATGCCGTACACGCGGCAGGCGTTGCCGCCCCATACGGCATCCCGCTCCGCCTCGGAGAGGGACGCCGTGGCCTTCCCGGCCAGCCCGCACACCTGATCGTACGTTCCGGACAACAGGCAAACGGGCCAGTCCGAACCGAACAGCAGCCGGGAGGGCCCGAAACATTCCAGAGCCGCGTCGAGGTATGGGAGCAAATCCCGCTCGTCCCAGCCGTGCCAATGGGCTTCGGTGATCAGCCCGGACAGCTTGCAGCTCACATGCTCCTGCGCCGCGAGCGGGGCGATGCGCCTGGCCCACTCCGCCGCGCTCTCATGCCGGACGTCCGGCTTGCCGAGGTGATCCAGCACGAGCGGCCCCAGATCGTGCCGCCCGCAGAAGGCAATGGCGGCGGGCAGATCTTTCGCGTGGATCAGGACCTCGGAGACCTTGCCCCCCCGCTGGAGCGTTTCCACGCCACGGTTGAACCGCCCATCTTCCAGAAACGCCGAAGGAGACGGCTCATCCTGCACCTGATGGCGGTATCCCTTGAGCACGACGGACGAAGCCCGCGCCTCAAGCCGGGATTCCAGATCGCCGGCCAGCAGATCGATCCAGCCCACGACCCCCAGAATCCACGGATTCGACGACGCCAGCCCGAGCAGGAAGTCCGTCTCCGCCTCCGAAGCCCGGGCCTGCACCGCCACCGAACCGCCGATGTGCAGGATGTCCAGTTCAAACCGCAGCTCGGCGGGCAGGAAGTCCCGTTTCAGGACGGCCATATCATCGCCGATCCAGCCGTATGCGGCCGGATCGAACCGCCAGAAATGCTGATGCGCGTCCACGCGCCATACCGTACTCATCGCCTTCCTCCTTCACAGGCCCCAGCGAAGCAGCCTTGTATGGGATCCCGGCCCCCGCCAACGGCAACGGCCTCAAAGAAGAGGGGAACTCTTTCCGGAAGAGAAAGGCCCGTGTGGAGATCCCGCTCTCCGGAAGGCATCCCTTCCCCAGCCTTTCCGCCCGCTACAGCGACACCTCGCGCTTCCAGAACAGGAAATCATGCTGCCCGAGCCGATCGGCCTTGGTGGAGTACCGCCCGCTGGCGGTGTCGAGCACCTTTTCGAGCAAACGGTCGGCCGCCGCCGCAATGGGTTCCCCGTCAATGATCGGGCCGCAGTCAAAATCGATCAGGTCGCTGAGCCGTTCCGCCACCGCCGTATTGGTCGCCACCTTGATCACGGGCACGATGGGATTTCCGGTGGGCGTCCCCAAGCCGGTGGAGAACAACACCACGTTTACACCCGCGGCCACGAGCCCGGTCACGGCTTCTACGTCGTTGCCCGGCGTACAGACGAGGGACAGCCCGGCGTCCGGCATGGGTTCCGCGTAATCGAGCACGGCGCTGATCGGGGCCTTGCCGCCCTTCTTCGCCGCGCCAGCCGATTTGATGGCATCGGTGATCAGCCCGTCGTGGATGTTCCCGGGGCTGGGGTTGTCGGAGATGGAAGCCCCGCAAGCGTTGGCGGCGGCCTCATAGCGGCGCATCAGCTCAAGGAAGCGCGCCTTGTCTTCCTTGCGGATGCAGCGGGAAATCATGTTGGCTTCCACGCCGCACAGCTCGGGGAATTCCGCCAGAGCGGACCCGCCGCCGAGCGTCACCACGCGATCCGAGACTTCCCCGATGGCGGGGTTGGCCGAAATGCCGGAAAAGCCGTCCGAGCCGCCGCACTTCACCCCAAGCTTGAGTTTCGAGAGCGGCACGGGGCGGCGCTCCACCAGATCGGCGTTCTTGAAATGCGCCAGCGTTTTGCGGACCGCCTCTTCCATCATCTTGACTTCGCTGGACCAGTCCTGTTGCCGCAGCAGGATGCAGGGCTTGTCGAAACCAAGGTTCCGCTCCCGCAGCGCCTCCTGAAACAGCCCGATCTGCGCCTTCTCGCAGCCAAGGCTGAACACGGTGAGCCCCGCCACGTTGGGATGGTCCGCGTAGGCGGCCAGCATCCGGCATAGGGTCCACGCATCCTGAGCCGTGCCGCCGCACCCGCCGTTATGGGTGATGGCCCGGATGCCGTCGATATGCGGGAAAGGCCGGGGCGCGGGCGCGCAGCCCGTGCCGCCCACCAGCGACCGCGCGAAGTCCGCCAGATGGTCCCCCGCGTACCCGAGCGTCCGTTCCAGCGCGTCGCGCAGCTTCAGAGCGTTGCGGTTTTCACAGAACACCAGCGGGATGATGAGCCAATAGTTCGCGGTCCCCACGCGCCCGTCGGGGCGGATCACGCCGTCGAACGTGCGGTTCGCCCAGCGGGAGACGTCCGGGGCCTTCCACATGTACGGAACGGCGTCGCTCAGGTCGACTTCCGCCGCGTAGTGGACCACGTTGTCCACGGTGATGCGCTCGCCGGACTGGAGCGGGGCGACGGCCTTGCCCACGGGCACGCCGTACAGCGTAACGATGCCTCCCACAGGCACGGGTTCCCGGGTAAACTTATGCTTGGCGGGGACATCCGTAACCAACTGGATACGTTGCCCGTCGTTTTCGATGATGTCGCCTTGAGCCAGATCGCGCAGAGCCACAATCAGATTGTCTTTCGGATCGATACGGAGGATTTTCTGCATAGCCGAATCCTTTGGACGGAGACCCCGTCCGGCATGGCCCACGGACATTCCGCGCGGCGCGCACAAAAAAAAGGAAAGCCGAACGGTACGCCCGACTTTCCTTTTATAATTTGCTGAAATAAAAGATAAATGATTATATGAACGCGCTAACGCGCCGCGCGCTGAGAAACATCCCCGCGCCGAAGGGCCGGGAAACGGCCGCCTCCCTCGGGGGAGAAAACGCGGGGCTAGATTTTACAGGGAACAGCTCCCGCCGCCCGTGGTGAAGATGGACAGAGGCCTTTCCGTATAGATACGGAAACTGCCCGTAGGATCATAGTCGATGAACACCGCGCCCACCTGATCCATCAGCGCCTTTTCCATGCAAAAATGAAATTCCCCGACATCCTCGGTCACGTCGCCTTCTTCCGGCTCATCCAGAGCCAGTTCAAAGTTGGTGCTGTGTCAGCCGCTGGAACCCTTTTCGATGCGGATCGTACGAGCCGCATTACGCCCCCGGAACGTCCGCAGATCGTCGAGGACAGAATCGGATAGAGTGATCATAAGTATCGCCTCACTGTTGGATTGATGCCGGAACGGCCCGGCGGGGCCCTTCCGGTTTCGCCGCCAGCATATACGGAATGCGCCCCGTTGGAAAGAAGCGGACTGAGGGCAGGGCCCCCGCCTCGGCAGCCGGGCGAAAGCCGGAAGAAATGTTTCTTCACCCTACCCGGCTCTTTTTCAGCAAAATACGGTGTCCCCCTTCCCGCCGACGCAGGTTCCGGCTTTGCCCATCTCCGCGAACGGCTCCACGGGCACGTTGCGCCGCCCACATCCGCCCATGCGCAACAAGGCGACGCGCACGCCCTCCGCCTCCCCTTCCGTAATGTCTCTAGGAGACTTCACCTCCGCTCTGGGATACCATCATCCAAGAAGAACCGGATCAGGAGGACGGCAATGAAACAACACGCCATAACGCTGGCACACGGCACCTATACGGAATTGAAAGACACGGAAGGCGCCAAGGGAACGGAAGACAAGCTGCTCTGGCTGGACATTCAGGGAACCAGCGAGGAGCTGACCCATTTTCTCAAGGAGCGGCAAATCCCGCCGTTCCTGAGGCGGCGCGTCCTGTCTTCACAACGGTTCCCGTCGGTGTTTTCAGGGAACGACTATGTGCTCCTCAGCGTCCCGGCCCGCAAAACATGGGTGCAGAAACGGTCCGTCTCCATCACGTTCATCCTGTTCGCGCAGGAGGTCATCACCCTCTGCCGTGACGAAGGCTACAATTTCGACGGGGAACGCAAACAGCTCGCGGAAGGCGACACCGCCAGCATCCGCTCCGCCTCGGACCTGCTCATCGCCCTGCTCGACAGCCTCGTGGAAACGAATATCTGCAACTTCATCGAAGCCCGCTCCCAGACCGAGAACCTTTCACTGCATGTGGACAACGCCTCGGGCAAAATCTCCGAGCAGACCATCCTCGACACCCGCCGCCAGATCAACCACCTCGTCAACCAGTTCGAGGATTTCTTCTATGGCCTTGCCGATCTGCACGCGCTCACGCCCCACGCCATGCTCTCCGAGGCCGTGCGCGAAAAGCTCCGGGACATCCGGGACGCACAGAACCACCTCGCCAAGAATGCGCTCCGGCTGGTGACCCGGCTTTCCGAGCTGCTCCAGCACTGCCAGTTCGTACTCCAGCAGCAAACCGACCAACGCCTGCGCCAGCTCACGGTCCTCTCCGCGATCTTCATGCCGCTCACGCTGATCACCGGCGTTTATGGGATGAATTTCGCCTATATGCCCGAAACGGGCTGGCGATACGGCTATTATGCAACGCTGGCGGGCATGGTCTGGCTCGCCATTTTCCTGTGGATTACCCTCAAACGGAAAGGCTGGTTCCGGTAAGGCCCGCTGGCGGAATCCGCCCTCGGAGCCGCCTCCGTCTGAAGCGGGATATTGCGGAAATCAACGTGAAGCAAAGGCCAGCATGAGCGCAAGCCCCAGAAAGATGCATCCGGCAATACGGTTCATAAGCATTTGCGCGCGATCGGAACGGTTGAACCATGTCGCCATCCTGCCCCCGAGCGCGGCGATGGCCGTAAAGACGATGAGGCAGGCCAGCTCATACAGGCCGCCGAGCGACAGGATCTGGAGCGTCGGGTGGCCCCGTTCCGGCTCCACGAACTGCGGCAGCACCGCAAGGCAGAACAGCGTCACCTTGGGGTTGGTGATGTTGGAGAGGAACCCCCCGCCGATAGAGCGTGCCGTATCCGGGGAACAAAGACTGTGTGAGGAAGGCCCGGAACACCCCGGACCGGAAGGATTGCCACGCGAGGTACAGCAGGTAGGCCGCGCCGAGGAACTTCAACGCCGTGAACGCGGCCTCCGAGGTCTGGAACAGGACGGCCACGCCGAGCGCGACGGCCAGCGTGTGCCCGAGCAGCCCGGTCATAAGGCCAAGCGTCGTGAGCACACCGGCCCGCATCCCGTACAATGAGGACTGAGTCAGCACGATGATGACGTCCGGCCCCGGCGTCATAGCCATCAGCAGGGATGCCACAAAAAACGCACACGTCGTTTCGAAAGAAAGCATACGACCTCCGCAGGCGTTGCTCTACCGGAAAGCACCGGGAGATTCAATCCGGAGAGGACGCGGAAAACGGGACAGCACCGGACAAGAGGACATGCCCGAAGGCCGCCTTTTCCGCAAGCGCCTTGCCGACGGCACCAATGCCGCGTAGCGTATGTCCAGACCGGGAAAAAACGCCCGGCGAACAAGGGAGGCCCTCCATGCTCGGGCTCATGTACGATCATCCGTATGTGTTTACGCCGACCATCGCCAAGATCATGCTCCCCGTATGGGTATGCCTTCTTGTGTCCACCGTGCGGGCCATTCGCCGCGACATGGAAAAGGAAAAAGCCGGAGACCTTTCCAAGGAAGAAACCGACGAACGGATGGGGATCAACGCCCTTGTCCTGTTTTTCAGCTTCGCCTTCACTGTGGGATGCCTCGTCGTCCTGACCTTCTGATCCCGCCTCTTCCGCAGGAGGCACACTCCGAGACATCCAACCCCGGACATAAGGGCCTTTCCCGGCCCCGTCCGTTACGGCATCAGGAAATCACGTTCGAAAACGTCCGGAGGCACGGGCTTCCCGAACAAGAACCCCTGTATGAAATCAAGCCCCATCGACCGCACGCGGTCGAATTCCTCCTCGCGCTCGACGCCCTCCAGACAGACCTTGATGTTCACGTCATGACAGAGCGCCACCACAAAATGGATGAACGTGGCGTCGAACTGGCTGGTCAGGATGTCGCGGACAAAAGTCCTGTCGATCTTGACCACATCCGCAGGGGAATTCTTGAGCATACCGAGCGAAGAATAGCCCGTGCCGAAATCATCCATGGCTATACGGATGCCGAGGTTTCGGATGCTCTCGAACACAGCCCTGATACGGGCATTTTCACGGATCATGCAGCTTTCCGTAAATTCAACCGTCAGATTCGCGGGGGACAGATCCAGCCGCTCCAACGTGTTGTTGATAAACGGAACCATGCTGTTTGAAACGACTTGCAAGTATGAAAGATTGATACTGATTTTAAAATCAGGGCGGCTTTTCGTCCATGCCTTGCACTGTGCTGCGGCCTCCCGGAATACCCACCTGCCGAAGGGGATGATGAGCCCGCTCTGCTCCAACAGGGGGATAAACTCGCCGGGGGACACGGGGCCGTACTTCGTGCACGTCCAGCGGGCCAGCGCTTCCGCGCCCACCACATGCCGCGTATCCACGGCTATCTGCGGCTGATAGACAAGCTCAAACCCTTCGAACTGCCGCTCGATGCTCTCGCGCAGCAATTCCACCAACTCCAGCGAACGCATTTCCTGTTCGAGGATGGCGCGGCTGAAAAAGACGATCCGGTTTCTGCCGAGCTTTTTGGCGTACTTCAGCGAATGGCTGGCATACTCCGACAATTCCGTATAGCCTGAGGCGTCCTCGGGATAGCTCGCGCTGCCCGCCGAGATGGTGCAAAAATACTTCTTGCCGTCGTATTCCTGCTGGGAACGGAAGCTTTCCGAAAGGGAGCGGTACAGCTCCATCATTTCAAACCGTTCCCCACTCACCGTGATGCCGAATTCGTCACCGTCCAAGCGGTATACCGAAGCCGAAAGCGGGAGCATCCCCTGAATCCGCTGGCCGATCACGCGCAGGATCTCATCCCCGAAGCTTTTGCCATACAATTCGTTGATATGCTTGAAGCCATCCAGACCGAGGACGAGCAGATGCAGGGGATGCTCGGGCCGCTTCTCCAGCATGGACTCGATGTCCTCTTCGAATTTCAGCTTGTTGAACAGCCCGGTCACGTGATCGATTTTGTTTTTCTGGCCCAGATTGGTGATGAACCCGGCGAACAGGCTCGGCTCGCCGTCCCCATCGCGCTCCAGATAGCCCCGGCAGCGGACCCAGATCCACTCGCCCTTACGGTTTTTTGCCCGGTACTCAACGCAATGGAAGTCGGACCGCCCATCAGCGATGATCTGATTGGCCTCCATGAAAGCGGCCTTGTCGTCCGGGTGTACCTTGCTTCCCCAGACGGCGGCGGCATTTTCCACGATGGACTGCGGGAGGCCGAACTCCTCCACCATCGACGGCGAGTAACGGAATATTCCGGTCTTCATGTTGGAAACAAAGATATAAGAATCGGTGCTTTTCACCAGCGCATTGTACAGGCGCAGCGAATCGTACTCGAGAGCTTCCGGGGGGATATCCCCAACCCCTTGTTTCTCTTGAAGCCGCCGTTCCGCTTTGCGGATATGGGCGCGTTTCTTTTGCTCATACATGCTTTCGTCGGCTTTTGAGAGCACCTCGGTCACCGTCATCCCGCACCCCGGCATCACCATGAAACAGCCGAAACTGAACTCCAGCGAATAAGGGAGGCCAAGCTGTTCCCGCCGTGCCTTCAACCGTTCCAGCACGCCCGCCACCAGCCCGTCCACGGCGTGGCGGTTGGTATTGTGGAACAGGACGACGAACTCGTCCCCGCTGAGCCGGAAGCACATGTCCGGCGCGTGCAAGCTCCGCTGCATCTCCTGCGCGATGGTGCGCAATGCACGGTCGCCTTCCCCATGGCCGTATACATCGTTGACTTCCTTGAGCCTGTCCAAATCGAACATCCCCACGATCAAGGAAGATTCTTCCCTGTCGAGGCGTACCAGCGCGTCGGCAAGCGCGGCCTTCCCCGCCCTGCGGTTCAAAAGCCCGGTCAGTTCGTCGTAGTTCGCCTCCTTGTGCAGGCGGAGGGAATCCGTAATATCCACAGACTGCTGCAAGTGTACGAGGGAACCGTCCGTCCAGCGCATCAGGCTGTCGCTGTTGTCATAGATCCGCCACGTCAGCGTGTTCCGCTCCTCCCACCGAAAGACCTGATTCTGATTCGCGTCGGCCATGAGCCTGTCCACAGGGCAGAACGGGCAGCGCCCGTTCATCCCGGATTGCAGCACCTGCCAGCAGATCTTCCCCTCGGGATGTTCCAGCTTGAAAACATCCTTCATGAATTTATTCATATACAGGATGGCGTCCGTGTGGGGATCGGTGACGTACAAACCGACTTTCACCTGATCCATCGCCGCGTTGAGCACGCCGATATGAAACGATTGCTGTTCGCAATGTGCTTTTCCCGCGAAGAAAAACCCGAGCATGGCGCACACAAGCCGTAAAAAATCCCGCTCCCGATCCAGCCACTCCGTTTCTCCGGACTCCCTGCCGACAAGCAGCAAGCCGAGCGCATCGGCGTCGCAAGCAATGGGCAGCGCCAGCCAGCTGAACTTTCCGGCCGTTTCCTCCGGGAACAACGCGGCGAGCGCCTCCTCCGAAAACGGGGTATCAAACGTCTTGGGGAACTCTTTTCCGTTAACGGCACGGAGCATCAACGCTTCGGGCAGATGCTGCGCCCCGCTCCAGCACGCCGTCTCGCACACGCCTTTTTTCCCTTCCATGCGGACGATCGCCAGCGCATCCAAGGGCAGGATGCCGCCGAGCGCCCGGACAAAAAAAGGCAACAGTTCCTGAAGGGGTTTGCCGTACTGGAAAAACGGCCTGGCGCTCTCCAAAAATGCGAATACGGCTGTACACATCTGTTCCATGCTCTATACCTTGTTGTTATCTTCTCGATGCAGCGGTCAGCTTCCCTCCCCTGAGAAATCGGCACGCTCATCCGACGGGGCTCCGCGCTGGTACGGGTTTCTTACACCGTTATTCTACGTGTTCAAAAATCATTAGTCTAGCCGGAAAAGTTGTTTTGTTACGATATGTCATGGACGCCATGCAAGAAGCTTCCGGATGCCGCCTTTCCCCGCAACACGGACACCGTTCTCCTCTTGCATGTCATCCCTCCGGAGGAAGCGTTGCCCGGAAAAGCGTTGAGGACGATATCGTTGCTACATGGAGACGCAAGAAATGCTCGTATCAACCCCTCCTAACAGTCCAACATCTCTTTGTTTTTACAAAGAGAAACGGAGTGCCTCAAACAGAGGCAGCGAAGGGGAACTGAAAGGAGACTGTCAGTCTTTTTTTCATGTAAAAGAACGGAATGAACCCCATCCAGTAATGTAAATACATTTTGCAATTCGTACAATGCGCAACATGCAGGAATGTCGACATATAACAGTCAACGCGACACAAACGCTGTAAGCCAATAAAGGGATGCCTTCCGAAGAATCCGCACCTGTTTTTCACCGCACGGAAAAACGAAACAGTTTTTTTGATGCCGCATACGTTTCTTTTTCGTATATTACGAGAATATTTTTTCCTCTTTTGCAATACGCTGTCTACCTGAAGCATTGTTTCCGCGCTTTTTCCGTATTCAAAATGCTAAAAAACTTTTTATGACGTTTTCGAAATATCAGAAACCGTTTTTTTGAGAATCCGTCTGTAAGCAACCCACAATTTGTGCGATCCGATGAGAGAACATCCCTTTCCCGTGAGAACGGCGTTTCAACATCTCATTGACAATCATTCCTGACGAGATTACCGGTTGTTCCAAACAGTACAAAGTCGGCAGACACAAGAACACGGGATACGGAATATGTACGCCAGCCAAAGAAACAGCCTCTCACCCACATGGCACATGCTGCTCATGGGCCTGATGAGTGTTATCCTGTTCTTTGGCGGATTGCTTACGTCCAATGATCACCCCGTGCCCATCGTCGACAACCTCCCCAACGAAGGCTTGTTGCGTCCCACGTCATTGCTGCCGTGGGAGTCCGTTGAGCTGTCCGAAACGCGCCTCTTGTTCCGGCATGAGGAAATGCAGGAGGTCAAGAGCCCGCAGCGCCTGAACCAGCCCACACCGAGCAATCTTCTGGCGCGCCATCACGGTTTCCAGCCGTTCGCGTCGGCCGTGCCCACGCCCGCCTTTGCCGAACGGATTCTCCCCGCCTACGAAAAGGCCTTCCTCCCCTATGCGGGATGGGACGGCCCCGTCTCCTTCGCCCTGCCCCCTCCCCTGCTCGCCTGACCGCGACGCGACGTCTCCCAGACCGGCCGATCTTCCCGCCGTCCCTTGCTGACGGGCGAACTCCTCTGAAAGGGAGTTTCTCCCCACCTGCGCCCCCAAAGGGGTGTCAGGCTCCGGCGAAACGACGACGGAGAGGCGGCTCCACGCCCCCGGTTTGCCCGACGCCACGCCGCGCCTATGCGCCCTCCGTGACTGTTTGATCCTGCAAACAGGTCTCGGGGTGCGGACAGCGATCGAGGAGCTCTTCCCACAACAAAAAGCAACACCGATCCATATGACGCGGGCGAGGGGCCCGCGGGACGCATCCCGACGGATGCAACAGGGGATACCGTTTCCCTTGAATTCATATATGAGGACCGCTCCTGAGCGATGCCGGACGGCACACGGGAGAGGGGTTAGAGGATACGATCGCGGCGGACGCCCGATCGCCGTATGTGCCACTTTCACCAACAGAGGTTTCGTATGAACGCTCTTACGGTGGTTTTCGCAGCCTTGTGTATCTTTGCGATAGGGTATCGTTTTTACGGCCTGTTCATTGCAAACAAGGTGCTGAACCTGAATGACGCCCGTGTGACGCCGGCCGTCAAGTACTCCGACGGCCACGATTACGTGGATACCAACAAGTACGTGCTCTTCGGGCACCATTTCGCCGCCATCGCCGCCGCCGGCCCCCTGCTCGGCCCCGTGCTGGCCGCCCAGTTCGGCTACATGCCCGGCCTGCTCTGGATTCTCATCGGCTGCGTGCTCGCAGGCGGCGTGCACGATATGGTCGTGCTGTTCGCCTCGGTGCGGCACCGGGGGCAGAGCCTCGCCTACATCGCCTCGCAGGAAATCGACAAGACGACCGGCTCCATAGCGGCGTGGGCCGTGCTTGCCATCCTCCTGCTGACGCTGGCGGGCCTGTCCATCGCCGTGGTCAACGCCATGCACAACAGCCTGTGGTCCACCTACACCGTGGCCGCGACCATCCCGATCGCCATCATCATGGGCCTGTACATGCAGATCTGGCGCAAGGGCGATGTGCTCGGCGCCTCCATCATCGGCGTGGTCCTGCTTGCCCTGTGCATCCTGACCGGACCTTACGTCGCCGCCCATCCTGAAACCTTCGGCTGGCTCGACATCGACAAGAAGCCCATGTCCATCCTGATCCCGGTGTACGGCTTCGCCGCGTCGGTCCTGCCCGTGTGGATGCTGCTCCTGCCGCGCGACTACCTGTCCACCTTCCTGAAGATCGGCACCATCGGCGCGCTGGCCCTCGGCATCGTGTTCGTCATGCCCGACTTCAACATGCCCGCGTTCACCGAATTCACCAAGGGCGGCGGCCCCATCGTCGGCGGCCCGGTGATTCCGTTCATCTTCATCACCATCGCCTGCGGCGCGCTCTCCGGCTTCCACGCCACCATCGGCACGGGCACCACGCCCAAGATGATCGGCAAGGAACGCGACGTGCTGTTCGTCGGCTACGGCGCCATGCTCGTTGAAGGCTTCGTGGCGATCATGGCCCTGATCGCCGCCTGCGTGCTCGTGCCCGCCGACTACTTCGCCATCAACGCCCCGGCCGACAAGTTCGCGGCGCTCGGCATGTCCGTCGTCGACCTGCCCACGCTGGAAAAGGAAGTGGCCGAAAGCCTGATGCACCGCCCCGGCGGTTCCGTTTCCCTCGCCGTGGGCATGGCCCACATCTTCGGCCAGATCCCGTGGATGTCCCACCTCATGAGCTACTGGTACCACTTCGCCATCATGTTTGAAGCGGTATTCATCCTGACCGCCGTGGATGCCGGCACCCGCGTTGGCCGTTTCTTCCTGCAGGAAATGATCGGCAAGGTCATCCCCAAGTTCGGCGACAAGAACTGGTGGCCCGGCATCGTCGTGACCAGCTTCCTGTTCACGGGCGCATGGGGCTATCTCGTCTACACCGGCGACATTTCCAGCATCTGGCCCCTGTTCGGCATCAGCAACCAGCTCCTCGCCTCGGTGACGCTGCTCATCGGCACGACCATGCTGCTGCGCATGAACAAGACCAAGTACGCGTGGATCACCGCCGCTCCCGGCATCTTCATGACCTTCATCACCTTCTGGGCGGGCATCTGGCTGATCATGTACCAGTACATTCCCACCCAGAAGTACCTGCTTGCCTCGCTGAGCGTGCTGGTCATGGTCATGATGGGCTTCGTCATCATCGGTACGCTGCGCCGCTGGTCCGTCCTGTTGAAGGAAACCAAGATCGTGCGTGACCCCTATGGCGATGAAGTGAAGGAAATCGTACAAGAATAGAGAGATCCGGAGAAGGAACCTTCTCCCCAAAGGGGCCGGTTCCTTCTCCCCACCCTCTCCAAAGCATTTCGTAGAATAGAGCAGCAGCGCGGCGTACAACCCGCCGTGCGGAGAGATCCCCAAAAAATCCCTCGTGGCATTTACGTCACGAGGGATTTTTGTGCAGCAGACACGAGCACGCGGAAGGCCTCCCGCGAAGGGTGGGGACGTCCCTTCCCGAGGACGCCGGAATCCGGAAGCGGCAAGCTATTCCTTCATATTGGTCATATACCTGTTCCAGAGGCGGACAGCCGCGGTCTTGGACACGGACCACTGGGTCGGGGCCTTCTCGCAGGGGCATTCCACACGCCACAAATCCGCTGTCCGTCCTTCTGGCCTGCACGAAACCAAGTGGGGTTTTTCGTTCTTGCAGTGGGAACAGGGAAGCATTTCCAAAAGTTCGTCTTGTTCAACCATAAAAACGGCTCCTCATCAGACCTTTCTTCCGTCCGAGAGCGCCCGGAAAAGAAGAAGCAGTAACCTCCCCTAAAATAGCTATGAACGGAAGGCCTGTCCAGAGACGGAAGGCGCACAGGGAAAGGCGCCCGCAACATTTCCGTTACGGGCGCCTCATTCCGGCGGCCAATGGGCTCCGGGGGCACTGTCGTCACTCGAATCAGTGCAGCATTTTCTTGAGCGCGGCGGCGGCCTGCGCCACGGCGGCGCGTGTCGGCGTCGTTTCCGCAAGGGCGTTCAGCATCATAAAATCATGATGCGTATTGTTGTAACGCACGCAGGCCACATGCACGCCGGCCTCGATCAGCTTGCGGGCGTAGGCCTCGCCCTCATCGCGCAGCACATCGTTTTCCGCCGTGATGATCATGGCCGGGGGAAGCCCGGCGAGCTGTTCCGGCGTGGCCCTCAACGGGGAGGCGGTGATCTCGCCGCGGCGGCGCGCATCCGGGGCATAGGCATCCCAGAACCATTTCATGGCTTCGCGGGTCAGCCAAGGGCCCTCGGCGAAGGCATGGTACGATTCCGTATCGAAGTTGGCATCCGTCACCGGGTACAACAGAAGCTGGAACGCAATCTCCGGCCCTTTCCGCTCCTTGGCGAGCAGCGTCATCACCGTGGCCATATTGCCGCCCACGCTGTCCCCCGCCACGGCGATCCGGCTCGGATCCAAACCGTAGGCGTCGGCATGTTCAATAATATAGAGCATAGCGGCATAAGCCTGTTCGAGAGGTACGGGATATTGGGCCTCGGGCGACGGCGTGTAGTTCGGATAGACCACGGCGGCCTTGGCTCCTTTGGCAAGCTCGCGCACCAGACGATCATGCGTATCCTTGTCCCCCAGGATCCAGCCGCCGCCGTGGAAGTAAAAAACGATCGGCAGCTTTCCGCCCGCCCCTTCGGGCCGGATGAACCGAGTTGGGACTTTACCCGTGGGCCCTACGGGCAAATCTTCGTCATGCATGTCCATCGCGAGTTTCTTGATCGGTTTGCCCTGCGCGTCCGCCAGAATCCTCCGGGCGGCCTGGGGCGGAAGGGTATACAGAGGAGGATTGTTTTCAGCGGTGATGGCGTCGACAAACGCTTTTGTCGCCTTCGTCAGATGAGGCGAACGGGAAGATGCTGCGGGCATAAGGGACTCCTTGTAGGGAATGGTAAAAAAGGTGTTGTCCAGCCCCTCCTCGTAGAAATAAACAATATGCTATTCGGAGGGTTACGCGCAGAGTAGTGCCCAGCGGCATAGACGGCAATGAGAAGCGTGCCGGGAAGCGGATCAAGATTTTCTTTTCGCAAAAATAGGGGATTTCAGACGATGCGGCAAAAATACTGCTTGTAAAGTGCTGCTTCTTGCCCTTGGCAATACGTAACGATCATATCCGTTCCGTCCGACATGCCATCCATGCCATTTATCGCATTCCATGTTATTTGCAGAAAAATGTTAAATAAAACGGAACACTCTATTCTTTATTCCGCCTTGATCTGATGAGAAGGTGGACATACAATAAAAAAGATTTTTCAAACAATAGAAGGCATCCGCCTTTCACAGCTAGGAAAAACAGATGATTGCTCTACGCTGGCATGTGCTGCGACTTCCTCTCCTGTTGAGCTTGCTCTGGTGCCTTCTGCTCTTCGCGCTTTTTCAATGGACCGTGCAGCGTGAAGATGAAAATGCCACAGAACTGGCGCAGATCCAGACCCGAACCCTCTTTTCCAGCATCGTGAATACACGCGGCTGGAATGCCGACCGGGGCGGCGTCTGGGCCACCGAACAGCCCAATTGCCAGCCCAACCCGTGGCTTCCCGAAGATCAGCGCACGCTCCTCACCGCGGACGGGCGGCGGCTTGTCAGGTTCAATCCCGCCTATATGACCCGGCAAATCGCTGAACGCTTCCAGTCCAAGACGATGAACTTCCATATTTGCGGCTTGTCCCCCAAACGCCCGCAAAACCGCCCCGACCAATGGGAAACGAGTGCCCTGCTCGACTTCAATGCGGGAAAGACCGAGCGTTTTCAGCTTGTTCCGGGACGGAGGGGGGCGTATTACCGTTATATGGCACCGCTGCGGGCGGAGGAAAGCTGTCTGCAATGCCATCAGAGAAACAAAACCGGGGATGTGCTCGGCGGCATCAGCGTATCCATTTCCGCCTTTCCCATCCTTGCTTCGGTTGAGCAACGCAACAGTATGGTTGGGCTGACGTTCGGCTTGATCGGGTTTATCGGCGTGCTCGGCATCGGCGGAGCCACGTTCCAAATCAACCGCAAAAAAGAGCAGGCCGAGGAAGCCAATCAGGCCAAAAGCGTTTTCTTGTCACGCATGTCCCATGATATCCGCACGCCCATGAGCGCCATCATAGGCCTGACCGCAATCGCCAAAAAGAACGCCGGCGATCCTGAACGCCTCAACGAATGCATAGATAAAATAGCCCTCGCCTCCCAGTTCCAGCTTTCCTTGGTCAATGACATCCTTGATGTTTCCAAAATCGAAAGCGGCAAGATGCAATTGGCCTCAGAACCATTTGATCTTTCTGGGATCATTGACGATGTGACGCTGTTCACTTCCAGCAGCGCCACAGCCAAGGGCATTGTTTTCGAAACGTCCGTCGATCCCCGCATCGGACGGATGTATGTCGGCGATCCCATGCGGCTCAAGCAGATACTGATGAACCTTTTGTCCAACGCCCTTAAATTCGTGGATGAAAACGGGAAAGTGACCCTCCGCGTCGAATCGTTACGGCGTACGGGGCGGCAGGAGGCTGTGCGCTTCATCGTCTCAGACAACGGGATCGGCATGAGCAATGCCTTCCAGAAACGGATGTTCCTCCCCTTCGAGCAAGATGCCGCCCCCCGGCGGAAAAGGTCGGGGAGCGGGCTGGGGCTTGCCATTATCGGCAACCTGACTGCTTTGATGGGAGGCTCCATCGCTGTGGACAGCGAACTGGGCAAGGGAACGCGCTTCACCGTGGATATCCCTCTGGAGCGCACCGAAACGGCAGAAAAACACGATACAGCCGGAGAAAACGCGGAGGAGCGCTGCCTCTTCCGCGGAGAGACGCTCCTCCTTGCCGAAGATGACGGATTGAATGCTGAAGTCCTTGAAAATCTGCTTGGCTACATAAACCTGAGGGTCGTCCACGCCGAGAACGGCAAGGTGGCCGTGGACCTGTTTGAGCGTTCCGCTCCGAGGGAATACGCCGCGATCCTCATGGATATACAAATGCCGATCATGGATGGCCTTGACGCGGCCCGGACCATCCGTGCGCTGCCCCGTGAAGACGCCGCCAGCATCCCCATTTTCGCACTGTCCGCCAGCGTCTTTGCGGAAGACGTCGAGCGCTCCCTGTGTTCCGGTATGAATGGGCATTTGGGCAAGCCTGTGGACATCGATCAGATCTGTTCCATGCTCCAGACGTGGCTGTACCCGCAGCAAACGGATACCCAGGAACAAGCTTAGCGCGGACGGGGTGTTCCGCTATGAACGGACAGCCTTCCCGCCTCAAGGGAGGGCTGTTTCTCCATGCGGTTCTTGGGAAACCGCCCAAGAGCCTTCCCCTATGAGAGCACATTCACATGCAACAGGTTCCATAATGAATCAGGCAGCGTTCCGTACGCCGCCATGCGCTGGCGGATATGTGATACAACTAGCCTCCCGTATATGCGGGTTCCAATCCCGTTCCCTCGGCTACACGAAAGGCTTTCCCGTTCCGGTGCTCCGCTCTCTTTTTTCAAATCGCCTTCATTTGCGGCCCCCAACCCATGTTTGCCGCCTCGCGGTGTGCGGAAAGCTGTATTTCCGCGTACCCAAACGGATTAGGACTGGCAGGACCTGCTCGCGGGATCACACGCTTTTTTATTCACAAAATGTTTTACTATAAATATCAGTATAATATAAAATGATAATTCCAATCCCCATACAGCCGGCACGGCAGATCAAAAAAAATTTCCAATTCGTAAATAATTTTTGTCGAATGTATACAAAAAGTTACCTCATTTTATTCATATGATTTGATTGATAATCCGTATGCCTTATACCCCTTATGGTGAAGCGCCGCTATTGCTTTTATACCTCTCAGAATGAGTACGTTAAAGCTCCTAACCTATGCATATGCCTGCCAAAGCCCATTGACACCCACTCGAAAAACGTGCTCTCTTGTTCTCACAGGAACAAAGTCCTTTGAGGCACAGGCGTCCATAGTCCCCATACAGCCCAACCGTTCAGGCGTCTTCTGAACAAGGGAATGATGTGTGCGATACGCTTCCGAAAGACTCTCGCTTTTCCGCACGGTGTTCGTGCAGGTCGCCGCGTTGCTCCTGTTCGCGGCGGGCGGGATGTTGCTCGCGGTAGCGGTCAACGCGGCGGATTTTCTCGAAGCCTACTCCCAGCTCGGGCAGGATCAGGCCCAGCCCCGCATGGGAGAGCACAAGTAACGCGCAACGGCGGCCAAACCGGAAAAGGCGGGGAGGGTTCCCCGCCTTTTTCATTTCTGGAGGCCAGACACGACAAAACCCGTCCCACATGCTCGGGAACGGGCTGTTCCGTTGTCGGCGCACCCTCTGTAGCGCTACGCGCCTTTCTGCTGAATGGGGTATTTGGTCATAAACCCGGTGACGGTGGCGATGGCGACCAGCGTCCCGTCCGAATCGGTGATGCGGACGTCATAGGTCCCCAGATTCCGGCCTGAGCGGATCTTGCGGGCTTCGCCGCGCAGGGGGCCGATGCGCCCCGGCTCGAGGTAGGAAATGTTCGTCTGGGCGTTGACGCAATAGAGCCCGGCGGCATTGGAAACCGTGGCGAACGTCATGTCCACCAACGCGAAAATGGCCCCGCCGTGCGCGTGGCCCATGCCGTTGCGGTGGCGCTCGTCCAGCGGCATGATCGCCACGCCATGCTCAGGCCCGACTTCGAGGAGCTCGATCCCCATATGCCGGGCGAACGGATCATGATGGTTGAAATGGTAACGGACTTCTTCGTAAGACGGCATCCTGCCCTCCTGATGCGTGTGCGGCGGCCTTCGCGGGACGCCGGAAAGCGTTGTTCGTAGGGCTGCGGAGCGCCTCTCCGGGCGTACGCGCAACCGTCAGCATACGAACATTTTTTCCCTGAAAACGCCAGCCCCCGCGCGGTGCTACCCAGCCTTCCCCTTTTTCTCCCTCCGTCCCCATATATCCAGATCGATTTTGCCGGATCACACCGCGGCCTTTCTCTTTTTCAGCGGATCAACATCCTCTTCGGAGGCCGCACGCGCTCATGCCCTACATACGGATTGCCCCGTATGTATGAGCACTATTTCAGGGACGTATGACGTCCTTGCCATTTTTTTATCATGTCGCTTGTAGACAATCTTATACGAATCTGATATATCTATAGCAACAAAAATACTTCATTATACCATATAATTACACATTATTATTCATAATTACATTAAAATACTATAAAAATATATGTATTTATCATAACTACATATATTTTATATATAACTATAATCTATTTTTTTGTTTTTATTTATATAAAAATATCAATTTTGACTCATATATATTATTTCATATTGAAATTACATGAAATATGTCAAAAAACCAACATTTTTTTTCGTTCACAAACAACCCGTCGCCCATTATTTGCGGCGATTCTCTTGGGAGGTGATACATCAAGAAAATGATCCAACGGTGAGTCGCAAGCCTCTAACCCCTTACATCAAGGAAGAGAAACTCGATGAAATGCCCAAAGATCCTGTCCCTGCTGCTTATGATCCTGCTCTTGTCGACCGGCTATGCCTCCGCTGCCCCGAGCCAGACATTGAAAATCGCTGCTGGTGATCCTGAAGATTCCGAAATGGGCGTGGTCGGCAATGCCTTTAAGGAATACATCGAAGAAAAGACGAAAGGTGACGTCGAGATCCAGTGCTTCTACAGCGGCTCTCTCGGCGACGAAAGCGAATGCCTCCGCAACGTGCAGAAAGGCACGCTGCCCATGGCGATGGCCGGCATAGCCAACCTCGTGCCTTTCGAGAAAAAACTCGGCCTGCTGACCCTGCCCTACCTGTTCTCCAACATCGACGAAGTGGTAACGGGCACCAACAGCGCTCCTGCGGAATTGTTGAACAGCTATGCCACAAAATCAGGATTCCGTATCCTTACGTGGACCTATACGGACTTCCGCTACATCTCCAATGCCAAGCGCCCCATCACCAAAATGGCCGACATGCAGGGCCTGAAGTTCCGCGTGCCCCAGAGCGCCGTGCTGATCGCCGCTTATAAAGCCTTCGGCGGCAGCCCGACCCCCATCTCCTGGGCCGAAACCTTCACCGCCCTCCAGCAGGGCGTCGTGGACGGGCAGTGCTACGGCTACATCGGCTTCAAGGCCAATAAGTTCAATGAAGCCAACCAGAAATACCTCACCGAAGTCCATTACACCTATCAGCTCCAGCCTCTGGTCATCAGCGAGCGCGTCTTCAAGAAGATGACCCCCGAAATGCAGAAACTGCTGATAGATGCGGGCAAATACGCGCAGGAAAAAGTGCTCAAGTACCAGATCGAGCAAGCTGACGCGGCCAAGAAATACCTCATCGACAACGGCCTCCAAGTCTCGCAGCTGGAAGACGAAGACGTGTGGAAAAAGGCCGCGATGGAAAAGGTCTGGCCTGAAATGGCCGACTTCGTAGGCGGCAAGGAAACCATCAACGCCTACCTGAAGGCCTGCGGCAAGCCCCTCTGGAAGTAACCCCTTCCATCCGGACCCGCCGAGCCCGGAATGCCCCTCCGGGCTCTTTCCCTCTCCGGATGGGGAAACGGGCCGGCTACTCGTTCAACCTTGACGGCAACTTCCATCTTTCCCTTTCCGAACGGGGAAACGGGGGCATCCTCCCTATACGGGAAAAGTTTTTCCATTGAGCCCCACACATGAAAACGCCTTCCGCCCCTGAACCCGGGTGGGAGGCGTTTTCACGCTGGTGTAACGGGAAAGAGGCAGTCCCCATTGCGTTTCTGTTGCCGTTTCACCCGGTTCCGGGTAAAAACGCCGGAAAGCCGGGTGAAACGGAATCGCCGCATCCGAAAGCCCTCTGCGGAAACGCCGCAAAAGCCTTCTTCCCATGTCTTCGGAGGATTACTTGAGCGCCTTGAGGAAGCGGTCCGAGACGGCTTCGGGCGTGGCGTGCCGATGCGCCGTGTCGGGATTCATCTTCTCGGAAAAGGCCGCAATCTCGGCCAGCCATGCCTTCAGCGGGCTTTCCCCATCTTCCCCGAACAGGACAAGCTGCTCCTCCAGCGAAAAGACGGGATGTTCCCGCAGTTCGGCAATGGCGTCGGCCTCGGAAAACTTTTTGCCCATCCACGCCTCCGCGAAGCGGACATAGGCTGGAGCCAATGTTTCCGGGCCCTGCGCCTTGATCTCATCCGCAACCCGCAGGTAGACTTTCAAAAACGCACGCACGGCGTCCGGATTCTTTTCCGTGAACGCGCGATCCGCGACAAGGAGTACGGGCTGCGTTGCACCGCAATCCTGCGAATGCGCCGCGACTTTGAACCCGAGCGTTTCGGCTTCGCGGGTGAACGGCGACCAGACGGCGAGGATATCGCCGTACCCGTTCTTGAACGCGCCGAGGGCGGGTGTCGGTTCCAGTTCCTCGATCTTGACGTCCTTCTCCTCAAGCCCGAGCGCGGCGAGCCATTTGTCGAGCAGATAGCGGGCCGACGTTTTTTTGGGGCACAGGATGAGCTTGCCCTTGACGGATTCGGGCGTCCCGAAGACATTCGGGAAATCGGGATTGAATCCCTTTTCCGCAAGGATCGGGCTGTCGGGGCGGGTCAGGATCATGTTGGCCGAAGATTCGTCGTTGGCGATGGCAATCACTTCCACCTGATCGCTCATGGTGGCCTGCATGGCTGGAACCGCCCCGCAACCGGCGATGGCCCAATCGTAGGCCCTGACGTTTTCGATGAGGCTCTTGCCGGAATCGAACCGGAGCATGATGATGTCCAATCCGGCTTCCTTGTCCCAGCCTTTTTCCTTTGCGTACCATGTCAAAAACGCCTCGTGCTCGCCAAGCCATGCCGTACGGAGGGTTTCGGACAGGGAGGGCGACGACTGAAACAGGCTGCCGAAAAGCGCGCATACTGCAAACAGTGTCTTGAATCGCATAACAGGTTCCTTTGTGTTGAATGTTGTAAACCGGGCTCAGGCCCGGATGCCACCCGTCCATAAGCAAAAAGCGTTCCTACCCCTCACATCCCGGCGCCGGGGAACGAGGCAGGGCGCACGGGGAAAAGAGATGCTCCCGCAGTACGAATTTCAAATGACCCTCTTCGCGCCCTACAAGGGCCTCGATGCCCGGATTTTCAGACAGGTCGCCAAAGATCTGCGCTGCCGCATCAAATTCATGGATCTGGCCTTCGATGAGGCCATCGAAGCGGCGAAACGCCTCTCCCCGGATACCTGCGACGTCGTCCTCAGCCGCGGCGTCACCGTGGACGTCGTCAAACAGAATTCCTCCATACCCGTCGTGCCCATCGACTTCTCCGCATGGGATCTCCTGCAGGCGCTCCAGCCCTATGCGGGGCATGTCCGCAACGTCGCGTTCTTTCGGTACTCCACCCCGCTGCCCGGTCTCTCCAGCGTGGAAAAAGCCCTTGGCATGAGAATCAAGGAACACCTTTACGGCTCCAAAAACGAGATGCACCTCCGGCTCATCCAGCTGGACCCCGCCGACGTGGAGCTCTTCGTCGCACGCGGGACGCTCGTATGCCAATGGGCCACCGCAGCGGGATTCCCCACGCTTGAGATCATCGACGGCGAAATATCCGCCAAGCGGACGCTCCTTGAGGCGGTCAACGTCGCCCGCGCCCGCCGGTCCGAACGCCAGCGCACCGCGCGCTTCGGAGCCATCCTCGACGCCATCGACGAGGGCATCGTGGTGTACGACGCACAGGGCAAAGTGAACCTCATCACCCCCTCGGCGGAATCCCTCCTCAACTGCGCGAAAAAAGAAGCCCTCGGAGAGCACATCCGGACCGTTATGCCCGGCGTCTTCTCTCCCGGCACGCTGGCGGGCGACAAGGCGGAACATGGGCGCGTCCACGACATCCGGGGCACCACCCTCGTCATCAACCGCGTGCCCATCCTTTTCCAAGGGCAGAACGTGGGGACGGTCTGCTCCATATCCGACGCCCGGCGCATCTACAAAGCGGAGGCAAAGCTCCGCAACAAACTAAAATCAAAAGGTTTTACCACGCGCTACTCGTTTGGGGACATCCGTACCCGCTCCCCGCACGTGCGGCATCTCAAAGAGCTTGGCGTACTCTACGCCTCCACGGACGCCAACCTGCTCATCTGCGGGGAATCCGGCACGGGCAAGGAGCTGTTCGCCCAAAGCATCCACGCCGCCAGCCTGCGCAAAGACAAGCCGTTCGTGGCCGTGAACTGTGCCGCCATCCCCGAAGGGCTGCTGGAAAGCGAACTTTTCGGCTATGAGGAAGGCGCGTTTACCGGCGCGAGGCGTCAGGGCAAGGCGGGCATGTTCGAGCTGGCCCACACCGGAACCCTGTTCCTTGATGAAATCGGGGACTTGCCGCTTACCCTTCAGGGGCGGCTGCTGCGCGTGCTTCAGGAACGGGAATTGGTACGCGTGGGCGGGACGCAGGTGATCCCCCTCGACGTACGCGTCCTGTGCGCCACGCATCAGGATCTCCGCCAGCTTGTGGCAGAGGAACGGTTCCGGGCGGACCTCTTTTACCGCCTCAACGTGCTCTCTTTGCGCCTCCCGCCACTCAGGGAGAGGCTTGAGGACATTGTGGATCTCGCCGTTTCCCATCTGAGGGAACATCTCGACGAGCCTCCGGCGGAAAGCCTGCTCGTCTCCCAGCTTGAGCGGCCCCTGCTGCGCCATCCGTGGCCCGGCAACATCCGCGAACTGCTCAGCCTCATGGAACGCATGGCGATCGTAGCCAACCACATGGCGGAAGTGACGGACTGGGAACAATTGCTTTTGTCCCTATGGGAAGATCCGCCTCTGGAGGAGTCCCCCATAACGCCGAGCCTCCCCCAAGAGCCCGAGGATTTGCCGCCTCTTACCCTCAGGAGCCACATGGCGCGGGAAGAGGCCCGGTTCATCCGGCAAGCCGTCGCCCGGTGCGGAGGGGATATGGGCAAGGCCGCCCACCTTCTCGGCATCAGCCGGATGACGTTGTGGCGCAAGCTTCAAGGGCTTGCGGAAACAAATGCGGAACATTCCGAGTAACAATATTGATACAAAAAGTTAACAAACATGGTATAGTGTAACATTTTTGTTACAGCCAATGCCGCCTTTTTCCCTTTCCATATACCAATAAACGGCGATTTCCCTTCAAATGGGCTGGCATATTTTTTGATATAATGTCTCTCAAGAGCCTTTCGGCACAATGCCGTCGGCGCGCTGGAAGGGGCAGTCCCCTGCCCATGTCCCCCACACAATCAGAAGGATGGAGTTGCCATGAAGAAAAGCATCATCGCCTCGTTGCTCATCGCCTGTTCCCTGTTTATCGGCGGCAACACGGATGCCCGGGCGGAATACCCCTACGACAAGCCCATCAACATCATCGTGCCCTTCGGCCCCGGAGGCGGCGTCGACATCGCGGCGCGCATCCTCGCCGACTACTTCCAGCAGAACTACAACATCACCATCAACGTCGTGAACAAGCCCGGCGGCGCACAGGCCATCGGCATCAATGAAATGCTCCGCGCCCGTCCCGACGGCTATACCCTCGCCTTCCCCGGCTTCAGCGCCCTCGCCACCACCCCCAAGCTGACCAACGTGGGGTATACCCTCAAGAACATCAAGCCCGTCGCCCACATCGCCAGCATGGAATGCGTGCTGAGCACCAACAAGAGCTCCGGCATCGACACGTGGGAAAAATTCCTCCAGGCTGCGGAAAAGAACCCCGATGGGACCGTCTACGGGACTACCGGCTCCATCTCCACGCAACGCCTGTACATGACGAAGCTGACCGACCGCTTCCACGGCGATCTCAAGATCCGCCATACCGCCTATACCAGCGGCCATGAAGTGAGCACCGCCCTGCTCGGCAAGCACATCACCGCCGGCTTCCAGGTCCCGGCCAACATCCTGCCTTATGCCAACTCCGGCGACTTCAACGTCATCGCCATCTCCCGCAAGGAACGCCGCGCCGATCTGCCCAATACGCCAACCTTCCGCGAACTGTACGCCGACAAGATGACCCCCGCGGACGAGAAGTGGATCGATCTCGGCGCGTGGCACGGCCTCGTGGTGTCCAGCAAGGTCAAGGACGATCGCATCGCCGCGCTCGAACCCCTCATCGAAAAGGCCATGAAGGACCCCGAAGTCATCGAAAAATTCAACAAAATCGGCCTTGATGCCGGGTATCTCCCCGCCAAGGAATTCGGACAGCTTATCCAGTCGTCCTCGGACCTCGCCGACGAAGTGCTGGCCGGGCGCAAGTCGCTTGACTAACGAATACCGGGGCGGAGCGCGGGTGCGCCCCGCCCTTCCTTTTCACGACGAGGGGTCGCTTCATGAAAAATAAGACGGATTTCTTTATCGGCTTGACGCTGCTCGCCTTCTGCTGCGTCATGGGATACGAGATACATTTGATCCCGGAACCCGCAGCGCTCGATTTCTTCTCGGCGGGTTCGTTCCCCACGGGTGTCACGATCGCGCTGGCCCTGCTCTCGCTCATCCTTGTGGGAAGGACGATCACAGGCAAAGACAAAGACACGGCCTGCTGGCCCGAAAGGAAGCTCGCCGTCAAAGTGGGGCTGATGGCCGCGTGGATCCTGGCCTATGTGGTCGGCTTCATTTTCCTCGGAGAGTACGCCTATGACGCCGAGTGGCCCGAAGGCACGGGTTTCCTCATCTCCACGCTGATCTTCCTCTCCGGGGCGCAGGTGCTGACCGGATACCGCAATCCTTTCTACATTTTTCTCATTTCCGCGGGGATATCAGCCTTCCTGTACGCCGTGTTCGCCATCTTCTTCAAAGTTCCTCTTCCCTAAAAAGGCGGTATCCCATGTTCGATATGTTCATATCAGCCTTCAGCTCGGCCTGTAGCATGGAAGCCCTCGTCGCCAACTTTATCGGCGTGGCGCTCGGCATCGTCTTCGGCGCGCTGCCCGGCCTCACCGCCGTCATGGGCGTGGCCCTGCTCATTCCCTTGACCTTCGGCTTCCCCGCCGTCATCGCCTTTTCCGCCCTGCTCGGCATGTACTGCGGCGCAATCTACGCGGGCAGCATCACCGCCATCCTCGTCGGCACTCCGGGCACGGCGGCCGCCGCCGCGACCATGCTTGAAGGGCCGAAGTTCACCGCACGCGGGGAGTCGCTCAAAGCGTTGGAAATGACCACCATCGCCTCCTTCATCGGCGGCATCTTTTCCTGTATCGTGCTGGCCACGGTCGCCCCCCAGCTCGCACACTTCGCCCTCGACTTCAGCGCCCCGGAATATTTCTCCCTCGGCATCTTCGGCCTGACCATTGTGGCGACGCTGTCCGAAGGCGCGCTGCTCAAGGGCTGCATCGCGGCGCTGCTCGGCATGCTCATCTCCATGATCGGCATGGACCCGCTTTCCGGCAACCTGCGCATGACCTTCGACTCGCCAGACCTCATCAACGGCGTCTCCCTCGTCCCGGCGCTCGTCGGCCTGTACGCCCTGTCGCAGGTATTGGTTACCATTGAAGACGTCTTCATGGGCCGCAAGCTCTCCACCGCCGAAATCTCTCGCAAGGGCATCTCGCTACCCGATCTATGGGCCAACCGTGCCGCCCTGATCCGCGGTTCCCTCTTCGGCACGTTCATCGGCATCGTCCCGGCCACGGGCTCGGGCACGGCCTCGTTCGCGGCGTACAGCGAAACCAAGCGCCACTCCAAGCACCCAGAGCTTTTCGGCAAAGGCACGCTTGAAGGCATCGCGGCCACGGAATCCGCCAACAACGCCGTCACCGGCGGCGCGCTCATCCCCCTGCTGACCCTCGGCGTGCCCGGCGACGTGGTCACGGCGATCATGCTCGGCGCGCTTATGATCCAGGGCATGACTCCCGGTCCGCTGCTGTTCCAGGAACAGGGCACGCTCGTCTACAGCATTTTCATCGCCCTGTTCGTCTCCAACGTCTTCATGCTGCTTCTGGGCTACTACGCGGTGCGCCTGTTCGCCAAGGTCGTGCTCATTCCCGGCGGCATCCTCATGCCCCTCGTCACCACCCTGTGCGTGGTGGGCGGCTACGCCCTGAACAACTCCAACTTCGACCTCGCCGTCATGGCCGGTTTCGGGTTGCTCGGCTACATCATGACCAAGGCGCGCTTCCCGCTCGCCCCCCTGCTCCTCGCCATGATCCTCTCCGGGATCATCGAAACCAACTTCCGCAGGGCGCTCAGCATCTCCAATCAGGATTTCTCCGTATTCTTCACCCGTCCTGTCTGCGCGGCGTTCCTCGCCATCAGCCTCTTCATCCTGTTCAACCTGCTCTGGAAGGAATGGAAGAAGTACCGCGCCGCCAGCGCCGCCTGATCCCGCAACCCTTATGAGGCCAGCCATGCAACAAGCGACTCACATCTACCGGAACGGCACCATCCTGACGATGGATTCCCGCTGCTCCATCGTTTCCTGCCTTGCCGTATCCGGCGAAACCATCCTTGCCGTGGGCTCGGAAGCCGAAGTGGCCCCGTTCCAGGGCCCGGAAACCCGCATCGTCGATCTGGGCGGGCGGTTCATGATGCCGGGCTTCTACGACTGCCACAGCCATTTCATGCGCGCGGGCATGTACAACAAATACTATCTCGACGTGAATTCCCATCCCATCGGGGACGTGAGGACGCACGGCGACATCCGCCGCAAGGTACGCGAAGCCCTTTCGGGTATGCCCGCCGGGGAATGGCTGCTCTGCGCGGGGTATGACGATACCGCCGTTGCCGAAGAGCGGCATTTCACGCTTGCCGAACTGGACGCGATGGCCCCGGATCACCCGCTGTTCCTGCGCCACATCTCCGGGCATCTGGCCCTGTGCAACAGCAAGGCGTTTGAGGCAGCCGGGATCACGGATGAAACCCTGAATCCGTCGGGCGGCGTGTTCCGGCATGACGGC